>Ga0207414_1000309_pt1 | contig 22942 bp, 21 predicted proteins | sample PonA231FremontCA_2_FD_187269 | JGI IMG/M metagenome (GOLD analysis project Ga0207414, IMG submission 187269) | Marine sediment microbial community from Fremont, CA, USA - Pond A23 Sediment 1 (SPAdes) | ecosystem: Environmental > Aquatic > Marine > Unclassified | place: USA: Fremont, California...
GGCCTCTCGCTCGACGAATTCACGCTCCGGGGCGACGGGGAGACGCCCCGTCCCTCCGGCGACGGCGCGGCGGAGAGCCCCTCGGAAGGGACGTAGCCCCCGGGACAGTGTGGCGTATGGCCTTGGCGATCTTCTCAGAAGGTGTTGTGCTACATGCGAATGGCATGTGTGCCAGCCTCTAATCGCCAGAAACGGCCCCCACCGTCGCTCCAGACTTGCTCTGGAGCCCATCCACCCGACCGATGTGATTTATCCGTGCGGCGGGGTGGGCTCTGAGTCGAGCTCAGAGCGACGACGGTGCTCTTTTTCTTGGAAAGAGCTGGTTTTCAAGGGGGTGCAGATATTTTGCACCACAGCACAAGCCGTTCTCAGAGTGGTGGGAGAATTGACATCTGGACGGCACCACGGCTCTCCCCCCCTTCCAATACTGAACGGTCACTGGGTGAGAGCATGTCTCTTTACTAGGGGCACCGACCACACAGCAGGCGCCCACGGTTCGCCTCGAGACAGGATTAGTCGACCGGCTTCCGGAAGACCATGAAGTGCTGACGGGGGAGCATGTCCTTCGTCTCAACCCACTCCAGCCCCACGGCTTGCATTTCCTTCTTGGCCTGGGCCTCCGTCATCTTGTGTAGCGTCTTGATCGGAATGCTCGGGTCCTCCCGGGGATACTCCACGAGCACGACGCGCCCGCCGGGCGTCAGGTCCTCCATGAGGGCCGTCATCATCTCGTAGGGATGCGAGAACTCGTGGTAGGCGTCCACCATGTAGGCGAGGTCGACAGAGTCCGCCGGAAGCTGTGGATCGGTCACCGTGCCCCGAATGGGCGTGATGTTGTCCACGCCGCGCTCGTCGATGCGCCGGCGAATGATGTTTAGCATCTCCGGCTGAATGTCGACCGCGAGGAGGTTGCCCTGTGGCACCCGCGGCGCCACCCGAAACGAGAGGTAGCCGGTGCCGGCCCCGATGTCGGCCACCGTGTCGGAGGGATCGAGGGGAAGGCTGTCGACCAGCAAGTCGGGGCGCTCTTTTTGCTCGCGCTCGGGGCGCTCCAGCCAGTTTGCCCCGCGGTGGCCCATGACCTTCGAAATCTCACGCCCCAAGTACACCTTGCCGATGCCGTTGCGGCTCGGCGGGCGCTCGGTGTAGACGTCCGAGGTGTCGATCGTGTCCGGGGCCACGGGGGCGGACGACGAGGGAGAGGGACCGAACGGCCCCAGCAGGCCGCCGGCCACCAGTACGAGCACGAGGCCGCCGACCCCAGCGAGCAGGCGCTTCTGCATGGGCGGAGGGACGATGATGAGCAAACGGTGAACCGTTTCCCAAATGCGAATGGCCGCTGGAGGGTTTGTCCCCACAGCGGCCAAACGACGGGCGTAGCAGCCTTCTTACAATGTTGTCCCGGCTCTGACGCCGAGACCGTACAGTGCAGTTACCCGATCAACTTCTTCCGACCAGTGCGCGCGAACCGGCGCTTGGACGCCCAAGCGACCCGGTAGGCGGTTTCAACACGCTCGCGGAGCACACCGCCCGTCGCCGAAAGCACAAACGACAGGGGAGCCAGGAGCGTGTGAACGATCAGGAAGCCCACAAAATACGGGCGGGACTGTGGACGTCCGAAGACGTACGTCTCGAGTGCCATGTAAATTGTCCAGAGAAAAGAAAGTGTTAGATATACGGTCATATATCACCCAAGTTATCTAGTGAAAAACTCGTTGTGTAGGACGGAACGGCCCGACGGCGCTGCGAGGTGCATGCCGTCGGCAAAAGAAGATTTTTGGCTTTTGAGTGCCGTTGGTATACCGTATCCGTCTAAATCATGTGTAGTATCAACGACGGGAAGGGGGATCAGTTTTGTGCTGGATAGATCTTTACGACGACGATCATCGGATGAAGGAAGCGGTTCCGCCCCTTGGGGTTGGGGGAAGAAATTTATGCACGACTTGATCCCCTTTCGGCCCCCATTGACGGGAACAAGCGTTCCCACCAGCCCGACGTTCCGCCGGACGATACCGGGATGAGGCTCTGTGGCCGCGGGAAGTGCGGAAGGCGTCACAAAATGCGGAGACCAGATGGATCTCGCGCGCACGGTCGAACCCCACCCGCACGCATGCATTCGAAGAAAATCCGTCACAAAAGCGAACGAATACGGCCGATGAGGGCGGGGGCGGCTACTCGTCGCGTTTTCCTCACTACCTACGTGTGCTCATGTCGTCTCTACGGTCGAGTCGCCTCCTCCAAATACTTCTGGGCATAGTTGGGGTCGTGCTCACCGTGCTCCTTGTTACGCCGGAACTCGTCGTCGAGTACTTTTGGCTCGGGGAGCTGGGCTATGCCAGCGTGTTCTGGACCATTCGGGGGACGCAGGTGCTGCTCTTCGTTCTCGTCTTGGGGGTGGCGGGGCTGTATTTTGGGGGTAATTTCCATGTCCTGGTGCGCAACATCCCACCCCTGTGGGCCTCGCAATGGGCACAGGAGGGGGAGGCGCCCCAAGTGGGGGGGAAGCCCCTGACGCGTGACCGGCTCAAGCGCCTTGCCTATGTCGTCGCGGGGGTACTCAGCCTGCTCTTTGCCGCCGGATTCTCGGGGCGCTGGAATGACCTGCTTCGCTTCTGGTACGCAGGGTCCTACGGGCAGGCCGATCCCGTTTACGGCGTAGACCTAGGGTTCTATATCCTGGAGCTTCCGTTCCTGCAGGCGCTCCAGAGCGGCGTCGTGGGACTGGCATTCCTCGGCCTGTTGGCGCTCGTGACCGGGTACGTTATCGCCGGGCAGATTGGCATCCAGAACGGCGGCTTCGAGGCCGACGCCGGGGCCCTCCGGCATCTTGGGGCCAACATCATCTTCTTGCTGCTGGGGTGGGCGTGGGGTTTTTATCTCGACCTGTACGAGCTGCTGCAAGAGGGGGGCGGGGCCGTCTATGGGGCGGGCTATACGGACGTCAACGTCATGATCCCGGCCCTTTACGTAATGGTGGCGGCCACGATCGTGCTCGCGGCCCTGATTGGCCTGAACCTGTATCAGCGACGGCTCCGTCTCCTCGGAGTCGGAGCGGTGGGGTACGTCGTCCTGCTGGTGGGGGGGCTCGTGTTGGCCCCCTCGCTCGTTACACAGATTACCGTTCTGCCCAGTGAGCTGCAGATGGAGCGCCCCTACCTTGAGCACAACATCGAAATGACCCGTGAGGCCTACGGGCTTCAGGGCTTCAAGGAGCGGTCGTATCCGGCCCGTCCGGACCTACCGGCGAACGCCGTGGAGGACAACGAAGAGACGATCGACAACGTGCGGCTGTGGGATCCCCGGCTCCTCATCGACACCTACCGGCAACTGCAGGAAATTCGGCTCTACTATGAGTTCTACAACGTCGACGTGGACCGGTACATGCTGGACGGCGATTACCGTCAGGTGATGGTGTCAGCGCGCGAACTCACCCAGCAGCTCCCGGAGGATACTTGGGACAACCGCCACGTCCGCTTCACGCACGGATACGGCTCGGTGGCCAACCTGGTGGCGCGGGAGGGGACAGAAGGCAGTCCCGAGTTTCTCGTACAGGACATTCCCCCGGAGGCCGACTACGAATCGCTCGACGTGGACAATCCGGCCCTCTACTATGGGGAGAACACGCCACACTACCGCATCGTGCCGGCGGGGGTGCCCGGCGACTCGTTGGAGCTCAATTATCCCCGCTCCGGCGAAAACAAGTACACCCGGTACGCGGGAGACGGGGGGGTGAATGTGGGCAGCTTCTGGAAGCAGCTGCTGTTCTCCTACTACATGGGAGACTTCAACATCCTCCTCACCGACTACATTCAGGACGACAGTCAAATTCAGTTCTGGAACCAGGTAGGCGAGCGGGTGCGCCGAGTCGCCCCGTTCCTGGAGTTTGACAGCGATCCGTATCTCGTGCTCGGCGACGACCGGCAGTACTGGATTCAGGACGCCTACACGACGAGCAACTCGTTCCCCTACTCCGAGCCGATTCGCGGCCAGCGCGGCTATGAGGGCACGCGCTACATCCGCAACTCGGTGAAGATCGTCGTCGACGCGTACAGCGGCGACGTGTCCCTTTACGTCAGCGATCCGGACGATCCGATCATCCAGACCTACCAGCGGATCTTTCCGGATCTGTTCCAGCCGCTCGACGCCATGCCGGAGACGCTGCGGAACCACATCCGCTACCCGCAGGATTACTTCGAGATGCAGGTCGAGCGCTACCGGCGCTACCATCAGACCCAGCCGCAGGTCTTCTACAACAACGAGGACCTGTGGACCCGGCCCCAGGAGCAGTACGCGGGCCAGCAGCAGCGGATGGAGCCCTACTACATCCTCACGGACCTGCCCGGCCAGGACGCGGCGGGGCTTGAGTTTATGCTGATGATGCCCATGACGCCCGAGGGGCGTGACAACATGATCAGCTGGATGGCTGCCCGGTCCGATCCTCCAAATTACGGCGACGTGGTGGTGTACGAGTTGCCCAAGGACCGACTCATCCGCGGCCCCAACCAGATTGAGTCTCGCATCGACCAGGACACTGAGATTTCGCGGCAGCTCTCGCTTTGGGACCAGCGGGGGTCGAGCGTCATCCGTGGCAACTTGATCGTGGTTCCGATCGAGGAATCGTTCCTCTACGTGGAGCCGATCTTCCTGGTGGCGGAGCAGATCCAAATCCCGGAAATGCAGCGTGTGATTGCGGCCACCGACCAGCAGGTGGCCATGGAACGCACCCTGCGCCAGTCGCTCAACAGCGTCATGGGCGAGCAGGTCGTGGAGACGCGCGACGATGCCCTCGCGCAACTGGAGCAGGCGGCGGGGGCGGCCCAGGCCGCCGCCCCCGAGCAGGTCGAGGGCCTTCAACGGGCCAAGACACTGATTCAGGAGGCCCGCGATGCGTTGCAGAGCGGCGACTTTGCCACCTTCGGCGACCGGTTCGAAGAGCTGGAGCAGGAGCTCGACGACATTCCGCTCCCCGACACGACCGGGGCCGTGCCCCCCCCGACGGGAGCCGTTACGGACACAACCCGGACGAACTAGCGCGGCGCTCCCGGATGCCGACGGTTGGGGCTATCGCTTCTGGATCAGGATCCAGTTGTTGCCGGCCTGGTCCCGGTAGAGCCGCACGTCCACGAGGGTAGGGCGCATCTTGTAGGTGAACGTGTACGTGAAGTGCTCGTCGAGGTCACCGTCTTCGACCCCATCCTTGAACCGCCCCAGGAAAAGCGGATTGTTGCTGCAGGGCGCCAGTTCGGTGAAGAAGTTGGTGCCGACGGCGTCCTCGGGATCCACCCCGCTGAGGTTCGACTCGTAGCGGTTATAGAACTGCACAACGCCCGTATCGTCAATCCGGATGATGCCAAATGGGGCGTTGTTGCGTTCCTGCGAACTGGCGTGACGCAACTCTTCCCCCACCCCCTCGTCGTCGAAGGAAAAGTCCGACGTGGACACGTCCGTGGGGCCGTCCTCCGTCTCGTCCACGTCCGCGGGCCCGTCCGGGTCGGGCTCATCCTCGCGCAGGTAGGAATACGGGTCCTGAGGAGTGGACATAGAGCAGGATGCAGAAGCCGAAAGACAGCTGGTGGGGCAAGGTCGTCGTCGCGACGCGCCGAACGCAGGCCTAGGGCCCCAGGGGGTGACACGTGCACCCTTCGACTGGGAAATTCTTGTATTGGTCGGGCGGAGCATCGATCCGGCCGTCGCCGAAAAGCCGTGAGTGGCACGGCGGCCGCCCCCCAAGCACGAGCGGATGTAACCAAGTCGCTATGAACCTTTGGGCAAATGAAGGGCAAGAATCCTCGTCTCAATCCTTCAATACGACTGCCTAGAGACTCTTACTTCTGGCTCCTTCCCCGACGTTCGGAGCCGCCACCAGACGGGGATGACATAGCGAATGTCCTTGAACTTGAAGCACGGACGGATGAAGCAGATGACAGACGAGTCCACGGAGGCGAACTCTAAACTGGAGACCCTTCGGGGCCGCATTAAGTCGGCACTCCAGGGGTCTCTTGAGGAACAGTGGGACGAGGTGCTGGGGGAGTGGCGGGGCGCAAGTCCCCCCGACCGTGCAGATGTGCGGACGCAGGTCGCGGCGCTCCGCGACCGGATCCTCGACGGACTTTTGGCAATCGAATCCTTCGAAGAACTCAAGCGAGGGCTCGCCATCGGCTACATTGAGATGAAGTGTCGCTGGACGATGCTCAACACGCAGATCCAGCAGCAAACAGCACAGGAGGGACGCCCCGACGAGCCGCTCATCTACCGCGCCACGTGCGTGAGTCTCATTGTGCAGGCGCTCGAGCCACTGCTCAGCCGAGAATATGTGGAAAACGTAGCCAATCTCCTGGCCGATCCGCTCTCGGTGTAGGGCTCGCAGGGACGCGCCATAGGAAAGCTGAGTGTACCGGCTGGATCCATCGAAAATTTCGGGAGGATTCGGGACGAGGCCGGTTCGGTAGGGACGTCGCGTTGCAAGGCGCGAGGTCCCTTTTCTACGTTCTGCGTCGGGCGGCATTCCGGGGAGGCCGCCGGGCCGGAGGGCAGAAGACGAGCACAGCTTTCGACCAGCGGCGAAACGCCATCATGGAATGGATTACGTCTCCCGAAGCCTGGATTGCGCTCGGTGCGCTGACGGTTCTCGAGATCGTGCTGGGCATCGACAACATCGTGTTCATTTCGATCCTGTCGAACAAACTGCCCCCTGCCCAGCAGCCGCTGGCGCGCCGCGTTGGCCTGGCGCTGGCCCTCGTGGGGCGCATCCTATTGCTGCTGTCCATCAGCTGGGTGATGTCGCTCACGACGCCCCTCTTCTCGATCCTGGAGCAGGCGTTTAGTGGGCGCGACCTCATTCTGGCGGTCGGGGGGCTGTTTCTCATCGGGAAGGCGACGACCGAGATCCACGAGAAGCTTGAGGGAGAGGACGGAACGACGGAATCACAAGCCGGGGTGACGTTTGCGGGTGTGATCGCCCAAATCTTCCTGCTTGATGTTGTCTTTTCCCTCGACTCAGTCATCACGGCCGTCGGGATGGCCGAGCACGTCGAGGTCATGATTATCGCCGTCACCATTGCCATCGTGATCATGATGGTGTCGGCAGAGTCCATCTCGGGCTTTATCGGGGAGCATCCGACCGTCAAGATGCTGGCCCTCAGTTTTCTGCTTCTCATCGGGGTAACGCTCCTGGCAGAGGGGCTTGGCCAGCACATTCCGAAGGGGTACATTTACTCGGCCATGGCCTTTTCTCTTCTTGTGGAACTGCTCAACCTGAATGTGGATCGAGACGGGGAGGAGGTGATCGGCGAAGAGAAATCGAATCCGGTACGGCTCCATCATCCCCGACTGCGGCGGGCGGTGGAGCGAGCGATGAAAGACGAAGCCTGAACGGAACGGGGTTACGCCTGCCCGCCCGTGTCGTCCACGCCGGGGCATGTGAGAGGATGGTCGTTGTTCTCCCGATCGTACACTTCGATCGGATCGATGACGTCCGCCGGCACGGCCTGCGCGAAGTGTGGCCCGGGCGGGGTGTAGTCCTCCTCGAGCATCTTCATCTTCTCGCCCGAGATGTCGATGAGCTGGCTCGTCTCCGGCATCTCCGGCCCCACCGAGAGGCCGCGGTTCTTCTTGAGCTTGTTCATCGCCACGAGCCAGTCGCCATACGGCTCCTTCGTGTCGCTGCCGGGGATGACGAGGTGGCCGATGTTGTACTGGACGCTGATCTTGTCCGTCACGGCCTGGCTCATGTTCTGCCGGGTCTCCTCGTCCCAGGGCGGCAGGCTCCACTTCGCCACGGCCGACTCAATGAAGAGCGACGTGTAGGCGTTGCCCTCGCCGTCGTACTGCGTATGCAGCGGGCCCTGGTCCACCGGCACCTCCCCCTCCACGACGCTGTCGTAGTTCACGATGGGCACGCCGCGGAATTCGCCCTGAAAGTCCTCGTTCTCCACGGCCATCTTAAACTGCTCGAAGTCAAAGACCGTGGTCGTCGGCTGCAGCTTCCCGGAGGCCACGATCCAGCGGCCCGACGGCGAGGCGTCGATGCCGTGGGGCGACTTGCTCACGGGCACGAAGTACATCACGCCCTCGTGCTCGGCCGGGTCGATGAGCGCCACCCCGTTTCGGGTGTCGATGTCGTTGTTCTGCACGACCTCCTCCGCGCGCTCCCAGTTCACGAACGCCGCGTAGTCGCGGTCGCGCTGGCTGGCGTTGATCTCCAGCGAGTCGTGGGCCATCTCGGTGTTGTAGGAGGTCCAGAACGCCCAGCCGTCGCTCGGGCCCTTGTCGGTGGAGCCGAGGTCCCAGTTGAACGGCGGCGTCTTGATCTGCTAGCCTACGCTCATCTCGCCGCCAGCGGCGGTGTCGACCTCCACGCCACTCACGACGCCATTGAAGTTTTCCTCGTACGTCTCGATCGGGGCGTGCCGTCCCTTCGGCAGCGGCACCGAGAAGCGGGTGGCCACGAGAAGGTACTCCGTGTTCGGCGTTACGAACGAGGAGCCGTGGTTCCCCATGGAGTTGGAAATGGGACTCAGAATCTGCTTCGTCTTGAAGTCCCGCAGGCTGATGCGCGCCACCCGGTTGTTGGCGTTGTCGTTCACGAAGAGCCAGCGGCCGTCGTAGGTGCCCTCGCTTTTCGAGAGGCCCGGGTGGTGCACGTCGCCCCACCGGTACTCGCCCAGCATTTCCTTCGACTTTTTGCTAAAGCCGTAGCCGTGGCCGGGCGAGGGCGTGAAGACCGGGATGGTCTGAATCTGGCGCAGGGACGGCAGGCCGGCCGCGCAGAGGGCGTTGGGCTTCAGGCCGATGCCTTTTTCACGTGCATCGTGCCCTGCATGGTGGCCCAGTGGCCCGGAAAGTTGCAGACGTAGCCGTGCTCGCCCGTCTCCTCAGGCGCCGTGAAGGTCACCTCCACCGTCTCGCCGGGCTGAGACATGGGGGTGTACGCGAGCACCTGCTCGCGGAGCGGGCCCTCCTGCGGCACGTAGTCGTTCGTTGACCCGGCCCGGGTGCCCGCCTCCCCACCTCGCGAAAGAGCGCCTCGTCGTTGGAGGTCAGAATCACGACGTTGTGCTGTATCGACGGGCTCGTGGCCGTATTTTCGAAAACGAGCTTGATCGTCTGCCCCGGCGCCACGGTAAAGTTCGTCTGCCTGTACTTCATCTGGTTGCCTCGTCGCTGGAGGGTCACCGTCTGGTCGACTGTGCCGGACGGTTCGGACTGAGAGGCGTCCGACGAGGACGCGGCCTCCGTCGTCGAGGATGACGAGTCGGATCCTCCACATCTCATGAGGGCCGGGACGAGGAGCAGGGCGAGAGGCAGTGTGAGGGAGCGGAATTGCATGGCAGTGCGGGACGGGTGTGAGGTCGAATGCACTCGCCAACCTATCGGCCATGCGCAAAGACGTCCTTGACCTAGGTCAACTCGCCGCCTGGTTCATCGATGCTTGATGCGATGCCCAATACGCGAGGGGCACCTAGGGGGCGGAGAGAGAGGATAAGCTTCCCGGACCCAAGCGGAAAGACGGAAGGGGATGCTGGCAGATCGGGGCCCGCGCGGCATGGGGCCGGCGGAAAGCTAGTGGACGACCGGATACCAGCGTGTGCGCCGGGTGTACACGGAAGAGCGGTCCCGGCGCGGCCCATCAGGTGGCCGTGGTCGTCGCAGGAATCGGGAGCGTTGGGTCAGCGGCCTCAATCGGGGGCTCTTCCACCTCGACCTGCTCCAGGAGCTCCTCCACGTCGTGCGCCTCCGTGAGGTCGCGGTGGGTGAGCCAGAGCCCTTCGTGCTCCACGAACTCCTTTTTGGGCCAGCCTAGGAGGCGGATGCTGAGCTTGGAGGGAGCGTCGGGGTTTCGCCAGAAGAGCACCACGCCGGCGGCGTCGGGTAGCAGCTCGCTCCATTCCAACATCACGCTCCACACCCGCTCGCGGACGGCCTTCTTCATTGTCGGGGCCACGTACACGCCGGGGGCGATTTCTTGCATGCACGAGGCCAGAAAGCCGTCAAAGCGGCCCGGGGTGTTGCGGGTGACGGCGATGGTCATGAGTGATGCATGAAGCGTGATGGGGGGATAGGAACAACGGAGGACGGGGATCACACCGTCACGACTCACGATCCAGCAGGTCCTTGATCTGATCGATCATGTCGGGAATGACGTCCTCGTCCCGGAGTGTGGCCCCGGCCATTTTCCGGGCCGTCGGCTCGATGTCGCGCCCCGGCTGGCGCTCCACCTTTTTGGTAGCACGAAAGGCGATGGGTAGAGTGGTGGAGCTGCGGAAGAGGTCGGCAATGTCCAGCGCGAACGCGTGCCCCGACGACTCGTGGATGAAGCCCAGCTCGGGGACGGTGCCTGTGACGGCCACGGCGATGCGGGCCGCGGCATAGACCGCCGTCACGGCATGGTTGATGGCGTGGTTGACCGTGTCATTCGCGTCCGGGTTGTTGCGGTCATAGCGGCGCCCGTTCCACTCCACCCCGTGCTGGTCGGCCAGGTTCTGGTAGACCTTCTTCACGCGCCGCCCCTCGATGCCACGAAGGGAGTCGAGGTCGCGCTGGTGAGATGGGAGCTCGCCCCCGAGGCGGATCTGGTACATCTCTCGGGCGACGTCCACGCGCGTTTCCTCGTCGGCCCACAGCTCCGCGTGTGTTCGGGCGCGGTCCGCGCTGTCGGGGCCGAAGGGCATGCTCGTTGCGTAGAGGCGAACCCCTTTGGAGCCGACGGCGAGCAGGCCCGTGTCGCGGCGGGCGAGGATGCGGAGGGCGTCGTGGCTCACCACCCCGCCAGGGCCGAGCAGGATGTTGGAGACCTGCTGGTAGGGAATGTCGTAGGCCCCCGCCTCCAAGTCGTCAAAGCCAGCGGTGGTGAACACTAAATTTCCGTCCTCCACGGCGAGGCGACCCCGCTCCAGCCACATGAGCCCGTGGCGGTCGGCGTGAGGCACGCGGGCGGTTTCGAGACCGAGACGTCCCTTGAGCGGCATGAGATCAGTTTCGAGTTTCGAATGTCGAGCTGTGAGTGACGCTCTCCCATAAGACCTCCCATTCTCCCACCCCCCCTCACGCCCGGCGCACCTTCAGCATGCCGTAGCCGAAGCTCTTGTGCCGCCCGAGGCCGGACCGAAGGATGTCGACGAACGCGTCGCCGTCCGTCACCTCTAGGGTGCCGGTGAGCGTCACGTCGGGGCGCTTAATCGTGTCGGGTGTGCGGTCCGGGCCGTTGCGGCGCGTCATGCGCTCGATGGAGAAGCGCGTCATCCCGGTCGATTGTAGTTCGGCGCCGCCCCGAATCTCAAACTGTCGATCCAGCCAGTCGCAATAGACCTGCTCGCGGCTGAGGTCGTCCTCTTCGGGGCGCGTCCACGCCTCGGCAAGGAACGCATCGAGTTCTTCCCCTTCGTCCCAGCTGCGCGTCTCGCCGTGCTGGTTCACCCCTTCGCCCGCCGACGCCTTGCGGACGACGGGGCAGGCGCGGAGCTCGAACTGGAGCGCCATGCCCTCGGGGAAGGTCTCGGGCATCGGCTTGGCGGCCAGCCGGTCCCAGTCGCAGATCTCGTAGACCGTGGGGCCGGCGTCGAGCTGCGCGCTCGCCTGGAGCGTGTCGGTGTCCGCCGCGGTGTAGCCGAGCACGCGGACCCGGCGGCCGTTCTGCGACTCATTTTCGACTGAGTACGGCTGGGGGGCGTCGTTCTGAAAGAGCTCCTTCAACGCGCAGTGGACGAGGTAGCCGGTGTCGGTTTGAGCGAGGGGCAGGTGCAGCATCTTGCCGAGTGTGGTGAGGCCCTTGGCGTCGAGGCCGAGCTGCACCATGTAGAAGTCCGAATCGGACATGAGGAGAAATGCAAGAGTGAGAAGAGGTTACGTCTGCGGGCGCACGGTACCGTTCACAATCCACCGCTCGCCGACATGGATCTGGTTCCGCCAGTCGCGCCGGTCGGTGACGGGCTGTCGCATGTCTTCGTCCAGCGGCCCCTCGTCAGAGGGATCGTCCGTGTCCGGATGGGTCGGCCACCAGGCTGAAAACGTGGGACCGTCGTCCGCCCGATCGTGAAGGGGCACGCGAACGAGGGCGTGGGGCAGTGTATCGACCTGCTTCCGATCCACAAACAGGGACTCGGCGGGAAGGCACGGCTTGCGGCCGAGGAAGAGGGGCCGCGCCGGATGTTTGACCGCTGCCTCCAGATCGTCGAGCGTCGGGGCCTCGTCCGGCGGCTCCAGCGTGACGGCGACGGTGTGGATGGCGTCGGCCCAGTAGTCGCGGTAGCGGATGTGCGTGCCGTCGCTGGCGGAGCCTCCAGCGCGCGATTCGAGATGGCCGTAGGTCGTCCACGCCCGGTCGTCGTCCATGTACGGCTTGGACAGGTCCACCGTCTGGTAGTCCTGGATCTGACGACCGCGGCGGTCCTGGCGCGAGGCGTAGCGGAGCCGCTCCTGCAGGCGCTCCAGCCGGTCGAATTCGCTGTGGTCAAATCCCAGCGCGTTCCCCAGCAGGCCCGCCATCATCGACAGGGCCGGATAAGGCTGGATCTCGCCCTGGTTGTCGACGATTGGGGCGCCGAAGCTCATCAGCGGTGCGTCGAACCGAAGAATCAGTACGTCCATCATTGGCCTCCCTGGATCTGGTTTGCGGTCCATTCGGCAATGTCAGGCACCGTCGTCGTGTCGTCCACCTTCAGGCGACCGGTGAGGGCGTCCGTCGGCCCCATCGCGGCGAGGCGGCGGTCGGTCTGCACGCCGTACATCTGGTCGATCTCGTCGACGTACTGCCCCAGCTTCTCGTAGCTGTTTTCGAGGACGTTCTGGGTGGGGGCAGGCGTCTGGAACGCGTTCGCCAGCGTGCGCGGCTGGGCGGTGCCGCTCTCGGCAAAGAGGCACTGCGCATAGGAGTAGGGGGCGGTGGAGCCGAGCTTGGCCCCCGGGGAGACCGTGGCCATCAGGTGCGTGAACCGGCGCATCACTTCGGCGGCGAGGTCGGTGTTGCCGTCCTGCCAGTTATCACGCTCCACGCCGGAGAGGTTGGAGACGAGCAGCGGCACGTCCACCACGACGTAGCTGTAGAAAAGGCCGCTCGTGAGCTCCTGCGTGTTGATGTGTCCGGCGCCTAGCTCGCCGCTCTCCTCCGGTTCGTCGCGCCGCAGCTCATCGACGGCCGAGAAGTAGTCGCTCTCGCTCTCCTGGGCGTGGGTCGTAAAGGCGTGCGCCACGTGCACCGCCGCATCCCCGCGTGCCAGCACGTCGCTCGTGGCCATGCGCCCAAACATGGCGGCGTCGAGCCCGCTGGCGAGCTCCAGCCCCTTCAGGTTTTTCTTCAGCTCCCGCTTTGAAAAGTCGCGCATCGCGTCCGCCGCGTCGGAGACCGTGTCGCCGTCCGGCTCTCCATTGTGGTCCCAGAAGACCGGGAAGTCGTCCCGCGCCGCCTCGATCTTTTCGGCGGCCAGATCGCGCAGGTACCGCATCTCCGGCACGCCGAAGATGGTGACCTGATTGGTATCGATCATCTCCCTCGGATTGTCGTCCTCGTCCGGATCGATGAGCGTCTTCAGGTCCCGCTTTCCGGCCTTGTCGTCAGAAAGCAGCCGCTCTTTGAGCGCAAAGGTGACGGCCCGCACGAGCGGCGCCGGATGCCCATCGTCGATGAGCGGCTGGGCGAGGCGGCGCCAGAACGTCTCCCGCGAGCGGAGCGACTCGGGCACGTCCATGTCGTAGAGGGCGTGCTCGCCGTCGAAGTTTCTCCAATGGTACTTGAGGCACTGTGACGAGACGCGCGTCCGGGTGGCCCCGCCGAAGGGAAGTTGTTTGGCGAACCCGGCGTCGTCCCTGTTCAGCAACGTACTCGGGTAGGAGGTCAGCGCGTGAAGTTGAATGAACATGGATGTGTTGCGTATAGCGTAGAGCGTATTGCGTAAGTGAGATCGTCGGAGCGGTTAGTCGTCTTGCTCCTGAGCGTGGAGGGTGCGGTAGTAGGGGCGGGCGATGCGGAGGCGTACGTCCTCGGCCGCCTCGCCGGACTGCACGAAGAGCAGCTGACGCACGTCGTCCCAGTTAGCCGGCTGTTGTTTGCTGGCAAGGTACTGGGCCATGCGGCGGAGGAGGACCGGGAGCGTCTCGTCGTCGGCCTCCAGGAGTCGCACGAAGCGGGTCTCCGACCACCCGGCCTCAGCGAGTGCTTGTCCGAGTGGCACGTTGTAGTCGTGCAACCCCGCGCAGTGGGCCATCCCCATCAGGAGCGTGGCCCAGCGTTGCTCCCACTTGGTCTGCCCAATCCAGTCCGGGGCGTCGCCCTGGTCCAGTTCGAGCAGGACTTTCCAGAGGGTCGGGGTGACGGGCGTGTCCGGGTCGATGCGGCGGAGGGCGGCGCGGTCGCCGTTGGGCAGGCGTCCGGTTTCGGGGTGAAGCATCCCGGCGGCTCGGCCGACGGCTTGGGAGGGAGAGATGGTGTTGTCTTCATCAGTCTCGGGATCGGGTTCAGTCTCTGTATCTGGAGGTGGAGGCATAGGGCGAGCAGATTTGCCAATATTATCGAGGGGACGCCCATTTTGGCTTGATCCAAAATGGGCGGAAAAGATCAAGGCGGTGAAGAAAATGGCGGACGCTGTGTCGGACTCCACTGAAATTCGGGGAACTCCCGCTTCCTTGTTCGGAAGCGCTCAGACATCCCGAATTTCGATCGTTTCGTCCTCTGCAGTCTCCGAGCCGCCATTTTCTTCAAGGCCAGAGTTCACGATTCCAGTGGAGCGGAAGCATTCGTCTGCGGGGAAGAGTCCGACTCTGAATTTGTGAAGGCGTACTTGAGGGTGTCGCGGGCGGCGCCGTGGAAGATGGTGCGGGCGCTGCTGCGGGCCCGCCAGTAGCGGGTGGAGGAGCTGGGGGCGTGGTCCTCGGCGTCGTCGAACTGGGTCTGGGCCTCCTCCCAGAGCAGCGATTCCCAGTGTTCGCGGGCTTCACGGTCGCTCATGTCGACTGACGCCCAGAGCGCCTCGAAGAACCGGGCGTCCACGGTGCGGTCGAAGGCGTCGAGCCAGGGCCCCACGTCGTCGAACTCGATCGCGTCGGTGTCGCCCCCGCCCAGGAGCGTGGCGATGGCGGGGTACAGCACCGAGCGCTCCACCTCCTGAACCAGTTCGACGCGGTCTCGGGTGCGCTGCGCCAGCTGCTCGCGGCGGGACTTCTCGCGGAGCCAGCTGGAGGTCGAGGCTGGAACGGGGACGATGCGGTGGTGGAGCCCTTCAGTCTTTCCCTGCCCGCGCACCAAGGCCCGGGCCACGAGGTAGACGCGTCCCTCGTCCGAATCGCGAAACTGGAGGGCCGGTGGGCGGGCGTACTCCCCCTCGAAGACGATGTCCTGCAGGCGGTCGTAGGTGAAGCCTTCTCCCGGGAGCGTCAGCGCCTTCCTGCCGCTCTTTTCGATGGGGGTCCAGGGGTCGCCGGTGTCGCCGTTGAGCGAATCGGGCGCATCGACGCGCTGCCCCTTCGTGTTGGCCCGCCAGCACACGAGATCGCCGTTCTCTAGCCGAAACCGGATGCGGCGACAGATTTCGAGGAAGTAGGGATCGCAGTCGTCCAGCGGAATGGCACTCTCTTTCGCGCCGTCCCACGGCTCAGTCCACAGCAGCGCGGGGCCGTCGAGCGTGTAGCGATCGGCCAAGGCCTCGCGCTCGGAGCGCAGCACGTCCACGTCGCGCCGAAAGCGCTCGCTCCACGACAGGTCATTCGCAAGGCCCAGCATCGGTCGGTTGCCAAAGCCACCGTTCATCCGCACGATCCCGTAATTGCCACGACCCAGGAAGCCCTCCATCGTCTGCAGCGTCACGAGCGCGTAGATCCAGTGCTCGGGCCGCGGGTGGCGAATGCGGCGGGCCTTCACGTCGTGACTCTTCGACGTGATGAGTACGTCGAGCTGGTCGGGCGTGGGCACGTCGGCCTTGTAGCCCGCGTCGTCGAGCGATCCTTCGGGCACCGGCGACTGCAGGAACGCGGGGCGAGACCCATCCGGCACGACCAGGTACCACGCCGCTGCCTCTCCGTCGGCCAGCCCGACCAGCGCGTCGTGCCATCCGGACGCGTCAGATGGGATCGTGCCCCCGACCTCCCGGGAGGCCGCCATCGCGGCGAGCTGCACGAGGAAGCTGTGCCATGCCTGCTGCTGGTGGGCCTGCAGCGCTTCGAAGCTGAGAATATTGTCCTGGGCCAGCCGGTGAAGAATTTGTGGCAGGGACTGCCTCTGCACGCGTCCGTCCGGCAGCCGAACTCGAAGGAGCGGGTCGTCGAGGAGCGAGTGCTTCATGAAGGGGAGAATCGCGGTCCGAAAGGCAATGCGCGGAGGCAATGGTGGCGACGTGCTGCGGCGGGGCGCACCAAGATACAACGCCGCTGCGCCCGGGCGGACATCTCGTGTCCGGATAACGATGGGACGCTGATCACTCGAAAACCAGCCCGGGGAAGCGCGACGCAGGTATTCTTCGATTCAGTTTTCCAGATGACCCAGTTACTTCGAATGAGGATCGAGGATCGCGACGAACCGCAACAGTCTGCTGCCTTTCGGTCACACTGAGGTCGAGAAGCGAACTCCACTCCTCCTCTCGCAAGGCACAGAGCGATTTAAGGCCGCAGACGAGACAAACGTAGCTTCTCCCGAACAAGCTACTTATCCTTCTCAGCAGGACCTCGGCCGAGAAGAATCGACCGCACGCTCACGTACTCGTCCAGATCGGGCCAGTGCAGTCCCGCCCCATGGCCGATGATCTCGTAGTTCTGGCGTTCGGCCTCGCTTGCCTTTGAGAGGCGAGGCGACCACACCGTGGGCATGCCCAGGACGCGGCCGTCTTCCAGGTAGAGCGTGAGCATATCTTCCGTCACGTTCACCCGGCGGATGCGGGCGCGATCCAACTCGTCTTCGAGCATCTGCCGCGTGAGGCGCGATTTACGTTGCTTAGTCTGCGACATCGTTCCAGGCGTCAATGAGTTCAGATTCGTGCTCGCGAACGAGCCCCTCGATCTTGCGGAGTTCATGGCCTGCAAACCCTCGATTCCGTTCCAACTCGACGGGGTCGAGCCAGAACTTCGCTTCGTCTCGGTCTCGACCTACGTGAATGTGCGGCGGCTCGTGCAGCACATCGTGCGGATAGAAGTAGAACTGGTACGGACCGATTCTGAGAACCGTAGGCATGCGAGTATCAAGATAACGTACAGAGCCTGCGTCCGTGCCATCACGAAGACACCGATTCGAGGCCAAACCGATCATACCGGAACGAACGACCGCTGAACCGGAACGTGAAGTCGCTATCCTCCGCCGACACGTTGGTCGCCTCCTCCGTCTCCGGCGGCTCGTCGAGCTGCCACTCGCTGACGGCCAGCTCCCCGATGGTGTCTCCGAAGGGACCGTCTGCGGGTTCCGGCAGCTCGACCCGATAGTCCTCCTGCCCCAGCCGCGTCTTCGCCGTCTCCAGGTCGTCGGGAAACGGTTCGACGCCAAAGGGCTGATCGCGGTCGATGGTGACGTATCCGGCGGCCTGCCGGTCGGCCTGTCGGGACCCGAGCACCCACTGCTCGTGCTGCCGCCAGGCTTCTTCGTCATTCTGCACGATGGCCCGAAGCCGATCCGGATGCGTGGCGCGCTCGACGAGCGGGCGGTTGTCCTCAGGAATCCGCCACGGCGCGAGGTCTTCACTTTCCAAAACGCGCCACGTAGCTTCAATCGCACGTAGGTCGCCGTAGACCGTGCCCAGCCCGTGCGGCCCAAACGCCTGTCCGTCGTCCGAAATGTGGGGGGTAAGGTCGCGCTCTTCCGGGGTGAGAACGACGCACTGCGCCGTCTCGTATCCCCCGGGTCGATTGCGACTGTGCCGTTGTAGACGCCCGATCCGCTGCAGGAGCACGTCCATCGGACAGAGATCGGTGATCATGAGGTCGGCGTCAAGATCTAGACTCTGCTCCACCGTCTGCGTGGCGACGGCGACGATGCCGCGATTTGGCGTGGCGGGACCAAAGACGTTTTCGATGGCGTCATCGAGCCGCTGCCGATCGTCCGGCGCGAAGCGGGAGTGATGCGGCGCCGGCGTGCCGTCGACGCCGAAGAGCAACTCGTCGCTGTCCGCCAGGTCTTCTACGGCGCGCTGTGTGGCAATACAGTCGTCCACGAGATTGCGGATGACGAGCGCGCGGGCGCCATTCCGTGCGTGCTTGAGCGCCTGTCGTGCAACGGCCTCCGGTGCGTCGGCCTGATTGCAGAGCCGAGGCTCTACCATTTTGCTCGCGTCCGACGAGGCCGCGTGAACTGATTCAGGGTCGGTGCGGCTCGCATCGACGTGCGTCACGAGCGGGTAGTCCTTCGCTTCCGCCTCCTCCTGGGAGGGCACCGCGGCGGCGTTGTCCGTCGTCAGGTGCGTGCGTGCGGAAGCGCCCAGCGTGGCCGACATGAGGAGCGCATGTCCTCCAGCGGCGAGGTGCTGGTCGAGCACACGATCCAGCAGTTGCGTCATGTAGGCATCGGAGGCGTGCACCTCGTCGACCACCAGGAAGTGCCGGAGCAGGGCCGTCCCGCGCATGTGAGCGTGACTCGCCTGAAGCGTCGAGAGCAGCGCCTGATCGACCGTGCCCACGGCGATGGGACCGGCGAGGTATCGCTTTGAGCTCTCGGCGGCCCAGCCGCGGTGCTGAATCGATTCGTCCCACCGCACCGCGTAGCTGTCGGGCAGGCGCGTGGCTGTCACGTCATCAGCCTTGATGTAGCCGGGGACGGCCTGCACGACCGGCGGCCGCTGATCTTCGGGAAAGAGCCGCTCGACCGCCGCCGTCACGCGGTCGTGCAACTGGGTGGCGGCGGTGCGGGTGGGCACAGCGAAGTACAGCCCGTCGACCAAACCCTCTTGGTAGAGTCGGACGAACCGGGCGAGGGCTGCCTCGGTCTTGCCGGAGCCGGTGTCCGATTCGAGGACCACGAGGCCGCCGTCCTCATGCAGCGGTACGTCGCGGACGGCCTCCTGAATCGGATACGGGTCCCAGTCCGGCTGCTCCAAAATCTGGTCGAAGCCCGCGTCGTCCCCGAGCGCCCCCCGCGGCTCCGTAGCATCCAAAAAGAGCGCCTCTACAGCCTCTTCGGCGTGGGAGCGCGCCCGGCTCATCGGGTCGTCGAGCGTGTCGGCGAACGGGAAGAAGGTCTCGTCCGACCCGATCCAGTCGGCCAGCGTGAGGAGACCGTTGAAGGCGTGTTGGAGTGCAGAGGCAGTGGGGAACGGGCGAGCGTCTTCGTCGAATGCTCCTGGAAACCAATCCTGCACGTGCTCGGCAAGGGTGGCGAGTTTGGCGACTGGATCTCGGACTCTGGTCGACTTCCAAAGCATCGGATCGTGACGGCCGGGCGACACCGGCTCGCCGTGGTGTCCGAACGTTGCCAACAGAAGGTGACCGAGCACGTCGAGATCAGCCGCCCAGCCCTGTATCTCGGCGATGCCGAACGGACCGAGATAGTCCATCGGGGCCGACGCGTTGTACACGCCCACCATCGGCGTGAGGTGATCCGCTGTGGGCGTCTCGTCGAAGGCCCGGTTCTGAAATCCGTGATTCACCTTCCCCGCATCGTGCAGCGCGGCGAGGGCCGACAGGCGCGCCACGTGCACGTCGGACAGGTCGTCCCACCCGATCAGCGATGCGAGGCGGTCGCGCAGGATCGTCCGCTCCAGGAGCGCTTCCGTTACCGCCGCCACGTCCGCCGAGTGGGCGAGCAGGGGGTGCCATTCGACGATCTCGCTGGTCGACGGATCGTCGTCCTTGTACGTGAGCTTAGCCCAGAAATCGGAGCGATCAGGGGCACCGTCCATGATGGCCTGGTGGTCCGTTGCGACGAGCGGAGGCAGCTCGGTGCCACCTGTCGCGGCATAGGTACGAAGAGGAGCGATGGGCACCGGCAAGGAGGGTCTCTGGGCCGCTTAAAGTAGGGGCGCTTTTAAAGAAATGAAAGCAAGGGAATCGAGGAGGGCGATGCTGCGAGTGACGATGCGAAGCGGAGGCTATGCCTGTATTTCGGTCGCGGCCTTCACGAACTGCCGTTCGTCGTTGCTGAGATTGCCTCTCGGCTCATCAAAGGGCGCGTCGTCCGGGGGCGGCCCAATCTGCTCATGGACCTTCTTTAGCCGAGGGGTAAGAGCGGCCTCTGCTTCGTCGCTTCCATCGGTGGAGGTCTCGCCGCTCAGCAGGCGGAAGTAGCCCTCCACGAGGGCCAACAGGGACGTACCGCGCTCCCGGGCGATTTCCTTCGCCCGCTCCTTCACGTCCTCGTCCATGCGCAAGGTGAGCTTGGACTTGATAGTAGGATCGGAATTGTACGTCACGATGTCCCGATACTGACGTACTCCCGCTTCGCTGCTCGGGTTCGTGCTACGCGCCTGCGTTCCACTGGAGCCGCTGTACATCGATGTCGGCCAGCGTCTGGAGCCCGCTGTGCTCCACGAGGTGCCAGAAGAGGGTGCGGGTGGCGAGGGCGTCGCCCACGGCCGTGTGCAGTGCCTCCTCGGGCGCCGCGTCGAAGTAGTCGAGTAGTGTGCCGAGCTGGTGGGTGTCCGGCGCGTCGAGCAGGGACCGGGCCAGGCCCAGCGTGTCGGCGAAGCGGACGTCGATTCCACTAAGACCGAGGCGCTCGGCTTCGTACGTGACGAACCGAAAATCGAACTGCAGATTGTGCCCCACGATGATTCCCACCTCCAGGTGCTCGATGAGACGAGGCAACTGCGCTGCTACGACGTCGTCGCGCGGCGCGGCCGCGTCGCTGCGCCAGTCGAACCGGATGCTCTGCTCGTCCACCACGGCGATTTCCCGGATGCGTCCACCGCGATCAGGGCGCAGGGCGGTCGTCTCCAGGTCGAAGAAGAGGAGCGAGGCTGTGCGGAGGGGGCGATCCGCCCATGTGCTCATCGTCGGAAGGAAATCAACAAGGAACCGCTGGTGATCGGAGGGAGGGAAAACGGCGCTACTACTTCAATTGATCTTTCTCCGCGTGTGCGGAGGCTGTACAATTGCGAATGTCGGAGAGCGAATTGCAAAATGAAGGACCACGATCGGTGCCTCGCGCCTCACTGTAGCATCCCACACGCGAGACGGCGATAAAAGCATCGTTCAACACCTGCACGCCCATTCTCAAAGCCGGCTCGCGTTGCAGGCCTGCCGGTCTCGTCTCGCTCGCTCGGTAGCGTTGAGAGCGTACTGGTCGTAGCCTCAAGCCGGTCCATCGCGAACAAGTATCTTCGGGCTTCCTTCCTGTACCTCCAAGAAGACGATATCACGGCCGTAGCGGCCGCCCCCCTCCATAGTGTTCCTGTCTGTCACGCGCCGAGTGTAGAAAGCGGTGGTGTCAGGCATATGCAGATTCGCTTAGAGCGGACTCGTTACCCCTGCTTGAAGTCCGCTGCTCAAAGAAGAATATCCCTGACCGCTACCGCGCCAATTGCTCCCCCCAATATTACCACAACTACCCAGTGGGCCCACCGCCGATCTGTAACGATGGGCACTGCCGTGAGTGCAGTCATCCCTCCGATCGGTAGCGCTAACATCAACCGCTGGAGAGCACCTCCGGACCCTAGCCTGAGCTGATTGGCAGTTCCTACCGTTATCCAGAACCCGATCAAGAGCCCGAAAAACCACCTCCTGTGTCCAGTCGAGAAGTAGAAGGCTTCCAGGTCCGCCCCAGGCTTGGAAGAGCCTGACGGCACAGAAGAGCCCGCTGGCTCGGAGCCGCCGGAAGACCTCTCCCAATCAGGGTCCGGAAGCGCAAACGCGCAGCACAGGTACAGAAGGAGGAAATAGAGGAGAAACAACAGAAAGACCGGGCCGGCCCCACCTTCGACGCTTGGGTCCTTCAGGGAGTTAAATCCCTGCCACCAAATGAGGATGGTGATGAGAAATACGAGCGCCGACCAGGCAAGGGGAAGCCCATCCCACCGGACCGGGTGACCTGGGCGGATCAGTTCTCGGAAGCTTTGGGCCAGGTCCGTCAGGCCGAGGCCGACGATGATCGAAATGAGGGCGACGAGATACTCAAGTTGGCTCACGGCTCAAATTTGCTCGTAACTCAGTGGATTGCTTTCAGAGCGGAGGTCCGACGGCTACGGTCCACCGGGTAGCGACTCGCACGCCCGACCGTCTCTGTCCCCATCGAGGTTGTGAGGATTTCCCGGCTTGTGTCTTTCGAAGAGTCGCTGTGCTTCCGGCTGTGTATTGAAATCCGAGCAGTCGCGGTCCGATCCCCGGCTTCTCCCACTCGATCGATCTCGCCCCTCCCACGGCGGAATCGGATTCGGCTGTGACCAGAGCCCAAAGTCGGCGTTGCGGGCCTGCTGCTCCAGTCTTGCCAGTTCAGTTGCGTTGGGAGCGTATTGATCGTAATGCTACGCCCATTCGGCTACCTCCAGTGGGAGGCTCCTCCGTTCGGCTCCCGGAGGCCATTTGCCAATTGATAATTGGCATTTGAGAATGATCCGGGGTCTATCCCCGCGTGTGCGGAGGCACCTTATGCGGCAGGTATGCGCGGCGGTGAGCCGTGGGTCTATCCCCGCGTGTGCGGAGGCACCCTTGAGGACGTGCTTCGGGACCACGACGGGGGCGGTCTATCCCCGCGTGTGCGGAGGCACCGCCCGTAGACCTGCAAGGATTTCTAAGGACATGGGTCTATCTCCGCGTGTGCGGAGGCACCTTGATCGAGACACGTCGATATGGCGCACCCCAGGGTCTATCTCCGCGTGTGCGGAGGCACCTGAGTGGGGGAGGTAGTCGCTCATCAATCTGTAGGTCTATCTCCGCGTGTGCGGAGGCACCCTAAATTCGACTCTCGAGTTTCTGCCTACGTACGGTCTATCTCCGCGTGTGCGGAGGCACCGCCATCCGTCCACCTTCGCCCACGTCTGCGCTAGGTCTATCTCCGCGTGTGCGGAGGCACCACATCGTGACTGACGACGCTCGCCGTAAGTTTGGG
>Ga0207414_1000312_pt1 | contig 22774 bp, 31 predicted proteins | sample PonA231FremontCA_2_FD_187269 | JGI IMG/M metagenome (GOLD analysis project Ga0207414, IMG submission 187269) | Marine sediment microbial community from Fremont, CA, USA - Pond A23 Sediment 1 (SPAdes) | ecosystem: Environmental > Aquatic > Marine > Unclassified | place: USA: Fremont, California...
ATTTGTGATTGCTTCCTAACCTCAGATTGTGCTTTAGAAATGAATCCTTCAGGCTCAGGAGCTTTTGTCACCATTGAGACTCTCTCTGGCTTTTCAGGAGCTTTTGTCACCATTGAGACTCTCTCTGGCTTTTCAGGACCTTCTTGTAAGAACTCCTTACGCTCCCTCAAGTCTTGTCGGAACTCCTCGCTGTAAGGCGATTTTTCAGCTCGTTCCAAGAAACTCTCAATACGACCGATTTCACGCTGTCTGGCTAGAGGATCCGGCAATCCTGTTACTTCTCGAACGCTCTGCAATCGTTCAGCCCTCTTCAATTCCTTCAACCGTTTTTTACGGTCAGCTACTTTCTCACGATACTCTTGCTTCTCCTTATAGAACTCTCTCTCAGCTCTACGCTGCCTTGAGACTTTAGCTTGCTCTCGATAAGTACGGTCTTTCTTGACACGCTTTTCGCTTCCAGTTACTGGGTCGGTGTATGTTCCTGTAGTGAATCTTCGCTTACCTTCAGGAGTGTATTCTACAGCCAGTTTTCCGTTAACGTAATACTCTTTAGAACCGCCTCTTTTTGTCACTATCGATCCTTTTTTAGCGATTCCTTTCTTATCAACGTATTTCTTCTTGAATTTTTTTTCGAACTCTTTCTGGCTTGATGCTTCAATTTCTTCTGCCGCTTTTTGCGCTTCCGACTTTCTAGTTGATTTTCGAGAAGAAGAAGAGCTTCTTTTGGAGGATTTTTGCGATTTTTTCTTATCGTCAGGACCTCCAGCTGGACCTTCAGGATTCCAATCTTCAGGAGTCTCACGAGGTTCTGTTAATCCTTCGATATCTTCTTTCTTACCTGTTGGTGTAGTCATTAATTCTTAATACCCTTCACACTAATAATTGGTTCAACTATTATAAAAACCTTTCGATATGAAATTCACATCAAACCATACTTGTCAGAAACCTTTGTGACACCATCGCGATCATCCCTTTGGAACACGATATTACTAATACCACTCTTGAACATGAAATCTGAGATGAAACGCCTCACAACAGTAACATTATCATCCTCAAGCAGTTTCTTATCGTACAAGATACGTTCAACATCACCCTTATTCTTAATCTTAATATTACCTTGTTCGATGAAAGGTCTGACCTGCTCGAAAAAAGCTATAGCGTGACGATACATCCCAGCACTATAAACCTTATGACTAATAGAGAACGATATTTTATACATCAAATAATTCTGCCAGTTATCATCAAAACCGATGTAAGACTGCCAAATCAGACTTCGAGTATTCTCGTTATCAGTCCAAATGCGACTGTTACTATTATCAGAATCCATAAAAATCTACCTTCTTAGTAAACGCCGCAACTCGTCATTACTAATCTCAAGAGGCTTGTAAATCCAATCAAGAATAGTCTTACGATGGCAATACTTCTGAGTCAGTATTTTAACAACATGCTCAGGACTGCCTGCGAAGCAATCAACCTTAGGAGTGAACTCGCCTACATCGTCCTTAATCTTAACCTCTACTACATAGTCAGATCTCATCATCCTGTCACCTTACTTTGAGCTATCTCTTTAACACCCTCCTTCAAACTCGGAGCGCTGTCTCTAATCCATTCGAAAATTGTATAATTAAAATACAAGCTTGCCGCAAGAGCTCCTAGTATTATGAAAAATCCTATCATAATGTAACTTTTGTTACGGTTGAACCATGCTAAAAAATCAAAGTTCGACTGCTCGTGCATGACCGTGTCAAGTTCGTTACTTGAAAGGAGATCATGCCTGTCTCTCGAATAAATATCAATAGGACTCGCTGTGCCTTCGATGTAGAAGAGAGTTGGGATTCCTTTGTAAGGGATTGAGAGTTGCGGTACTCTCGTGTACGACTCATCGTCATATACAAACGTTCCTTTGTTATTGCTTTTGAAAATTTCTTTTGCCAGCCCGTCTTTTGTGAAGATTATAGCGTTAGTGTAACCTCCTTTGTTATATTTCTTCTTATTAAGCCATCTTTGGAACGATTCTTTACCGATCGGAGTTAGAAATATGAACGCTATAAAAAATAGCAATAGCATTGTGCTTATCAATCCTACAATAAGCCAAACTTCAGAAACTTGGTTTGAAACTGTCTCAGCAGCCTTACTCGTCGCGTTAGTCACATTCGTCGCATTAATCGCTGTCATTTACATCACTCCTGTCGCTTGTTCTTAGATACGAAATTAAAAGGATTCTTCTTAACACCAGTCCTATCCTCAACGGTTTCCGACTTTGAAAAGTGCGTCGTGGTAGCGCTTCTCATCAAGTGACCATCTCGAGCCATGCTGGTTGTTGTTAAAGCGTAAAATTTAGCTTTCAAACCGTGATACGCTCTCGGGAATATTGACTTACGCTTAATCGTCTTCTCATAAACAGGAACCTCCTGCTGTATATGCTCTGGGGTTATGGTGTTACCGCAACATTCAGCTTCCTGATTATCATCGTGAACAGCTTCCGTACCGCATATCGGGCATTTGTAGAAGTATTTATCAACCAATTGCGTCTCACCAGTCTTCTCTTTAACAACGAAGTCTCGAAAATACTTTTGGTTGTTAAGAACGTGCAAAGCTCGAAGGATATGCCTAGCTTGCTCTGGCTCTTTGAACCTGCTTGCAAGTCTTGTGACTGAAAGGTTCTTATCGATATGGTTGAAATCGGCATCGTCATTAATTTCAGGCTTAAGAAGAAATTCAGCCATGAAATTTTTCTCATCAAGATAGAAAGGCTTGTTCATTGATTCATCATCGTTCTCTCCCATAGTTTATCACTCGCCAATTCTGTGAATACTTAATGATACTGAAACAGGTTCTTCGAAATCGTCATCTCCTTGTATGATCAAATCATTGTCATTAATATTATATTGGAGGTTGAGCAAATCACCCTTTTCAACCCTTGCGACACCCACTATCGATATCGTGTTATAAGCTTGTTTTACTCGTTGAGTGTTGGATGACAATTGAGTGTACGTATTCTCGATATTGTTAGCGACTATTCGAAGCGCTATTTTTTGAGTTTCCAAACTCGTTGCGTTGTTGATGACAGTAACCTTGCCAGAAAATTTCACTACACCTGAAAAATCACATCGTATCGACTCGTTATCGATTATCTCGAAATAATCTTTGCGCTGCAATTCATCAACTTTATTGAAAGTCATGTTATTCCAAGTTCCAACCTCGTCAGTTGATTGTGTCTCGTTACTTTTGAATTGAGCTATAGAATCTTCATCATCGTATAATAAGACTGTCTGTTGTTCGTTGAACGTTACTGCTGTCATTCCGAACAATGTCAATACGATCACAAACAGCGCTATTAACAAAAATTTTCTTTCACTCGTTCTCAATTCGCTCATACTTCTCCTCTCGCTTGTTAACTCGTTCTTCGTATAATCTTATGTAACCATTCCAAGTGAACATCATTCCAACTATTATCAAGGTCAAATTAAGAGCTGTATTGTACAATCCAGATGTTTCAGAATAATTAGGAGTGACTTCCGTTATCGTATCGTTAGTCTCGTTGATTGTGAATCCATCTTGCATTGTCAGAGGGTTTGAAACCATCAGTATTCCTGTGATAAGAATGAGAAATCCACCTGCTAGCGTGAAAAAATTTTCTTTCGCAAAATATCCTGTGAAAATGAGAATGAAGCCTAGCAGTAATATTATTAAGGATATTTCCATGTTGTCATCACTTTTTTAACGTCACTAAATAAAAAAAAATAATGATCGCCTTCGTTGGGGGCGATCGTCCCGTTCAGTCCTTTGAAGGTTATAGTTCACCGCACCATTGATGCAGCGAGCGCTAGACCTCCAAGACCGAGGAATACTGGGATGAATCCTACGATGGTTGCTGTTATACCAGATAGGTTAGCAGTATCTATAGCATCCTGTGTTACTGGAATTGCTACTGCTACAATAAGAATTGTTCCGAAGATAACAGCCATAACGTTTCCGCCCATGCTGTTTTGACCTTTCTTATCCATCATTCTATTCATTCACCCATCAGGGATTGTTTTGGTATTTTCAATATTTAAAGTTTTCGATTTTCGTTAACGTTATCTCAACAGTAGTTCTAATCAACTTTTTGATAGTACCCTGGTTTAACTTCCATAACATCACCCGAAACTTTTAAAAGTTTTATCTTTTTTAACAGTGCGGATTTTTCTATATTAAACCTATCTGCTATAGTAGCATAATGCGTCTTACCATCAAGATCATTTATAAACAACTTCGTGTCAAAATCAACAACCTTTGTTTCCTTTGCATCGTGTGCGAGATTTACGCACCGCAAATTTTGCTCTTCTTTTTTAAAAGAATTATCTCCATCACTATGATAACTAAAATAACTAGGGGAATAAATTCCCCCCTGGGAAATAAAATTTTTCCTAGAGAATTTAAACCCATAGTTATCATAGTGACCTTGGTGATTTTTCCAATTTACTCCTACCCAGTAGTATGCGTCTAAAAATTGGTCTTGTTTCCTTTTAGTGGTAACACTCATATTGTTTTCAAGAGTGATACGAATCTGCTTGTCACCACGAGGCTTGAGATGGAATCGCTTACAATAATCAAGATACGCCTTCTTGAACTCTTGCTTTTCAATCATACCATCATAATCCTCATTGACACTATCCATGATGAAAGCCATGACGCTGTTACTGATTCGAGTGTATTCTATCTTAATCTGCTCGGCAGTTTGAGTGTTAGAGAAATCCTTCTGCTGGTCGAGCCGGTGAAGACCTTCTAGTGCCCAATTAAGAATGCCATTAAGCTCGTCTTCGGTCGTTAGCTTATTGATTATATCTTGATCCTGAAGCCTGACCTTATCCTTCTCATTTTCAGGAAGCGCTCGTATCTCCTTTTGAGGGAGGAATTGATACGGAAATTTGAGAAGAACCCATCTGAGCCAGAACGCGTTACTATCGGTGTTAACAGGCGGAAGCTCGTTTGCTGCAAAAATCAATTTAGCGTAGTTTTGGAACTTGATACTTGTTTTGAACTTCCTCTGTGCTTGTATCGTGTCCCTGCCGGTCAGGTGTTTGAACATTCCAGTTCCTTGGAGAGCGTGGTCGCTGATGTCAGCTGAAATATTGATGAGCTTGTTCTGGAGTGTTCCGATCTCGAATTTTTCAGTCTCGATGTCTTGCAGGTTGACGTCGCTAGTGTTTTCAGCTCCTAGCAGTGTCGTCAGAACTTCTAGAAGCTTGCTCTTACCGTTACGCCCTTTCTCACCGTATAGCATGAACGCTTTCTCATACTTATAGTCCTTGACCATTGAGAATCCGAACATTTCCTGGATTACTTTCGTGTCCTCATCGGGATTTTGAACGATCTCGGAGAGGAATTTTTTGAAATTCGGACAATCAGCTTGAGGGTCGTATTCGGCGTTAATCTTGTTGAAAAAGTAGATTTCAGGCGTGAAATCATACAATTTTTCGTTCTTCATATCAAGAAGTCCGTTTCCAACTGGTATCAAGTACGGATAGTTATTTTGATTGTTGAAAAACTCGTCCTTATCGATGAACGTGTCGGCTTGGATTTTTTCAACAACTTGATTTGCTTTATAGGTCGTGTAATTCTCTTGGAGTAAGTTTCTGATTTCTTCTTTGATGGTGCTTACTCCGTTTTCTCTATATATTCCATCTTGATACACCCATGTTTCGGGTTGGTTATCGTCTTGTAGTGTTTTGAAAGTGTAGTGTCTTTTGAGAAAATGCACAATAAGTTCTGTTGCTCTCTCATTGTTTTTTTCGAGAAATTTCGATAGTATCTTTGGTCTGATTCCGTTTCTATCAATCATTCGTCTTAATGTTGTTATATTATATTCTTGTAGTTCCTGTTTTTTCTCTTTAAGTAGTTGTGGCATTCCTGTGTATTGTTTTGTTAGTCTTTCTATTGCTCTTCTTTTCTCGTTTTCTTTGAACTCTTGTATTATTCTGTTTTGCTCTTCTTCGCTCTGTTTTTCCAGAGTTTCTCTTGATAATGAGTTGTTTGATGATAGACTTGCCCATTTAAGGTATTCTTCTTTATCCCTCTCGTTCACCATTTATTTCACACCTCTTCTTCTTCGGAGTATTTGGCGATGTTGTAGTCTCCGCCTAGAATTTTTTCCTGTTCACCGATTCTGTTCATGTATTGTTCGAGTGTTTCTTCTTTTTCATCATCCATTTTTATTGTACACCTCACTTTGTTGTTGATGTGTCATATTCCTTGAGGTTTTGAGTATTTAAGTTTTACCCTGTTACCACTCCAGAATTAGATTAAGTTTTAATCTATTTTTGGTGTAATTTTAGAAACATTTATATAGTAGTTTTTACACTATTTTTACTATTATGATAATCAATCTTGAATTTTCAAAGTCGGAGAATGATCTTATAGAAAAGGCTTCGAAAATTTCGTTTCGATCGAAGCGGAATTTCGTGAAAGCTTCAGCGTTAAAAGAGGCGAGGATGATCGTAAATGATGACGATAGTGTATAACGATTCGTTCTACGGACTCTTGTATGTTGAAGGGGACGTCAAAGAGCGGACTGATAAGTATGTCACGATCGATACTGGCAGTGATTATGTTACTGTTTTCACTGCTAACATAAAATTGAGTTGTGAGGTGTGAAGATGAAAGAAGAGGATGTGTGGGTTATGAAAAAGTACGGTAGTGCTCGAAAGTATCGTTTGAACAAGAAGTTTCTTCGTGCAGCTTGGGCTTTGTTCTGGCTGTCGATTCCGATTCCGGTGATTACCGCCGGAATAGCTGGATTTGCAAAGAAGGTCTTTAAGAAAGACATTCTTGTTATAAGGAGGTTTAATTAAAACAATAAAGGTGGTATGTATGAGTGAATATTTGACAATAAAAATGGATGTAGGGCTTCTTATGAAAAAGCTCGAAGAATGGAAACTGGACAAGCAAAATAATCCTACAAACACTGACGACAGTATTGTTTTGAACGCTGGATTAAACGAACAGAAAAACGCTGACAACCATCCTCTTTACCGCGGCAAGAATGTTGCGGTGTGGCATAATAAGGGTGATAGTAAGCCTGAAACTAACGATCCGTCAGTATAGCTTTCAACACACCTCTTTGCCCTCTGGAGTTGTTTTTTAGGTAAATCTGACGACCTCACAAAACCTTACAGTTTTCTACAGCTCCAGGGGGTCTTTATATTTCACAAGGTGTTAAGAAATATGGTAAGTTACGAAGAGCAGAAAAAAAACCATGATTTGAAAAGATTCCTAAAAAGAAGCAACCCTCCAAGTGACGAGGAAGCGATAGAAGGAATCATAATGGATAACGAAGGGATAACAATAGAAGATTTGAAACATCAACTCAAGGATAGATACGGAAAGCTGATTAACAAAAAAAACATTGAGGATAAGATAATAACTATCAACAGAAAGTATGTGGAAGAGCTCGGAAAGCAAGTTATAGTGTACAAGAATTGTAAATGGTGGTGGCAACAGTGAACAGGTCAATTCACACGATTAACGACTTCGCAAACCTGATATACAAGATGTTGAAAAGCGACAGGGACGTAAACCTAGCTTGCGGAGGGTTCACAGGAGTCGGAAAAAGCACTTTCACAGCGAAGCTCCAAAAGGAATATAGTAGGATTTCCGGAACTCACTGGGATTTTGATCGAATGACCTGGGATAGAAGCGAGCTTATGAAGTGGATTGACGGCGAGGGTGAATATAAGGAAGGTCAACTTCCCGAATATAGCGCAATCCTCGCTGACGAGCTCTTCCTCCTTTTTTTCAACAGGAACTGGTATGATAGAGAGCAGATTGACAGTATCAGTGTTTTCAACATGTGCAGAGATCGGCACTTGTTCATAGCCGGAAACGTTCCTAACTTCTGGGAGATAGACCCTAGTTTCAGGGAGCGAATCAGATTTTATGCTTATCTCCCTGAAAGGGGTAAAGCCTGGATTTTCGAGCAGGAGGACAATCCGTTCTCGAAGGATCCTTGGAACGTTAATGAGAATCAGAAGTTGTTCAGAAGGTATAAACATCCATATAAATGCCCTAACTTCCTTTTCGAGGTACATTTCGATGATTTCGATGCTACGGAGAAGGAGCGGTATCTTGAGATTCGTAACAAGAAGCGTGTTAAGGCTATTGACGATAGGAAGGCTCGTCAAGAAGCTAAAAATATGACTAGGAATGATATTCTAATCGGTAAAGCTATCCTTTCGCTCTCTAAATACTCGAATTTTTCGATTACGAAAGTTGCTGAAAAAATTTTAGGAATCCATCGTCAGACTGCTCAACGGTATGTTAAACTGTATCGTGCTGACAATAGTATCAATGGTTATGTTAATGTTGATGATGGTGAAGATGATGAAAATGATGATGACGATGATGATTAAAAAACACACGTTTATAAAAATGGTTTTGTTGAATTAAAGTCAACAAAGTTGAGGTTAAGTTGAAATGAGACGAGATAAAATCAACAAGTTCCTTTCACTATATTCAAGAATTTTGATGGCGGTGTTCGGAATTTCACTTATCCTGTCCGGAGTTATAGTGTTAGCTTCGGACGCCCCGACTTGTTACGAACAAGCGTCGGCTGTAGACAATCAATCGCTATATCAAAATCGAGACAAAAATATCGATTCTGATTGTGCTACCGTCGAGGATGTTGATAATATCAGAAATAGATTTGTAATGTATAAGTGGGTTAGTATTGGTTGTTTAGCAGGAATTTTTGCAATCAGAACTTTTCAAAAGAAGAAAACAAGGTGATAATGTATGGTTTTAAGATGCACGAGTTGCGGAGCGGAACTCAAGACGAAGAAGGAAAAGCTGACGAGAACTTGCGATGTTTGCGCTAGAGCGGCACACCAGGGATTTCAAGAAATGAGCCAGGGTAAGTTCAAACAAGGATTTCAAAGGGTTATGGACGTTAAATTCGCTCGAGATCCGAAGCGTCAAGACGCTGTCAAGGATAAGATGCAAGCTGCTATGAGGAAGAAGCGTAAGAAAATAAGGCGTAATCTTGAGAAAAAAGTCAAGAAGGGCGAGTTATCCAGAGAGCAGATGGAAGAAGGCTTAAGGCAATTCGATGATAATTTACAAGGCGGTGATGATAATGGCAACCAATAAGTGGAAGTTTATTGCAATAGTTTTTATGACGCTATTTTTTCTAGAGACTTTCGCGTTCGTAGGGTTTTTCTCACTCGGACAATCGGTTTCTGAGAATGATGTCTCTTGCATGGAGCTTTGTTCTGAGAGTCAGAACTCGAGTTCGTATTATTATGATATAGCTTCTGACACTTGCTTTTGTTATGATCGTGATGGTGATGTGATTAAGCAAGAGGAAATGACGGTGTGGTGATTGAATAGTGAAGGTTGTAATATACGCTAGAGTATCGACTGATGACAAGGATCAGAACCCGGATCGGCAGTTGATGAAATGCAGACAGTATTGCGAGCTTCACGACCACGAGATAGTAGCAGAGCTTGTAGACTATTTCACGGGTGACAGTTCTCTCTTCGAACGACCTGAAGGTTGTAAGATTAAGGAAATGAAGGTTGACGGTATCGTTTTCAATAGCATGGATCGATTGACAAGACAACATCCTAATAAGATGATGTTGCTCTTGCAGTATCTCAAAGACAGCGGAATAACTCCTATAAGTGCCACAGAGCCTGCTTTCAACCTCGAGAGCGATTTTGCAGAAGTGATACTATATATCATGGCATACTTCAACAATTATTATCTGAAGGAGTTGAAGAAGAACGTGAAAAGCGGTCTTGACAGGGCTCGCAAGGAGGGGAAGACCCTCGGTCGTCCGAAGAATAAGGTTAACTTGTACGCTGTCGCTCGCGAGGCTAGCAAGGAAGGCGCGAGCGTGTCCAGTGTGGCCAGTGCTCTTGGAGTGAGCCGTAGCAGCGCGTACCGTAGTATTGTTAAAGCGAAAGAAAAAGGAATGCTAAAAGGTGATTGAGAAGGATGATTATGATAGAAATTCCAGCATTATATTTTTGGGGATTAATTAGTATTTCAATATTATCAGCTTTAGCTTTGGGAATATTTTATGGAATATATATAAAGACAATAAATAGGTGATTGAGAAAAATGGAAATAAAACATAAAAATACCGGGAAAAAACTTTATGAATCAAATCAAACAAAGATTAAAGAAGTTCTTCAAGAAGCTGTGTATAATAAAGCAGACCTTGAAAGAGCAAACCTTCGTGAAGCAGACCTTGAAAGAGCAAACCTTCGTGAAGCAGACCTTTGTGAAGCAAACCTTGAAGGAGCAAACCTTCGTGAAGCAGACCTTGAAGAAGCATACCTTGATAGAGCAGAACTTGCAGGAGCAGACCTTCGTAAAGCAGACCTTGAAGGAGCAGACCTTCGTGAAGCAGACCTTTGTGAAGCAAACCTTGAAGGAGCAAACCTTCGTGAAGCAGACCTTGAAGGAGCAAACCTTTTTAGAGCAAACCTTTTTGGAGCAGACCTTCGTGAAGCAGACCTTCGTGAAGCAGACCTTCGTAAAGCAGAACTTGCAGGAGCAAACCTTGATAGAGCAGAACTTGCAGGAGCAGACCTTCGTAAAGCAGACCTTGATGGAGCAGACCTTCGTAAAGCAGAACTTGAAAGAATAATAATCACACAATCAGTTAAAGAACAAATTATCAAGTCGTTAGAATGGAAAATAGGTGATTGAGAAAAATGGGATTGCACATTTATTTCAAGAAAGCTAGTCGAAAAAATCTCAGTTCGTTTCTTGAGAAGGTGAAAGAACTATGGAAACCATAACAACAAAAAACGGAATTAAAGTGTACGTTAAAGGAGGTTGGTATTTTGGAAATATATTCTTATTTGAAACAGTTGGTAGAGCTGGAACAATAAAATATGATAAAAAACATAAGGAATACCGATTTGTGATAGATCCTTGGGTTAAAGGATTATCTTCTAAGACAATGCGAGAAGTTCTTGATAAGATTGATGAATTGAAAGAAAAGCATCCGGAGATATTAGAGCATCCGGAGCTATAAGAAAAAACTATATAGGTGATTGAGAGCTATGATACAAGTACGAGTTCGTGCAAAGTAAAGGTGCACAAGATGAACGAACGTATAATTAATTTAAAAAAGACCTTAGAAGAACTCGATGACCACGAACTATCCTATGTGTATGGTTTCGTACAAGGATTATTAGAAAGGTGATTGAGAAAAATGAAGAAAATATATATTTGGACCATTGGCAGTTTTTGTTTAGGTTTTTCCTTAACTGGGATATATGGTTTATTAGATGGGACTATTTTAGCAGTTGGAATTATATGTATGTTTAAGGTAATTGAAAAATGAAAACAGTTGAACTATTTGCAGGAACTAAAAGTTTTAGTAAAGTTGCTAAATGACTGTTTCAAAAACCTTGCTAAAAAAAAGGTGTTTTTATTTATAAAAGAACTGTGTGTTTCAAAATCGGGTGTTAATGAAATGAACGTTAGTAGATTTGTGATAGGAATAGGATCACCTAGATGTGGAACGTCGTTCTTACACGACCTTTTAGGAACGCATCCGGACGTGCAAACGCCTCAAACTCACAAAGAACTTAATTTCTGGAATCAAAACTATGAAAAAGGATTAGGATGGTATGTGAACAACTTCAATCTTAACAGTAAGTACAAATATATTCACGAGTTCACACCAGGATATCTTTGTAATCAAGAAGTTCCTCTTCGGATAGTGAGAGAATTAGGAAAAAGCCCTCTTTTTATAGTGATTTTGAGAAATCCTGTTGATAGATTATATTCTCACTTCAAAAAATATACGCGTGACAAGCAAACCGACATGTCCTTCCGCGAATTCACAAAAATACCGCAACGACTTAACGTGAGCATGTACGGTTGTAATATCAAACACTGGTTGAATATATTCCCTCGTGAAAACTTTTTATTTCTCGAATATGAGTATTTTTTCCAAAATCCAGAAAAGGGAGTCAGGGAACTAGCAGAATTTTTAGGAATTGATACTGACGGTTTTGACACGAGCCTGTTCAACAAGAAAATAAATACTTCAGAGACTGTTAGTGCCAGAGGTTTGTATAAGAAAGGTCACTATATCGTTAATTGGCTTCGAAGTAAGAATCTTCACTATCTAGCTAATCAAATAGTGAGAACAGGTAGACTGCTCATGAAACAAAAACCAGATATCTCTCACCAAATTCCTTCACAGGAACGTCAACGATTACAGAACTATTTTAAAAACGACGTTAGAGAGCTTGAGATGATTACAGGAAAGAATTTTGAAGGGTGGTTTGATGGTTGAACCAACAGTGAGTGTTGTAATACCAGTCCATGAGCAAACATCAGAACAACAATCAGCTATTGATAGTGTGAAGAATCAAACTCGTGAACCATACGAGATAATAGTAAGTCTTGACGGTGTTGATGGAGACAAACTTGATTTAAACGGTTGTAAGGTCGTGAAACATAGTAAAGGAAGTCCTGCAGGTTCGAGAAATGAGGGTGTAAAGAAAGCCACTGGTGAATATATAGCATTTCTTGATAGTGACGATGTGTGGTTCAAGGAGAAATTAGAAACGCAAATGCAAAAACCATATGCAGACGTTATATTATGTGATTGTTGCGCTAACAATAGATACTATTCATTGAATTACACTCCTATCAAACAACAGCTATTGCATCGTCTTGTCACTGGCACCCTGATGAAGACTACACCTGGTCTTGTCATACGAAGGTCATTATTATTTGATATTGGACTTTATGACGAGGATATGAGACGGAATGAAGATCATCTGTTATTATATCGGGCTTTATCACAAAACGCATCGCATCAGATTATTAGGAAGGCGCTATGGAAAAACAGAGGGAAGGGCATCACAAACAATACAAGAGGATATGATATTATCAAATATAACCTGCTTATGCTGCGAAAAACCCGCCATTTTAGGGTGAAAACAGTGATAGAATTAGTTTTACGAACGTTTCCATATGCGATATACACTGATTTGAAGAGGATGCTACGATGACGAGCTGGTATGATAATTACGTGAAAGGACAAACCGAGCGTATCAATCACGACTCGAAAGTTTTCAAATGGTTTGTGAAGCCAGAAACAGGGTTTGTGTGTGAGATTGGAGGATACCCTTACATTTTCACGAAACTTATTAATCGTCATTTAGACTCTGATTCTGTGTTTTCTGTGGTTGATAAGAAAACTGATTATAATTTGGCTGTATCTTCCCGACCGCAGTATTTCTCTCGTGACATTGAATTAAGACCGCTTCCCTTTCTGCATGACTCTCAAGATGTAGTGGTTCTTTCAGAAGTATTTGAGCATTTGAAAAAGCCCATATTCGTTTCTTCGGAGATTGAAAGGGTTTTGAAAGAAGAAGGAATCCTCATACTGACAACTCCGAATCTTTACAAGTTGGAGAACTGCTTCTCGTTTCTGACGGGACGTGGTTTTAACTTTGGGACCTTTGGTGAGTGGAACAAGAAGTACGAGCTCGGTTACACAGGGCATGTCAGAGAATACTCTCCTAAGGAATTACGAGAGTTCTTCCCGTTCGAGATTATAGGATTTGAGAGGGTTACTTTCAAGAGTAAGAACAACCGATTTTTTTATCTTGTTAAAAAATTGTTTCCGTTCTTGAGGGAGCATCAGGTTTTGGTGATGAGAAAATGGAAAACAAGCCACATGTAATATTCATACAAAGCGCAGGTCACAGCGGCAGCACTCTCTTGGATATGATTATAGGAACCGATGATAATAGTTTGTCATTAGGCGAAATTCGGCAATGGAACAAATACTTTACAAAAGACAACTCGCATCCAGAACCAAATCACGAGAAACAGCGATTTGACACTTGCACCTGCGGAGCTAACCTTGATACTAATGAATGCCCGTTATGGAACAAGATAATATTCAAACACATCTACAATTTAGAACTGCCTGAGCAAAATTTAAAAAAGCATATTACCGGATATTATGCTGGATATTATAACTTAGACGATATAGCACCGCGAAATCACGACTATTTAAGAATACTCTATCTTTTAAAGTTACAAACTGGTTGTGATACTTTCATTGACTCGAGCAAGAGCTTGCAATGGCTTCTGATGCTTGCAAGATATTACAGAAAAGGATATATAGATCTGACTGTGATATTGCTTTCAAGACACCCTTGCGGCGTTTATTACAGTCATAAAAAAATCAATAGAAATCCATTCCGAGAACTCTTTCAAAGAAAATTCATGCACCAAGCAAGAAATTCAATAGTCAAATCAGAGCGAATTCCATATGTACGACTCACATACGAAGAGCTTGTCAAGGATAATAAAAACGCTATCGAAAAAATAGAAGCTATAGGGTTGAATCTTAAGAAATGGCAGGAAAAAGTTACTACTACTCAATATCATCTGATAGGTGGCAATCCTATGCGTTTCAATAAATTCAAAGGGTTGAAGTATGATAACTCTTGGGTTGAAAAACTCGACTTGGGAGAAAAGCTACTGTGCAAACTATTCAAATAAGTTTCTTAAATTTTTTCTATTTCTTGCTCTTCTTCCCTTTGCAGTTCCAAAGGTCTTTCCGACTCCAAAAGTTAGGACTCGTAGGTTTACCAAGGATGTTATGCTTTTTTCCAATACCATAGCTTCTAGCGCAATAATTGTCGCCACGTTTAGTGCCAGGATATTCTTTCATGTTAGGATCTCCGTAGTGCACTGTCCTCTTCTTCCCTTTGTATTTGAAAGTTGCCTTCTTCTGTTTGCCATCGCGGCTGCTTTTTGACAATTTCAAGTTCTTAACACCGTATTTTTTGTAATTCGCCATCATTATCAACTCTTACGACTAATTTGTTATTCAGAGAGGTCGGGTTTTCAATCAAAATCGCTCTTTTTGTGCAACGATCAATCTCCGAATACGTATTTTGTTATAGACTTTTTACGAGAAGGACTTTTCTTCTTAGCAGCTGACTTCTTCTTACTAGAAGATTTTTTCCTACTCGGGGCTTTTTGTTGCTCGAGATGCTTCGGGACTTCTCCTTTGAAGAAGTTCGTACCGAATGATAGTTTGCTCTCATCAGCAACTTTCTTAGCGTATTTAGCTCCTTTCACAAGTCCTTTACCTGTCTTAACAGAGCCTTTTTTAACTTTTGAACCGAACGTTTCACCTCGAGCCTTTTTTTTCAAATCCTTGACGCGAGCTTTAGTTTTAGCGTATCTCGCTTTCTCAAAGTCTTTTTTACCCTTCTCAAGAAGTTTCTCGCGATACTCCTTCTCCTCAGCTTTAAGGTCTTTGTAACTTTTTCTTTTTTTAAACACCATTGTTCCATCACCCTACAAACTCTATCTGTTCAACAGTCGTAATACGATCAAACCGTATATTATACCAACGACAACAAGCACTGCATCACCAATCCAACCTTTGCCGGCTAGGAAGCCGCTCGAAGCGATTGCCATAACAATCGGAACTGATAATACGACCGAACTCTCGAAAGGGATTCCGATACTCAAACACACTATTATGAAGAATGCTAATAGTGCTATTCCGAAAATCCACGGACTTCCAAAGTACGTCGTCACCAAATTTTCAACAGCTATGCCTATCATCGTCTATCGTCCCGATCTTATGAAGTATATGAGTGAAATCACTGCCGCTATAAGAAGCGGCGCTCCAACCATTAATCCGGCGATTGGAGGTAATGTCGCGAACAACCCTATGGGCGTGAATATTATATTGATTATGAAAACCAAAAATCCTGTTATAGCTCCTAGTGTGTCTATGAACGTGAGACTGCTACTCTCGCCTGTGTTCTCAAAATTTTCAGGGACACTCCCTTTGAAGGACTCGCTCGCTTTAACCGTGTCATTATTCTCGTAAGCATTCAAATCTATAAAACTATCTAGTGTCGAGTTCTCAATAACCCTGATTCCACCTGCGTACAACACTATGTTCAGGCACGCTATCAGTATTATCGCTTTCATTATGTTGAAATTCATTGACTATCAACCCTACTAGTATTAATCAATAATAACACGATTATAACAACTGTTAAACCTGCGATTCCGACTCCAACGCTCAAAATGTTCGTGATAGTCAAAACTCCTAACGCTAACAGTGCGGAAATATAACCGCCTTGCAACCCTGCAACAGCCATCCCTACAGCTAGGAAGAATAGCATTGTCATCACCGAGATTACAATCTTTGTCAAGTCATCCATGTCGCCGAAGTCGGTATCGTAACTGTCATCGTAATACACCTTGTAAGTCTCAGTCCATTCGTACTCCTCACTACCAACCGTGAACGTGTACGTTACTTCGAACCTGTTCTGAATCGAAGCGTTGTAAGGTACTGAAAGCGTTATGAGACTGCCTGAAGGACTGTCTGTTACTCTCTTCGAATACGTGCTATCATCATACTCTGTCGATATTGAATAACTCGTTAGACGACCGAGAGCGTCCGATATGAAGTATGTGAAGTTGATAGTGTTGTTATCGTGATTATAACCAGTCGTATAATACAAATTCTCGAAAATCGATTCTTGAGGTTTAGCTCCCGTCTCAATAATCCTAAAAGTGTACGAATCGTCAGTAGGCTCGATTTTACCAGTGAACGTGTTGTAACCTTCCTTAGAAGCGACTACTGTGTATTCAACATCGGGATTAAGATAGAATATCGAGCTTCCTGAAAAGTCAGTCTCATCCTGTCCGACACTATAACTAGTCCCGTTCTTAATAACTTGAATGTCAATCGTAGCCTCACTCACCTTCTCATCGTAATTATCGATCACTGAGAATTTAACTGGTTTCAAAGGATCGTCACCTCTCATATAAACAGTCAAATTCTGCTCTGTATCGCTACTAGGTACGAACACAAGGTATTGGGCTTTCTGGTAATAACTGCTTTCAGCGGTCACAGTGTAATATCCGTTTATAACTTGCTTTGTAACCTCACCGCTTGTCGTGCTTCCTGAATACGTCCTATTATCACTTTTTATCGTGTAATTAACGTTATCAGTGATTGTTGAGAACGAGTCCAAATCAACGAATCTTATTATCATCTTATTCTTGAAAAACAGCGATTTGGATAATTCAGTGAGGTTTGTTCCAATAGTGTTGGCTTCAACCGTTTCAGCGAAGTAATCCTCTCCACCGAGTAGTATGTCATAAACATTACCTTGTAGCGCTGGAATGTCTTCAGAACCGCTTGTGACATTGCCACTGCCTAATATGTCGTTCTGCCAAACGGTGTCGATAGAATCGCCTGTAGTGTCAGTCACCGAAAGTCTGATTATATTATTGTATATATCGTGTATATCAACCGTCTTCTCATCAAGAGTATTGACTTCGAACTCTCTCGTTTTTTCATAATAACCTTGAGCGTCAGCTGTAACGTTATACGAGCCGGAGCTCAATCTGAAAACCTTCTGCGTGACTCCATCTACAGTGTACGTGACGTTAACCTGCTCGAAATAAATAGTTGAGAACGTATCTTGAACTTTCAAAATCTCGGTGAAACTACCGTCGTCCAAGCATCTTAACGACCTTTCGTAATCACCGCCTAAAATCGTTTCAGTCTTGAAAGTGACTTCACCGTTGTTGAAACAATAATCTGGAACTCGTTTCTTATCAAAACCCTCCTCGTAAACAAAGTTTTCAAAATCAACACTAGCGTTGTAAGAATTTTCAGAACCGTCTCCTGGAATCTCGGAAACTCCTGAAGCAGGAGTGTTATTCGTGATAAGCTCGAACGGATCGAACTCTATAACACTCTGGTATAATTCAGCTTGGAGATTGCTGCTCGTGTTGTAATCGACGAAACTCTGATTGAAATAATCAGTCTTGTAAACCGTGACATTAACAAGTCTAGTGTCGTTTATAGGAGTTATGATGCTACCACCATCAGTGCTGTAACTAGTCTCGTTAACGAAACTGTGATTGCTGTAAACAGTCTCGGAAGGCTCGTTCTCAATCTCGATGAGGTTGTAACCAATGTAACTACCATCGTCCTGCTCGACGTTACAAGCGACGCTGTAATTACCGCTCAAGTTAGCGTCGAACAAGTATAACGTTTCGTCACCTCCTTTCTCATAGTAACACTTGGAAGGAATCTTAACTGTGACATCCCCTGCTGTTATGAAATTATGTAAATCCGCAGGATTGAATATGTCGTCGAAATACGGGGTGTAAACAGTGGTTCGAGCGTAATCAGTGAAAGCAACATCCGCTGAGAACGAATCCAAGCCTGAGCCAGTCCAAAGATCTATTGCTGTAATCGTGAAATCACTAACTTCAATAACAGTCTTCGTATCACTCGTTGACGTAGAGCTAGTGTCGATACCGTCAGTGGCGTTAGCCTCGAAGTAGTACGAGTCTCCAGCGTTAACCTCGCTGCTTGGAACCGTGTATAAATCTTGACTGACTCCAGGGCTGGCTCCTGTCACAGTACCATTTTGATAAACGCTACCGTTACGATACAACGTCCAGCTTATGTTAAGCGAATCGCCGTCTGAATCATCGCCTGTAGCGTATATTGAGAAGCTATTACCTTCAATCAGATCGTTACTACTATACTCCAAATTAGAAATCGTTGGAACGTTATTCTGAATCGTGATAGTAGGACTCGTCTCCTGCTCGCTCACGGGCTCGTCATTACTATCATAAGCTTGTATCGTGTAATAATAATCCTCCAACTGGCTTGTTTCACTGCTTGACAGAGTGTAAGTGTTCTTGTCAGTATCGTATTGAGCTTCGTTCTTATAAACGATAATCTCGAAATAATCACCGGATTCAGTTCCTTCTGAATCGTAAGTGGCGCTAGTGTCCTCGGTTGTATAAACAGGTCTATTAGTAAAATCGACATTCGTGATATTAACTCGAGCTTCCTTGACAGTTGCATTCTCGCTAACGTTGCTATCAGTACCGTCGTAAGGGTCGGTGGCTGTAGCCGCTATATAATACTCGTCACCGACTGACGTTGTATCACTAGTTACGGTTGTCAGCGTTATAGTGCTGCCGCTTGAAACGCTGTTATTAGTTCCTGATGATTCTTCAACTCCGTTCTTGTACAAAGTCCAGTTAACATCGATTGAATCACCGTCATCATCTGAAACTGTCATTGTGAATTCAAAGTCTTCAACATTCATAGGTGACGTTGTGCTAGGTTGCAAGCTGTCAATCGTAGGATCGCGATTTTGAACCGTCACTTGAGAGCTTGTGTCACTGCTACCAACTGTTACTCCATCGCTATCACGAGGCTCGACTGTTAGCGTAATATTATCCTCCTGCTCGTAAAATTGAGTGCTCATACTAGAAATGTCGTACGTGTTAGTGCTGCTTGGTGTTGAAACGTCACCGCTCTCTTTAACATTACCGTTGACCTTCCACTCGTAGTAAATCACAACTCCATCGTCATAATCAACTTCTACAGTACCTGTAACGTCAGTGTCAGTGTAAACTGTCGTTTGGTCTATAGAATTAGTTGTTATTGAAATCGGTTGAACTGTCTTAGCCGAAGGACTCTCTTTCGTTGACAGCTGGGTGCTACCGTCACTACTGTTTCTAGCGTAAGCCTCGTAAGTGACAGTGTCTCCGTTGTTATAATTGCTGGCTGGAATACTTGGAATGTCAAAAGTACCGCTCGAGTGCGTTGTTACAACACCGCTTTCTCCCGAAACGTTATTACCATTAACCTTCCACTGGTAAACAATTTCAACGTATGTAGTGTCGTTGACTGTAACGCTACCAGAAGCGTCGTCTGTAGCGTATATCGTGCTTGGTGAAAGCGTGGTTTCTGTTATGCTAACCGGATATGTTGTTGTATCACTGAGTCCGTCATTGTAAAGGTCGCTCACTTCACTGCTAGAGAGAGCCCTGTCCCAGATAGTAACATCGTCAATGTTACCGTTGAACATATTATAATCGACCTGACCATCTCCGTTGTTATCGGCTCCACCGATGACAACATTATTATTATCACCGTAAGTACTTGATGTTGATTTAGAGTCTATTAGTTCGCCATCAATGTATGCATATATTGTTGAACCATCCCATTTCGCAACGATATGATGCCACTCCCCATCGTTGATGGTTTGAGAAGTTGATATTATTACATCATTATCTGAACTATCTTTATGAAAGTAGCTGAAAGTGCCGTCAGAGTTGAGCCTGTAATAAAAATGAAATACATCACTTCTATCATTGAAAAAATCCGATTTTGAAGAGGTTGTTGTTTTTATCCAGATAGAGGTGGTATAGGAGTTGAATCCTCCTATGTTTATACCGTTGATTTCAACATTATCATCAACACCGTCGAAACTTCCACTGGAAGGACTACCGTCACCGCTCTGGTTGTAAACTGGATAGTCAGTACTCCAGAAATTGTCAGCGTTGATCGTTCCGTCGTTATTGTTCGTCTCGTTCTGGTCGTAGAGCGTGCTACCGCTTCCTGTGTTGAAGTTGTAATAACTTATGTAATCGGTCGGTCCTATGGCTGTAGCGATTCCTGCGATTGTCACCGACAGTATTAAAACCATCAACAATGTTATGAGAATACGACTAGATTTCACCATAATCACCTCTAAAAGCCATCACAATTAGGATTACGAGAAGAAGTAATATAACGAAAGGAATCGCTGTCGCGAAAAATCTAACTACAGGATCGTTAATTCCAGCGTTGGAAACCAACTCTTTGATGAGAGGGCTTGCGAACAGGAATATAACGAACGAGACGGAAACCGAAACCAACCCTACGATTATGTTTTGAATCCGTAATAACTGTCCCTTCCTGTTATTTTTAATCCGCTTTCTAATCTCACGAAGCGACATTCCCTGCTGTATCAGCTTATCAACCTTCTTGCTATAACTAAGTCTCTTCATAAAATATTCCTCTTGTTACGAATGCTTCGCAATCCCTTCCTCGTTATACCTGATAGTTCACCCGGACTGTCAATTCTGAATTTGTTCTTCTCAACGTAGCGCTTCCCACGCTTCGTTTCTTTAGTTCTGAATTGTTTGAACAAGTCCTTTTCAAGTTTTGTTTTTTTAGAACGTCTCACTTTAGATTTTGATTTCTGAACGCTCCCTGAAGCTCGTGGTGTCGTGTCAATCCGTCGAGCCATCTTGTTCAAAGCTTGATTTTTTGTGAGCGGCTTCTCATTGATTTGAACCCTCTCACCACCTTTTCTTACGAAAACATTGTATCCAGGAATTTTTTCACGCTTCTTCTTACGAGAGTCAGATCTGGTTGGTTTAGCAACTCGTTTTTTATCGGTTTTAGGTTTTGTTCTCGCCCTTGGTTTTCTCGATGTTTGTGACAAGCTCCCTCTTCTTTGTTGTGAAAAACCACTTGATCCTGATTTCATACCAGACGACACTCTTGAAAATCCATAAAAACCACTTGGTCCTGATTTTAAAGTTGAAGAGCCAAAACCACTTGTGAAACCCGATCGTCCCACAGAACTAAATTGTGAGCTTCTAAAAGGCTTTCTTGACAAGTCGGAACTGAATCCTGATACGGACTTTCGAAAAGCAGAAGTTGAAAATGAAGACGAAGCTGACGGGTAACCACTGAATCCTTGGCGCAAGCTCTGCGAGATCGAAGGACTGACACTAACAGTTCTAGCAGGAGTTCTTGAAACGTCAGAAAACCGTCTCGCACTGGATAATTGCTTTTTGGGAACATCAGCACCTCGCTTCAAAGTCGTTTTAAAAATACTAACAGGCTTACCTTCGATGATAGTGAAACCAGTCCTCTTTGGAACGAGAACGTCACCGGGAGCTGCGGTTATCTCGGATTCAGTAGAAGGAAATCCTACTGGGCTGAATTGTCCTGATTGTTGAAGTTGGAATTGCTCGAGACGACGAGCCTGCTTAGGAGATAAATCATCGCCTCGCTCAAGAGTTCTTCTGACATCGCTCAAATCCGAAGGGAACTGTCTGACTCTCTGTCGTTCAAAAGCTATAGCTTGAGGCTTCTGCTGACGCTTGAAAGTTACAGGTTCAGTAACGCTGTCAACAGCCTTGTCAAAAAACGATTGTTTCTGTTCAGTCTTAAAACCTTCGCCGAGACGACTCGTTCTCAAACGTGATTCAGGATCTGCGAAGAACGCTCGCTCCAACTCTGAAGATTCTATAGTTGGCTTCGGCTTATCAATAACAACTGACTTTGGCTTACGAGATGAGAATAAACCACGCTGTGCTGAAACCGGATCGGCTTTTTGACCAGCTCTTCGAGCTTGACGCGCTAGCGATTCAGAAGTGGTTGCAGCTCCACCAGCTATCCGTATGTCTTCTAAATCGTCACCGACTCGTATAACGCCTTTTCGTGCTGGTCTGAAACCTCCTCTCGCGAATGAAGCTCCAGTTTCACCAAGTTTAAAAATCGATGAAGTACCTTTCGTTAATAATAAGTCAGTAGCACTTTCAGCTCCAACAAAGCCGGTTGAGAATCCCGGTCTTTCACGGAGGTAGTCTCCTATTCTCGTTAATTGACGCTGCCCTGTTGCAACATTATAAGCTCCTAATGCAGATTGCTTTGTGGTTTGTATAGGTCTTTCAAAAAAGCTTTTAGCAAATCTAGCTGTCCCTAGAACGCTTGAAGCAGCTCCAAGTCCAACTCCGAATAATTTGTTTAATAAAGGTTTGTCGCCGGTTCGTATGTTACGACCAGCTATTTGTGATTGCTTCCTAACCTCAGATTGTGCTTTAGAAATGAATCCTTCAGGCTCAGGAGCTTTTGTCACCATTGAGACTCTCTCTGGCTTTTCAGGA
>Ga0207414_1000313_pt1 | contig 22767 bp, 30 predicted proteins | sample PonA231FremontCA_2_FD_187269 | JGI IMG/M metagenome (GOLD analysis project Ga0207414, IMG submission 187269) | Marine sediment microbial community from Fremont, CA, USA - Pond A23 Sediment 1 (SPAdes) | ecosystem: Environmental > Aquatic > Marine > Unclassified | place: USA: Fremont, California...
ATTGGTTGATAAAAGAATAGAATTAACCTCGTATGGAGGATTATATGTCTACTCGACTTAGTAACAGTTATTAGATTTTATATCTTGGAGGGAGTAATATTTAGTGGTTGTGAAAATTTTGTAAATAGTTTTTTAAGGCAACGGCGTTATTGTAGTTTTTATCTTTGGCTGCATAAACCAAAGTTAGTGGCCCCTCTCTTGACTTTTCGATCAGAGTATGAACAGATCCGGGTTTGTTCTTCAATTCCTGAAAATATTCATCTTGAAAGGTTTTCCATTTATTCGGATCATGGGAAAACCACCTTCGCAGTCTATTGCTGGTTCCTTATTAAAAGATGTAGTAGATACACTTTACAGCCAAAATTCAGGATATCTTCTGGACTCAGGAATATTGTTCACTAAAAGGGCAACTATCAACATGATCACTGCGCCGGTTCCTGCGGGGAAAATTGCATAGAGGTAACCCAGTGCGTGAATCTTTTCGCTCCCGATCACAGCGATAAGAGCACTGGCCCCTCCGGGTGGGTGCAGGGTCTTGGTAAGAAGCATGGCAGCAATAGCAGTAGCCACTGCAACTGCTGAGGCCAGCCACAACTGGCCACCCAGGAACTGAAAACAGGCTACCCCGATAATTGCAGAGATAACATGGCCTCCGATCAGGTTCCTGGGTTGGGCTAGCGGACTCCTGATGGCCGCGTAAATAAGTACTGCCGAAGCCCCGAAGGAACCAATAATCATTACCAGATCGGATTTATCCAGCAGATTGAAATGGATAACCCCCACGGCTGCTATCCCCAGAAATGATCCTATCCAGGACCAAATAACTTCCTGGATGCTTACCCGGGGAGGACTGGTAGTAGTACCGCGCATTTTTCCAAAATAACTCATATCACTCCTTATTTTTTGCAAAGATTTTGGGATGTTTGGGCCAGAATATTTACTGTGTCGTCCCGGGAAACAATTCCCACCAGATGATTTTTGTCAGTAACCGGTATACGGTTGATATTCTTTTTCTGCATTAGTTCGTAAATATCGTATACAGGGTCTTCTTGTTCCACAGTAATAGCTGGAGAGGACATGATCTCACCAGCCACGTAGCCTTTGATAGTAACTGCAGGACACCCTTTATTGACCATACAGGCGGCGACTACACCCATAAATGATTGTTCCCCCTGGCTCATGCCGTGCATAAAATCCTTTTCCGAGATCACGCCCACTATGTCCTTGTTTTTGTTCAGGACCGGTATGCCGGAAACCTTGGTTTGTGCCATATACCTGGCAACTTCCAGTACAGGCAAATCATCGTGCACAAAAAATGCCGGAGAGGTCATAATTTCCCTTACAGGTGTGGAAAGTAAGCGTTTGATCGCATGTTCGTAAGCCACAACGTATAATTCCTTGAAATCTTGTGGGGTAATATCCAAGTAACCGGAAATTTGTTTCATGGCTGCAATAACATCTTCATCTGTCAAGGTTTGTGGGTCCAAGGGGCCCTCGTGATCGGAATAATTCTTTGACATAAAAACACTCCTTCAAGTCATGTTGATTAAATCTAGATTTCTGTATACACTTTTTTTGTAATCTTGTTATTGACTTATATCAAATAATTCTTTGATTAATCCTCTATACTATCGTCATATTATCAAAAAAAGATTGATTTTTTATGTGCAGTTGCCAAGATTTTAGTAATGAACTTTTATCATCGAGGGGAATTCAATTTTGGCGATTCTTATCTTTAAGGGCGGAAATAAAAGACCCGGATGGCCTGGCAATAGAGCTTAGGGAATGGTCGTGAGTAAAAATTTTGATTAAAAGGGGGATATAATCATGAAAGCAAGAAAGATAACAGAACAAGTATACTGGATGGGGGCTGTGGATTGGGACAGGCGGATGTTCGACGCCTTGATCCCGCTGCCGGACGGCACCTCGTATAATTCCTATCTGGTGCAGGGGAGCGAAAAGACGGTTTTGTTGGACACTGTGGATCCACCCATGGAGGAAGAGTTGTTGGACAAGCTGGAAGGTGTGCCCAAGATCGATTACCTGGTTTCGCACCACGCGGAGCAGGACCATTCCGGCACTTTGCCCGCGGTTCTGGAAATGTTCCCGGATGCACAAATTGTTTGTACTACCAAGGCCAAGGGTATGCTCATGGATCTGTTGAAACTCCCGGAAGACGCCATATTGGCGGTAGAGGACGGGGATACCCTCTCCCTGGGGGACAAGACACTGAAGTTCCTGTACACCCCTTGGGTGCACTGGCCAGAGACCATGGTCAGTTACCTGGAGGAAGACAGGATCCTTTTTTCCTGCGATTTCTTCGGTTCCCATATCGCCACCAGTGATCTGTTCGTCACCGACCAGGCGCGGGTATACGAGGCTGCCAAGCGCTACTTTGCAGAGATAATGATGCCCTTCAGGAATCAGATAGCCAAGAACCTGGACAAGCTGAAGGACCTGGATATCCGGATGATCGCACCCAGCCACGGGCAGATATATCCCGAGCCCTGGTTTATCATGGAGGCGTATAAAGATTGGGTCCATTCCGAACCCCGAAATACCGTGGTCTTGCCTTATGTATCCATGCACGGGAGCACCAAGATGATGGTGGACCACCTGGTATCCTCCCTGGTGGAAAAGGGTGTCAGGGTGGAACAATTCAATCTGGAGGTTACCGATATTGGCAAGTTGGCTATTGCCTTGGTGGATGCGGGCACTATTGTTCTGGGTACGCCCACAATGCATGCCGGACCCCATCCCTATGCAGCCTATTGCGCGCTGTTGGCAAACGTCCTGCGACCCAAGGCGAAGTTCCTGTCCATAATCGGTTCCTACGGCTGGGGCGGCAAGACGATTGAGCAGCTCTCAGGTATGATCTCCAACCTCAAGGTGGAGGTACTGGAGCCGGTTTACAACAAGGGCCTGCCCTCTGAAAGCGACCTGCAGGCACTGGATCAGTTGGCTGAGAGCATAGCCGCCAAGCACAGGGAAAATGGTTTCAAGTAAATAGATTGTTCTGCAAGGAGGCTTGTCCATGGCCTATGGATTCGATCCGGAAAAATTCGATAACATGCTGGAGGAGCTGGGCAAAAAGTACAAGCTGTTCGGACCGACCAGATACCCGCAAGCAGGCGCTTTATCAGACAGCGACCTGGTAACGTTCGGGCCTGTGCACAGGCTCAAGGACCTGGAACTGTCGGTGCAGAGCACCTACTCACCCAAGGAACTTATCCTGCCCGTCAACCAGACCATGTTCTATTTCACAGGAGACCGGATACTGGAGCCGGAAATCGATCAAACCCCGATGATCATATTCTTGCACCCCTGCGACTTGAACGGGATCAAGCGGCTGGACTCCATTTTCCTGGAAAACGGTAGCGAGCCCGATCCCTATTATCAACAGGCAAGGCAGAGGGTGCGCTTTTTTGTGCTGGAATGCACCCAGGGATTCGAGAACTGCTTCTGTGTATCCATGCAGGCAAACGCGACAGATGAATACGATGTGTTCCTGCGCCTGGATGAAAACGAGGTAAGGGCAGATGTGAAAAGTCCGGAATTCGAGGATACTTGTGCCAGGTTTGGCAAACAGTGCGACTTGGAGCCTGCATTCGTTCAAGAAAATGCAAAACGAGTCCGGGTCCCGGATCCGGAAAAACTGGACAACAGCATATTCGAGAGCGACCTCTGGAGAGACTACGACCAGAGGTGCATTGCCTGCGGACGCTGCAACCTGTCCTGTCCCACCTGTAGCTGCTTTACTGTGCGGGACATACTCCACGAGGACAATCCGGAGCAGGGAGAGAGGCGCAGGTTCTGGACCGGCTGCCACCTGGACGGCTTCGACGAGGTATCCGGGGGCATGGTTTTTCGGCCCGCCAGGGGCGATCGCATGCGGTACAAGACCATGCACAAGATTTACGACTTCAGGAAACGTTTCGGTGTACACATGTGTGTGGGCTGCGGACGCTGCGACAAGGTCTGCCCGCAGTACATATCCTTTGCAGACTGCATCAACGCGTGCACTGAGCTGCTGCAAGGTGCACAGTGAACAAGTTTTAATACCGGAGGCAGGACAAATGGAAGCCAGGCAAGAAAATCCCTATTTGCCCTTTGCGGCACCTATTTTGGATATTTATCCGGAAACCGAGATGGAAAAGACTTATCGCATCCAGGCCCGGCTTTCGGCAAACTTCGGCCAGTTCCTGGAGATTTCCCTTCCCGGCTACGGTGAGGCCCCGATTTCCCTTAGCGATATGGGGGAGGATTGGGTGGATTTGACTATAAGGAATGCCGGCAGGCTGACTTCCAGGATCCACCAATTGAATCCTGGAGATCACTTGTACTGGCGCGGCCCCTATGGACAGGGCTTTCCCCTGGAGAACTTCACAGGGGGACATATTGTGATTGTTGCCGGGGGTACGGGTTTGGCACCGCTGCGCGGAGTCATAAACCATTTCCGTTCCAACCAGGACAGCGTGCGCAAACTGGATATCCTGGCGGGATTCAAAACCCCCTCGGAAGTGGTTTGTTCCCGGGATATCGAGAACTGGGAGCAGTGTTTCAACACTGTAGTCACAGTTGACGATGCCTGTGAGCCCTGGGATGGATGCGAGGGATTGGTTCCCAATTTCATACCCGGTCTGGACATAAGGGAGCCGGAGAATACCCGGGCTATAGCCGTGGGACCTCCGGTGATGATCAAGTATGCAGTGCAGGAACTCCTGAATAAAGGTATTTTCCAGGACAAAATCTGGGTTTCCATGGAGAGGAGGATGCACTGCGGAATGGGCAAGTGCGGCCACTGCAAGATAGAGGACAAGTACGTCTGCCTGGACGGACCGGTGTTCAACTGGTCCCTGGCCAAGAACTTGAAAGACTAGGGGGATCCTGGGATGGATGTAAATACCAAGAGCCTGATAAAAAACGCATACCGGATAACGAGCAAAAGGGGACTAACAGCCCTGAGGATACGCGTTCCCGGAGGACACCTCCCGGCAAAACACCTGCAGACGATACAGGGTATTGCAGATCGCTTCGGGAACGGCACCGTGCATATTACCACCAGGCAGGGATTCGAGATACCGGATATCCGTATGGAGGATATTGAACAGGTGAACAGGGAAGTAGCTCCCATTATCAGGGATCTGGAATCGGCAATCGGTGTGCATGTGGATGACCCGGAAAAGGGCTACCCTGCAGCAGGTACCAGGAATGTGACCGCCTGTATCGGGAACCGGGTCTGTCAGTTCGCTAATACCGATACCACCGCCCTGGCCCAGAAAATCGAATCCAGGATCTATCCGCATGATTACCACGTCAAGATCTCGGTTTCCGGGTGCCCGAACGACTGCATCAAATCCAGGATGCAGGATTTGGGTATTTTGAGCATGGTGCGTCCGGTGCAGGACAAAAACAGGTGCGTGGGTTGCCTGGCCTGTGTGAATACTTGCCAAACCAAGGTCACCGGTGCCTTGAGCTTTGACAATTACCAGGTGAGAAGGGATCAGAGGCGTTGCATCGGCTGCGGGGAATGTATCCTTTCCTGTCCCACCCTGTCCTGGAGCCGCGGGGAAAAATTCTATCGCCTGCTGGTAATGGGCAGGACTGGCAAGAAAAGTCCCAGAATGGCCCAGACATTTATCACTTGGCTAAAAGAACAGCCCCTTCTGGATATTATTGCCAACACTTACCGCTACGTGGACAAGTATATAGACAAGGACCTGGCCAAGGAACACGTGGGATATATCCTGGACAGAACCGGGTACAAGGTGTTCCGGGAGGAAGTCCTGGATGGAGTGGAGTTGAACCCGGAGGCGGAAGTCTCGGATAGATTGCAGTTCCAGGATTCACCGTACGTGTTGTCTTAACGGCAGAACAATCCTAAAGGTAGAGTTGATATTAAAGGAAACACAAGAATTTTTTGGGAATGCAAAAAAATATTATAATTGTTGCAACAATATGGATCTTTTTGATTTTTCTATCTTTTTTTTCCATGTTGGCAATAGAGAAAAATTTGCAGAAGGAACTCGCATTTCAAACCGCAAGGAGTTTTTTCGATCTAATAGTAATGACCAGAGAATGGAATGCTAGACACGGCGGGGTTTACGTACCGGTTACACAAAAAACGAGGCCCAATCCTTATCTTGATGACCAGAAAAGAGACATAGGAGTGAACAATACTTTAACACTTACCAAGGTTAATCCTGCCTTTATGACCAGGCAACTTTCCGAGATTAGCAAAAATGAGAAAGTAAGAATCAGCATTACAAGTCTTGATCCCCTCCGCCCGGGCAATAAGCCCACAAAAAGAGAAAAAAGGGCACTGCAGGAATTTGAGAAAGGTATAAATGAAAAAGGCTTGATTATTGGACATGATTCAGAAGAATCCTTTTTTTATATGGCACCTCTAAAGACTAGAAAATCATGTTTAAAGTGCCATACAGCTCCCAAGTACAAGACAAAAAGCAATATAGGGGGAATTAGCATAACCTTGCCCTATACTCGAAAAATTCCCTGGGTACCTTTATTACTGAGCCATATTGGAATTGGGATTGCCGGCTTGTTTGGTATCTTTGTTGCCGGAAGAAAATTGAGCAATGCTTATGAAAAAATTAGAATGCAAGCAAGTTATGATCCTTTAACCGGTATTGCGAATCGGCGTAGTTTTTTTGATACCTTGTCCAGGGAATTTCAACGCAGTCAAAGGGATGGCTCTGTTTTGTCCATTATTATCTGTGATATAGATAATTTCAAGGCTTATAATGATTTTTACGGACATGATCAAGGGGATATTTCTCTGCAAAAAGTGGCTCACGCCATAAGAGATACCTTGAAAAGACCCAGTGATATTTGTGCCAGATACGGAGGGGAAGAATTTATTATAAGTTTGCCCAATACTGATCTAAATGGTGCTATACATGTGGCTGAAAAAATAAGACAAGCAATTCGGGAGATGAAAATTACACATGAAAAATCCCCGCCTGATAAAATTGTTACTTTGAGTTTGGGAGTAGCGACATCAGAAGGTACCAGTACTCCGGAAGAAATAGTAAAACACTCGGATTCGGCTTTGTATAGGGCAAAAGAAAACGGCAGGGATCAAGTCCGGGAATTTGACCAAGATATCTTCAGAGAACAAGAGACTAGTAAAAAATTTATTTAATTTGTAAGTTCATGGAACTATAAAAGATTGTGGCAGTTCTTTAACTGATCAGCCTTTACCTAGACAGGAAAAATACAATTTTTTTAGACTTGAAGAGATTATGTCCTTGACTAAAAGACTTATTATGTGCCCCGGTCCAAAGGACCGGGATTTCTATATTTAATGTTCTTATTCTTCCCAGGAAATACACTCTACTGGACAGGAATCGATGGCTTCCTGAATGGAGTCCTCGGAAGCAGCCTGGGAATCGATTACATAAGCTTTTTCATCTTCACTGTCGAATCCGAACACTTCCGGACAGATTTCAACACAACTTTCGCAACCTATACATTCGTCCTGATCGATAATAACATTCTTACTCATAACTTCCTCCTTACCAGTATTTTTTTGTATATCAATATCTTTTTTTATTTGTCCAAGAATACTGTCCTGCTTTCAGGTTTAGGAGTTTTCACCACCATAAACCGAAGGGGTTGAGTACTTTCGTTGTACCAACAGTGCATTATTTCCTTGGGGCTTTCGACCAAAGTGTCTGCAGTCACTTCTTCCTTTTCATTGCCGATTTCTACTATACCTGTTCCGCTCAACACGTAAAACACCACATCAACTGGAGTTATATGACGCCTTAGTGATTCACCAGGATACAGGGTGATCACTGAAATCATGGCATAGGGTGTATTGTATAAATTTCTGGCATCAACATTGTGAGGATTGTCCATAATCTTTGTAGAATCAGGTTTTCTTGTTATCATTATTCAGCCTCTTTGTTTTTTTTTATTGGGTTTCCCTTTTTCAATTAAAGGTTATTGCTTATCTCTAAGCAGGGCATACAGACGTTCCAGGCCCTGCTCAGCCATTACCTGACCAAACCTTATCCCTGAACGATAATATCTTGTATGCATCTCCAGACAGACCTCAAGGATTTGCAGGACCTGGTCCCTGGACTTGATACCGGGCAGCTCGTCGCCCAGGCGCGGATGCCTGCCCAGTTTGCCGCCCACTTGCACCCGGTAGCCCTTGACAACAGAATAAAGAGCGCCTTCCGGACATGCCCGGATGCAATGCCCGCAGTACAGGCAGTATCCGGGATCTACACTGGCTACACCGGTCTGGAGATCTATGGCTGCCTCCTTGCAAACTTGGGCACACTCAGCACAGCCTGTACATGCATCTTCTATAACAGCTGGATGTTCGGCCTGGATCAACCCAAAATCGGCGATCTGCGGCCTGGAGCACCCGTTGGGACATCCGGAGACACTTATTGAAAACTGATCCAGGGGCTTTATCTGCCTGTCTAATTTCTCCTCGAGACATTGTGGCCATCCAGAGTTTAGCAGTACGGCCTCCAGATCTTGATACAGATTTTGGTCTTGATAAATAAGATTGGGACATTCCGATTCTTTTATGCCACAACAAAGACTGATTCGATAGGATGCTTTGTTGTTGGAATTAGTATTCATTAATGATAATCTCGTGGTTTAGATGGGGATTATACCGGAAACAAATAGATTGAATTATTAGTGGTGTCATTTTCATAGGTTAGATCTACGAGTTGAATATATCAATTGCAAAAGGATTCAGCACCCCCGCTTGGGGGGCTGAATCATATCCACTGACAATTCTTATTTTCCAGCCATCATGGCATCGATATCTTCCTGTACGTCTCCGATGGGTTTGATGTTGAACTTTTCCACCAGCACGTTGGCCACGTTCTCGGACAGGAAAGCCGGAAGCGTGGGACCGAGGCGCATGTCCTGAACTCCCAGATAAAGCAGGGCCAACAGCACGGCCACCGCTTTCTGCTCGTACCAAGCTATATCAAAGGAAATGGGCAACTCGTTTATATCATTCAGGCCAAAGGCCTCCTTCAACTTCAGGGCAATTACTGCCAGGGAATAGGAGTCATTGCACTGCCCGGCGTCCAGTATTCGGGGAATCCCGTCGATGTCCCCCAAGTTCAGCTTGTTGTAGCGGTACTTGGCACAGCCTGCGGTCAGGATTACCGTGTCCTGGGGCAGGTTCTCAGCAACTTCGGTATAGTAGCTCCTTGTCTTGTGTCTGCCATCACAACCTGCCATTACGATAAAGCGTTTGATCGCACCGGATTTTACAGCCTCCACCACCTTGTCTGCCAGGGCCAGGACTTGGTTGTGGGCGAATCCTCCCACTATCTGGCCGGATTCAATCTCTTCCGGGGGTGAGCACTTCTTGGCCATCTCGATAACCGGGGAAAAGTCCTTGCTCCCGCCTTCCGGCCTGTCCGCAATGTGTCCGGCACTGGGATAGTTGACCACACCTGTGGTAAACAGCCTGTCCAGATAGGTGTTATCCTTCTTGATCGGGACCAGGCAATTGGTGGTCAGAACAAGGGGACCGTTGAAGGACTCGAACTCGTCATTTTGTCGCCACCAGGAGCCGCCGTAGTTTCCAGCGAAGTGCTCGTATTGCTTGAAATAGGGGTAGTAGTTTGCTGGGAGCATTTCCCCGTGCGTGTAGACATCAACTCCTGTACCCTCGGTCTGCTTGAGCAACTCCTCCATGTCCTTCAGGTCGTGACCGCTGATCAGGATACCTGGCCTGTTCCTGACTCCGATATTGACCTGGGTGATCTCGGGATGGCCGTAGGCCGAGGTGTTGGCCTCATCCAGTGCCGCCATGGTATTTACCGAGGTCTCGCCCGCCTTCATGACCATGTCGATCATATCATCCACTGACAGATCCTTTGTGGTGGAGGCCAGAGCCTCCATGATAAAGCCGTAGATGTCGTCCTTTTCCTGGCCCAGGATGGCTGCGTGATCTGCATAGGCAGCAATCCCCTTGGTACCGATGATCAAGAGTTCTCTTAAGGAACGTGCGTCTTCGTTTTCAGTAGCAGTTATGCGTACCTCGTCTGACTTGGCTTTTACCAGGATCTCATCCTTGTTCTCGGAATACCAGTTCGCGCAATCCGGGAGTGGCCCCTGTACCAAGTCCCCGGCCTTTTGCTTGACTGTTTCCCGCACCTTCAGGGCATCCTTGATCCAATCGATGATCACATCGTCGTCCCAGGCCACATTGGTGATTGTGCTAAAAAGTGCCTTGCAGACAAAGTGGCCGGTCTCCCTGTCCAGCTTGCCCTGCTCCTTCAACTTCTCCCCGTAGATCGCAATTCCCTTGCATACATAGATGAGCAGGTCCTGAAGGTCCGCGGTCTCTTCTGGCTTGCCGCACATGCCCTTTACCGTACATGCTTGATTCTTGGCTGTTTCCTGACATTGAAAACAAAACATGCTTAACTCCTTTTGTTTTTAAGATTGGTAGGCACCTGTTAAGTATTAGTGCACCAATTTTGTATTTTTTACTTGACTTGATTCCTATACTACATATAACTAGAGAAAATTCTTTGATCCAGGTCAAATTTATTTAAAATCGATATTGTCCAATTATCAGAAAAAGACATCTGATACATGTCCTTACCTTATATTCTGGCCACTCCCAGAAAAACCGTGTGGATACTAACCACCAGGATGATAAACGCGGTGCGGGAAAATTCTGCTGAGCACCCGGGAAGAGAATAGTAAATATTCTCCCGCGGACAGTTCGGGAGGCAATCTCCGCACAAAGTACAGGTCAAACCGGGCTTTTTATTGTTCAAATGTTTTTCCGCCAGAGCCCCGTATTTGCAATAGGAGGAACAGATGCCGCACCGGGTGCAATCATCCGAGATCCTTATTCTCCAGGGGTTTATTTTCCCCAGGGTGTTGCTTATTAGCCCAATGGGACAATAAGTGGTGCAATGTATCATTAATCCGGTTTTGCGGGAAAGTAAAAACATGACCAGCACACCGATTATCCCGAATATAAAACCGGCAATAACTGCATATAGGGTTTGTACTCCTGCATACCTCATTATAAGTGCAGACGTAGCTACAAGCAGGACCATTCCCAGGCGAAGCCATACACTGGCCCATACCGGGATCTCCGTCTTTTTGCTCCTGGAAAGCTTGGCCAGATTGTCGTCCAGTGCCCCGATGTAGCAAAAATAGCTGCACCATGCCGCACCAGCCAGGATTAGCGTGGAAACAAACAATACCGGCATAAAAAATCCTTCCATCCGATAAAGCGGTCCTCCCAGAATAAGCGCTGGCACGGGTAAATGCAGATCACCGGTCATTAGCATTTTCTCAACCCCAATAAGCCCTAGAAACAATTGCAAAAAGAATATCACTGCAAAAAAACTCCAGATCCTGCTCCTGATATAGGGCATCTTTTCCTTGTCCAGCATTTTTTTGCAGATCCAGGTAGAGTAGAGCCCGAGCAACAGGATTTCTATCCATGCTGTATTGGGGATGAACCTCTCCAGAATCAGAATGGTTATCTCGGTTTCAGTGCTACTTATTCCCAGGATTAAAACGCTCAATACAAAAGTTGCGCTCAAGGCGATTCCGATATCCTTGTCCTTGTGGAATATTTTGGCTGCTCCGGGGGAGAGCAGGATGAAAATGGAGACAATATTCAGCACAATTACGCCTGTCATAATAAACAGGAGCCTCATCCAGGGCATATCCAGAAAAACACGAAATTGGACCAGGGAAATACTGGTTTGAATCCAGATAAAAACTCCCAGTGTCAACCCCAATATAACGATATAACGCACCCAGGATTTTCTGGTGAATACAAGCAGGGCAAAAAGTGTCCAGGCAGCAAAGATTCCAGTATGACCGGTCCTGAGAAAGTGTGCGGACAATAGCAACATGCATAAAAATGGTAAAAATATTCGTATATAGTGCATAAAATAAGATGTGGTTATGTGTTTATGTGCTTACGTGATTACGTAAGAATAAGAGTTGAACTCTGTTATTCAATGGTCTGCATAGGAGCATATGCCCTTGGTGCCGATGGTTAAAAGTTCCTTAAGTGAACGAGTATCTTCGTCCTCGGTAGCAGTGATCCGGACTTCGTCGGACTTGGCCTTGGCCAGGATATCATCCTTGTTGTCGGAATACCAGGTCGAGCAACCCGGCAATGGTCCCTGTACCAAGTCCCCTGCCTTTTGCTTGACAGTTTCCCGCACTTTCAGAGCCTCCTTGATCCAATCGACAATCACATCGTCGTCCCAGGCCACATTGGTAATAGTGGTAAAAAGTGCCTTGCATAAGAAGTGGCCGGTTTCCCTGTTCCTTCAACTTTTCGTCGTAGACGGCTGTTCCCTGGCATACATAATTGGTGGCACATGCTAAATAATAGTGCACCAATTTTGTATTTTTTACTTAACTTGATTTCAAAACTACATATAAGCAGGGAAAATTCTTTGATCCAGGTCAAAGTTATATAATTTCCTATATGTTTATTTGAATTTTATTATCACTACTGCGATATTGTTATATTAACTTTCTGAGATGATTCAGCTGTTGATTTCATTCAGGTGTATGGTGATTGGACGCATCATGGTAAAGAAGAAGGTGTTCTCTTTAAAGAATTAAATAAAAACAGTTAACTACAGAAGATCGCCAAATCATGGAAGAACTGTTTGAAGAACATATTTTTGGTCGCGAAACAACCCAAGCACTTGTTGAAGCCAACACCCGCTACCGGAATGGTGAAGAGAGTGCAATTTCCGACATTGCTGCTAATCTTCAAGCCCTTACCAAGTTTTATCCAAAACATATCGAAAAAGAAGATAAAGTATTTTTTCCTTCATCCAGACACTACTTCACTGATGAAGAAGAGCAAGCCATGTTGTCTGAGTTCTGGGAGTTTGATCGAAACATGATTCATGAAAAATACAAATCAATGGTTAATGGATTTGAAGACGGGAAAGTCTAATACATAGTATCCAGCAGAATTTTTTTTATTGACAAGGTATATATAATCATATAAATATTTATTTATATGATTATTAGATATCAAAATTAAAACCATTGCTTAAAGGCAAAAATGGCAAAGGTATTTTTTTTACACCAATTTGGTTTATGGTTGAATTAAATCAGTATGCACTTAACGCATCCGGAATTGAAATTGCGTAAGCGAATAGCTCATGACTAACAACAATGCTACAACCCTGGATGACCTCCAGAACGCGGCGTATCTGGCCAAGAGCCTGGCTGACGGTAATCGGCTGAGGATCCTGCTTTATATCAGCCGGGATAGAAAGTCGGTTTCAGATATCGTGCACGAGCTGAACTTGTCACAGCCACTGGTATCACACCATTTAAAGGAGCTGAAGCATGCGCTTCTGGTGGAGGTCCAACGCGAGGGACCGTTTGTATATTATCAGATCTCGGATCCCGGGATCCTGGAACTAGTGGATTCGTTGAGTGAAATGGCCACACATTTATTGTCTGCAAAAAGAAACTTTTAAATCCGGAAAGAATAGCTATGAATAAAGTCCTTGAAGCTGTATCCGATTTGTCGCCGGAAGAGGCCTTGTCCCAGATCACGGAAGTCTTGGGACGACTTTTGGATGATCTTGACAGTGATTCCCGCGAGCGTTTCCTGATGAACCTGCTGGAAAAGTCCCAGGGAGACAAGGTCTCCAGCCTCGTAAATCTGTGAATGGCGGAATGCGTGGGCGAAGGTGTCGACCCAACACAGATGTGCCAGAGCTTGGTGGACAAGGTTGCCCAGTCCGAGCAACTCAAGGCCATTACTGATTCGGATATTATGATCTTGTTCGAGGATTGGCTGGAGGAGCTGGAAAAAGAGGTCCTTTCCCTTCTCAGGGAACACGGGGATATGGACGAGCGGGCAATGTCCAAAAAGCTGGGGCTCTCCGGCAGGGGAGCTACTTTTTTGCTTTCCAAGCTGAAAAAGGAAGGGAAAATATAATTTCCGCGGATAAAAATTGTTTAAACCAAAAAAGGAGAGAACTGAAATGGAGGAACTTATTGTTTTTCACAGCGGAAACCCGGGTTGAGTTTCATGTAAAAAGGCTATAGGCGTAGCCCAGGAAATGCAGGACAAGTTCGGGGACAAGTTGAATGTAAAGATCCATACACTCGATTCGGAAGAAGCAAAAGGTTATACTTTCAAAAGCTCCACCAATGTCTTGTTTGCCGAGGAATGGTTGCCCTTGGATGTAGCATTAGACAAAGAAAAAATGAAGCAATTTTTGTCTGAAAGATTGTAATAAAGGGGGTTTAGTATGAATAATGTACTAATTCTTATTACCACCGATGACGGTGAAACAATTTACAATGCCATGCGCCTGGCCAACACCGGGGTAAAAAAAGGCGACGAAGTAAGTGTCTTTATGCTGGGAAAAGGTGTTCTTTTCCAGCAGGCGGGAAGCGAGGAGTTCGATGTCATGGGCCAGGTCAATGCCTTTGAGGGAGACTTTTACGTCTGAGGTGTGTGCATGAAATCCCACGGTCTGGAGGGATCAAGCACATGCCCGATTGGTTGGATGGACGATTTGTACGAGATTAGTATGGAAGCGGACAAGGTATTGACTTTCTAACACCGAAATTTTCTGGGTAAACTAATGTCGCAGTCAGTAGATTTTCACAAATTGGCATCCCGGGTCCTGGGAGTGGATACATCGGCCTCGAAGCCGGAAATCCAGTACGGTTACTATCGGATGATGACCATGTACCATCCTGACAAGAACCGGGATGATCCCAATGCTACTCGTTTTGCCGCCCTTGTGAACGAGGCCAAGGATGTATTGCTGGGAAAGGAAGAGGCCCCTGTACTGCTCAAGGATTTGGAATTGGTGTCCGCATTAATGCAGGCCCCGGTATATACGGATGATGTCTTGAGCTACGAGGAGTGGCTCAAACAAAGATTCTACAACATGGATCAATGTTCCATATGGCCCTATTGATGGTTAGAGTCAGGGCAAGATTTTTGCCTCTTTATCGTAAAGCGAGATACTGCAATGCACCCTGCCACCTACGATGCCTGGAACCATTCTTCCAGGGGAAGCTGGATCAGCCACAGGGAAACTAAGTTGATGCTCAGTCTGCTTGGGCCTGTTTCCGGAGCCAGCCTTCTCGATGTAGGGGCCGGTACCGGACACTTTACCGGCTGCTTTGCCGAGCACGGATTTCAGGTATTGGGCCTGGAACCGGATCTCGATATGCTCCAATATGCCCGGAACAAATACAGTGATATCAGTTTTGTACGCGGTGAAGCAGAAAATCTACCCTTCGGAGACTTGAGTTTTGATTATGCAGCGGCAGTGACCAGCCTTTGCTTTGTTTCTAAACCCGAACCGGCTTTGAAAGAAATGTGGCGGATAAGCAAACGCGGTATCCTGCTCGGGCTCTTGAACCGTAGCAGCCTGTTGTATCTGCGCAAGGCAGGCAGTGGAGGCTATAAGGGAGCCAGGTGGGATAGCGTTTCCCGAGTCCGCAAGTGGATGCGTCTACTCGATCCATATCCTGCCAGAATTCGATGGGGAACAGCTGTATTTTTCCCCGGGGGCAGTGTAATAGCTCAGACATTGGAACACACACTTCCACAACACTTGCCTTTTGGTTCATTTTTAGCATTTTACTGTGAAAAAAACTAGTAACATAACTAAACTCGCTACATAAGTCCTATTCTCTATAGTAGTCCAATCCTTGTATATGTGAGGAATATGAATTCTAGGCCCCATATGCCGGACTTCTAAACCAGGAACATGCCAAATTTTCCACCAACAATTTACAATAACAAAGATTTTTGCCATATTTTGTGGAGACTAGCATTTCTATTGCGAGGTAATCAGCGGGATCAGGACTACTATAGATAAGGCACGTTATGTGGATTTTGCATTAATTTAGTTATGTTTTTGACCCCAGTAGGTTGACTTTTTATCCATTTTTATATATTTTTGAATACAAGTATTCAATGAAGGAGTTTAACATGCCAACATCTATAAGATTGCCGAAAGAATATGAGCAAAGACTGGATAATTTAGCTCATGAAACTGGTCGATCCAAAGCATTTTATATCAAACAGATCATTATCGAACATTTAGATGATTTGGAAGATGTTTATCTTGCAGAGCACAAGCTTGAACGATTGCAGAAAGGAGAAGACGAAATCGTAAGTAGCGAGGAGTTCTGGAGTGAGTTGGACAATCAGATATCTTAAATCCGTTAGAAAGACAATTAATAAACTTGATCCTGAATCTCAAAACCGTATCTATAACTACCTGGAAGAACGGGTGAAATCATTAGACAATCCAAGAAAACTTGGAGAGCCTTTAAAAGGTCGTCTGGCTAATTTTTGGCGTTATCGGGTTGGAGACTATCGCATAGTATGTGAATTAAGAGAAGAAGAATTGGTAGTGTTAGTAGTTAGAATTGGACATAGAAGCAAAGTATATCGATAATTTTGGTTCTTTTAGAAAGTTGGAGCAGACTAGGAGTTCTAGGCTGCAATGTTTTAGAATGCTTGGTTGGCGAGGACTAATGGCACGAAGGCCACGGGTAGGCAATTATATATTATCTTGTTTAACGTGGTATCCAACGGTTCTCCTATGAAGAAGGGAGCTACCATGTTAGCTACATTGGAACAGTTAGGGGTGATGCCCTCATTTTCCAGACCCAGTGTTAATTCGGCCAACTCGGACTTGCTCACGTCCAGCTCCTCCAGTAGCCTAGTAAAAACCTCGAAAGGAAGTCCTCGTTCAACATCCTGGATATGGCTCTGGAATGATAGCTCATTCCTAGAGTCGATTCTTTGCATGGCCACACCCATAATACCTCCTTGTGTATGTTTGCCATTTGTCTTACTTATAAGTCAGATGGCTTTCAAAGTTAAGCATCTCCATGTGACAGGTTGAGCAGCTTCGGAATACGGAGACAGAGCGGATCGCCCGTTGAAGACGGATCGTTTGGAATCAAGTTTAGAAAATGATCGTTGAAGCAGATTATTAAAGAGACAAAGATACAATTTGACATTGATGCTATGATGTTGTAACATCATACTCGATAAATAAATCGAGAAAAAACTAGGAGGTAATATATGCGTACCACGTTGAATATTGAAGATGATATTTTAACCACGGTTAAGGAACTCGCCAAGAAGGAACATGTTTCAACCGGAAAAATTCTTTCTCGTTTGGCCAGAGAGGCTTTGACCAGCAAGAATTTCCGACAAGATGGCGAGCCTCGAAAATCGGTGGCAGGATTTCGCCCTTTCCCGCCTCGGGGAGAGGTGATATCTAATGATAGAATAGACAAAATAAGGGATGAGGAGGGATTATAAGTGCGGGCTTTATTGGATGTGAATGTACTTATCGCCCTGCTGGATGCGGAACATGTCCATCACCGCTTGGCTATGGATTGGCTGGAAAGCGCTGTGCAGCACGGGTGGGCATCCTGCCCCATAACGCAAAATGGATGCATTCGAATCATGTCTAATCCAGGATATCCTAATCCATTTCCGGCAAGTCAGGTGGCTGAAAGATTGGAAGAAGCAGCTGCCGCCGAAGAACACGAGTTTTGGCCAGACAAGATCAGCCTTCTGGATATTCAAGTGTTCAACTGGTCCTATGTCCTGGCTCACAGGGAAGTCACAGATGTATATCTTTTGGCTCTGGCTGTCCGCAACCAGGGCAGACTCGTCACCTTTGACCGTAGCATCGGAATGGAGGCAGTAAAGAACGCAGGGAATGATAATCTGTTGATCCTAGCTTAAAGATTGTGAACTATTAATCATGTCCAGAAAAAGAATCGGATACAACCCCAACGATCCCCTTTCGATCCTCGAATTGTATTTGAGGACTAGCATTTCTATTGCAAGGTGTCCTGCAGGGTCTGGACTACTGAATTATAAGGCACGTATGCCACGGATAGGCAATTATATATTATCTTGCTTAACGTGGTATCCAACTAAATTATACACTGGCCCAAAAATTTGAACTGCTGTTAAAATATTTCATAATAACTTTACTAAATTTTTCAAGCCATATATAGATTACTAACTTGCCATAAATTATTATATTAAGGAATATATGCCAACAGTATTTAAATCCGGTCCTTATAGATTCTTTTTTTATGCAAGTGACCGAGATGAGCCACTTCACATCCATGTTGAACGTGATGATAAAGTTGCAAAATATTGGGTTGATCCGGTTCGACTTCACAAGAGCGGCGGATTTAATCGTATCGAATTAAATCAAATCAAAAATATCATTGAAAAAAATCAAAAACATATAATGAGGCATGGAATGAATATTTTGGCCTCTGACATTGAAGCCCCTTATGCTATCAATGTCCAGACAACAGAAGACACCCTTACTGTAGATCTTAGCGATGGTCGCACTATTTCAGTTCCTTTGGGATGGTTTCCTCGGCTTGAAAACGCCACATCCAAAGAACGGAACAATTGGAGACTTGTTGGTAAAGGACATGGAATTCATTGGGAAGATATTGACGAAGATATCAGTGTGGAAGATCTTCTTGCTGGAAAACCGTCAATGGAAAGTCAAGAGTCCTTAAAAAAATGGTTTCAAAGTCGAAAAGAACATCTTTTTTAGATTACAAATTTAGGAGGTTAGACCAACTTACAACATAAATATAAAATCTTTACAACCTATTGTATTCATTAAGATTGACAAGCTGTGCTTGTTAACCTAATTTACTTCCTTGTTTTAAATAAGGCGCTTCATACAGAAACTGTGAATTTTAAATCCAGGAGGTTTCAATGTTAAAACGAAAAGTTACAAGCAAAAGTTTAGTGTTGGTTTTGATGTTAATTATGTGTTCCGCGCAAGCTTGGGCACTACAGGGAGGAAACAGCTCCCAAAAACGGTGTACGGGAGTCTATGTGGGCAAGAATTTGACTGCTGACGGCAATGTGCTAATTGGTCAGGTCGCGGATGAATCCTCCAGCCACTGGCTGAACGTTGTCCCCCGGCGAACACACGATAGTCAAGACACCATAGAGGTAGGTTGCAATCAACACGCAAACCTACCGGGTAAGAGGATAGAGATTCCTCAGGTCAAAGAAACAAACAAATACATCACCGTCCGCTACTCTGAGTGGGAAGGCTTCCCCAAACCATTGGAAAATGGGGGATTGAATGAACATCAGGTTGCGGTGGTTGATGTTTTTTCACCCTCCCGTTCGGAGTTGGTCGAAATGACTCCCAAAAACCAGACTGGACTCTCTTACAGTGATGAGGCCCGCATAGTTATGCAAAGGGCAAAAACCGCCAGGGAAGGTGTAGAAATTATAGGTAGAATGATAGAAAAATACGGTCATGCTACCTATGGTGGCAACACACACATTATAGCAGATCCCAAAGAAGGCTGGATAGTTGAAGAGTTTGCAGGAGGTAAGGGCCTTTGGGTGGCCAAAAAATTGGGGGCCAATGAATGCCGTGTTATTCGTCCGGGATACATAGGAGAAGTTCCTACGGATTATCAATCCGATCCCGACTACATGGGGTCTGACAACTTGATCTCTTTTGCAAAGAAGCAGGGGTGGTATTCCTCCCAATCTGAAAATTCTTTCAACGTATCCAAGACTTATGAGGCGGACAGGGATCAGACCGGATGCTGGGGTGAAGAAAGGGAATGCAAGGATCGGCCCGATCATCAGATCAGATCCGAACAGGTAAAAATGGGAGAACAATATTTAAGGGATTTGGGTTCTGATATTACAAAAAAAGATATTATGGAATTGTTTCGTATCAATCCAATTTGCAATCGGGGCACCAAATATGCTCAGATCGCAGAGCTAAAACAAGACAAGCCAAATCCTCTTGGGGTATTATGGGTTGGAATAGGGCCTGTACAAAAAAGCATCTTTTTGCCTTATTATGCAGGAATTAGCGAAGTACCCTTTGAATACAGACAACATAGATATCTTACTAAAAACGAAGGCAAAGTATTCATGTTGCCGAAATCAAAACAGGGACAAGAAACAACTGAATATGCCTTCCGGGCATACGATAGATTATTCATGTTGGTGGAACAGCATAAAGATGATTTCGGACCCGAAATTGAAGAATTCATTCAATCCTATGAAAAAAAGTTGCTTAACGAGCAATCAACTGTTGAAAATACAGCCTGTTCTTTGCTCAAATCCGATCAAGATGAATTGGTGCGCAAATATTTAACCCGATACTGCAAAAGCAGGGCTCTGGATGCACTGAAGTCAGTACAAACCCTTAACGATTCCTTGGAACTAAGGACTAAGGTTCAATACCAAATTGATCCATTGCCTATTTATTAATTTGATACAAAAAATTCCTAAAAGAATAACTAACCTGATGTGCCCAGATATCTCAATCTACGGCTAAAACTCGGCATTACACCCTAAGGCAGAACCGTTTCGCAAACTGGGATACAATAAAATCGAGTAGAGTGAGGTGAGTGTGATCTACTCACCTCACTCTACTCGATATTGTTTGACTATACCTGTTACTTCCTTCTGGATATTATCTATCTCCTTGCAATATCATAACGTCCGGATATGTTTCTTGACCTAAATTTTTCTTCCAAAACCTCCACCAATCATTTACAATAACGAAGATTTTTGTAATGGTCTATGTAGACTATCATTTCAATTGCCTGGTATCCTATAGGAATTCGACTAAAATCCCTGGCACGAAGTTCATGGGTTGGGAATTATATATTATTATGTTTAAAGTGGTGTCCAACTAAATTATAAACCGGACCAGAGAATTTTTGGAGAAAGATAATCATAAGTGAGGATTCAATATGTATGATTTAATATGCTCCATTTGTGGCTATCAATTACATTATAAAGAATTAACAGATATCAAAGGCGATACTTTGGTTGTCGTAGATCCTTGTCCTGTTTGCACGGACGAAATGGCAAAGATTGAAAATTCAGCAGAACAAAAAATAGAAGAGTAAAAGCTTTAGGATAAAAAAATTTAGGTCTATTGGGAGCGTCCAAGAAGTATTAGGCTTGTTTTGAACAAGCTATTTTTTAGAACTAACCTATTTTTTAATATGGCACAAATATGCGAATTAGAAGTAATAAATCAATCATCAAATTATCAACCAATCGAAACTTATAAAACCTGGTTTGCTAATCGTTGAAGTAATACCCATTGCTCTTGTTTTAAAATAATTTTTCTCAACAGCAAGAAAGCGTGGAGACTATGATTTCTAGGCTAAAACATCGTGATATTACTGGACTAGTACTGGAGCTGGCACGTTATGTTGTTATACTAATAATTAGTTACCGTTACACAAGACAGTATGTAATGTCAGTTAATAATAATGTCCTAAAGAGAATAAATTTATTAATTACAAAAGAGGCATATTTCATATGAACAATGATTGTATTCAATTACTCGAATCTGAATTGCCTGATATATTTCAAAGATTTTATGACAATATCCTTTCGGATGAACATCTTGCAGTATATTTTGAAGATATGCAGCAAGTCCGTAACTTGATAAAAAAACAAACCCAAAACATGCAAAATGTTCTAGGATCCAATCCGTCAAGAATGCAAGAAACTTATTATCATCTGGGGGAGAAGCATCATACCATGCAAATACCCTTGAGTGCTGTGCAACACAGTTTTCAATTTTTGCAGCGGGAACTGATAAAAACTCCCAATTTTTCTCGACATTGCGATCCTTTGGAACTTATTGATCTTATTTCGCTTCTTTTACAACACTTTTCACAAGGTTATTTTGAAAGTGAAACTTTGAGTTTTTATCCCATTTTGGATTTGTTGCATGATTATGCCCGTGATACCAAAATGTTAAAAGAGCACATCTCCTGGTTTTTCACTTTGCTGCAAGCAGTTGAGAAAAAAGACGAAAACCAGCTTGGACATGATACTGTTAATAGTAAGTTAAAGGGTGATTATTTTTCTTTAGAGTTTGACAATATATTATCCAATAAAGAGGATATCAATGAGATAAGCAGGATCAATTCGGAGATACATGATCTAACAAGTATGCTTTTTTATTATATAGGCAAGGAGGATTATAATCAGGCTTTCAATATATTTTCGAACCTCAAGGAATTTTTTCTCCTATTTGTCCAATTACTGGGGTCACTGGAAAGGATAAATACTATCCAGAACCTGACTTATGATGATCTAACAGGTTTGCTCGTACGGCGTGATTTGACTTATTTATTCGAAAACCAAATAATGGCTGCCGACCGTCTGAATAAAAATATTGCGGTTATTATGGCAGATATTGATTATTTCAAGAAAGTTAACGACAGTTTTGGCCATGGTGCGGGAGATTGCGTGCTAAAGAAATTCGCGGATATAATCCTCGACAATATCCGGGTGACTGACCATGCCTTCCGTTATGGGGGAGAAGAATTCCTTCTTTTGCTCTACGGCGCGGATAGCAAAAAAGCCTGGGATATAACAGAACGTATCAGGACTACTGTATATAATACTGATATATATTACCAGGACTACAAGTTGAATATCACCTGCAGTTTCGGTGTTACAATGTACAAACCCAATGATTACAGCGACAGTAACACCTTGATCGCTCTCGCTGACAAAAATCTTTATAAGGCCAAGGAACAGGGGCGTAACAGGGTCGTCAGCGATTGAATTTCCGGCTATCCAATTCCCATAGATGTAGGTGCAAACCCTGTAGGATGCTACTGCAAAAAGTAGCTTTAGTTATTAACTTTTGCAATACACTAGTTATAACTCTTTGATTTTTCTTA
>Ga0207414_1000315_pt1 | contig 22750 bp, 15 predicted proteins | sample PonA231FremontCA_2_FD_187269 | JGI IMG/M metagenome (GOLD analysis project Ga0207414, IMG submission 187269) | Marine sediment microbial community from Fremont, CA, USA - Pond A23 Sediment 1 (SPAdes) | ecosystem: Environmental > Aquatic > Marine > Unclassified | place: USA: Fremont, California...
CAGCTATAGCTCCTTTCACTCCTATTTCATCTTCTAATACTGCTTCTTTGATCTTTACTATATCTGCAGGAGCATCAAGTGCTCTTTTTTTGAACTCTTTTTTTGATCTATCTAAAAAATAATCTTTTGCCTTCATAACTCCTCCACCCAAAATAATCATCTCAGGGTTGAAGATATTTACTAAATTAGCTATTCCAATCCCCAGATAATAACCTGCCTTAGCAAAAATATCCAGAGCCTTCTGGTCTCCTTCTGCAGCAGCTTTTGCTACTAACTCAGCACTTAAATCATTATCCTTAGCAAGTTCTTTAATTAAAGTTGGCTCATCATTTTCAACTGCCTTTTTAGCCATATTTTTAATAGCTGTTCCAGAAGAAAATGATTCCAGACACCCATAATTACCACAACCACATTTAGGACCGGAAGGATCAACTGTCATATGGCCAATCTCTCCGGCATTGCCAGTATGGCCATAATATATATTACCATTAATAATAATCCCACCACCTACTCCAGTACTAATTGTCATGTAAAGTAGATCATCAGCTTCTTTACCTGCTCCAAAAACTTTTTCTCCTAAAGCAGCAGTATTAGCATCATTTTGCAGATAAGTATTAACTCCTGTCTCTTCTTCTATTAACTCAACTATTTCCATATTTTTAATAGGAAGATTTGCACTTTCATAGATAATACCTTTCTCTACATTAAGTGGACCAGGACTGCCAATTCCAATTGATTTTATTTTTTCTATTTTAATATCGGTTTTTTCCAGTACTTTATAAATACTTTTAAAAATATTTTTCTTTATTCTTTCCTGCCCTAATTCTGTTTCAGTTGCAAGTTTAACTCTAGCTATAATTTCACCATTATCATCTGCAACTGCCGTTAATATTTTAGTACCACCTAAATCTATACCAATATATTTATCTTTAGTCACTGCTCATCTCCTCCTCACTTTCTTTTTCTAACATATGGTCTTTGCCATTTAAGATTAAAATACTGACAAAAGAATTCAGAAATAAAAAAGCTCCTACTCTAGTTAAGAGCAAAATAATAATAAAAACAAAAATAATTAAACTCCAGAGTAAAGCAAATAAGAAATTATATACTGTATTTTGATAGGCTTTTTTTAAGTATTTAAAAAATCTGAGATTATAATCTTCAGAAATCATTCCCCAGAGGTTAATCTGAAACATATTAAACATAATTATTAGATATAAGATAATAACTGGAAATATCAAAAATAACTTATTATTACCAACTTTATCTAAAACAAAGAAAAAATCATAAACTAAAACTCCATATACAACTGCAGAAAATACAAAAATAATAAGAGAAGTATAAAGTTTTTTCCTTACTCTCTTTAATACTTTTTTTATTTCAAAATTACTATTATAAGCTAGCTCAAGACCTACTAAAATCAGGGGCCCACCGGCTAAAATAGGAATGGCTAAAATAAAATAATTGCCTCCAAAAATCGAACGCAAAGTAATAAAATATAAGAAAGTTATAACAAAAAACCAGATAATATTAAAAATCATATATTTTAAATAATGTTTTTTAAAATCATTCCAGGATTTTTTTAAAAGATATCCAATATTCAGCAGAATCACCTCCTATTTGCCAAAAAACTAATTTTTCGCAATTTTTTTTATTATATCATGCTAGAAAAACTAAGTAAAGAAATAGAAAAACCCCCAAAATGGGGGCTGAATTTCAATTAAGTACTATTTTATTCTTAATCATCATTTTTTCCATTAGATTTTTTCTTTCTTTTTTCATCAATTGGTTTGGATATTTCTCCCCATCTTTCTGCCAAATCATCAAGCTGACTTGCAACATCTTCTTCAAAAATATTATCTGCCCCAGGATGAGTAGGTTTTGCTCCTGATTCTTTGACCATTTCTCTTAATTGTTCCGGGTTATCGATAATCGGACAGGGCTTGAGCATATTTTCATTAAAAGGCTGTCTTTTCTGATATTCTTTAAATAGTGGATTTTGTAAAGCTTCTTCCAAACTCTTATTTTTAATATTATCTGCTGCAAAGTGGACAAAAGCACAGGGCTCTACTTCACCTTTAGCATTTATGTGAAAATAACGTCTTCCCCCTGCTATACAACCATTTGTATAAATTCCATCATTCCAAAAGTCAGCTAAAAATATCGGTTTATTTTTCCGGATTTCAGGTACCCGTTTTGCCAGCCAGGCTCTCTGTTCTGGAGTAACCATCATATCGAGATTAGGTTCTCTTCCTATCGGAATATAATGGAAAGACCAGCCATACATTGCTCCTTTATCAACAAGCATATCCATGAATTCATCACTGAATATTTCTTTAATATTATTTCTGGTAGCAGTAAGACTTACTCCAAAAACAATACCTCTTTCTCGAAGACGATCCATAGTATCCATTACTTTGTCAAAGACACCTTCACCACGTCTTTCATCAGTAGCTTCTTTCCAACCTTCAAGACTGATAGCAGGAGTAACATTACCCACTTCAAGCATTTTATCAGCCATCTCATCATCAATTAAAGTTCCATTTGTATACATCATGAATCCACAATCATCATGTTTTTCAAAGATATCAAATAATTTTGGATAAACAGTTGGTTCTCCACCAGATAATACAAAGAAATAGATACCCAGATCTTTAGCTTCCTGGATTATTCTATCTATAGTTTCAAATTCTAATTTGTCACTCTGACTATATTTACCGGCCCAGCAACCTTTACAATTTAAATTACAACCACTGGTAGGATCAATCAATATTGTCCAGGGTACATCTGCACCTATTTCCTCAGCTTTTTCATATTGATAAGGAATTCCTAATAAGGCAGAGTTAATAAAAAAGTTTTTTACAAGACCTTCTTTATAACTAGGGGCAATCTTAGTAAAATTACGAACATATTCCCGAATTGTTTCATTATTTTTATAACCTTTTTTTAAATTCTTTATTCTTTTATGATGTTGTTCTGTACCGGCTATTTTATCTGCCAGGTCTAATATCTTTATGAAATTTTCTTCAGGATCTTTTTCTACATAATCCATAGCTTTTTTTAAAATTTTATCTGCTGCAAATTTTTTCGCAAAACGAAAATTAATACCCATTGCAAACTTCCCCCCTCATATTTATATACCAAATCATTTTTAATAGAATATTTTACTATTTTATATTATAAACTCTATTGAATAGTTTTTCAAGAAAATATGAAAATATTACCTAATTCATATCTCAAGACTGACTGGTCAGTTTTATTATAAAGGGTTTTTTGCAAATTGTCAATTATTTAAATATTTTAAAACTGCTCTTATAAACAATTCTACACCAATTACTAAAATATCTTCATCTATGTTAAATTTAGGACTGTGCCCGGGATGAATTATACCTTTTTGGGGATTTTCTGTTCCTAAATAGACAAAACTTCCTGGTATTTCCTGTAAATAGTAGGCAAAATCCTCACCACCCATTGATGGTTTTTCCATATAATAAATGTTTTCAGAACCTAACATTTCAGTAATGACTTCTTCCATCATTTTTGTAACTTCTCTATTATTAACTGTAACTGGATATCCATACTGATAATTAAGTTCATAATCAGCTCTAAAGGTAGTGGTAATCCCGGATATTACCTCTTCTATTCTTTTACTAATATTATTTCGGAGGTCAGTACTTAAAGTTCGGACTGTACCCATTAGTTCCACCTCATCCGGAATTACATTAAAAACAGTTCCTCCATGAATTGAACCAGTTGTTATTACCAGAGGTTCAGTAGGTTCTGTTTCTCTACTAACTAATTCCTGTAAGGCAATTATCAGGTGGGAAGCAACTACAACCGGGTCTACCCCTTCATCAGGATGAGCACCATGAGCTCCAGTTCCTTTTACTTTAATAGTAAATTTATCAGTAGAAGCCATAATTGGACCATAACCAACTCCAATCTGACCAACTGGGATGTTTGTTCTATTATGTAAACCAATAATTCTATCTACTTTAGGATTTTCTAGAGCTCCTTCATCAATCATTGGCTTCGCACCACCTGGGCCCTCTTCAGCAGGTTGAAAAATAAATTTTACATTTCCTTTTATTTTATCTTTAAACATAGAAATAACTTTGGCAGTACCTAAAGCTATAGCTGTATGAGCATCATGACCACAGGCATGCATTTTTCCTGGATTTTGAGATTTATATTCTACTTCATTTTTTTCCTCAAGAGGAAGGGCATCCATATCAGCTCTAATGGCAATAGTTTGACTGGAAAAATTATTTTTAAGATTGGCCACAACACCTGTCCCGGCCATTTTTTCAACTTCATAACCCCATTTTTTTAATTTTTCAATCACTAAGGCTGAAGTCCTTTCTTCTTCAAAAGCCAGTTCAGGATGTTGATGAATATCTCTTCTCCACTCTATCATTTCATCTTCTATCCCCATTATCTCTTTTTTTATTTCTGCTATCAAACTCATTTTATCACTCCTAATATTCATCGGTTTAATTGTGGATCAAAAATGTCACGTAATCCATCTCCAAGAAGATTAAATCCCATAACTATAAACATAATTGCAAGTCCAGGAAAGGTAGAAATCCACCAGGCATAACGTAAAAAAGCTCTTCCTTCTGCAACCATTGAGCCCCAGGCTGGGATTGGTGGTTGAGCTCCTAAACCTAAAAAACTCAATCCAGCAGCAGTTAAAATAGTTATTGAAATCTGTAAAGTTGCCATTACCAGTATTGGTGAAATTATATTAGGTATAATATATTTAACTATAATTCTTAAATCTGTAGCTCCCAGTACCTCACCAGCTTCTACATAATCAGTAGTTTTAGCCTGTAAAACCTGCCCCCTGGTTAATCTGGCAAAAATAGGCATTGTTCTTATTCCAACAGCCAGCATAATCTTATAAAGTCCTGGTCCTAAAATACTGACTATAACCAGGGCCAAAAGCAAGCTGGGAAAAGCAAGCATTATTTCGATAAGACCACTTATTATTCTATCAATTATCCCCCCAAAATAGCCTGCCAATAAACCCAGGATTAGACCTAAAGTCAATCCAATTGCTACTGAGAAAAATCCAATCTGCATAGTAATAGCTGTTCCATGTAATATTCTACTTAATATATCTCTCCCTAAATTATCTGTTCCCAGTTTATATTCAGAAGAGGGAGGATGAAAACGATCGATCATATTCTGTTCTCTATAATCATAAGGAGCAATTTGTGGTCCAATAAAAGAAATAATCAAAGCAATAACTACAATAAAAAGTCCTAAAGTAGCTGATTTATGTCCTAATATTTCCTTGAAAATATTTTTATCACCCATTGTGAATTTTCCCCCTTCCTTTAATCATATTTTATCCTCGGATCCAACATAGAATAAATAATATCAACAATCAGATTAACTATAACAAAGATTATAGCCATTAACATCACAATCGCCTGTACTAATTTATAATCTCTGGCCAAAATTGCAGTTACCCCAAGACTACCTATCCCCGGTAGAGAAAATACTGTTTCTGTAATCATGGCTCCACCTAATAATATACCTAAACTAAGTCCAATAACAGTTACTACTGAAATCAAGGCATTTCTTAGAGCATGTTTAAAAAATACTACTCTTTCTTTTAAACCTTTACTTCTTGCTGTTCTTATATAATCCTGGCCTAATACTTCTAACATATTTGATCTCGTTAATCTGGCCAGTGTACCAGTATAAGCTGTACCTAAAGAAATAGCAGGCAATATTAAATGTTTAAAACCTTCCCAGGTCCAAAAAGGGCCTGCATAACCTGAAGCTGGAAACCAGCCCAATACAAAGGAAAACAATAGTATTAACATTAATCCTCGCCAGAAGCTGGGCATAGAAAGACCAAACAGGGCACCGATCATGGTAATATTATCAATTATTGTCCCTCGAAAAGCTGAGGAAATAACACCTAAAAACAATCCAAAAGTAGTAGCTATTATTAAAGATAAAAAGGCAAGCTGAAAAGTACAGGGAATTCTACTGGCAAGTTCTACTGAAATTGGCCGTTTTGTCCTGATCGATTTACCAAAATCCCCTACTATAGCACCTTTGGCAAAATTAACAAATTGAATATGAAGTGGATCATTTAAACCAAGCAGTTCTCTGGTTTGTTCTACCTGAGCATCTGTAGCTTTAACTCCAGCAGCAATCCGGGCTGGATCTCCAGGAACTAAATGTATCATCAAAAACACAAGAATACTAACTCCAATTATTACCGGTATGGAAAATAATAATTTTCTTAATATATATTGTAGCAAGTCATCCCCTCCTTTACTTAGCTATAAAATGGAAAAGTACCGGGGATATTAATCCCCGGTTTTAAATAAATTATACTCTTCTAATTTGTTAATTCACTAAATTATCATTGTAAAAAATTTTACTATTCAATATAGGCATCTGTATAATCACTGACATATGGTGAATATACATATCCCTTAACTTCTTTTCTGACTCCTTCTAAAAGAGGATTACTTAAAATAGGTATCATTGGCAAGTCTTCTTCTAAAATATCATATACTTTTCTATAAACTTCCTTTCTATCTTCTCTATCAGCTAATTTAGCTGCTTTATCTAACATGTCATCAACTTCCTGATTTGAATAACCTGTGAAATTACCTCTGGCATCTGTTTTTACCAATACATCTAAGAATAAACTCGGTTCACCAGTATTTTGGGACCAACCCATACTACTTAAAGTATATTTTCTATTTGTAAATTTGTCGAGATAACTTCCCCACTCAAGTTGCTGAAGTTCTGCTTTAATCCCAAGCTGTCTTAATCTTTCCTGAACATATTGAGCTATAGTTGACCACTGTCTTTCAGAAGTTGTACTTAAATATTCAATCTCAACTCTTTCTCCATCTTTATATAATTCTTCTCCCTGATAACTATAACCAGCATCTTTTAATATTTCCCTGGCTTTTTCCATATCAAATCCTATAGGATCAGGATTATCTGGATAAGCCCAGCTGGCCTTAGGTACATAACCTTCAGTTCTAATTGCATAATCGCCATGTAAAACTTCCGCCAATTCCTGTTTATCAATACTATAGGCAATTGCTTTTCTTAAAGGTAAATTATCTTCAAAAATTGAATCATTGACCATATTGAACCAGATGTAAAGCACATAAAATTCACTTTCTCCAGTATGCATTACTATATTACTATCATTTTTTAATCTATCCACATTATTATGAGAGATAGATTTTACAACATGGACTCCACCAGTTTGTAATTCTATAAGTCTTGTCATTGGTTCAGGTATAGGTTTAAAAACAAGACCTTCAGGTTTTACTTCTTTACGATGATAATCTTCATTTCTGGATAATCTAACACCACTACCTGGCTGCCATTCTTCAAACTTAAAAGGACCTGTTCCTACAGGATCGGAAGCATAAGCATCTGCTCCTACCTTTTCAAAATGGGCCTTACTTGGAATAAGTCCTCCTGGTGAAAATAGGATTGTATCAATAAATGGGCCATAGCTTCTTTTTAATACAAATTGAACGGTATAATCATCAGGAACATTTATTTCATCAATAATAGAAAACTGTTCAACATAATTTGAAGCAGATTCCGGGTTCATTAATCTTTCAAAATGCCATTTCACAACATTAGCATCAAATTTTGAACCATCAGTAAAGTTTACATCTTCTTTTAGATGAAATGTCCAGACTTTTGAATCTTCACTTACCTCCCAATCATGAGCCAGATTACCTTTGATATTACCTTCTGCATCTCTAATTAGTAATCTGTCATGAATCTGCGAGGAAACTCTTTCTGAAGGAAGATCACTAATATAAGCCGGGTCAAGTTGTTTTATATCCATTCCAATTCCAACATTTATTACCCCACCTTCAGCAAATCCAACTGCAGAAAAAGCAAATACAAGAAAACTCATTAATAAAAATAGTGACAATGTTTTTTTCATTTCTCTTACTCCTCCTTCTCTCTACTTTTTACAGCTTATTAGCTGTAATTACTTATATGAAAATATAAAGGCCTTTAACAGATTACCTTTATATTTATCAACATTTTAATACTTTGAAAACCAATCAAGTGTTTTCTGAAATCGGTGAATAATATGAGATGGTTTATTAAGTAAATGCATTTCATCTTTATAGCGTATAAAAGTAGTATTTTTATTACATCTTTTTAGAGCAGTAAATAATTCTTCTGACTGACTAACAGGACAGCGTAGATCATCTTCTCCATGCAAGATTAGTAAAGGATCATTTATTTTATGGACATAATTTATAGGTGAACGTGAAATTAGTTTTTCTTTAGAATGACAGGATGAACCACCAGTTTCAAATTCTCCAAAAGAATAACCAATATCACTGGTTCCATAAAATGAATAAAGATTGGTAACACTACCACCGGCAGCACCTGCTCTAAACCTGCTGGAATGAGCCAATAAAAGACAGGTTAAATATCCTCCATAGCTCCAACCCATTATATATATCTTATCCCGGTCTGCCCACCCTTTTTTGAGAATATAATCTATTCCCTTTAGTACATCCTGATAATCATTATGTCCCCAATCTTTGACAACTGCTGAGGTAAATTTCTGACCATAGGATTGACTACCACGCGGATTGGCATAAAAAACTGCATAACCTTTAGCAGCCATAATTTGGGCCTGGAGCATAAAAGTACTACCATAGGCAAGATGAGGACCACCATGAACAATAACAACCAGTGGTTTATCATTACTTTTGCTTTCATCTTTATTTAAAATCCAGCCATCTATCCCCCAATTTTGAGCCCCATTATATCTGAATTTTTCTGCTTCATATAACTTAGTTGATCCGATTAAATTATTATTAAGAATTGTTAACTGCTTATTATATATTTCGACATCATTTTCTCTTTTCCTTTTATACATATGCTCAAAATCATCAAAATAAAAAAGTTCATCAGGTTTATTAACTGTAGAAATAACAGCCAGACATTTATTTTTATTTAAGGAAAAAGCTCTTATATTACTTTTTTCATTCCCTAAAACCTTATTTATTTTAATGCTTTTATCCAAACCAGTCAGATCATTTTCTAATATTTTCTTTTTTAAATTAGAAGTCAAATTAAGTTTATATATATAACTACTTCCCTGATCTGCTGCAAGAAAGAATATTTTTTTAGCATCTGCTGACCATTTAAAAGGATGATTATCAAGACAACAATAATTCAGATCAGAATCTACGGATGTACCTACCGGTCTTTCCAGCCTTTCAGTTAAATTAACTATTCTATTTCCTTTAATAGGAAATTCACATTCACACTTAAAAGGTACTAACCAAAGATTATTGGTAGTCGCCCTTCCATATCTATTTTGATGACCGATATATACTAAAAAATCACCATCTTTTGACCAGTCAAGATAGCGAACAGGTCCTCTCCCCTTTAAAATAATTTGAAATTTATCTTTTTTGTAGTCATAATAACAGAGATCATGTTTATAAACTCCTTTTTCTAAATAATCTTCTCTCATTACAGAACAGGCAATTTTATCTCCAGTTGGTGAAAAAACAGGATGGTAGTGATTAAAATTATTGGCAGTAATTTGAGTAATTTTTTGATCAAGTTCTGGATCCTTGACTTCAGCAGTAAATATTTGACTGTATTTTCCCCGAAAAAAACCATAACCATCATATTTATGATATAATTTTTCTACAATTGTTATATCATCTCTTTTATCTTCTTTAGCTTCATATTCCTGATAGGCAGAAAAAACCACTTTATCTCCAGCTGGAGACCAGACTGGAGGAGAATTGACTTCAAGTTCACCACTTATTTTCCAGGGCTCAGCACCTTTTAAATCAATTATCCAGATAGCTGAATTACCGCTTCTTTCAGAAATAAAAGCAAGTTTATTTCCTTCAGGAGAAAAACGAGGATAGCGATCACAACAGCCAGTAGTTACTGTTCTCAATTTTCCAGTATCCAGATCAATCATTTTTATATTAGTTATACTTCTATCCTTTTCTTTATCCCATTTCTGGACCACAAAAGCTGCTATTTCTCCATCTGGAGAAATTTGAGGCTCATTAGCTAAATTTAATTTATATATATCCTCAGCTTTAAAATCCCTCATTTTATTTTTTGACATTAGATCACTCCTCTTCTTCTCAAGTTTTTTGAATTCTAAATATCAAAAATTTCTCCCAGAATATCTGCAACTCCATTTTCATCGTGATGTCCAGCTATTAAATTAGCCTTTTCTTTGACAGGTTGAGGAGCATTATCAACTGCAATTCCTAGATCAGCCCATTCGATCATAGTCAGATCATTAAAACCATTACCTACAGCTATTACTTTTTTTTGAGGAATATTAAGAGATTTAGCCAGTTTTTCTAAAGCTTCTCCTTTAGATACATCTTTAGCAGTAAATTCAATAAAATATTCTTTTGATTCAGTTATTTCCAGTTTATGACCATAATTTTCTTTAAAATAATCTAAATAATGATACTTTTTTTCCTGGTCTTTTTCTATTAGCAAAATTTTGGTAGCTTCACCTTTGTAATTTTCACTTAATTTACCAATAGTTCTCCCTTTAACACCGGCAATTTCTTCATAAATTTCTACACCTTTATTTCTCTCTTTTACATAAAAATCATCACCATAATATAAATTAATATGTAATCCTTCCTGTTCTGCTTCTTTAATAATTGCCTGAACTAAATCAGTTGAAATAGCATGATGAAAAATAACTTTATGACTTTTAGGATCACAAACATAAGCCCCATTATAGGAGATGACTGGAAGATCAATTTCTAATTCTTCTGCATAAGGAAGGGCAGATACAAACATCCTCCCGGTTGCTATTGTTATCTTTTTCCCTTTTTCTTTAAGGGATTTTAGAGCAGATACGGTTTTAGAACTTAATTTATGTTCTTTATTTAAAAGAGTGTCATCTAAATCAAATACAATTAATTCATGTTTCATATTTATCAACCTCACTAAAAATAGAGAGGGGTCTCCCCCCTCCCCTTAATTAAAAGTTTTAATTAACCCCATAATTTTTTGTTTTATTGTTAATTATTTTGAAAAAATTTCTACACTTCCATTTTCACTAAATTCATCAGAAAAAGCATGTACTTCTTTTTTAAGTTCAGCTAATTTTTCATCATTCTCAGCATGTTTTAGAGCTTCAAAAATAAATTCAGCAATTTTTTTCATTTCTTTTTCTTTCATTCCTCTTGTTGTTACTGCAGGTGTACCAATTCTTATTCCGCTTGTCACAAAAGGACTACGAGTTTCATAAGGAATGGTATTTTTATTTAAAGTAATACCTACTTTATCGAGGGCAGTTTCTGCATCTTTGCCTGTGATATCCATATTATTAAGATCAACTAACATTAAATGATTATCAGTTCCACCAGAAACCAATCTCATGCCATAACTCTTAAGTTCAGTAGCAAGTTTTTCAGCATTTTTAATAATCTGGTGTTGATATTCATTAAATTCATCGGTTAAAGCCTCTTTGAAAGCAACTGCTTTAGCTGCAATAATATGCATTAAAGGCCCACCCTGAATTCCAGGGAAAATAGCTTTATCAATTTTTTTGGCATGTTCTTCTTTACAGAGAATCATTCCACCTCTTGTCCCTCTTAAAGTTTTATGAGTAGTAGTAGTTACAAAATCAGCATGAGGAACAGGGTTAGGATGTAAGTCAGCAGCTACTAATCCAGCAATATGAGCCATATCTACCATTAGATAAGCTCCAACTTCATCAGCTATTTCTTTAAATCGCATAAAGTTAATTACTCTTGGATAAGCACTTGCCCCAGCAATAATTAGTTTTGGTTCATGTTCTTTAGCAAGTTTTTCTACCTGATCATAATCAATAATTTCTCTATCTTTAGTTACTCCATAATGAACAACATCATAATAGCTTCCAGACATATTTACCGGACTACCATGGGTAAGGTGTCCACCATGAGTAAGGTCCATAGCTAAAATCTTATCTCCTGGATCTAAAACAGAAAAATATACTGCCTGGTTTGCCTGTGAACCAGAATGAGGTTGAACATTAGCATGTTCAGCATTATATAATTCTTTAGCTCTCTCTCGGGCTAAATCTTCAACCTTATCAACTACCTCACAACCACCATAATATCTTTTATGAGGATATCCTTCAGCATATTTGTTTGTTAAAACAGAACCAGCAGCTTCCATAACTCCCTTGCTCACAAAGTTTTCAGAAGCAATTAGTTCTATATTACGCTGTTGTCTTTCATTTTCCTCATTAATCAAATTAGAAATTTCAGGATCAATTTTGTCAAGATAACTCACAGAAAATCAGCTCCTTTTTATAAACATTATTTAAGATTTTTCTTCTATCATTATATATTATTCTGTAAACATAGTTTGAATCCTGTTTTTTTATACAAAATTTTGTTATTGTTAAAAAAATTTTAGCAATAGAAAAAGCCGAAGCAAAAGCTCCGGCTTTTTTAATAAAAATTTTGGTGGATTAGGCAGGACTAATAGCATCTACAGGACAAACATCAACACAGGCTGCACAATCAATACAGGTAGCAGCATCAATAACATACTGAGTATCTCCCTGGCTAATAGCATCTACAGGACACTCTGATTCACAGGCACCACAGGAAATACAATCAGAAGAAATTTCATAAGCCATATATATTTCACCTCCATTAATATTATGGTTTATAATTGTTAAATAGTTACACTCTGTACTTATTATAACGTTGCTTAATATTATTGTCAATAAGTTTAAGCTCTAATATTTTCCCTTAAATAATCATAAATTTTTCTGGCTGTTTTTCCACTAATTCCTTCAACTTGCTTTAATTTAGTGATATTAGCTTTTTTAATCTCACCCAAAGAACCAAAATGACGTAAAAGCGCCTTTCTTCTTTTTGGTCCAACTCCTGGAATTTTATCCAGCAAACTATGGGTTAAACGGCGAGAACGTAATTTACGATGATAACTCACTGCAAAGCGATGAGCTTCATCTCGAACTCTCTGTAATAACTGTAAAGCTGGTGAGCGATGTGATATAATTATTGGTTCTGATTTATTCGGTTTAAAAATTTCCTCTTCTTTTTTGGCCAGACCAATTACTGGCTGATCTTTTAAATCTAATTTCTCCAGAATCTCATAGGCAGCACTTAATTGTCCCTTTCCTCCATCTATTAAAATAAGGTCAGGCAATTTTCTATCTTCTTTGAGTAGTCGATTGTATCTTCTCTCAATAACTTCCTGCATACTGGCAAAATCATCAGCTCCTTCCACAGTCTTTATTTTAAAACGTCTATAATCCTGTTTGGAAGGTGTTCCCCCTTTAAAAACAACTAAAGAAGCAACAGAATCTCTACCCTGAATATTGGATATATCAAATCCTTCAATATGTTCTGGAGGATTATCCATTTCAAGTTCAGCCTGTAATTCTTTTATCGCCTGTTCAGTCTGTTTTTTACGATATTTTTCTCTTATCTCTTCTTTTTTGAGATTTTGTCTGGCATTCCGCATTGCCATCTCAATTAAACGTTTTTTCTCTCCTTGAACCGGTTTCTGTACTTTTACCTTTCTACCTTTTTTCTGTCTTAATCTTTGGGCAAGAAGTTCAGCTGAATCTATTTCTGTATTTAAAAGCACTTCATCCGGTATCTGAGGAGCCTGTTCATAATATTGCTGTAGAAAAGATCCCATTATTTGTTCTACATTTTCCTCAGCCACCCCTTCTAAAATAAAGTGTTCCTGTCCCATTAGTCTTCCATTTCTTACAAGTAAAAGTTGAACACAGGCCTGATCTTCCTCACCCTGGGCTACAGCCATAATGTCCTGATCTTTAGAAGAAGCAGACATAACTTTTTGCTGTCTGGTAACTTCCTTTAGAGCTTCCATTTGATCGCGGTATTTAGCTGCATTTTCAAAATCATTATTATCAGACGCTTTATACATTTTTTCTTCTATTTTATCAATTAACTCTGTCTGTCTTCCTGAAAGAAACATTAAAACTTTATCTATAAGCTCATTATATTCTTTTTTAGAAATTTCTCCAATACAGGGTCCATGACATTTATCAATATGGTAATTTAGACAGGGACGATCATAAGTTTCACCCTCATTTATTTCTCTTTTACAGGTTCTAAGTGAAAACAAATCTTTGAGTACATTAATAGTTTTATAAATAGCATTTACATCAGCAAAAGGACCAAAATATTTATTCCCATCATTTTTTACTACTCTGGTTTTAAAAACTCGAGGAAAGTCTTCATTAGTTGTTACTTTTATATAAGGATAGGATTTATCATCTTTTAGACGAATATTAAATTTTGGTTGATATTTTTTTATTAAATTTGCTTCCAGAATATATGCTTCTACCTCAGTATCTGTTACTATATAATCAAAATCATCAATATGATCTATCATTATTTTAGTTTTAAAAGTGTGATTGGCTTTACGAAAATACGATCTCACTCTTTTTCTTAAAGACTTAGCCTTGCCAACATAGATAATATCTCCTGTTTCATCTTTCATCTGATATACTCCAGGTTTATCAGGCAGTTCTTTTATTTGTGCTTCTATATGCTCTTCTCTATTATTATTTATTTCTTCAGTCATTATTATCACCATGCTTATTATATCATAACTTCTTATTAAGACAAATTTCAGGAAATATTATCATAGTAAATTTTCTAATACAAGATATATTTTATAAATTAATAAAAACTGTTTAAAAAGATATTCTGGAGCATTTTTGGCAATTTTTTGGATATGAGTCTTAATGAAATGAGCTGATAAATAAGGTCGAAGCACAGGACGTGCTGAGCTAATCCTGGAACAGGATGTTCCTTAGGATTAGTGTACCTTATTTATCAGTGAATGAATTATAGACAAATCAAAAAATTGCTGTTAATGCGAAGAATACTTTTTAAACAGTTTTTATAATTGCTATAATAGGTACTTTATGAGCTTTATATCAAAACACAATTGTGATAAAATAATAACCATGTAGAGTTATGTCGAAAAGTAAAAAATAAAAGGAGTAATATAAATGGTTATTACAGAAAAAGATAGGGAAATCCCCTCTCATATAGTTGAAAAATGGCAGGATATGGTTGATCTACTTGTTGAAAATAATAAAACACCTGATGTATTAATCACCAGGGTGAATTACCCTTATCTAGAAATTTTTAATGCCAGTCAGAATAAGGAAAATACTTTTGCAGAAGGTCATAAGGTAAAGCTTGCCGGCCACTTCTGTCAGCATGTAATATCTACTAAAAATAAATTGGAAGTTAATAATGCAATAAAAGATGAAAACTGGCAGAATGCCCCGGAAGTTGAGGATGATTTAATAGCATATATCGGTTATCCTTTACAATGGCCTGATGGAAAAGTTTTTGGAACCCTTTGTTCTCATGATTATCAGAAAAGAAAATTTACAGATAATCTAAAGAAAAATATGAAACAGGCAAAAGAATTAATTGAATCTCATTTGAAAATCATCTATAAAAATCATAAATTAACTAAAAGTAAAAATCGTTATCATAAACTTTTTGAAATATCTCCCACTGCCCTACTACTCCAGGATAGTAGAGGAAAAATTCTGGAAGTAAATAAAGCATTAACAAAATTAACAGGATATAGTAAAAAAGAACTTGAAGGTAGCAATATCTTTGATATGTTAGTACCTCCTAAAGATCATAAAGAAGCCAAAGAAAATATCAAGAAAATTTTACAGGGAAAAAACCTGGAATCTGAGAAGAAAACATATGACAAAAACGGTAACTGTCATTATGTTAAATTAAGAGAAAGTTGTATTGAATTAGAAAATGAAAAAAAAGGTATACTCACTATGTATAGTGATATTACAAAAGAAAAGAAATCTCAGAAAAAAGTTAATGAACTTCTTGAAAAAAGAAGAATTTTACTTGATAATATTGAAATCCAGGTCTGGTTTTTAAAGGATTTAGAAATGTATGGAATAGTAAATCAGGCTCATGCTGACTTTTTTGGCAAAGAAAAGAGCGAGTTAGAAAATAAATCAATCTGGGAGATAATGTCTACTAAAGAAGAAGCTCTAACCTGTATTGATGGAAATAAAGAAGTATTTGAAAAAAAGAAAAAAATTCATAGAGAAGAAAAAGCCAAAAACGCCGAAGGTGAAAGCAGGTTATTATCTGTTACTAAAACTCCAAAATTAAATAAAAATGGTGAAGTTGAATATGTAGTATGTTCTGCAATTGATATAACAGAGCAGCGCCAAAAAGAAAATAAAATAAAATATATAAGTTACCATGACAAACTAACCGGTCTCTATAATCGCAGCTATCTTGAAGAGGAAATAAAAAGGCTTGATGTTGATCGAAAATTACCGATAAGTGTAATTATGGCTGATTTAAATGGTTTAAAATTAGTTAATGATAGCTATGGCCATAAAGAAGGTGATAAACTTTTAGTTAGTGCAGCTGATATTCTAAAAGAATGCTGCCGCAAAGAAGATATAGTCGGACGCTGGGGTGGAGATGAATTTTTGATTTTCCTACCTAAAACCAATCAAAAAGCAGCTAAAAAAATAGCTAATCGAATTAAAAACAAAAGTAATAAAATAGAGATAAATAATAAAAAGAAAGGTCCTATTCCACTTTCAATGGCTCTTGGTTTTGCTGTTAAAAATGATAAAAAGAAAGACATTCATGAAATATTAAATAAAGCTGAAGATATAATGTATAAAAATAAATTAATAGAAAGCCGTAGTGTAAAAGGTCATATTTTAGATACACTGATTAATACTTTAAGTGAAAAAAGTCAGGAAACTAAAGAACACTCTACCCGAATGAAAAATCTTGCTCTACAATTGGGTAAAAAAATATTATTAAATTCTGCCCAGTTAGATAAATTAGCCTTAATGACAAAGCTTCATGATATAGGAAAGGTAATAATCCCCGAAAAAATTCTGAATAAAAAAGAAGATTTAACTAAAAAAGAATGGAATAAAATAAAAGAACATCCTGCTACCGGACATAGAATAACTTCTTCAACTGAAGAATTTTCTCATGTATCAAAAGGAATACTGGCTCATCATGAACACTGGGATGGTTCAGGTTACCCGCGAGGCTTAAAAGAAGAAAAAATACCTCTTCTGGCCAGAATTATTGCTATTGTTGATGCTTATGATGTAATGACCCATGATCGTCCCTACCAAAAAACAAAATCTAAAAAAGAAGCAATTGAAGAATTAAAAAGATGTTCAGGAACACAGTTTGATCCTGAGCTTGTAGAAAAATTTATTGAAATAATTGAATAAATTAAATTAATTTATTATCATATAAATAGGGAGGAATTTTAAATGTTTGATTTTCTCAAAAAATTATTCTCTGCTGAAATAGAGGATGTATTATTTGCTTATCGAGTGGGTAAACCTATTGGTATTGTTGATGGGAGAGGTATTGAAAAATATCTAAAAAAAGATAGGGCAAAAGAAATTTATATGTTTACTGAGAAAAAAGTTAATGATAAAGTACGTAATTATTTAAATAAAATAGAAGGTCTAAAAATTATTGAATGCAATAATTGTCGTAAGGAAATGAAAAGATGGAAACAAAGAGATCAGTTTAAAAATAAAAAAATAAAGAAAGTCTCCCTGGACAGCTTTGGTGAAAGAGCTGTACAAAGAGACCCTGCTTAATCTTTATTTTATAAAACTTCTTTTAAGAATTTGCCTGTATAGGAATGATCCTTTTGGGCAACTTCTTCTGGACTTCCAGTAGCTATTACTTGTCCACCTTTATGGCCACCTTCTGGTCCAAGGTCAATAAGATAATCAGCTGATTTAATAACATCAAGATTGTGTTCAATTACTATTACTGTATTTCCACCTTCTCGGAGACGATGTAAAACATCAAGAAGTTTATTTATATCTTCAAAATGAAGCCCAGTAGTAGGCTCATCAAGCATATAGAGAGTATCTCCAGTACTTCTTTTTCCAAGTTCAGTAGAAATTTTTACTCGCTGGGCCTCTCCTCCGGAAAGAGTGGTTGCTGGCTGTCCAAGACGAATATATCCCAGACCTACATCATATAATGTCTGGAGTCTCCTCTTTATAGGTGTAATATTTTTGAAAAATTCTAAAGCTTCTTCAACTGTCATATCAAGTACATCTGCAATTGTTTTACCTTTATATTTTATTTCCAGAGTTTCCCGATTATATCTTTTGCCTCCACAGACATCACAGGGAACATAAACATCAGCTAAAAAGTGCATTTCAATCTGGTTAATTCCCTGACCTCCACAGGCTTCACATCTACCTCCTTTAACATTAAAACTAAAACGCCCCTTCTCATAACCACGTTTTTTAGCTTCAGGGGTTTCAGCAAAAATCTTTCTTATATAATTAAATACTTTTGTATAAGTTGCCGGGTTTGAACGGGGAGTTCTACCTATAGGAGATTGATCAATATTTATAACTTTGTCTAATTTATCTATACCTATTATTTCATCATGATCACCAGGTTTATCAGTAGAACTATAAATCTCCTGCATTAATTTCCTCTTTAAGGTATAATTGATTAGTGTACTTTTACCAGAACCAGAAACTCCTGTTATACAGGTAAAAGTTCCTAAAGGAATTTCTACATCAATATCTTTTAGATTATGCTGTCTTGCTCCTTTTATTTTTAAAAATTCACCATTTGGTTTATATCTTTCTTCTGGAACAGGAATTTTCTTTTTACCTGTTAAATATTGACCTGTTAGAGATTTTTCACTATTTTCTATATCTTCAATAGTACCCTGAGCCACAACATGACCACCTTCTTTGCCAGCTCCAGGTCCCAAATCAATAATATGGTCAGCAGTTTGAATTGTCTCTTCATCATGTTCAACTACAATTACTGTATTACCTAAATCACGAATGTGTTCTAAAGTATTAATAAGTCTTTTATTATCTCTTTGATGTAATCCAATACTTGGTTCATCCAAAATATAGAGTACACCTACTAAACCTGAACCAATCTGAGTTGCAAGTCTAATCCGCTGAGCTTCTCCTCCAGATAAACTGGCTGCTGATCTTTCCAGGGTCAAATAATCAAGTCCTACATCTATTAAAAACTTCAATCTTGCTTTAAGTTCCTTTAAAATCTCCTCAGCAATAAACATATCTCTTTCATCTAACTCCAGATCTACTAAAAATTGATAGGCATCATCTATTGAATATCTGGTGAATTCTGAAATAGATATACCACCAATAGTTACTGCCAGCACTTCTGGTTTAAGCCGCTGTCCATCACAAACAGAACAGTGTCTTTCACTCATATATTTTTCATATCTTCTATGAGCTCCCTGAGAATTAGAACGATTCATTCTTTCCTTAAGATAACCGGTTATCCCTTTGAACTTTGTTTCATGTTCTCTGGTTTTACCATAGCGATTTGTATAGGGAAAAGTCAATTTTTTATCAGAGCCATAAAGTAAAATATCAACTATTTCATCATCTAAATCTTCAATAGGAGTTTCCAGACTAAAATCATAAGCTTCAGCCAAAGCCTTTAATAATTGGGGATAATAACGGCTGGTTGAATTTTTCCAGGGAATTAAGCCCCCTTCATTAATTGATTTTTCTCTATCAAGTAATAAATCTGGATCAAATTCTTTTTTAATACCAAGTCCATCACAATTATCACAGGCACCATAAGGGCTGTTAAAAGAAAACATACGCGGTGTGAGCTCTTCCAGACTTGTTCCACAATCAGAACAGGCAAATTTTTCACTAAAAGTTAAAAGCTCACCATCAACTACATCAATATAAACCAGACCATCACTGTGTTCTAAAGCAGTTTCCAGTGAATCAGCAAGTCTCTGTCTGATTCCATCTTTGATAACTATTCTATCAATAATTATTTCTATATCATGCTTATAATTTTTATCTAAATCTATTTCCTCTTCTAGAAGACGAGTTTCACCATCAACTCTTACTCTTACAAACCCATCTCTTCTTGCCCGGGCCAGTATTTTCTGGTGTTCTCCTTTTCTCCCTCGAACAACAGGAGCCAGAATCTGTATTTTAGTTCTATTTTCTAATTCTAAAACCTGATCAACTATTTCATCTACTGTCTGTGATGATATTTCCTGACCACAGTCAGGGCAATGAGGAGTACCTACTCTTGCATATAATAAACGAAGATAATCATAAATTTCAGTAACAGTTCCAACTGTAGAACGAGGATTATTACTTGTTGATTTTTGATCAATAGAAATTGCTGGAGATAATCCCTCAATATAATCCAATTTTGGTTTTTCCATCTGTCCCAAAAATTGGCGGGCATAAGCAGATAATGATTCTACATACCTTCTCTGGCCTTCTGCATAAATTGTATCAAAAGCAAGCGAAGATTTACCTGAACCACTAAGACCAGTAATAACTATTAATTCATCACGTGGAATATCTATATCCAAATCTTTTAAATTGTGTTCTTGAGCACCTCTAATCTTTATTGTCTCTTTAGCCATTTTTTCACCTCTATTAATTCAATTTTTCTTCTAATTCTTCTATTTCATCTCTAATTTGAGCAGCAACTTCAAATTCAAGATTATCAGCTGCTTCTTCCATTTCATCTTCTAATTGTATTATTTTATCATTAATTTCTCTATTTGTTAATTCTTCTTTTTCATCTTCAGAAGTTCTATAATCACTACCACTATCTTCACTTACTACCATTTCTACTGGTTTAACAACTTCTCGAACCGGTTTTTTAATTGTTTGTGGTTCTATATCATTTTTTTCATTATATTCCTGTTGTATTTCTCTTCTTCTTTCAGTCTCATCTATTGCACTTCTCATTGAATCAGTAATTTTGTCTCCATACATAATAACTCTACCTTCAGAGTTTCTTGCAGCTCTACCTATAATCTGAATAAGAGGTCTTTCTGAACGTAAAAAACCTTCTTTATCAGCATCAAGAATAGCAATAAGGGAAACTTCAGGTAAATCCAGTCCCTCTCTTAATAAGTTAATTCCAACTAAAACATCAAATTCACCCAATCTTAAATCACGGATAATTTCTGATCTTTCTATTGTATCAATATCAGAATGAAGATATCTTACTCTAATACCGGCATCAGCTAAATATTCCGTTAAATCCTCTGACATTCTTTTAGTTAAAGTAGTAACTAAAACTCTTTCTCCTCTTTCATCAACTGTATAATGGATTTCTTCTAAAAGATCATCAATTTGTCCTTCAGTTGGTCTCACTTCTACTTTAGGATCAACAAGACCGGTTGGTCTTATTATTTGTTCCACCACCTGTTCACTTTTTTCTAATTCATAAGGACCGGGAGTAGCAGAAACATAAACTGCCTGAGGTACTAATTTTTCAAATTCCTCAAAATTTAAAGGACGGTTATCTAAAGCTGAAGGAAGTCGAAAACCATAATCAACCAGTTTTTCTTTACGAGAACGATCACCAGCATACATCCCTCCAATTTGAGGAATAGTCATGTGTGATTCATCAACCATAACTAAAAAATCATTATCTGGAAAATAATCTAAAAGAGTATTCGGCCTTTTACCAGGCTCTCTCCCATCTAGATGGCGGGAATAATTTTCTATACCTGAGCAATATCCCATCTGTTCCAGCATTTCCAGATCATATCTTGTTCTCTGTTCAAGTCTCTGGGCTTCCACTAATTTATTCTCTGATCTTAATTTTTTAAGCCTTTTTTCAAGTTCAGTACGAATTGTTTTTATAGCTCTCTTAGTTTTATCTTCAGGAGTTACAAAGTGACTGGCAGGATAAACTGTTATTTCATTTATATCATCTAAAATCTCACCAGTAACAGTATTTATCTGAGTAATTCTATCTATTTCATCACCAAATAATTCAACTCTAATTGCCATATCTTCATAAGCAGGAAAAATTTCTACTACATCACCATTAACTCTAAAATGACCTCGAGATAAATCAATATTATTTCTACTATACTGCATCAAAGTTAATTCCCTTAAAATCTCTTCTCTTTCTTTTATCTCTCCTACTTTTAAATGACAGGAAAGATTCATATAATCTTCTGGAGAACCAAGACCATAAATACAGGAAACACTGGCTACAATCAAAACATCTCTTCTTTCAAAAAGAGAACGGGTAGCCGAAAGTCGAAGTTTATCTATATCTTCATTTATTGAAGCATCTTTTTCTATAAAAGTATCAGTTTGAGGAACATAAGCTTCTGGCTGATAATAATCATAATAACTAACAAAATATTCTACAGCATTATTTGGAAAAAATTCTTTAAACTCACTTGTCAACTGAGCAGCCAGAGTTTTATTGTGAGCTATAACCAGGACAGGTTTATTAATTTTTTCAATAGCTGCTGCCATTGTATAAGTCTTACCTGTTCCTGTTGCACCTAATAAAGTTTGGTGTCTATATCCTTTTTTAACACCTTTTACTATCTTTTCTATTGCCTTGGGTTGATCACCTTTAGGCTCAAAAGGGGCCTTTAAATTAAATTGACCTTCTTTCATTAATAATCACCCTTTTTTACTCTAATGTCTATTATATATAATATCTAAAATACATATGTTTGTCAATTCTAAAAGGTATTTCTTCGTCTCATATCTGTTTTTTGATTCATCTAAACTCGTTCATTGCTAAATAAGGCACACTAATCCTAAGGAACATCCTGTTCCAGGATTAGCTCAGCACATCGTGTGCTGAGACCTTATTTAGCATTTCACTTCATTAAGACT
>Ga0207414_1000317_pt1 | contig 22648 bp, 24 predicted proteins | sample PonA231FremontCA_2_FD_187269 | JGI IMG/M metagenome (GOLD analysis project Ga0207414, IMG submission 187269) | Marine sediment microbial community from Fremont, CA, USA - Pond A23 Sediment 1 (SPAdes) | ecosystem: Environmental > Aquatic > Marine > Unclassified | place: USA: Fremont, California...
GGAGGAAAAAATAGTGGCTTATCTAATCTTAAAAACAGCCATATCAGCTATAATAATAGTTACTGTTTCGGAAATATCAAAAAGAAGTTCACTTATTGGAGCAATATTAGCTTCACTTCCACTTGTTTCTTTTCTAGGAATGATTTGGCTGTATATTGATACTAATAGTAAACAGCAAGTGGCTCAACTTTCCAAAAACGTTTTTTGGATGGTCATACCTTCATTATCTCTATTTATTATTTTACCTCAATTATTAAAGACTAAACTAAATTTTTATTTTTCCCTTTTTATTTCAACTGTTGTGATGGTTATAATCTATTTTTTAATGATATATTTACTTCAAAAATTTGGTATAAACATTTAATACTAACTAATATGGAATAGAAATAATTAATATTTTAACCATTTTAATATCCCTTTTTTCAATATTATTTTTAATTATCATGCTAAATCTTTATAATATCAAATAAATAACTCCTATATTACTCGAAATTAAAAATTATCGGAAATATGAATATAACAATTGCCATCCAAAATGCATAAACAGTTAAATATTTAGTTTGCCATGTTTCAATTATACTAAATTCTATCTTTTCTCTAAAATAATTTATATATAACCATAAAAGCCCTGCAAGATTAACTAATAATAAAACATTTTCACCTAAAGCTGCTAATTTGTTTGGGCTAATTCCAAATTCAGTTAATCTAAATATAATTGCTGAAAGTGCAATACCATCTACTATTATCGCTACGAAAATCAAAATACCATTCAGATAATCGAATATCCCTTTTTTATCATACATTTTTCTGGCTGATATTGTATATATGACCATTCCTAAAACTAGTACTAACATTAAATCAAAACCTATTAAGAAATTTCTTTCAAGATAAGGACTATTTCCTGTAAAAATAACTGTTCCTATAAATATTAACATTGTAATCAAAAATAGTGGACTAAAAATTTTAGCTAAAACTGGAGCAAAATTTTCTACTATGCTTTTTTTAGTTTCAACTAAATATACTGTGATCATAGCAGCTGCAGAAGGCCCATAAAAAATAAAGTAATTTTCCATGAAACTTTCAATATCAATTGCAATTGACTGAAAAATAAGGGAGGTAAACATCATTAAAACAAAAAATCCAAACATTATTAAACTTCCATATATAAAGCATTCTCCTGTAAATCTTAGAAAATCCATTCGTCCTTCCTTCGTCTTCCATTTTTCCCCGATATAAGCTATGCCCGTCACTAACCATAACATTATTGGAAGATGAATCCCTGTTAAGATTGCTGTATGGTTGGGTTTATAGGAAGGATATAGATTAATAACTAGAGCAGTTATAGCAAAAATTCCAGTAATATAAACAATCAATTTTTTATTTATTTTATTTTTAATTATAAAATATAAAGTTATGAAAGGAATCAGATAAAAACTTAGATTCTTAAAATATTTAATACTGTTATCAATATTAATCCCAAAAAATGTCGGTGATTTAGCAGCTGTTCCTGCTAATAAAGCAAATATAATTATTATAAGAATGTTTTTTCTGTCTTTTTTACTTACAGCTGGGTCAACCGGATCAGCTATTAATTGTTTCCATAAATCTTCAGTATTCACTTTTGAATATTCATCTGATATTTTATTGACATTTCCCAGTCTTTTTACACTTATTAAAAAAGCTTCTTCCTTACTAAGTCCTTTGGCTGTTAATTCATCAATTTGTTCTCTTAAATGATTTTCAAGTTCCAGAATATCCTCTTCATCTAATTTCCCACTGGAACGCAAATAATCACTCCAGGAATTGATTTTTAATTCTAAATCAAACATTTTCATCCTCTCCTTTTTCAACATTATCCTTATCTTCATAAATTTGTTCAGATAATGTAGCATGAACTATTTCCCATTGTTTTTTATGTTTTTCTAATTCTAACTTTCCTTTTTTCTTTAAAAAATAATATTTTCTTCTCCTTCCTGATTCAGGCTTTTCCCAATAAGATTCAATAAATCCTTTATCTTCAAGTCTGTGTAATACTGGATATAACATTCCTTCAGTCCAGATAATTTCATTATCAGAAGATTTTTTTATAATTTTGATTATTTCATAACCATAACTATCCTCTTTTTTTAAAATCCCCAAAATAAGAGGTGTAGCTGAAGCAGCAATTAAATCTTTTGATATATCCATAATAACCTCCAATACCTAGAAATACTATGTATACTTTATTATACCTAGAACTTATAGGTAAATCAAGAAATATAATGATATAAGTAATTTTTTAAAAAAGTGTATCTCAGGATACAACTATATATATTATTATATGATATTATATATATATTAAATCAGATATTCACAAGGAGGACTTGAAAAATGAAAAAAAATTTAATGGGAAACACAGTAAAAGTATTGTCCTTAGGAATGGCTTTAATGTTAATGTTTTCTCTTGGTTTTATAGGTATTAGTTCAGCCAGTAATCATGGTGATATGAAAGATATTGTTGATACTGCAATAGAAGCTGAAGGATTTAATACATTGGTAACCGCTATTCAGGAAGCTGGTTTAGTAGAAGCACTTAAAGGTGAAGGGCCATATACAGTTTTTGCCCCAACTGATCAAGCTTTCTCAGAATTACCAGAAGGTACTTTAGATAATTTATTAGAAAATCCAGATCAATTAAAGAATGTATTATTATTCCACGTAGTGAATGGTAAAGTAATGGCTGAAGATGTACTTGAAATGGATGGAACTATGGTAGAAACCCTTTTTGGGGAGAGTATTACAATAAGTATAGAAGAAGGCAATGTGTATATTAATAATGCACAGGTAACAGTGACAGATATTGAAACCAGTAATGGTGTAATTCATGTAATAAATAAAGTTTTAGTACCAGAAAATTTATAAAAAAATATAACCGCAAGTAATCCAACAAAGATTATTTGCGGTCTTATTTTATTCACTTATTATTTTTAAATTCCCAAAAACAGCATCTGCTTTTATAAAAATTCTTTTTCTTTCTGAGTCCTCGACTTCATTCTGATAGGTATAATCTCCAAAAACAATATTATTGCCTTCAGGCATACGAACAGAACCAAAAGCAGAACTTGCATCTATCAATACTGGATGATCTTTGTTTATCCTTAGTACTCCATTTCCAAAAATAACATTTATTTCAATAGGCTTATTCGTTTCTTCAATTATCAGCTCTCTCATATCAATTTCTCCGGTTCCAAAAATTATATTATACTCTTCATTAATGTTTTTAGTAACCTTAATATCAGTATTAGTAAATAATGATATATTATCATCTGTTCTAAAAAGTGGTTTTCCTAACAACATTGTCAATCCCAAATAAATTAATATAAGAGCAAATAAAACTCTAAAAAAGGGTATATTAATACCATATTCTCTCAAGATTGCAGATAAACCAAATAAAATTAAAATTATACCCAATAAAATATTCCCTGGGAAAAAATATAATTTCATCTAAACCCCCCCTCTCTTCTCTTTTCTTTCTTAATTCATTTTTTTTTATTATAAATATAATTCACCATAACACTAATTTTATCCTTTATTATTTTAAAAAATTTCCAGATAATTATATTTTTCAATAACATTTGAAAGTACTATGTAAATATATTATCATTAGTAGTGTTGTAACTTTTATATAATAATTTTAAATAAGGAGATGAAAATGAAAAAAAGACTATCCGAAAAAATAAAATTTAAAATAATTGCTTTTTATCTAATAATATTAATAGCTTTTGCATTATTTACTACCCCTTTAAATGAAATTTTGCCTGGTTATAAAAAAATTCTATTTTCAACAGATATTTTAATTTCTGATTATATTAAAATTGGAGGCCTGGGTTCAGCTTTCATTAATTCTGGTTTGTTAGGCCTTATTGCTTTGTTGTTTATTAAAATAAATAAAACAAAATTAAATGGTTTAAGTATAGCCGCAATCTTTACTATATCTGGTTTTTCACTTTTTGGCAAAAATACAATTAATGTTATCCCTATCATTATAGGTGTATGGTTTTATTCAATTTATCAAAAAGAAAATTTTAATAAATTTATCATACCAGCTTTATTTGGAACAGCACTTGCCCCTATGGTAAGTCAAATAGCTTCTATATTTAATTTTTCTATAACAGGAATTATTTTTGGAACTCTTTTAGGAATAATTATAGGTTTTATTATTCCTCCTATTGCCTCCCATGTTATTGTAGCCCATGAGGGGTTTAACTTATATAATATTGGTTTTACGGCTGGTATAATAGGAACCATTTTAATTTCGGTATTTAGAGCCTTTAATTTTGATTTCCAGGGCCATCTTATCTGGTCCACTAATTTTACTAAACCAATATTTATTTTTCTTTGTTTATATTTTACATCAATGATCATAATTGGTTATATATTAGCCAATCAAAATAACCAGTCAATTAAAAATTTAAAAAAGTTATGGAAAAGACCAGGACGAGCAGTAACAGATTTTGTCATTTCAGATGGTTTCCCACTCACCCTAATCAATATGGGAATTATGGGTCTTGCATATACATTGCTTATCATTTTAATAAAAGCACCTCTAAATGGACCTGTAGTTGGTGGTATTTTTACTATAGTAGGATTTTCTGCTTTTGGAAAACATCCTTTTAATACTGGTCCGGTAGTTATTGGAGTATTATTAGGAGCATTAACAAAAGGTTGGACACTACAAAATCCTTCTTTTATTTTAGCTCTTTTATTTTCGACAACTCTTGCTCCTATTGCTGGATTTTTTGGTAGTATAAGTGGAATTATTGCCGGATTTTTACACTTAACTGTTGTTGGTAATTTAGTTTATTTACATGGTGGTCTAAATCTATATAATAACGGTTTTTCTGGGGGACTTGTAGCAACATTTTTATACCCCCTACTTGATGGATTAAAAAAGGAGAGATAATATGAAACACGAAAAAATGAAGTTGGTAAAATTATTAGATGAAATTCTTTGTTTTTCTTTTATTCATGATGCTACAGAGATGAATATTAACATCAAAATGGATGATGAAAAATATATTATCCAATTTAAAGACAACTCTAAAGGTGTTTCTAAAGAAAGAATTGAAAATATAAAAGAAATGATTAATGTTGAAAAACAACCAGAAATGGAAGAATATTATTGGGAATTAGTAGGACAACAGGACTATAATGATGAATTTACTCTTGTTGGGCTTATGTCTGATAAAGCAAGCATCCATTATGATCCCGAAAAAGGATTAAGCTTAACTTTATACAGGAATTTTAAAAAAAATAATAAATAAAATTTTTATATTTAAATATGGGCAAATAGTTTAACATAATCATTATTATCCTTGATTACTCCATAAGCTTTTGCTCTATATTTTATTTTTTTAGCCCAGCTTCTATGAGGATTGATTTCATTCATCTTATTTTCATTTTTGCTTTTTATAACCCCATCTGAAGTGTCTAAAATTTGAAGTGCATCTTCATATTTTTCTTTAGGAACTGCCTGCATTGCATTAACATATTTTATCTGACTGGGATGTATAATTCCTTTACCTATGAAACCATTAGCCTTATCAAGTAGTACTTCTCTTAATAAACCATCTATAGCTTTATTAATAAATGTTTCTTTTCTAAATAAGATGTCAGGGAAATCCTTTTCTTTTAATTTTGTATAATTGACTTCATTATCATTATCAAAATATTCCCAGACCGGTCCTGAAAAAATATAGTTTTTATCTTTTCTATTAAAATAATTCATTATATCAGTTAAACAATCTTTTACATTCATCAAGTCATAAATAGTATTATCTATATTCCTGCGCAAATTAAATAAAGATGAAAAGTCAGTCCCTCCAATCCCCATATCTAAAATTAATTCATCATAAGAACTTATTATTTTTTTTATATTCATTAATTCATCTGATCTATTTTCTTTATAGGCAACTTTTTCATCTTCTAAAACAGGTAAAGAATATAATATTTCATCAAATTCATTATTTAATTTTTTTAAATGTTCCAGATACTGATTTCCATTATTTGAATTAAACTTTGGTAATTCAAAACCAGTTAAAATTTTTATATGATTTTTATTTAACTGTTTGGTGAATTTTTTAAATTGCTTAAGATTTCTTGGTCTTATTAAAAATAAAGGTAGCTTATTATGAGATAACTCTCTGGAATCGATTTTTTTAGATACAAAAGTTAACAATTCAATTACATTTTCTTCTGCTTTAGATAAATCTTTACCTTCAATCCCATCTTCAAAATCTAAAACCATTGTTGTTAATCCTGGAAATTTATTATTTATTATTGCACTTTTTATATTTTTAGTTCCTGGTGTATATAATATTGCTCCCAGACAATATTGCAAGAATTCTCTATCAGTATATTTATTAAACTCCCCAGGCTCTTTTATAAAATTAAAATCAGGATTGTATTGATGATGTCTCATCTTTTCCTCCTTTCTAAAATTTATTATTTATCATTTTCAATTTTTATCTGAGCTCTTTCGTTAAAAAAACTTTTGGCACCAAAAGTAACCAGAAGATAAACAGTTAGAGTTACACTCCCCAGGATCCCCATCATAATTGCTATCTGATATTTAATTGCAGTTATAGGTGTAGCACCTGCTAACATTTGTCCGGTCATCATTCCTGGCAAAAATACAATCCCCATTCCAAGCATAGAATTTAATGTAGGTAAAATAGCATTATAAAAAGCTCGATTACTAATTTCTTTACTGGCTTCAGCCGGATCAGCTCCCAGCATTAAAGCATTTTCTATTAATTCTTTATTATCCTTTATACCATTTACTAAACCTTCAACCCCTAACGAAATACCGGTCATTGAATTACCAATTAACATTCCGGAAAGGGGAATAAAATATTGAGGTTTAAACCATGGTTCCAAATTTACTACAATTAAGATAAAATATAAGATACTTATTACTGTTCCAGTAATCATAGAAAAAGCTATAACCATTTTCAAATTTTTAGATATTTTTCTTTGCACCCTTCCAAAAATATTGAAAATAGCAAACCCTTCCATTAAAACCAAAATACCTAAAATAATATAAGGATTTGGATTTTGAAAAATATATGTTAAAACAAAACCAACAATTACTAATTGAATAGTCATTCTCAGAGAAGCAAGTATTATTTGACCCTGATTACCGATTTTTTTATATTTTACTATAGCTAATAAAATTAATACAAAAATATAAGCTGAAATAAGTCTTATTAATTCAATATTTATAGTTCCTTCCATAAATAAAACCTTCCTTTCTATTTATTTCTATTTAATTGCTTTTATCAATTTTCCCGTGATTAATAGTAACAATCTCATCACCATATTCTTTAGCTATTTTAGTAGAGTGAGTTACCATTATTAAAGTTCCATTTTTTCTTTTTATATAATTAACTACTGTATCTATTATTAACTTTTCAGTTTTTTCATCAAGTGCAGAAGAAGGCTCATCTAAAAGAAGAATATTAGGTTCTAAAAGCAATATTCTAGCTAAAGAAATCCGTTGTTTTTCTCCACCGGATAAATCTTCAGCAATTTTATCAAGTTTTTGTTCCTCCAAACCTACTTTTCCCAGAATTTCTTTATAAGCTTTCTTACTTTTTGTTTTTAATTCTGCATACTTTAGAGCTAAATCAAAGTTATCTTTTATGGTTCCAGAAAAAACCACAGGATTTTGAGGCAACATAGGTATTTCACGTCTTAATTCTACAGGGTCATAATCAACTATATTTTTACCTTTGAATTTTATAATCCCAGAAGAAGGAGATATCATATTATTTAATAGCTTTAAAAATGTAGTTTTACCTCCCCCACTTTTTCCAACAATACAGGTTATTTTATTTTCTTCTAATTCTAAGTTATTTACTTTTAAGATATCTTTATATTTTACATTATTTAATTTAAACATTTATTGTTCACCTTCCTTAATTATTACAATTATATCTTTTCTTTCATTATAATTATAATACATGATTTGTCAATTAAATAAAAGGAAATTGGGATTTATTGTAGAAAAAATAATATAGACTATCTTAATTATCTCACTTTTTGTTGGGAAGGGGAAAATAATGAGAAATTTAAATCTATTAACTGATTATTATCAATTAACTATGGCTCAGGGTTATTATAAAAAGGGAAAAGAAGAAAAAGCAGTTTTTGATCTTTTTTATAGGAGGAATCCCTGTAATAATGGATATGCTATTTTCACTGGTTTAGAGCAAATTATTGAATATGTTGAAAATTTTGATTTTGAAAAGGATGATATAGAATACTTAAAAAATCAGGGTTTTGATGATAAGTTCCTAGAATATCTTAAAAATTTCAGTTTTACCGGAGATATCTATTCAGTACCTGAAGGAAGTGTTGTTTTTCCAAAAGAACCACTACTTAAAGTTGAAGCTCCTATACTTCAGGCCCAATTACTAGAAACCCCATTACTTAATTTTATTAATCATCAATCTTTAATAGCTACAAAAGCAGCTAGAATTACTAAAGCAACCCAGGGGAAAAATGTACTTGAATTTGGTTTACGAAGAGCTCATGGCCCTGATGCAGGTATATATGGTGCGCGAGCTGCTGTAATTGGAGGTTGTAGTGGTACTTCCAATGTTTTAGCAGGCAAAAAATTCGGAGTAAATGTAAGTGGAACTCATGCCCATAGCTGGATAATGAGTTTTGATAGTGAATTGGAAGCTTTTCGTACCTATGCCAATAACTTTCCTAATAGCTGTATCTTATTGGTAGATACTTATGATACTTTAAAATCAGGAGTACCTAATGCAATAAAAGTATTTAAAGAGATGAGAGAAAAGGGAATTGATTCTGATTTTTACGGTATTAGACTGGATAGTGGTGATTTAGCCTATTTATCTAAAGAATCAAGAAAAATGTTAGATGAGGCAGGATTTGAAGATGCAGTAATAATTGCTTCAAGCAGTCTTGATGAAAATGTAATTACATCTTTAAATCTACAGGGAGCTAAAATAGATCTCTATGGAGTGGGAACTAAACTAATAACTTCTCATGATTGTCCTTCGTTTGGCGCAGTTTATAAAATGAGCGAATATAATAATGAACCAAAAATAAAAATTTCTGATAATATAGAAAAAGTAACCAATCCTGGAAATAAAAAATTGATTAGAATTTATGATAAAAATACAATGACTATTAGAGCTGATCTAATTGCTCTTCAGGATGAAGAAATTAAAGAAAATGGCCCTATTACTCTTTTTGATTCAAGAGATTCATGGAAAACAACCACTCTTAAAAAAGGAAGTTATAAATTACGAGAAATGCTTAATCCAATTTTTCAAAATGGAAAGTTAGTTTATGATTCACCTTCAGTTCAGGAAATAAAAAAATATACTGAAAAAGAAAAAGAAAGTTTAGGTAATGAATATAAACGTTTAACTAATCCTCATATTATGAAAGTAGATTTATCTGATAAATTATTTGATTTAAAAAGAAAATTATTAAATCAAAATAGCCAAAAATAAATTAACTTCTAAAATAAAAAGCCGCCTTAAATGGCGGCTTGTTTTATTACTATCTAATTACATATTTTACTAGTCAATTCCCCCTACCGAAAGTCCAGAAATAATATATTTTTGTAAGGCAAGGGCAAAAATAAATGTTGGAATTAACGCTAAAGTTCCAGATGCTGTCATTGCACCCCATTTAGGACCAAATTGACCAATAAAACCACTGACTGCTATGGGAACTGTTTGCACCTCAGATCCTGCTAAAACTAAAGCATACAAAAAATCATTCCAGGAATAAACAAAACTAAAAATACCTGACACAACTAATCCAGGGGCTACTAAAGGTATAAAAACCCAAATAAAAGATTGCATTCTTGAACAACCATCTATTAATGCTGCCTCTTCATATGCCTTTGAAACTCCTTTAAAGAAAGGTAAAATCATCCAGATTATAAAAGGTAAAATAAAACTAATATGAGCTAATATAAGGACAAGGTGCGTATCTAAAATACCAATTTTTCTCATCAAAATAAATAAGGGTACTGATAAAGTAATAGGAGGAATCATTCTACTTATTAAAATACCTAGACCTATTGATTTTTTACCGGTAAAATCAAATCTACTAAGACTATAAGCAGCTAGAGAGCCCAAACTAACTGATATTAAAGAAGTTGTTAAAGCTATAATTACACTATTTATTAAATTATTTATAAAATTCCGTTCAAATAAAACTTCTTTATAATTTTTTAAAGTAGGACTAAATAAGGCAAAAGGATTACTATCAAAAATTGAGCGTGCTGATTTAAAACTACTTGAGATAACAACAAAAATAGGGAAAAGTTCTACAAGTAATAGAATAATTACAGCAGTATAAAACAAAATTTTTTTAGGAGTAGTCCATTTACTTACATCTCTATTTAACAATTTAGTTACCTCCCTATTAACTAATTAAAAATCAAACTGTCTTTTAACTAAAAATATAGAAAATACCAGAGCTATAATTACTAATATATATGAAACACTTGCCGAGAATCCCATATCATAAAAATCAAATGCATTTTTGTAGATAAAAAGAGATAAAATAGTGGTTGAATTACCTGGGCCACCATTAGTCATTACATATATTTCAGAAAATGCCTTTAAAGCATTAAGAACTCTTAAAATTACTGCTATTACAATTGATGGTTTAAGTAAAGGTAAAGTAATATGTTTAAAAATTTGCCAGCGATTAGCTCCAGCAATTTCTGCCGCTTCATAAGGCGCCTTAGGAAAAGTACTTATACTAGCATACATAATCATAAACATAAAAGGCCACATTCGCCATACATCCTGAATAACTATAGCCACAAAAGCTAATCTTGGATGACTTAAAAAAGGAATAGGTGCAAAACCTAATTTCTGAACAAACCAATTAATAGCTCCATATTGTGGATTATACATAAAACGAAAAGCTAAACCTGATACTACCGGCAAAATAAAAGCAGGTAAAAGCAAAAGAGCTCTTACTATTTTATCAGCAAAAAAATCTTTGTTTAAAAATAAAGCTACTGCCATTCCAATAATTAACTCGATACTAACACTAACTCCTACAAATATTAATTGTAATTGAACAGAATGCCAAAAACTTTCACTTTTAAATAATTTTATGTAATTGTCTAAAAAGGTAAATTTCATTGCTTCACCGGAAGCCATATTCCATTCATGAAAAGACAAAAAGAAAGAATAAATCAAGGGAAATAATAAAACTCCACCTAAAATTAATAAAGCTGGACTTAAAAAACCATATGGAGTTATCTTATTTTTAAACCAAAGAGACTTCCGTTTAAAGGAAGTCTCTTCAGTTTTTTTAGGCAATTTACTCATTCTTATACTCCTTAACAATATTTTCAATCTTTTCTTTCATTTCTTCCATTGCTGCTTCGGCTTCCATACTACCAGAAATAACTCTAGAAAAATAAGTGCTTATTTCATCAGATACTTTTGGATATTCAGGAAAACGAGGTCTGTGAACTGCAATATCTCCTGATAAATTTTCCATTAGAGCCTGATACCAGGGATATCTTTTTTGTAATTCTGGATCTTCAAGTAAATCTTTGCGCATTGGACTCATTCCAGCTTTCACTAATTCTTTTCCTGAATCTTTACTTCCCCACCAATAAGCAAATTCTGCTGCAGCTTGCTTATTTTTACTTGCTTCAGGAATTGCTAATGTCCAAACACCAGTAATAGCTGCTGCTCCACCAGGACCGGCAGGATTAGCTGAATAAGCTAGTTTTCCTGCTGCTACTGAATTTTCAGGATTTTCATGTCCGGCAATTATTGCAGGCCATTGTAATGTGGAAAATAAATTTCCACTTTCCATATTTTGAATAGTTTCTGGATGTCCCATACTTAATTTAGATGGTGGGCTAATTTCTAATAATTTATTATAATATGCAAGTGCTTCCACTGCTTTATCAACATCAAGAACTACTTCTAAATCATCATTCATAATTTTAGTACCAAAACTTCTTAAAAGCCACATAAATTCTACAGTAGCTCCTTCTGATTTTACAGTAAAAGGAGCCCATCCATAAAATTGATCTTTTTCATTATATAAAAATTTTCCTATTTCATATAATTGATCTAAATCTTTAGGACCCTGAAGTTCATATCCATATTCTTCTTTAAATTTATTCTGTAAATCAGTATCATTAATTAAATCTTTTCTATAAGTAAACATATATACATTTGCATTAATCGGTAAACCTTTAACATTATTTTGCCAACTACCAGCATCTACTGCCCCCTGAGGAACTACATTAAGATCAACTTTATCTGAAAGTACTTTTGGTTGGGGCCATTCACTATAGTTAATAAAATATGAAGCAAATTTAGGAACATATGGTTCATCTACTGCAACTATGTCATATTTTCCTGTTTCAGAAGTCAAATTCATCGCCATTTTTTGTGTCAAAGATTGAGTAGGTAAATCATCAATAATAACATCAATACCTGTTTTTTCTTCAAATTCATGTACTTTTTCCTTTACAGCCTTACTATGAGCATCTCGCCAGACTAAAACTCTTATCTCAGTATTCTCATATTTTTCATTTGCTTTGATGGAGCTAGAATTTACTATCAAAAAAGATCCAATGAATAAAAATAAAACTAAGGTTAACGCAATATTCTTTTTCTTTAGCATTATCAATTCCTCCCAAATTCACAATTATAATATTTTAATTCACAATTCACCCCAATAATGTCCCTACTTTTATATATTCGACAATTATTTAGTTTTTCCTGCCTTTATTTATTCGACAATTAAAAAATAAAGTTGAGTATTTTTCTTATATTTATATTGCATATTTTATATTATATGTTATAATGAAAAAAAGATTTACTGGAGGTGAAATCAGTGGATAAAAAAGAAGTTCAAAAAATTATAGATAAAATTCGTCCCGGACTACAGGCTGACGGTGGAGATGTAGAATTAGTTGAAGTTACTGATGATGGTATTGTAAAAGTTCAACTTTTGGGAGCATGTAATGGATGTCCAATGTCTACGATGACAATAAAAAATGGTATTGAAAAAACTTTAAAAAAGCATATCCCTGAGGTCGAAGAAGTCAGACCTGTATAATTAAATAAATCGAAATTAAACCCCCTTTAATGTTAGAAGGGGGTTTTTATATTTTTTATTTTACTCATCAATAATTCCAAATTCAAGATCGCCAAATAATATACGTTGAAGATCATTTAACATTACACTTACTCTCTGCTCTGCTTCTAAATATTCACTAATTTTATTATTCATTTGAACTAGGTTTCTCAAATTCTCAAACTTTTCCTTTTCTTCTTCAGTTAATTCCTTACCCGATATTTGTTTTGACTGTAATTTTTGTTCCTGTTTTTGATAATCTAAAAGCATATCTTTAGCTTTTTCATCATTTAAAACAGCCTGCTTTTTTTCCTGGTATTCTTCATACTCATCAGAATTTTTAATTTCTTTAGCTAATTTATGAGCTAAATTATAAGTAGACATAAAAATCCCTCCTAAAATCTAATAATTTGACTTGATATTTTTTTATTCAATTTAATAATACCATAAGAATATTTATCCTGTAAACGTTTTTGGATAGAAGAACCTGGATTGAAAAATAATTGACCTTTAATTTTTTTATTAACAGGTTTATGAGTATGACCAAATATAATGATATCTACTTCAGGGAATAAATATGACAATTTATCAGGAGTAATACTACTTAGCTGATGACCATGAATCATAGCAATTTTATGGCCTTTTAGTTCAAATATTTCTTTTTCATTTAATTTTTTTTTCAAATTATAACGATCAATATTACCTGATACACCCTTAAGCTTATTTTGTTTTTTTAAAGAATTATAAAATTTTAAAGTTTTAAAATCTCCAGCATGTAAAACTAAGTCAACTTTATTAATTTTCTTTTTTACTTCAACTGGTAGTTGGTTAAAATCATCTTTTAAGTGGGTATCAGCTAAAACAAGTATTTCCATCAATTAAACCTCCAACATATCCATATATTTATTATGAGAATAATAATTTGCCTAATAGTGGTCTTTTTATTTCTACAGCATTATAACTACATAATTCCTGACAGCAAAAACATCTAATACAATCATCTAAATCAACAACTGCTTTTGAATCAATTAAATCTATTGTTTCTGCCGGACAACTTTCAACACAATCACCACAACCTACACATTTGTCGTGATTAAAAACCGGTCTCGGTCTTAAAATATTTGCCAAAAAATCACTCAAAAATCCAGGTAATTTCTGGTCAATTAAATTAGAGCTTTTTTCTATTTTAGGAATTTTTGTTTCTTTATATGATTCTAATGGATCACCTATTATTTCCAGACTATCAATATCACCTATTAAATTTCTTTTTTGAGAAGAAGCAATTGTAGGAACTTTATTTTGTGGATTAATTCCCATTATATAGGATCCTGCCAAATCAATTGCAAAAGGCGAAGTTGAGGCTAATAACTGATTAAATTTTTTCACCTGTCCTCCTGAAGGGCCATCACCTTCCATTCCTAAAATTCCATCCATTATTGTTAATTCAGGACTAATTAATTCTGCTAAATCAACTAACATTTCGGAAAAGTGTTCTACTTCCTGTAAATTTAAATGATATTCTGCTTTTAAAAGTCCTGGAATAATTCCAAATAAATTTTTCACTGCTCCTGTATACATTGTTAAACCATGAGTTTTTAATTTTGGTAAATTAATAATAAGATCTGCATTTCTGGCATAATTGGCTATTGTAAAAGATTTTTTTATTTTTCCCTTAGAAAAATCTACTTTTGTACCTTCAGTATTATGATTTAATTCTATATTTTCTTCCTTAGCTATTTTTTCAAATCCAGAAATCTTATAAGCTCTATTTAAATTTATATTATTAAAAGGACCACCGGGGCTATCAGCAATTATTGGTATACCACCTGCACTTTTGACTAATCTAGCAACTCCTCTTACAATTTCAGGATGAGTTGTTACTGCTTCATTAGGGTTTTTTCCCATTAATAAATTAACCTTAAGAATCACTTTATCTCCATCATTTACATATTTATCTATCCCCCCAAGTAAATCAATGGAATTTTTAATTTTATTAAAAAGATCATCATCATAATTTTTTGCTTTTTTAACAGCAACCCTATCCATTTTACCATCTCACTTTCTTATATTTCATTTTATTAAAATTATAAAGACCTGACAGTTAAGGGTCAGGCCTTTAGATTCTTAACTATCAAATTTTACTTGCAATTTATTTTAAATTCTTTAATCTCTACCAAACATTCTATCAAGAACCATAGCTATAATAACTACACCAAGTCCTGCTTCAAATCCAAGACCAATATCAACAACAGATAATGATCTTAAAACAGGTTTACCAAGTCCACCTGCACCTATCATAGCTGCAATTACAACCATAGATAAAGCAAGCATTATACACTGATTAACTCCCATCATAATTGAAGGCATAGCACCTGGAAGCTCTACTTTTGTTAATAATTGCCACCAATTTGCTCCGAAAGCATGTCCGGCTTCTTTTAGCTCCTCATCAACCTGTTTAATTCCCAGGTAAGTAAGTCTAATTGGAGGGGCTATTGCAAAAACAACAGTAGCAATTACTCCAGATACATTACCTAAACCAAAGAACATAAGAGCAGGTATCAAATATACGAATGGTGGAATTGTCTGCATAAAATCAAGAATAGGACGAGTAATATAATCTATAATTTTATTATGAGCTTTTAGAATTCCTATTGGTATTCCAATTACTAATGCAACAACAACAGAAGTTATTATCGATGCAAGAGTTGTTACTAAAGGATCCCACATTTGCAGATTCCATACCAAACCTAAACCTAATACAACAAATATAGATAATTTATAATTTTTTAATTTCCAGGCAATCAAAGCAACTATTCCAATTAAAACAAAAGCTGGGGAAAATGCTAATAAACTTTCTATATTATTAATCATTGCCCCAATAAAATTTGAAAATGCATCTAAGGGGCCACCAAAATTATTTATCAAGAAATTTACAAAGTTTTCTACCCAATTTCCCAAAGGTATTTTTGTCGATAAAATATTCATTATATTAGTAACTGTAATCAACCTCCTTTTACCAAATATTTCTCTAGCGGTATCCTAATAATCAGGACACCGCCAGAGGAAATTATTTTTTTACTTCATTTAAATATAATATTTTTTACTTGAAAATTTATTTTTTAATGAAATTACTTGTTTTCAACTATTCTTCTAATAGCTTTTCTAGCCATTTCTCCATCAGTAGTTTCTACTCCAAATACCCACTGATCTACAATATCAAGATTATTTGCAATCCATTCTTCTGCTACAACTTCAGGATCGATTCCTTCATTTTTATAACTATTTATCCAGGCATTCTGAATAGGTGCCGGTACTTTAAATTGTTTTAAAAATGTATAATAATTAGGATTTTCATCTTCAAAACCAGTTCTAGCTACAGTGTATACTCTTTCCCCTTCTCCAAAAATCTTTTCAGGGTCTTCAAGATATTTAAGATCGAACATTACATTCATATAGTGAGGTTTCCAGCCATTAAATGCAACCCATTCTTTATTATTTACAGCTCTTTTAACAGTTGTAAGCATTCCACCTGTACTACTTGCTTGAAGCTTCCATTCTTCTAGATTATAAGTGTTATTATCAATAGCTTTCTTTATTATCAGATTACCTTCATTACCAGGCTCAATACCATATATAGTTTTATCAAACTTATCAGCATATTCATTAAGATCTTCAAATGATTTTACTCCAGCATCCCAAACATACTCTGGTACTGCGGTTTTATATACAACATCATATAAATTAACACTTACATTATGAACTGAACCTTTTTCTTCATATTTATCATAATGCATTTTCATTGTAGGCATCCAATTACCAAGAAAAGCGTCTAAATCTCCTGAGTCCATTCCTTTAAATACTACAGCCTGAGCTCCACTTGTCATTTCAGCTTCATAACCAAGATACTCTGCAATTTTCATTGCTACATGTGTTTTAACTGTAACTCCAGGCCACTGAACATAACCAAAATCTATTGTATCTGTGTCTTCAGCTGCCTTAGCCTGTGGTGCAGAAACTCCCATTACAGTCAATCCCATAACCAAAACCAACAAAATTGATATTACTTGCTTTTTCATTTTAATATCCCTCCTGAAAGGTTTTTATTATTTTAATTTCTTTTTGTTTCTTATTTTTATTTTATTTTAAAAATTTATTCAATATCTTCTGATGCTAAATTAGCTACTACATCAGTTTTAACAATTACTCCCTGCAATTTCCCATTATCAGTAAGTACTGGCATTGGGGTTTCCAGATTTGCAATTTCAGAAAATAATTGATCAATATTTTCATCAGGATCAGCTTTTGGTACATCCTGAATTAAATCATCAATATTTTCTTTTCCTTGATTTACTGCTTCTACAACATCTTCAATTTTTATAACCCCTTTGTATTTTCTTCCTTTACCAACAACAAAAATACTACCAAGGTGATTTTTCCTCATCTTATGAAGAGCAGTTCGAGGACCATCCTGTTCATATAAAAGAGCAACAGGTTTTCCCATAATATCTTCAGCAGTCAATACTCTTGAACGATTTACATCCTGAACAAATTCAGCAACATAATCATTTTCAGCATTTGTTAGAATTTCTTCATGATTTCCAACCTGTACAATTCGACCATCATTCATAATAGCAATTCTATCACCAAGTTTTAAAGCTTCATCAAGATCATGAGTAATAAATACTATTGTTTTATCTATATGTTCATAAAGATCAAGAAGTTTATCCTGCATATCTTTTTTGATTAAAGGATCAAGAGCACTAAAAGGTTCATCCATAAGCAAAATATCAGTATCAACAGCAAGTGCTCTTGCTAGACCTACACGCTGCTGCATACCACCACTAAGCTGATCTGGATGCTCATCTTCCCATCCTTCTAATCCAACCTGTTTTAAAGCTTTTCTGGCTTTTTCTCGCCTTTCAGATTTTCCTACTCCAGCAATTTCTAAACCAAATTCAGCATTTTCTAAAACAGTTCTATAGGGGAACAGAGCAAAGTTTTGAAAAACCATTCCAAATTTTTCTTCTCTAAACTTAATTAATTCATCTTTGTTAAGGTCCATAACATTTGTATCATCAACTATAATTTCTCCTTCAGTAGGTTCGACCAATCTATTAAAACAGCGGAGCAAAGTTGATTTTCCACTACCGGATAATCCCATAATTACAAATATTTCACCTTCATTAATTTCAAGATTGGCATCATTAACACCTACTGTTGCTCCAATCTCTTCTTTTACCTCGGATTTTGTTTTTCCTTCTTTCAAAAGAGGTATTGCTTTATTCTTATTTTTACCAAAAACCTTATATAAATTATTAACCTGTATTTTCAAGTTTTCCACCTCTCTCTTTTTTATTTTATACTATTTTTTTCTTAAGTAAAAAAGGTTTAGAATATATCCAAATAGTACTACTGGGTACAATTGAACATATCCTAAACCTCAATAAATCAGATTAACAATAATTAGCAGCAAAGCATCGCGACTGATAACAATATACTGCCAAAAAATTATTAGTTATCAATTTTAGCTTTTCACTTGACTCTGCAAAAAAGGATAACAAATATTTTATACTATGTCAAACTATATATGCTTTTTTTTAAATTAAATTTTAAGATGCCTTTTCTTCCCCGGTATTTCCCTTATCAGACTTTTTACCATGATCAGTTGTATAAAAGCCTGAACCTTTAAAAACAATTCCTGGATTACCAATTATTTTTTTTACATCACTACCACATTCAGGACATTTTTCTAACTTATCTTCAGATATTTTTTGCATTTTTTCAAATCTACCACATTTTTCACATTCATATAGATATGTAGGCATTATTATCTTCCTCCCTCTTTCACCAATTATTTTCTTATTTATTTCTTATTTTAAATTATATTTTTATTTTGTTTGCTATAATTATATATATAATAAAATAGCCGATTTGTCAAGTTATTTTTGTTTTTCAATCTTTGTATTAATATGTCCCCAATAATTATATGCTTCTATAAATAAAAACAAAATCGCCAATATCCATTTACCCACATAGATAAAAAATCCAAAACCAATAACTGTAGTAATGATAATAGCAATTAAATTTAAAGTTTTACTTTTTCTTAAACCAATAATTTGCCAGGGAATAAGCCCCAATCCAACAAAAACACCTATTTCATTATTGTAAATTAACCCAGCTGCCCCTACAACTGAGAAAAATATTAGCATAAAATAATGCACCAAGTATCACTCTCCTTTTTAATCAATTTTTTCTAACATACTAACAGTTTCAACATGATATGTTTGAGGAAACATGTCAACTCCATTTAAATTACTGATCCTATATTTTTTCTTTAGTTTTTTCAAATCTCTAGCAAGTGTAGAAGGATTACATGATATATATATTATTTTTTCTGGTAGATTTTTTAATATTACCTGAATAATTTCATCATTTAAGCCTTTTCGTGGTGGATCAAAAACTAAAACATTATTATTATCTTTATATTTATTTATAACTTCAGAAATGTTTTTTCCCACATCTCCAGTTATAAATTCAGCGTTATCTATATTATTTAATTTCTTATTTTTTCGGGCATCATTTATAGCATTTTGATTTATATCAATACCCACTACTTTTTTTACTTCATCTGAAAAATATAATCCAATACTACCTGTCCCACAATAGCAGTCAATTAAAGTCTCATCACCATTAAAGTTGGCAAAATCAAGAGCTATATCATAAAGCTTTTGAGTTTGAAGAGTATTGGTCTGAAAAAATGAATCTAAAGAAATATCAAATTTTTTATTTCCAATATAATCTCTATATCTTTTCTTTCCACTTAATATTTTGCTTTTTTCTCCCATAATAACATTTGTTTTGTTTTCATTAATATTTTGCAATATTCCTATTAATTCCGGTATTTCTTTTATTAATTGATTTGCTATTTCTTTTAACTTAGAATTCATTTTACCATTTGTCACAAAAGCAAGTAACGCCTGATTTGTACATACACCTACTCTAATAATCAAGTGCCTTAAAAATCCTTTGTGGATTTTTTCATTATAAACACTTAATTCATTCTTATTCAATAACTCTAAAGTTTTAGTAGTAATTCTATTTATCAATTGATGTTGAATAGGGCAATTATCCAGGGGAACAATATCATGGCTTCTTCTTTTAAAAAATCCAGCCATAATTTCCCCTCCTTCGTTTTCTTTTAAAGGAAATTGAGCTTTATTTCGATAATGCCAGGGATAATCCATACCAATAACCTTATTTAAATTAAAATTTTTTAATTCTCCAATTTTATTTAACTGATCTTTTATTATTTTATTTTTTAATTCCAATTGATAGTCATAATTAATCTCCTGCAACTGACATCCTCCACACTTTTCATAAATCTCACAGGGAGGTTCTACCCTTTTAGCAGACTTTTCTATTACTTCTAAAAATTCTGCTCTTATATAATTTTTTTTAAATTTATAGATCTTTGCTTTAACTAATTCCCCAACAACACCTCTGTTAATAAAAACAGCTATACCTTGATAATGGCCAACCCTATCTCCTCCATAAGCCAGGTCATCAATTTCAATTTCTATTATATCACCTTTTTTTAAATTTTTAACTTCTTTATTCACTAAAAACACCTCATTAGTATTTTAACATCTTTTTTCACATAATAAAAGAGGGAGAAAATTCTCCCTCTTTTATACTTAATATTTAAATTCCTCTTTTTGTATACTCAGTATGAAGAAGTATATGAGCCTTATGACTACCAGGTTCTTCTAAATATTCATCATATATTTTTTTAATATATGGATTTTCATGAGATTTCCGTATTTTTTTTCCTTTATCTATATTATATAAAGCTTCCAGTCTTTTTTCTATCACTTCATCCCTGGGCGCTTTGGGTTGACCTCCACCACCTATACAGCCACCAGGACAGGCCATAAACTCTACAAAATGAAACTCTTCTCCATCTTTAATTCTTTCTAATATCTTTCTTGCATTACCAAGACCATTTGCAATAGCTACTTTAAAATTAATTCCAGCAATTTCAAGTTCGGCTTCTTTAAGACCTTTTATACCTCTGGTCATTTCAAAATCTAATTCTTTTAATTCTTCACCAGTAATAAACTCATAAGCAGTTCTTAAGGCAGCCTCCATTACTCCTCCACTGGAACCAAAAATATCCGCTGCTCCTGATGAAGTACCCAGAAGTTTATCATGTTTTACTTCTTTTAATTTATTTATATCTATACCGGCTTCTTTTATCATTCTTCCCAATTCTCTTGTAGTTAAAACATAATCTACATCATCTTTCATTTCTTCCCGATTAGCTTCATATTTTTTAGCTGTACAGGGCATGATTGAAACCACCACTATATCTTCTTGATTTATATTATTTTTTTCTGCATAATAACTATTTGCAATGGCTCCAAACATTTGTTGAGGAGATTTACAGGAAGAAATATGATCGAGAAATTCTGGATATTGATGCTCTATAAATTTAATCCAGCCAGGACTACAGGAAGTAAAGAGAGGTAAAGGTTCATCATTTTGAATTCTTCCTATCAATTCTGTAGCTTCTTCCATAATAGTAAGATCTGCAGTAAAGTTTGTATCAAAAACTTTATCAAATCCTAATTTTTTTAGGGCATCAACCATTTCTCCAGTAAAAATAGTTCCCGGTTCAAGGTCAAAAGCTTCTGAAAGAGCTACTCTTACTGCTGGTGCTGTCTGAACAACTACATGCTTATCTTGATCATAAAGTGCTTCCCAGACTTCATCAATATATTCTTTTTCAACAATAGCTCCAGTAGGACAAACATTGGCACACTGACCACATAATACACATAAACTATCTCCTAAATTATCATAATAAGAGGCACTTATTGTAGTTTCAAAACCTCTACCTTCTGCCATAATAGCTTCCACTGTTTGTATTTCTCTACAAACACTTTCGCATTTTCTACATAATATACATTTTTCCGGATCTCTGATTAAAGAAGGTGTAGAATCATCTTTAGCATATTCTGTTTTCTTTCCTTCAAATCTATTATCTCTAATCCCTAATTTTTCAGCTAAAAGTCTTAATTCACAGTCATCATTTTTTATACATGTCGGACAATCAATTGTATGATTAGAAAGAAGAAATTCTAAATTCATCTTTCTAGTTTTTCTAATTTTATTTGAGTTTGTCTTTATTTCCATACCATCAATTGCTGGAGTAATACAGGAAGCTTTTATTTCTCCTGTTTTTTCATCTTCCACAATACACATCCTACAGGCCCCAATTTCATTTATTTCTTCCAAATAACACAGAGTTGGTATTTCTCTTCCAATCTTTTTAGCCGCTTCAAGTACAGTTTTACCTTTTTTAACTTCTACTTTTTCATCATCTATCCACAATGTAATATTTTTGTCAGTCATTTCTATCCCCCTCTATTTATCTTCAACGTCACAGCGAAGGCAACGTTCTGCTTCTTCTACTGCTTGATCTTTAGAATAA
>Ga0207414_1000318_pt1 | contig 22526 bp, 19 predicted proteins | sample PonA231FremontCA_2_FD_187269 | JGI IMG/M metagenome (GOLD analysis project Ga0207414, IMG submission 187269) | Marine sediment microbial community from Fremont, CA, USA - Pond A23 Sediment 1 (SPAdes) | ecosystem: Environmental > Aquatic > Marine > Unclassified | place: USA: Fremont, California...
TGGATTCCCCGGACAAGCCGGTGATGATAATCGGAGCCTATGTACAGGCCCGCATCCGGGCGGAGGAAATCCGGAATTCTATTCGCTTGAACCGGGAGTTTGTTCGCAAGAACGATACAGTTTGGGTGATGCATAAGGGAGAGCTGGAGATTCGGGACGTGGATATTCACTTCCGGGACAAGGAAAATGCCTATATCAGCTCCGGGCTGCAAGACGGGGAAAAGGTGGTTACCACCAATCTGACCACTGTGGTTAACGGCACCAAGCTGCGGCGCAAGACCTCTAATTGATCCCCGGCTAGACAATTTAGTTCGTGCTTGGGCAATATGGGCAATCTCGTCAACGAAGACCTTCGTGGCGAGGCCATCGGCCATTTAAGTTAAGGCAGAGGTCTGTACTTACAACTTACAACTTATAACTTACAACTGATAACTCAATGAACGACTTTTTCAGACATTCGCCAGAAACTGACCCCGGAAGGGGCCCGATACAATGGATGGCCAAAAATCCCATAGCAGCCAACCTGATTATGCTCATCCTCCTGGGAGGTGGAATCTGGACCGCCTTCCAGATACAAAAGGAAGTCTTCCCGCAGTTCCAGCTGGATATAGTCCAGGTCAGTGTTACCTATCCGGGTGCTTCCCCGGAGGAAGTGGAACGCGGAATACTGCTTCCCGTGGAGGAAGCAGTCAAGGGTGTTAGCGGGATAAAGGAGATCACTTCCACTGCCCGCGAGGGCTCCGGCACGGTACAAATGGAGCTGGTCAGCGGTATTGACCGCATGAAGGCCTTTCAGGACATTGATCAGGCCATAAACCGCATCCGCACCTTCCCGGACGATATAGACGAGCCGGATGTGGAGCTGCTCTCCAGGCAGATCGATGTAATGGAAATCGGTATATACGGGAATACAGATCCCTGGACCCTGAGGAAGGTTTCCGAGAGGCTGCGGGACCGGCTTTTGAACAGGGACGAGATTTCACAGGTGGATATAGAACATGTCCCGGATTACGTTACACACGTGGAAATACCCAAACAGACACTGCGCAGGTACGACCTGACCCCGGGTGAAGTTGCGGATATAATAGAACAATCCAGCCGGGACATCCCTGCAGGGGATATAGATACCAGCCAGGGCCAGATCCTGCTCCGGATGAAGGAACGCAAGCAGTGGGCTGAGGAATTTGCAAAAATCGAGATCTTGCCCTCCAAAACAGGCACCTCACTCACACTGCAGGACATAGCCAATATCGAGGACGGTTTCGAGGAAAGCGGTTTCCATTCCAGGTTCAACAGGCAGCCCTCGGTGGAACTGGGGATTTACCGGGTGGGAAGCCAGTCCCCCCTGGAGATCGCGCCAGCGGTAAAATCCGAACTCGAGGATTTTGAAGACACCCTCCCCCCCGGGCTTGAGCTTAGAATCGACAGCAACATGGCCAAGAACTACCAGGAGCGCCTTTCCCTGCTGGTGGAAAACGGTGTGATCGCCATAGTAATAGTACTTTTCATCCTGGCAGTGTTCCTGGAGTTCCGCTTGGCCTTCTGGGTGATGATGGGTATGACCATCTCCTTTGTGGGAGGACTGATGTTTTTGCCCCTGATCGGGGTGAGCCTGAACATGATCTCCATGTTCGCATTTCTGGTGGTTCTGGGGATTGTGGTGGACGATGCGATAGTGGTGGGTGAGAACATCTACGAGCAGCGGCTGCAGGGATACGATTTCCTGCCTGCTGCGATAAAGGGTGCCCGGGATATAGCAGCACCGGTGACCTTCAGTATCCTGACCAATATAGTCGCCTTTCTGCCGCTCATGTTCGTGCCCGGCACAATGGGGAAGTTCTGGTGGCCCCTGTCAGCGGTGGTTATCACCGTGCTGGCAGTATCCCTGTTGGAGGCCCTGTTTATCCTCCCGGCACATCTTGCTCACACTTCCGGGAGAATGCCGGTTTCCCCTGCCAGGTACCTGCATAACTGGCAGCAGTCCTTTGCCAGCAGTTTCAACAGTTTCGTGGATCGCTATTACCGATCCTTTCTCAAGGTCTGCCTTAACAACAGATACATTACGTTAAGCGCTGCCCTGGTAGTACTCTTGATCGTGGGTGGGTACGGATACAGTGGGCATATGGGCATGATAATGATGCCCGAGGTCTCGGCGGACGAAGTAGAGGCAGGGGTTTCCCTGCCCGTGGGTACTACTCCAAGACAGGCGGGAAAGGTTGCTATGCAGGTAACAGAGTCCACACATAAGATGTATGAGAAACACGATCTACAACGGGCTGCGGAGGGCATAAAGACCAACGTCCGGGGGCAGGACTTCATAGACGTGGAGATAGTGATGAAGCCGTCTGCTGAAAGGGATATGACCGCTGCCGATGTTATAAAGCTCTGGAGAAGCCAGATAGGGGATATAGAGGGTGTGGACCAGATCACTTTCGAGGCGGAGAGGGGTCCGGGTGGACACAGGGACGATATCGGCGTGGATCTCAGCCATTCCAATATCCGGGTACTGGAAGAGGCCAGTCAAGTTTTCTCCCAAAGGGTAGAGAAATTTGATGCAGTTCACGAGGTCAATGACAATTACAACCGGGGCAAGTCCCAGTTTGACTTCGAACTTTTGCCCGAGGGCAGAAAATTGGGCCTTACACCCTCGGAGGTGGGAAGACAGTTGCGGAACTCCTTTTACGGGGCGGTAGCGCTCAGGCAGCTCCGGGGAACCAACGAGGTGGAGATCAGGGTCAAGATGCCGGAATCGGAACGCCAGGCCCTGCACAACCTGCAGGATTTCGTGGTGCAGACCAAAAACGGGACCGAAGTCCCGCTTATGGATATAGTGAGCATGAAGCGCGGGGAGGCATTTACTTCCATTCACAGGAGGGACGGACGCAGGGTGGTGACCGTGGGCATGGACGTGGAGCCCAAGAGGGCCATAGGCCGGGTTATGCAGTCTATTGAAAACGATCTGCTTCCCGACCTGCGCTCGGACTTTTCCGGGCTCACCTGGAAGTTCCAGGGGTCCCGGGCCCAAATGCGGGAATCAACGCAGGCCCTGTGGGGTGGGGCCATGCTGGCAATCCTGGTGATTTTCGCCCTCCTGGCAGTGGCATTCAACAGCTACTTGCAGCCCCTGATCGTGATGAGTGCCATACCCTTCGGGATCGTGGGAGCGGTTATCGGGCATATCCTGCTGGGATACGATCTCTCCCTGATTAGCATGATGGGTGTTATCGCCCTCTCCGGGGTGGTGGTAAACGATTCATTGATCATGATAGACTTTGCCAACAAGAACCGAGTTAATAGATCCGCGTTCGAGGCTATCCATATGGCCGGGATCAGGAGGTTCAGGCCCATTGTTCTGACCACATTGACTACTTTCGGAGGCCTGACTCCCATAATCCTGGAGACCTCGCGCCAGGCGGCCTACCTGATACCCATGGCCATTTCCCTGGGGTTTGGAATCGTGTTTGCCACTTCCATAATCCTGGTGATAATCCCCTGCCTGTACATGATCCTGGAAGACTTGCAGTCACTGGTGGGAAAGTGATCAATTTTCAATCACTAAAATAACCTCTTCGGGTATATAAATCTTACCGTAAAGAGAATGAAGACAACCGATTAATCCCAGTTGGTACAAGTATTGGACAGGAGATGTATTAAACACCATTTCGGGCATTTGCAATATCCTCGTTAAATGCTTGTTCATCGAGTGTAATTGCAGATACTCCGTAACGGCCTATTTCCTGAAGGAAGCGTGGTTTGGGGATCCCCACCCAATGAGCTGCTCTGCCAGTAGAAATTCGTCCCGATTCAACCAATTTAGAGGCCAAAATCAACTTTTTTTCTCTCTCCGGATCATTGAGCCCAAAGGATATCTCCTTGAGCAAGCTATCTGGCATATCGATCAGGGAAAGTCAATTTTGGGGAGAAAAAAGCTCCCGCTTTTACAAACGGGAGCTTTAGACAAGGATACGGAAGATGTTGATGGCTTTTTCCCAGTCTTCGCTCTGGGGATTTTTTAAATCCGGATTGACGGTCTTGAATACCTTGGCCAGTGCCACGGTTATAGCACCGGTAAGGTCCGGAAGAGTCCTCTCTATCTCGTCGCTGTATTCGAGTTTCAATGGCGGCAATTTGGCCAATTTCCACCGCCAACTGCTCAATTATTATTAAGATCTTCCGAGGTGGAAGCTTCGTTCTAGTTGACTTTATCTGATTGCAAGTGTTACTATTTATAAAGAAGTAACAAAACGCAGTGCTTGGCATCTGTTATCAAAAACAGAAAGACAAATTCTTGTAGGCACCTATTTAAATTTTTCTGCGATGGGAGGAGTTATGAAAATAGCTATTTGTGGAAAAGGGGGTAGTGGCAAGAGCGTGGTAACAACCTTGCTAGCCAAGAGTCTGGTCCAACAGGGAAAGAGGGTTTTGGTGGTGGATTCTGACGAGTCCAATGCCAGCCTTTACTTGATGTTGGGTTTTGAATCACCTCCTACTCCCTTGATGGAACAGGTGGGTGGCAAGAAGAGTGTGCAGGACAAGTTGAAGTCCGCTATGACCTCGGAGAGTTCCGAAGGTGGGATGAGTATCCTGCAGCAGGAGGTCTTGAGGATAGATGATATTCCAGCAGGTTATCTTCAAACTGATGATAGTCTAAACTTGGCAGCTGTTGGCAAGATTCAACAATCCCTGGAGGGGTGTGCTTGTCCTATGGGTGTTTTGAGCCGGGAATTTTTAAAGAAACTATCCCTTTTAGACAACGAGGTTTTGTTAGTGGATATGGAAGCAGGGATAGAACATTTCGGCCGGGGATTGGAGACTAGCTTGGACACTGTACTTACCGTGGTGGAACCCTCAAAGGAGTCACTTCTACTTGCCGGAAAAATAAAAGAATTATGCGAACAAAGCCAAATAGCTTCTTATGCTGCCCTGATAAACAAGAGCCCTTCAAACGATATATCTGAACAGATAAAGAAAGAGTTGGAAGATCAGGGGATTAGAGTGCTCGGTAGTATTGCCCAGGATCAGGAGATATTCAGACGGACTCTAAGTGGCGAGCCTATTAATGCGGAAAAAGTGCCTCCGGGAATGCAGGAAATTGTGCAGTCTATGTTTTGATCCTTTGCTATTTTTGTATTTATTTTGTACCAGGAGGTATTGCAATGTGTTTGGCAACTGCTTATTACGTGGACGATCAACAAAAGGAACTGATATTCCAGGATGTATCCTATATGGAATTTTTAGGGGGAAAGATTCGTTTAGTCACGTTATTGGGGGAAGAAAAAGTTGTGAGTGGACAAGTACTGGATGTTAATTTTGAAGGATCCAGTATAGCAATTGAATATCCCAAGGAGGTAAATTATGGCTGAAAGCAAACCTGCAGGGTGTGCCAGGCCGAGTGGAGGACCGGTGGAAAAGGAAAAACCGGAACAGGAACAAGTAAACAATACAGATGAAAAAGTAGAGGAGGCGAATATGATTACTATAAATCAAAAAGCACCGGATTTTACAGCACCTGCCTATCATCAGGGTAAATTCGTAAATGTTAATCTTTCCGATTACTTGGGTAAATGGGTGAGCCTGTGTTTCTATCCCGGGGACTTTACTTTTGTATGAGCTACCGAGTTGGCGGCAGTTGCCTCCAAAAATAAGGAACTCGAGGAATTGGGTGTACAGGTCCTCAGTATGAGCATAGATTCAGTGTTCGTGCACAAGATGTGGGACGAAAACGAACTTTCCAAAATGGTGCAAGGCGGTGTTCCCTTTCCCATGCTCTCTGATGCTGCTGGCAAAGTGGGTTCCATGTTCGGAGTCTTTGACAATGATGCCGGAGTAAATGTCAGGGGACGTTTTATTATGGACCCGGACGGCATCATTCAGGGCTACGAAGTCTTGGCCCCTCCTTATGGCCGGAACGTGGACGAGACGATTCGACAGATCCAGGCGTTTCAAAAGGTTAGAGAGAGTAATGGAACCGAGGCCACTCCATCCGGGTGGCGTCCTGGAAAACAGACATTGAAGCCCGGACCGGATCTGGTAGGTAGGGTCTGGGAACTATGGGGTGTGGAAGAGGCCTTTGCCTGGACCTAAGGTTTGATTAAGGCTTTTTTGCTGTATAATCCCTGAAAAAGGTGTTACTTTAGTAGTTCTTTATTAAAACCCGGAGATCTTAGCGGTCTCTGGGTTTTAAAGTATCTTGCAGAAAGTTTATTGCGGCATTGACTTTTGTAGTCTCGATTCCAGGTAGTCCCTTATTTCTTTCGCTTCCTCCATACCAAAAACAACATCTACATCCAGCTTGGCCTGTTCACTGCTCACGTGCTTGAACGTGTTTTTGATCAAGGGAATGGAAGTAGGATTCATGCTCAGTTTGCTAAATCCCATTCCCAGCAGGAGATAGGCGAAGGCGGGTGTTCCGGCTGCCTCGCCGCATATGGTCACCGGCACGCCATGGGCAAAACATTTGTCCAGGGATTCCTGCAGAATTCCTATCACGGAAGGATGAAAAGGCGAGGACCAGGGTTCCACCTTGGGGTTGTTGCGGTCCACTGCCAAGGTATATTGGATCATGTCGTTGGTGCCTATACTGACAAAGTCCAACAAGGGCAGGACCTTGTCCAGGATCTTCACCGTCCCCGGAACTTCCAGCATTATCCCCAGTTCCGGCAACTTGCCCGGAGATCCTCCTCTTTTCTCCAGGCTTTGCATTTCTTCCCCCAGTATGTTTCGGATGCTGCGGACTTCTGAAGCTGCAGTTATCATGGGGAACAGGATGCGCACTCTGCCCTGATTGGCGGCCCTTAGGATCGCCCGCAACTGTTCCCGAAAGACCTCTTCCATGTCCAGGGATATGCGGATGGAGCGCCAACCCATGGCGGGGTTGTCCTCCTGGGGTGCGTCCAGATAGGGGAGGAATTTGTCTCCGCCCACGTCCAGGGTCCTTATGGTTACGCTCCTGCCTTCCGCCCGTTCCACAATGGAAGCGTAGAGATTGTACTGTTCCTGCTCCGAGGGAAAGGAACTCCTGGCCAGAAAAGGGAACTCGCTCCTGTACAGCCCCACGAAGTCCGCGCCGTGGGTGAGTACCAGTTCCATGTCCGAGAGCAGGGCTATGTTGGCACCTATCTCCAGTCTGTCCCCTTCTATTGTTTCCGCGGGAAGGGCGGCATAGGGGAGCAACTTGTCTTCCAGTTCCTTTTGTTCCTTGTGCAGGCGATCGTATTCACTCTTTATCTCCTGGGAGGGATTTACGAACACGATACCCGAGTTTCCGTCCACGATCAGGAAGTCTCCGTTTTTTGCCGTGTCCGGGATTTGGACAGCCCTGATGACTGTGGGGATTTGGAAGGCCTTGGCAAGTATGACCGAATGCGTTGTCTGTCCACCCTGTATAAGGACCAGGGCCTGTATTCCCTTCTGGTTCATCTTGATCAGTTCCGAAGGGGTGATGTCGGATGCAACCAGCACCGTATCCCGGGTTACATCCTGATCCAGGGATTGTTCGGAGTTGAATAAATAGGACAGGATCATTTTGCCCACATCCTCGATGTCCTTGCCCCGTTCCTGCAAATAAAGGCTTTCCGCCCGGTTGAAGAGCTCTATGTATTCCTCCACCGCGGTCTTGAGTGCGTATTCAGCGTTGTATCCGTTCTTGATGCTGTCCTTGATCCTGGAGTGGAAATTGGGGTCCTGCAATATGGCGGTCTGGGCTTTAAGGATGGCCATATCGCTATCCATAAGATCCGGGTTGCTCTCGGACAAGGTTTGTATCTCCTGTTCGCTTTGTTCTACACTTTGCAAAAAGCGCCGGATCTCGTTGTCAGTATCCTTTACCTGGTAGTAGGATACGGAATCGAAACCCAGATTCCCCTTCAGGAAATGGGCCCTGCCCCATCCAAATCCCGTGGATACCGGTTTTCCCTTTATGAGTCCCTTGTCACTATCGCGCCCGGAGGTAGTGGTGTCATCTTTTGGGTCCATTCTTTCCCAGGTAGTGGACCCCTCTTCCGGTTGCAGGTGGTTGAGCAGTCCGGAGTAGGCAACCAGGGCGGAGATCTGTGTCCCTATTGCCTGGAAGATTTCCACATGATCCCGGGTCAGTGCGTTTTCTGCCTCGGTCTGGACCACGAGGACCCCGAGGAGGTCCTGGTGGTATATTAGCGGTATACCCAGGAAAGTGCTGTATCTTTCCTCCCCGCTGTCCTGGAAAAATTCGAAACGCGGATGTTTTGTGGGATTGGTCACAAAAACCGGGCTTCTCTGTTCCAGGACCAAGCCGGTCAGTCCCTGGCTCGTATCCATCTGTATTCTGTTTACGCTGTCTGGGTTCAAACCCACGTTTGCAGAGAGTGTAACCCGGGACTTGTCCTTGTCCAGGACATAGATGGAACACACATCGGTCCGGAACTGATCTGCAATGAACTCTACGGTGTTTTGCAGGTTTTTTCCAGGGTCCCTGGATTCGGCTATGATCTTGGAGAGTTCCACCAGAAAGGAAGAAGGGTTCTGTAATATTTCCATATATTTTCATTCCGGGATAAAAATTGTTTGTCACAGGTGTATTTCTTGATCAAAAAAGCAGTTGCTTCAAACTATAAATAGCAAAGCCTGTTACAACAAGTCAAATCACTTTTCATTGCCTACCAAATTTCAGTTTTCGGAAGTTACACATTGCTAAAGTTCGGGCAGCCAATCGGTTTACCTTCTTATCTTGTACGAGAACGGGATTGTAATCTGCAAAGTAAAACAAGCAGCATCGCGGATCAAACAAACAATTCTTCCAGTCTGGTTCGCAAAAATTCATCCAGGGATAAACCTCCTTCTCCGATTATCCAGGTCCTCGCATCCGGCCAATGATTTTGAAACATCCTGAGTCCGGAGTGGGATCTGGAAACCAGGCCACTTTTGATTTCCAGAGCCACAAGCCTGTCTCCTTTCTTCAACACAAAATCTACTTCCTTGTTTTTTTCCCGCCAATAATAAACTTCTACTCCCTCTTCTTCTCCCTGGTTTACAGCATGGGCACCTGCTGCAACTTCTACCAATCGACCCCACCTCCTGGAATCATTATACCAATCTTTAGGGGATAGACCTGCCTGCGAAGTTACCAAAGCAGTATTCCTGGGTTGCCATTTGGGGCTGGATGCCCTGGTTCGAATTTTTTTTCCCTGCCATTTTTGTAATCCCTGGATCAGGTATGCGCTTTCCAGAAGGTGCTGATAGTGAGCAAGAGTAGTGGTATTACCTGCTTCCTGGAGTTGTCCCAGTAGTTTCTGATAGGAAATTATTTGTCCTGCATAGTCGCAGCCTAGTGCGTAAAGTTGACGCAATAGAGCAGGTTTCTGTACCCGGTGCATAAGGAGTATGTCCTTGCCTATGGCAGTCTCCACCAGCGACTGTTGTATATAATCCGCCCATCTCCTCCAGTCAGCAGCAAACTGTGCAGCCCCCGGATATCCGCCGTAATAGAGATATGTTTGCGTGTCCCATTGAAAACATTTCTCCATTTCGGACAAGGACCAATGCTGCATACGATTTATTTCAAACCTGCCAGCAAGGCTTTCTGTTAATCCGCTTTGTATCTGTAGGGAAGATGATCCGCACAGGAGCAATCGGATCGGGGTGGAGAAATGCCCTTGGTCCCATAGTGCTTTGATGCATTCTGCCCACCCCTGAACTTTTTGAATTTCATCCAGGATCAACAGTACCGGTCCTTCCTCCTTGGCCTTGAATTCAGCCGCCTGCCATGCCTGTTCAACCCACTCCGTTCCAGGTGGAGCAGGGGAATCGGCACTTTCATACACCGAGGGTCCCTCCCATTTCTCTTTAACCTGGAGGACCGCTGTAGTCTTACCTACTTGCCTAGGGCCCAGGACAACTTGAATTAGTGGTTGCTTTTCACGCAGTCTTTGACCAAGGATCTTAACTTTTTGTCTTTCAAATTCAGGTAGTTGCATAGTTATTTCCTTTTTACTCAATGCACTGAGTAATTTTACTCAATACACTGAGTAAATGTCAACAAAAGTTTTATTTGTTGTAGTGTTCAACCAATCAAACCAATGTAACCAATCCAACTAATCCAACTAATAAAACCAATCCCAAAAAATACAAAAACGTACCCTTTTGCGGAACAAAAGGTACAAATTTGTTGTTCCATGTCCCGGTCTTGCCGAGAGGTGTGATATGTAACTATCTGTAATGTAGTGATAAATAATTTGGCCCGTATATTGCTTTGTATATTTTTAGTTGAGTATATTTTTTCAGCCTATCCGGTTTTTGATTTCTATAATCGGTTCAGGGCGTGTTCGGGAAATTCAGTTTAATTGAAATTATTTAAAAGGAGGAAGTAATGCAAGCAGCTGACACAGTCTTTATCCTTGTTTCCGCCGCGGTGGTAATGTTCATGACACCGGGGTTGGCCCTGTTCTACGGGGGCCTGACCAGGTCGAAAAACGTCCTGGGGACCATCATGCAAAGCTTCTGCGCCTTGGGTATCATTACCCTGCTCTGGTTCCTGCTGGGATACACCCTGGCCTTTGGAGCCGACATGGGCGGTATCATCGGCGGTTTGGACTACCTGGGGCTAAAGGGGGTAAGCAGCGCCCCTGAGCCATCACTGGTGAGTACGATACCGCATTCCCTGTTCATGATTTTCCAGTGCATGTTCGCGGTCTTGACCGTTGCCCTGATCAGCGGGGCCTATGCAGAGAGGATGAAGTTCTCCTCCTTTCTGCTCTTTTCCGTCTTCTGGTCCATACTGGTTTATTCCCCATTGTGCCACTGGGTCTGGGGAGGAGGCTGGATGGATGCCATAGGCGCCCTGGATTTCGCCGGAGGCGCTGTGGTGCATATGAGTTCCGGCAGCGCGGCACTGGCAGCCGCACTGGTGCTCGGGCCCAGAAGCGGATACGGACAGAGGGCCTTCATCCCCCACAATCTTCCCATGACCGTGACCGGGGCCTCCATCCTCTGGCTGGGCTGGTTCGGGTTCAATGCCGGCAGTGCACTGCAGGCGGACGGGATCGCGGTAAACGCCTTTGTAGTTACCCACGCCGCAGCCTCCATGGGGCTCTTGGGTTGGATCGCGATCGAGAAACTGCACAGGCAAAAGCCCACCACCCTGGGAGCTGCTTCCGGGGCAATCGCCGGCTTGGTGGCAATCACCCCGGCTGCCGGTTTCGTCGGCCCCATTTCCTCGCTTTTTATCGGCTTTTTGGCGGGTGTGGTCTGTTACGGCGGAGTGCTTTTGAAAGAGAAACTGCACTTCGACGATTCCCTGGACGTGGTCGCCATCCACGGCCTGGGAGGAGTCTGGGGAGCCCTGGCCACGGGAATCTTTGCCAGCACGGCTATAAACAGCGGCGGGGCGAACGGCTTGTTGTTCGGCAATCCCATGCAGCTCTGGATCCAGTTCGTATCCGTGCTTGCCGCCTGCGTGTTCTCTTTTGTCGTGTCCGTCCTTATCCTGAAGGCTGTGGACAAGCTGATCGGCTTAAGGGTCACTCCGGAAGAAGAGGAACAGGGCCTGGATCTTAGTATGCACAGTGAAACCGGATACAAGTTCTAGGACAAGAGGGATATTATGCATCGTCCGCTGCTGCTAATAAAAACCGGATTTACTCTTCCGGAGATAAAGCAAAAGTACGGGGATTTCGAACAGATGATAATAAGGGGGATGGAAATGCCGGAAAACAGTATCCGGGTAGTCTGTCCCCCGGCTGGAGAATCCCTGCCTTCACCTGACAGTGCAAGCGGTATAGTGATCACCGGTTCGCATGGCATGGTCTCAGAGCACGAAGACTGGAGCGAACGTATTTCAGATTGGTTGAGTGGGGTTTTGGAGGCCGGGATACCGGTTCTGGGCATTTGCTACGGCCATCAACTCCTGGCGCACGCCCTGGGAGGCGAAAGTGCTTATCATCCCCTCGGCAGGGAAGTGGGTACCGTGAAAATATTTCAAACTGCCGAGGGCGAAAGGGATCCATTGTTCGAGAATATACCCCGGGAATTTCTGGCTCAAACCAGCCATTCCCAAACAGTGCACAAATTGCCGCAAGATGCGGTGCTGTTGGCCTGGAACGAGTTCGAGTCCGTACATGCCTATCGCATCCAGGACCATATTTGGGGAGTACAGTTCCATCCGGAGTTCAATCCGGACATCACCCGGATGTACACCCTGGATCAGATAGAGGAACTACAAAACGAAAACCAGGACCCGGACAAGATTTACAAAAGCATTTGTACCTCGGAAGCGGAACTGCATTTGTTGTGTAACTTTGCTGCAATTGTCCGTGAATATTCTTCTTTTTGTACAGGGAACAAAACAGGCCAAGGTGGAGTTGAATAAACTAATAAAACTATATCAGATCCATGTTTAATAAATATTTAACCCAAAAGGAGTTGTTATGAAAAAGCCAGTCTCGTTTTTCGGTGTTATTGTTTTAATCCTGTTTGTCTCCGTATCAGTCGGTTGGGCCGGGCAAAACAAGCCCACCTTCAGCGGCTCGGTCACCGCTTCCAGCAAGTATGTCTTCCGTGGCTACGAGTACAGCCGGGACAGCCTGGTCTTCTTCCTGGACGGAGCGGTCAGCTACAAGGGATTTTCCGCCGGGATTTGGGCGGATATGGACACTGACCACTACAGGACAGAGGATATGGACAACAAGGGAAACATGGAGTTGTACGAGACTGACCTCAGCCTGTCCTACAGCAATAGTGTAGACGAGTTCAATTACAGCGTGGGCTGGGTGTACTACGACTACGAGGACTATGCCACGGGTGAAAACCAGGAGGTGTTTGCGAGCCTGGGGCTGGATACCCTTTTGTCCCCCACGCTCAACGTCTACAGCGAAATAGAAGACGGCGAGGCCTACTACGCGTCCCTGGATTTGTCCCACAGCACGGATCTTACTGATTCGCTCGCCCTGGATTGCGGGGCAAAGGCGGGATACGAATACGACGAGGACGGAGCTTCCGGAGGAGGTACTTACAGCGAACTGCACGACGGACTGCTCTGGGCGGGACTGAGCATGCCGCTCGGTGACAACTGGAGCCTTGCACCGGCAGTTAACTATTCCTTCCCCTTGAGCGGGGACAGTGAAGAGGAGTTGGAAAACGACAAGGGAGACTCCAGGTACTTCTGGGGAAGCCTCAGTTTGTCCACATCCTTTTAGGCGGTTTTAATAGGAAAAAGTTTTAGAGTGTTAAGGTTTTATGTTTTAGGTTCCAAGGCCAAATTTTAATGTCATGAAAGGCACCTTAGGTGGTGCACTTTCATTTTGCCATCAACCATTAACAATTAACTACTCAGAGGAGGATGTTCATGAAAAAGATCGAAGCCATTATCAAACCCCACAAGTTGGAAGAGGTAAAAGAGGGGCTTATCGAGATCAACGTGACCGGGATGACCATGTCCGAGGTCAAGGGATTCGGCAGGCAAAAGGGGCATACCGAGATCTACAGGGGAGCGGAATACAGGGTGGATTTCATACCCAAGATCAAGCTGGAGCTGGTGGTGGACGATTCCCAGGTCTCGGAAGTGGTGGACCTGATCAAGGACAAGGTTTCCACCGGAAAGATCGGGGACGGGAAGATATTCATCACTTCCCTGGAGGAGACCATCAGGATCAGGACCGGAGAAACAGGAACCAAAGCCCTGTAAAAAAACAAAGGAGGCAAAATGAGAAAGTCCTTATTACTTGCAACAATACTGCTTTTGATCTCAGCTGGCCATGTGCTGGGAGCTGAAGGGGCTGCCAAGCAGGCAGCAAATGCTGTTCAGACCAACCTGGACTACGTCTGGACCCTGGTAGCTGCGTGCTTGGTGTTTTTCATGCAGGCGGGTTTCGCCCTGGTGGAATCCGGGATGACCAGGGCCAAGAATTCCATCAACATCCTGATGAAGAACTTGATGGACTTCAGCATGGGCACGATCGGGTTCTGGGCCATAGGATTCGGGCTCATGTTCGGCGTGTCCAACGGGATTACCGGCAGTTCCGGGTTTTTCCTGAGCGACTATACTCCGGGGGGTGATCCCTGGGTGCTGGCGTTCTGGATGTTCCAGGTGGTGTTCTGCGCCACCGCTGCAACCATAGTCTCCGGGGCAATGGCTGAAAGGACCAAGTTCCACGCCTATCTCATCTTCAGCCTGCTGATAAGTGCGTTTATCTATCCGGTGTTCGGCAGTTGGGCCTGGGGCGGACTGTTCAAGGGAGGCGGCTGGCTGGAAGCCCTGGGATTCATAGATTTCGCCGGGTCCACGGTTGTGCACTCCGTGGGTGCGTGGATAGGTCTGGCCGGGGCAATCATGCTGGGTCCAAGAAAGGGAAAGTACAAGAGTGACGGCAGCGTGCGGCCCATACCGGGACACAACTTGCCCCTGGTAGCCCTGGGTGTATTCATCCTCTGGCTGGGCTGGTTCGGATTCAATCCCGGTTCCACAACCGCCGGTAGTACGGATATCGCCCTTATCTTCGTGAATACCAACTTGGCTGCGGCAGCCGGGGCTATCGCCGCCATGTTCATCTCTTGGGTAAAGTTCGGCAAGCCGGAGATAAGCATGAGCTTGAACGGTGCCCTGGCCGGACTGGTGGCCATAACCGCTGGATGTGCTTCAGTTGCTCCTTCCAGTAGCGTGTTGATAGGTGCAATAGCCGGTGTATTGGTAGTATTTGCGGTGCTGTTTTTCGACAGGATCAAGGTGGACGATCCGGTGGGTGCCGTCTCCGTGCACGGAGTGTGTGGTGCCTGGGGCACCCTTGCAGCTGGCTTGTTCAAGGCCGGGGGGACATCTCTGGGCATCATCGGGGTGCAGCTGCTGGGCATCGTAACCTGCTTCGCCTGGAGCTTCGGTACCGGGCTGCTCATGTTCTATGTGATCAAAAAGACCGTGGGGCTGAGAATAAGCGAGGAAGAGGAAATGGAAGGCCTGGACTATTCCGAGCACAGGGGAAGCGCCTATCCGGACTTTATATCCTCCACTTTTGCCCAGCAGTCCTTTTGATTCGGCTTGGCTACAAAAATGTAACACTGGTACGTGTGGTACATTTTTGTAGCTTTTCCTTTTTTACATATAACTATCCGGAATTGTGGTGGATGAATGAAAAGGTAACTTTGAGCCCGGGATTGGGGCTCGTGTAGTGTTACAATTATGTAGCATGGTTTGGTTCTGGTTGAGTGCAATTTGCACAACCTATTTGTTTTGCCCCGCCAAGCAGTATTTTTAAAAGGCGGGTCAAACTTGGCAGGGCTCTTGCATCAAGTATTTTAAATCCGGATTTAAAATTGGTGTAAATCAATTTTAGTAACTAAACAGCTTTAGACAGGAGGAGGAAATGAATCCAAAAGAAGTTATAGATTATGCAAAACAAAACGGCGCAAAAATGGTCGATCTGCGCTTCTGCGATTTTCCCGGTCTGTGGCAGAACTTCAGTGTTCCCATGAGCGAGTTCGACGAGGACGCATTCGAGGACGGTTTCGGCTTCGACGGCTCCAGCATCAGGGGCTGGATGCCAATTAACGCCAGCGACATGCTGGTTGTCCCCGATCCGACCACTGCGGTCATGGACCCCTTTGCCCAGGTCCCTACCCTGACCCTGATCGGCAATATCATGGATCCGGTGACCAGGGAGAAGTTCTCCCGGGATCCGCGCTATATCGCCCAAAAGGCGGAAGAGTACCTCAACTTTTCCGGACTGGGGGACACTTCCTTTATCGGCCCGGAGGCGGAATTCTTTATACTGGACGATGTACGCTTCGATTCCGGACCCAATCACAGCTTTTACCATCTGGATTCCGTGGAAGGTATCTGGAATTCCGGCAGGGAGGAAAATCCCAACCTGGGATACAAGCCCAGGCACAAGGAGGGATACGTTCCGGTGCGCCCCATGGATTCCTACCAGGATATGCGCACGGAAATGGTGCAGTTGATGGAACAGATCGGGATAAGGGTGGAGTGCGAGCACCACGAGGTCGCCACTGCCGGACAGGGGGAGATAGACATGCGCTTTTCCCCGCTGGTGGACATGGGAGACAGGTTGATGTGGTTCAAGTACATAATCAAGAACGTGGCCCGCAATCACGATAAGACAGTTACATTCATGCCCAAGCCCATATTCGAGGACAACGGATCTGGCATGCACATACACCTTAGCCTCTGGAAGGACGGCAATCCCATGTTTGCCGGGGACAGATACGCCGGGCTGAGTGATATGGCCATGCACGCACTGGGCGGTATACTCAAGCATTCCAGGGCACTGTGTGCAATCACCAATCCCACGACCAACTCCTACAAGAGGTTGGTGCCGGGCTATGAAGCACCTGTGAACCTGGCCTATTCCAGCAGGAACCGCAGCGCCGCCCTGCGCATTCCCATGTTCTCCACCAACCCCAAGGCCAAACGCCTGGAGGTCAGGTATCCGGACCCATCCTGCAACGGTTACATGGCGTTCAGCGCGATACTGATGGCAGCGGTGGACGGTATAGAGAACAGGATCGATCCGGGAGAGCCGCTGGACAAGGATATCTATTCCCTGAGCCCGGAAGAGTTGAAGGATGTTCCGTCCACACCCGCCTCCCTGGAAGAGGCACTGGACGAATTGGAAAAGGACCACGACTTCCTGCTCAAGGGCGACGTGTTCACCGAGGACGTGATCACTTCCTGGATCGAATACAAGAGGGAGAACGAGGTGGATCCCATACGCTTGAGGCCGCATCCGTACGAGTTCATGCTCTACTACGATATCTAGGGGACTGTTGGCAGTGTAAGTGACCGTGTCTGTACGACTTCTTCCTAACAGTCACAGACACTTACACATACACAGTCTTTCATCTAAAAGTGAAACACTCCTTGCGTGATAATTGCAAGGGCGTGAGAGTCGAGAAGGGAACTTTGGATGCAGGTATTCAGAGTTCCCTTTTTTTCCCGCAAGTGGGGGAAAACAGGTTCTCAACCTGAAAATGCAGGATTTCTAGATGAATACTGTAAATAAAGATCCAGCTTTTCGGCTGGAGCAATTAAAGAAATCCTCCGGTTATATACACGGACTCCTGAAAAATGGGGACATATATAACTGGGCCTGGGAAAGGGAGAATATATTTCGCAGCTTTGATTTGACCGAATTTTGGCAAGATATTCAGGAGATTACACAACAAGCTGACTCTTGTCGCGATTTGTTGCTTTGTTACCGGAGGTTCAAGCAAAGGCACGTTGTGCGTATCGCTGCCAGGGAATTGTTCGAGTTGGACAGTTTTACCGACACCACGGCCCAACTGAGCTACCTGGCCCAGGTGTGCCTGCAATCCGGAATGAACGTACTCAAGGAGCACCCTTCCTGGTGGATGGATGAAAATTCGGATCATGAACAAGTGCTCGAGTATCTCTCGGAATTGACTGTATTGGCCATGGGCAGGCTGGCTGGATACGAGATGGATTATGTTTCCGAGGTGAGCTTGATCTGTCTGCACAACCTGGGAAGCAGAAAGGAGCTTTCCGGCAAAAAGCAAGAGAGGCAGGAATACCTGCACCTGTTTGTTCGCTACTTGGTAGGCATGCTGCACGATTTCGAGCAGGGGGAGCGGGTTTTCCCGGTGGATCTGAGGCTAAGGCCGGATGATCAAAACGGTGAATCGATCCCTTATGTGCACAAGGCGCTCAACTATTATCAAATATACGGTCCGCCCAGGGAAAGGAAGTATTTTGTAAAGTCCCGGCCAGTGGCGGGAAACAAAAGGCTGGGAGAATATTTCCTGCACGAGTTGCAGCCTTTTGTATTCCAGGTCTTTTCTGACGCTCAGATTATCAACGACATACGGGACAGAAGGGACAATATTCTCAGGCAGCAAAACTACCCGGACAAGTCGGAATCTTACGATGTCAGGCTGGGCAAGGGTGGATTGGACGAACTGGAGTTCATGGTCCAGGTTTTCCAGCTACTTTACGGGGGATACTACAAATCCCTCCAGCATTCGAATACACTCACAGCCCTGGACAAATTGTTGGAAATGGAGCTTATAAGTTTCAAACAGGCCAGTGACTTGAAATACGCCTATATATTCCTGAGGCGCGTGGAACACTGGATACAATTGCAAGTAAACAATCAATCCGGCAGGTTGCCGGAATCAGAGCAGGGCCTGAAGAGGCTGGCCTGGATAACCGGGTTTGGAGAGGGTTACCGGGATTTTGGGCAGGAAATAAAGTTCTGTACTTCCCGGGTACAGGAAATCTGTGCGGATTTGCTCAGGGTGTAGGTAGTAAGTTGTATGTTGTATGTTTTAAGTAGTTGTGGGAGTTTTTAAGTTGTTAAGTTCTTGAGCAAGAAAATAGGGATTTTGAGTCGTTACTTCTTAATTTCTTGCTTAACAGCTCAACAACTAGGGAGCTATTAAATCTAATACTTTGGAGACAGAATATGTGCCGTCTTTTTGCATTGACTTCAGAACAACCTGAATCCCCCATGCGGGCCATAAGGGCCATGGACGCGATGCGCGAGGGACACGACGGATCCGGGGTGGGCATCTACATGACCGAACTCGGCGGTCCGTTCCAGGATCTCAAGCAGTTTCCCATCCTGTCCGGGATCTTTACCAGGCAGGGGCTGGAGAAACTGGACGAATACATGAACCAGCACGGGTTTGAGGTCAAGTACAGCCATTACCTGGATGTCTCGGACAATCCGCCGCCCGGGGTTCCCAGGAGGGATCACTATATAGTGCGTGCATACGACTATCCAGAAGAATGGCAAAATCTATCCAGGGCGGATATCGAGCGCAAACTCATGCTCACTCGCCTTGACCTTAGGCAGTTGGGCAGTGAAAACGAAGAGATGATTGTCTACAGTTTCTGGCCAGATGTTATCATGATCAAGGAAATCGGGGACCCCATGAGCGTAGCCAGGTCCCTGGGGCTGGAGAACACGGATCTGCAGGCCAAGGTAATAATGGCCCAGGGAAGGCAGAACACCAACTACGCGATTAATCTTTATGCCTGCCACCCCTTTTTCCTGCAGGGATACTCCACCATGACCAACGGGGAGAACACTGCCTTCGTCCCCATAAAGGAATTCCTGCAATCCCGGGGATTTCCCGGATACAGCGGTTATCAGTCAGATTCGGAAGTGTTTACCCATATTCTGCACTATATCCAAAACAGCCTGAATCTGGATGTCAGGGCTTATAAACACGTTATCACCCCTTTGCAGGGAGGGGATTTGCTCAAGCATCCAGACTCCAGGTTCTTGCAGGACTTGAAGCAAGTGTGCAGGAGGCTGATCATAGACGGCCCGAACTGTACTATCGGATGTCTTCCGGACAAGACCATGTTTATGGCCCAGGACAGGAAAAAGCTGCGTCCGGGTGTAGTCGGTGGCAAGCCAGGGATCTACGCCTTTTCTTCGGAAATATGCGGGATTGATGCTGCCCTGCCGGACTTGGGGCGGGAAAACTATTTCCAGCCCATGCACCAGGATACTGCCCTAGTTACTCACGATCGTCAGGAGGTAAAAGTATGCTCTCAAATGGATACATTGAGCCAAGTTCACTAAGTCCCAAGGATTTGCCCTGGCAGATAGGCTGGAGCAAGGACAAATGTACATTGTGCGGCCGCTGCACCGCGGTTTGCCCGGTTAACGCCATAGAGCTGGGAGTGTTCAGTCAGCGCTTTCCCAGGGTGAACATGGGGCTTACGGGACAGCCGGACAATGTACAGGAAATATATTACGGCATCAGGCAAAAAGCCGATGCTGCCTATGCCTGCGTGGGATGCGCGATGTGCAGCCAGGTATGTCCCAACGATGCCATCATGCCCCATCACAGCGATGAGACGGACAAGTTGAGGTTTCATGCCAACAGGGGCGGCCAGCCCATCCGGCGCGGGGGAAGGCGCAACGAATCCCAGGGGGTTCTGGACAGCATCAAATTCACCCGGATTTCCATGCTCACTGACCCGGCCCTGGACGCGGGCAGGCACGAGTTCGAACTAAACACCCTGCTGGGCAGGGTGCTCTCCCCGGAGGACCAGATCAAGTGCTACCAAGAAAACGGATGGTATCCGCCTGTACGGGAGATTTATCCCCTGATTATCGGGAGCATGTCCTTTGGGGCACTGTCTCCCAATATGTGGGAAGGCCTGATGATGGGGGTGTCCTACTTGAACGAGGAACTGGGCATGCCGGTCAGGATGTGCACCGGGGAGGGCGGTTGTCCGCCCAGATTGCTCCGTTCCCGCTTTCTCAAGTACGTTATCCTGCAGATAGCCAGCGGATACTTCGGCTGGGACGAGATAATCCACGCGCTCCCGGAAATGAAGGAAGATCCCTGTGCAGTGGAGATCAAGTACGGCCAGGGGGCGAAGCCCGGAGACGGCGGACTGCTCATGTGGTACAAGGTTAACCAGCTTATAGCCAGGATCAGGGGAGTGCCCCAGGGAGTAAACCTGCCCAGTCCCCCCACGCACCAGACCAAGTATTCCATCGAGGAGGCAGTGGCCAAGATGATCCAGTCCATGTACATGGCCTGGGGATTCAGGGTGCCGGTTTATCCCAAGATTTCCGGCTCTTCCACCGCGCTGGCGGTGCTGAACAACCTGACCAGGAACCCCTACGCAGGGGCAATGGCCATAGACGGCGAGGACGGGGGAACGGGTGCGGCGTACAACGTGTCCATGAACCATATGGGCCATCCCATAGCCAGCAATATTCGGGACAGTTACCTCAATCTGGTCAAGCTGGGCATGCAGAACGAGATCCCCTTGTTCGCCGGCGGCGGTATAGGCAAGAACGGCAATCTGGCTGCCAATGCCGCTGCAATGATCATGCTGGGTGCAAGCGGGGTACAGACCGGCAAGTACATCATGCAGGCTGCTGCCGGATGTGTGGGTTCGGAGACCCAGAGGTGCAATATCTGCAACATCGGGCTCTGTCCCAAGGGGATAACTTCCCAGGACCCCAGGATATATCGCCGCCTGGACCCGGAAAGAGTCGCGGAAAGAGTGGTGGACACCTACTTGTCCTTTGATACCGAACTCAGAAAGATAGTCGCCCCGCTGGGACGCTCCACTTCCCTTCCCATCGGCATGTCCGATGCCCTGGGAATAAACGATGCGGATATAGCGGAGAGGCTGGATATAAATTATGTAGTGTAAGTGAGCTAAAAGTTGGAAGAAAGAAAATTAGGGAATTGGAGAATTAGAAAATTAGGGAATTGGAAATTGGAGAATTGGGTAAAAAAGAGAATAGAACTTGGGCAATCTCGACCCCTTCCCTGCCTAAGCGGGGCGGGGCGAGAACACCCTAAAACTCTGGCAATCTCGACTACGAAGTAGCGAGAAAACTCTAACACTCTAAAACTCTAACACCTTAAAACTCTAAAACCTTCATAACCAGGAAACAAGGAACATAAAATGGCTGAACAAGAACAAAATGTCTGCATCATATACGGTGAGGAGGACAACAACCGGATAGAATCCAGGGTGCTGGAAGAGAGGATCCAAAAGGCGGTCCGGGACGGATACAGGGACCTGGAAGTCTGGTCCCTGGGCCATCACGGCATTGGCGGCAGGCTCTGGGCAGCTGGAGAGGACCCGGTGCGCGTGATCGTAACCGGCCCTCCGGGACAACGGACCGGTTCCATGGGATTTCCCAACACCAGGATAGAGGTGATGGGCAATGCCTCGGACGACGTGGGCTGGTTGAATGCCGGGGCAGAGATCGTGGTTCACGGCCATGCTACCAATGGGGCTGCCAACGCCATGGCCCAGGGAAAAATATATGTCGCCGGGGATATAGGTGCCAGGGGCATGAACATGACCAAGCACAATCCCAGGTTTCACCCCCCGGAGCTCTGGGTGCTGGGCTCAGCCGGGGACTATTTCGCGGAATTCATGGCAGGTGGTACTGCGGTTATATGCGGACATGAGCCCCAAAATCCGGATAATATCCTGGGATACCGTCCCTGTGTGGGAATGGTCGGGGGGAAGATCTTCTTCCGCGGTCCACACAAGGGCTTCAGCGAGGTCGATGCCCGCCAGAGGGATCTTGGCGAGCAGGAGTGGAGCTGGCTTAAGGAGAATTTGTGGCAGTACTTGCAGAGCATCCGCCGCGAGGATCTTTATGACCGGCTATCAGAGCGAGGCGAGTGGCAGGTCATAGCCGCCAAGGGGGTGCACGAGAAGAAGTCCGCTCCCAAAAGGGGCATGCATGAGTTCAGATACGGTATCTGGGAGCAGGAACTGGGCCAGGGAGGCCTGATCGGAGATATAAGCAGTGCGGACAGAAGTCCCATACCGCTTATTGCCACCGGGGATATGCGCAGGTTCGTCCCGGTATGGGAAAACAGGAAGTATTCCGCTCCCTGCGAATCCACTTGCCCCACGGGTATGCCTGTGCAGGACAGATGGGGACTGATCAGGGAAGGAAGAGTGGAGGAGGCAGTGGACCTGGCCATGGCCTATACCCCTTTTCCCACTGCGGTTTGCGGTTATCTGTGTCCCAATTTGTGCATGCAGGGATGCACCAGGCAGGAAAAAGGCATGCCGGCAG
>Ga0207414_1000319_pt1 | contig 22500 bp, 20 predicted proteins | sample PonA231FremontCA_2_FD_187269 | JGI IMG/M metagenome (GOLD analysis project Ga0207414, IMG submission 187269) | Marine sediment microbial community from Fremont, CA, USA - Pond A23 Sediment 1 (SPAdes) | ecosystem: Environmental > Aquatic > Marine > Unclassified | place: USA: Fremont, California...
TGTGACTTATATCACCCTATGCAGGGTCTGGCAGATTTAATGACAATTGTAGAAAAGAAAGATGAAACGAAAAATTTAAAAGTCTCTATTATCTGGGCTTATGCAACCAGTCATAAAAAACCTATTTCAGTTCCACTCACTCAAAGTTTACTTTTTCCACGCTATGCTATGGATGTTACTCTTGCTTATCCTGAAGGATATGATCTTCCTGATTGGGCTATTGAACAGGCGAGAGAAAATGCTGAAAAACATAATGGTGAATTTACAATTACTCATGATATGGAAGAAGCCTATCAAGATGCTGATATTGTAATTCCTAAAAATTGGGGAAGCTGGGTTAATAATCAAAGTACAGATGTAATTGATGAAAATCTGGAATCACATAAAGATTGGAAATGTACTGAAGATATGATGGAATTAGCAGATGATGATGTAATGTATATGCATGCTTTACCTGCTGATCGAGGCAATGAAGTAGAAGACTCTGTTATTGATGGTCCACATTCTATTGTTTATGATGAAGCAGAAAACAGACTCCATACTGCAAAATCGGTTATGACCTTAACAATGGGAGGACGCGGCTAATAATTTTTTCTTAAAATCTAATTAAGGAGGATTTTAATGAATACAAAAGAATTAGCAGAAAAAATAAAAAATGAAATTAATAATTATGAAGATGATATGATTAAATTCATGCAGGATGTTATTAGTATTCCAAGTGAAAGTTGTGAAGAAGAGGAAGTTGTAAATAGAGTAAAAGAAGAAATGGAAAAAGTAGGTTTTGATGAAGTTGAAATTGATCCTATGGGTAATCTGATAGGAAAAATAGGAAATGGAGACCGAGTAATAGCCTATGATGCTCACTTAGATACAGTTGGTGTAGGTGATCCTGATGAATGGGAATGGGATCCATTTTCCGGTAAATTAGATAATGGTATTATTTATGGAAGAGGTGCTACTGACCAGGAAGGTGCTATGGTCAGTATGGTCTATGCTGCCAAAGTAATAAATGATTTGGATTTACATGATGAGTTTACCCTCTATTTTGTTGGTAGTATTCAGGAAGAAGATTGTGATGGTTTATGCTGGCAATATATTTTAAATGAAGATAAACTAGAGCCAGAATTAGTTGTAATCACAGAACCTACCAACTTAAATATTTACAGAGGCCATCGCGGTAGAATGGAAATGGAAGTAATTACAGATGGTGTATCATGTCATGGAAGTGCTCCTGAAAGAGGAGAAAATTCATTATATAAAATTGCACCAATAATATCTGGAATTGAAGATTTAAATGAAAGACTTCACAAAGATGAGTTTTTAGGTAAAGGAACAATTGCAGTAACTCACATCTATAATCAAACTCCAAGTCTCTGTGCAGTTCCTGATAAATCAAGAATTCATCTTGATCGCCGTTTAACAGCTGGTGAAGATAAAGAATTAGCAGTTAAGGAAGTTAAGGAAGTAATAGAAGACCTTGATATTGAAGCACAGGTTAAAGTATTAAATTACGATAGACCAAGTTATACAGGATTAGTATATGAAACAGAAAAATATTATCCAACCTGGGTTTTAGAAGAAGATCATCCCTTTGTACAGGGAGCAGTAGATACTTTTGAAGATCTTTTTGATAAAGAACCTATTGTTGATAAATGGACATTTAGTACTAATGGAGTTTCTATTATGGGCAGAGAAGATATTCCCTGTATTGGATTCGGTCCTGCAAATGAAATATATGCCCACACTGTAAAAGATCAGGTTCCAGTTGAACATCTTTTAAAAGCAGCAGAATTTTATGCCCTATTACCAAAATATATTTAACTAATATTTTCTGATTTAAAAGTAAAAATAGTATATGCAAATTTAGGAGGTATATAAATGATTGATCTTGATATAAATGAAGAAAAATTAGAAAAGGTGGTAAAAAGAGCTAAGGAGAAAGACATTATAATCCCTACCTTTGAACAACAAAAAAATCCTGAGTTAGTACCAGATGAAATCAAAGAAAAACTTAAAAATACTGGTTTATGGGATATTGACTCCACCAACCTTTTTCGAATAACCTGGAAAAATGAACCACAAAAAGAAGGTGGACTTTATGATGGAGTAAATTATGTTGAAATACCAAAAGAGTTAACAGGGGTGGATGCCAGAATTGTAGCTCTTGTAGGTAAATGGTTTCCCACAGGAGCTCATAAAGTAGGTGCTACTTACGGCTGTCTGGTTCCAAAACTAGTTACAGGCCAATTTGATCCAACAGAAGAAAAGGCAGTCTGGCCTTCAACTGGTAATTATTGTCGAGGTGGAGCTTATGATGCAGACCTTTTAGCCTGTGATTCAATAGCTATTTTACCGGAAGAAATGAGTCCAGAACGTTTTGAATGGTTACAAAAAGTAGCTGGAGAGGTAATTCCTACTCCTGGTAGTGAAAGTAATGTAAAAGAAATTTTTGATAAATGCTGGGAACTCAAAGAAAATAGAGATAACATAAATATTTTTAATCAATTTGATGAATTTGGAAATCATCTCTGGCATTATGAAGTAACAGGAAGTGCTATGGAAGAAGTAGCAAATGAAATTATGAGTTCTGATGATAGAATGGCTGGAGTTGCCCTTACCTCTGGTTCTTCAGGTACTTTAGGTTGTGGAGATTACATGAAAGAAGTTTTTCCATACAGTAAAATTGCTGTAGGTGAGGCATTACAGTGTCCAACCCTTTTATCTAATGGTTTTGGAGCACATAGAATAGAAGGTATTGGAGATAAACATGTGCCCTGGATCCATAATGTAAAAAATACAGATATGGTGGTTGGGGTTGATGATAATGATTCTATGAATTTAGTAAGGTTATTTAATACTGAAGTAGGTCAGGAATATTTAAAAGAACAGGGAGTTCCAGCAGACTTTATAGATAAACTTCCATTAATGGGGATTTCCGGAATTGCTAATATGTTAACTTCTATTAAAATGGCTAAATACTATGAAATGGATGAAAATGATATTATCTTTACTGTATTTACTGATTCTATGGAATTATATCAATCTCGCTTAGAAGAAATGAAAGAAGAAGCTGGTGAATATGACAAAACTGATGCAGCAGTTGATTTTCACCGTAACCTAAGAGCAATAAAGACAGATTATGTAGAAGAACTTACTTATGAAGATAGAAAAAGAATTCACAATTTAAAATACTATACCTGGGTTGAACAACAGGGTAAAGATTCAGAAGAACTAAATGCTCAATGGTATGACTATGATAATTACTGGGGAAATATTCATAATAAGGCAGATGAAATTGATGAATTAATAAAAGAATTCAATGAAAGAGTTGGACTATTGGATGATTAGAATAAAGATGATTTTTTAAAGGACAGGTGATTAACTAAAATGAAATATGTGAAATCACTAAAATGTATTAATTGTGGTAAAGAATATGAAGCAGAGCCAGATAGGTATCTCTGTCCGGATTGTGGAGAAAAAGGTCTGCTTGATGTTAAATATGATTATGAAAAAATTAAAAAAAATTGGTCAAAAAATGATTTGAAAAAAAATAATAAATTAAACATCTGGCGCTATCAACCACTTTTACCAATAGAAGACGATAGTCAAAAGCCACCATTAAGAGTAGGGTGGACACCTTTATATGAGAGTAAAGATCTGGCAGAAGAACTTGGTTTAGATAGTATATATATAAAAGATGATGGCCTAAACCCTACTGGTTCTTTAAAAGATAGGGCTTCTGCTATGGCAGCAGTAAAGGCGGATGAGGCAGGGGCAAAAACAGTCGCCTGTTCCTCTACTGGTAATGCTGCTTCTTCTCTGGCAGGAAACATAGCTTCAATGCCTGGAGACATGAGAGCTGTTATTTTTGTTCCTAAGAGAGCACCTGAAGGTAAAGTTACTCAACTTTTGATTTATGGGGCAGAAGTAATATCAGTTCAGGGTAGTTATGAAGAAGCATTTTATCTCTCCGAGAAAGCAATTGATAAATGGGGTTGGTATAACAGGAATGCGGCTATAAATCCCTATATGGTTGAAGGAAAAAAGACGGCAGCTATAGAAATGGCTGAACAATTAAACTGGGATATGCCGGACTGGGTAGTATTTTCAGTAGGTGATGGTTGTACAATTGCTGGGGCCTGGAAAGGTCTTTATGACCTAAAACAAATTGGTTTTATTGATAAAGTTCCTAAACTTTTAGGTGTACAGGCCGAAGGTTGTGCTCCTATTACTGAAGCATTTAGATCAGGTAAAGATCTAGAAGTAACAGGTGAAAATACTCTAGCTGATAGTATTGCTGTTGGTAAACCTCGTAATTACAAAAAAGCAATAGATGGTATCAAAGCTTCAAAAGGAGATATGATAAATGTTTCAGATGATGAAATTTTAGAGATGATGAAAGTTCTGGGAAGAACAACTGGTGTTTTTGGAGAACCGGCTGGAGTTGCTGGATTGGCAGGATTGAAAAAAATGGTCAAAAAAGGAGAAATATCTCCTGAAGAAAAGGTAGTAAATGTAATAACTGGTAATGGTTTAAAAGATGTTAAAAATGCCATTAAAGCAGCCGGTAATCCCCTTAAAGTTGAAGCAAATTTAGATAAGTTAACAAATATTTTTGATGAGAATAATTTAATTAAATAATTAATATGGGAGGACTATTAAATTTTAGTCCTCCTTTTGCCTCATGAAAATAAATTATATAACTAAAGGGAGTTGAATATAATGGCTGATTCTGAAGAAAATTTAGCTAATGAAGAATTAGAAATTGAAACCTATTATAGTCTGGAAGAAAAACCACCTGTTGGAGAAACTATTTTATTAGGGTTTCAACATATGCTAGCAATGTTTGTAGGTATAATTACTCCTCCATTGATTATTGCTGGAGCAGTTGGTCTTAATGCTGATCAAACAGGTTTTTTTGTAAGTATGGCTTTAATTGTTTCTGGAATCACAACCTTTATTCAATGTAGAAAAATTGGTCCAGTTGGATCTGGTCTGTTAGGAGTTCAGGGAACAAGCTTTAATTTTGTTCCGATGGCTATAGCTGCCGGTAATGATGGCGGTCTGGCTCTTATTTTGGGAATGGCTTTAGCAACTTCACCTGTTGAAATGATTTTTAGTCGTTTTCTCAAAAAAGCTCGAAAATTTTTCCCACCAATAGTCAGTGGAGCTGTAGTTATGCTTATTGGTTTAAGTCTTGTAGAAGTAGGTTTAACAGATTTAGCAGGAGGTAATGGAGCTGAGAACTTTGGTAGTCCTCAAAATCTTATCTTAGGTAGTTTTGTACTTATAGTTATCATAATTGCCAATAGATTTGGAAAAGGTTTAATAAAAGCAGGAGCTATTGCAATTGGGCTCGTAGCTGGTTACATAATTTCAATATTTTTAGGTTTAGTAAATTTTTCAGAAGTAGCTAATGCTGGCTGGTTTACTGTTCCTGTTCCCTTTAAATTTGGGATGTCATTTAGCTGGAAACATCTTTTACCCTGGATTTTGGCTTATTTAATTACTTCAGTTGAAACCATAGGAGATTTAACTGCTATTGCTGAAAACTCAGGTGAACCAGTAGAAGGGGAACTCCATGCTGAAAGGTTAAGTGGAGGAATGTTAGCTGATGCAGTTGGTAGTGCTCTTGCAGCAATTTTTAATTCAATGCCTAATAGTACGTTTAGTCAAAATACAGGAGTAATTCAAATGACCAAAATAGGGAGTAGAGTAGTTGGATATGCAGTTGCCGGGATTTTAATCCTCTTAGGTCTTTTCCCAAAAATAGGAGCTTTAATAACAGTTATGCCCTCTCCTGTTTTAGGAGGAGCTACAATAGCCTTATTTGGAATGGTAGCTACTTCCGGAATGAAAATAGCAATCAAAGGCGGATTAACCGATCGAAAGGTATTTATATTATCAATTTCTCTTGCTTTAGGCCTGGGAGTTATTATGAAACCATCAGCAGTATCACAATTGCCTGAATGGTTATCGACTTTACTTTCTTCAGGTATTTTAGTTGGAGCAGTTGTTTCCTTTTTACTCAACCTTTTATTACCAAGAGATGAAGGAGAAAAATATTGTGATTAAATTTGATAAAAATATAAATTTAACATAAAATGTAAATAGAATATTATTATTATTTAAAGTTTTAAATATTATGGAGGTGTAAATATATGGGCCATAAGTCAGTAAATAAATCCAAAAAAAGAGTAGATGCCTATGATAAAGTAACAGGCAAGGCTAAATTTGGAGCTGATTTGTATTTTGATAGAATGTTATATGGAAAAGTTTTGAGAACTGAATATCCTCATGCTGAAATTTTAAATATTGATACTGAAAAAGCTAAAAAAGTAAAAGGAGTAAAGGCAGTTTTAACTGCTGAAGATATACCCAATAATGAATTTGGAGTTATTATTGAAAACCAGCAGGTATTAGCTAAAGAAAAAACAATGTATATTGGTGATGGAATAGCATTAGTAGCTGCTGAAACTAAAAAAGCTGCTAAAAAAGCAATTGAATTGATTGAAGTGGAATATAAAGAACTTGATGGAATTTATGATCCACTTGAAGCAAGAAAAAAAGATGCTAAAGCTTTACATGATGATCTTGATAATAATCAGGTGATTCATCATCCTCTTCGTAAAGGAGATATTAATAAAGGATTTGAGGAAGCAGATGTTGTTTTAGAAAGAGAATACACCACTCAATTTATAGAACACAGTTATTTAGAAACAGAGGCAGTTGCTGTTGTACCTAATGAAAGAAATACATTGGTTAGTGTTTATGGATCTGTGCAAAATCCTTATGCAACTAGAGATGCAGTGGCTAATGTTCTGGAAACGGATTTAAATAATGTAAGAATTATTCAGGATAATATGGGAGGTTCATTTGGCGGTAAAGATGAGAATATTTCTTCTATGGCAGCCAGAGCTTCAGTTCTAGCTCTGGAAACTAATAGGCCTGTCAAAATGGTCAATAGTAGAGAAGAATCAATAAAAGAAAGTTACAAAAGACATCCCTATTATTTGAAATATAAAGTTGGAGCAAAAGAAAATGGAGATTTAGTAGCGATGGAAATAGAAGCTGTGGCTGATAGTGGTGCTTATGCCTGTCAGACTCCTTTTGTAACCTGGAGATCAGTAGTTCAGGCCACCGGTCCCTATGAAGTTCCTCATGTTAAAACTGATACTTATGGTTTTTATACAAACAATGTTTATACAGGTGCAATGAGAGGTTATGGTTCACCTCCAACAATTTTTGCTCAGGAACAATTAATGGAGGAATTGGCTGAAGAGCTTGATATGAAGCCTCATGAATTAAGACAAAAAAATATGTACCATAATGATTCTAAAACAGCAAGTGGCCAAAAATTAGATGATCACGAAGTAAGTCTTGATGAAGTTATGACAAAGGCAATGAATGCAATAGATTATAAGGAAAAATTAGAAGAATATAGTAAAGAACAAAAAGGAGACAAAAAACGTGGAATAGGAATGGCCATCAGTTATCGCGGTGTAAGTCTTGGAGCAGAAGGTGTAGATGCTGCTGGTGCTATAGTATCTATTCAAAAAGATGGTAGTTTAATAATTTATGGAGGTTTATCAGAAAATGGTCAGGGATTAAAAACAGTTTATTCTCAAATTGCTGCAGAAGAATTGGGGATAAGTCTTGATAAAATAAATTTCATGGAATCTGATACATCAGTTGCTCCAGAAAGTGGTTCTACAGTAGCTTCCCGAGGAACACTTGTTGGAGGAAATGCAGTTAAAGATGCTGCTTCAAAGTTAAAAACAGTAATAAAGGAAGTGGCAGCAGATAATTATGAAAAGGAAATAGATAATCTTGAATTGAGAGACAATTATGTATATACCAAAGAAGGCAAAAAATTAGTTTCTTTTGCTGACATAATAAATACAGCTTATAGTCAGGGAGTATTTCTTTCTGCATATGGCTGGTATCAAACTCCAGATATATCCTGGGATGAAGAAACTGGACAGGGAAGACCATATTTTACCTATGTCTATGGCTGTCAAATTGCAGAAGTTGAAGTAGATACTGGAACTGGAGAGCTTGAAGTATTAAATATGGCTGCAGCTCATGATGTAGGTAAAGCAATAAATCCAGCTAATGTTAAAGGCCAGATATATGGTGGAGTTGTGATGGGAATGGGCCATGCTATTATGGAAGATTTGCAAACTGAAAAAGGATATATTAAAACAGATAATTTTGATAAATATCTAATTCCTACAGCTAAAGATATGCCGAATATTGAACCAATAATTGTAGAAAATCCAGATCCTAATGGTCCCTATGGTGCCAAATCAATAGGTGAACCTACCTTAGAACTTGGTAGTGCTGCTATTGCAAATGCAACAGCACAGGCTTTAAATAGGAGAATAAGGGATCTCCCTCTTAATCTGGAAAGAGTCCTTATTGGTCGTAATTTGAGTAAAGGAGGGGATAAATAATGCTAGAATATGAATTTTTACAGGCTAAAAAAATTGATGAAACTCTTAATTATTTAGATAAATATAATAAGGTTAAGTTAATTGCAGGTGGTACTGACCTTTTAGTGGAAATGCATAAAGATGATATTGATAATGATAAGGTAGATTATCTTTTAGATATTTCCAATATAACTGAAATGAAAGGAATTAAAGAAAAAGAAGATAAAATAGAAATTGGAGCACTTGTTACTCATTCAGAACTGGTAAAAAGTGAATTGATAAATAAAAATAGTGCTGTTCTGGCTCAGGGAGCAGTAACAATTGGTTCAACACAAATTAGAAATAGAGGTACAGTTGGAGGAAATGTAGTAAATGCTTCTCCTGCTGCAGATCTTTTATCACCACTAATTGCTTTAAAAGCAGAAGTTGTTTTAAAATCTGTTAATGGAACAAGAAGCTTAAGTTTACCTGAATTTATTACTGGTCCTTACAGTACAGATCTCAACAAAAATGAAATATTAACTAAAGTTATTTTACCAAAATATAGTGATAAATATTATAGTATTTTCAAAAAAATAAAAAGAAGAAAAGCAGTTGATATAGCAAGATTAAATATGGCAATTGTTAGCAAAGTTAATAAAGAAAATAAATTCGAAGATATAAGGATAGTTCCAGGTTCTGCAACTCCATCTCCTCAGGCTTTTTCTGAAATTGAAAAAGAATTAGAAGGAGCAATTATAAATGATATTAATTATGAAAATTTAGGAGAAAAAATTGGAGAAGAGATGGTGTCAATTACCGGTGAGCGCTGGTCAACTCCTTATAAGAAACCTGCTATAGGAAGTTTGCTCAAAAAATCATTAACAGGTATTATAAAGGAGGTAAAGGCTAATGGTTAAAAATATTACAGTTAATCTTACAGTAAATGAAAAAAATTATGAATTAGAAGTAGCTCCAGATGAACGACTCCTTGATACTCTAAGAGAACAATTACGACTAACTGGAGTAAAAGAAGGTTGTAGTGTAGGAGAATGTGGAGCCTGTACAGTTTTACTTGATGGAAAAGCAGTTCATTCCTGTATGATTTTAACTGCTCAGGTTGACGGAAGTGAAGTAATGACTGTAGAAGGTTTAGAAAAAGATGGTGAATTAGATCCTTTACAACAGTCTTTTATTGATCATCAGGCTGTACAGTGTGGCTTTTGTACTCCAGGAATGTTAATGTCAGCAAAATCTCTTTTAAATGAAAATCCAGATCCTGATCGTGAAGATATTAAAACTGCTATAGAAGGTAATTTATGTAGATGTACAGGATATGAGCAAATAATAGAAGCTGTCGAGGCTGTAACTCCGAATAAAGAGGAAAAAGGAGCTGATTAAATGTCTTCTATTTTAATAAAAAATATAAAAGAAATTATTACCATGGATGATAAAAAAAGAAGATTGAAAAATCATGATCTTCTTATTAAAGATAATAAAATTGCTAAAATAGATAAAAATATTAATAAGGAAAATATAAAAGAATTAGATGAAGTTATAAGAGGTGATGAATATTTTCTCTACCCAGGGCTTATCAATACTCATCACCATTTCTATCAAACTCTTACTCGCAATATCGCTGAAGTCCAGAATGTAGAATTATTTGATTGGCTTAAGACTCTTTACCCAATCTGGGCCAATCTCACTGAAGAAGCAGTATATTATAGTGCCTTACTTGCTTCTGCTGAATTATTAAAAACAGGTTGTACAACAACCACTGATCACTTTTATGTTTTTCCTGATGAACAACCTGATGATCTTATTGATAGAGAATTTGAAGCAACTTCTGAAATTGGAATTAGATTTCATGGGACAAGAGGAAGCATGTCTTTAAGTGAAAAAGATGGAGGCTTACCTCCTGATGAGGTTGTACAAAAATCTGATAAAATACTTAAAGATTCTGAGAGAGTTATAAAAAAATATCATGATAATTCTCCATTTGCTATGCAGAGAGTATCTCTATCTCCCTGTTCACCATTTTCAGTAACTGAAGAGCATATGAAAGAATCTATAAAACTTGCCAGAAAATATGGAGTACAGAGTCATACTCATGTTGCTGAAACAAAAGATGAAGAGCAATTTACAATCGATAATTTTGGCTTAAGACCTTTAGAATACATGGAAAAGCTGGGTTGGATAGGTGATGATGTCTGGTATGCTCATGGAGTTCATTTAAATGAAGCTGAACTGGATAGAATGGCAGAAACTCAGACTGCTGTTGCTCACTGCCCTGTTTCCAATCAAAAACTTGCCTCTGGTGCTGCCAATGTGCCTTATATGTTAGAAAATGATGTACCGGTGGCTTTAGGTGTAGATGGAAGTGCAAGTAATGATTCTTCCAATATGATTTTAGAAATGAAAGCTGCCTTTTTAATGCATCGTTTAACTTCTGGGATTAAGGCAATAAGTGCTGAAGATGTACTGGGAATGGCGACAAATGGAGGTAGTAAGCTGTTAAACCAACCAGAAATAGGAAGTATTGAAGAAGGTAAAGCTGCTGATTTATTTATGGTTAGTAGTAAACGTCTTGGCTTTGCAGGTGGTCTTTCTGATCCGGTTTCAGCTCTTGTTAATACCGGTGATACTCAGATAGTGGACTATACAATTGTTAATGGAAAAATAGTAGTTAGAAATGGAAAACTTACTACTTATGATGAAAGAAAAATAGTAGAAAATGCCAATCGCATCTCTAAAAAGATGATTAATGGCTAAAGGAGGTTCATTATGCTTCTTTTAACAAATGGTAAGATCTTAACTTTTAATAAAAATTCAGAAATTATTGAAAATGGAGCCATTTTAATAAAAGATAATAAGATTGCAGAAGTTGGAAATACTGAAAATCTTAAAGAAAAATATCCAGCTACAGAAGAATTTGATGTTAATGGTAAAATAGTTATGCCTGGATTGGTAAATACTCATATGCATTTTTATAGTACTTTTGCCAGAGGCATGGATTTAAAAACAGATCAACCTCCCCAGAATTTTGTAGATATATTAGAAAAATTATGGTGGAGACTGGATAAAAATTTAAATGAAGAAGATATTTATTATAGTACAATTTATGCACTTTTAAGTAGTATAAAAGCAGGGACAACTACTATTTTTGACCACCATGCAAGTTATGGTTATATAAATGGTAGCCTTGATCTAATAGCTGAAGCTGTTAAAAAAGCTGGAATCAGAGCTAATCTATCTTATGAAATTTCTGATAGACATGGTGAAATTAAGGCAGAAAAGGCTTTAAATGAAAATGAAAGATTTTTAAAAAAATTAGATTCTGAAGATAATCTCTTAAGTGGAACTATAGGTTTACATGCCTCTTTTACTCTTAGTGATGATACTTTAACTGAAACAGCAGCCCTCAGTGAGAATCTAGATGTTCCTATTCATATTCATTGTGCTGAAGGTTATGCAGATGTCAAAGATAGTAAAGATAGGGGATTTAAGGGAGTAGTAGATAGATTGAATAATTACAATTTGTGGAGAGAAAATAGTCTGGCTATCCATGGAGTTCATCTCCAAAAAGGAGAAGCTGAAATTTTACGAGAAAATGGAGTTAATTTAATTCATAATCCTGAATCTAATATGAGTAATGCAGTTGGAGCGGCCCAAGTTAATGATGCTTCTCAAAAAGGAGTACGAGTTGGACTGGGAACAGATGGTTATACAACTGATATGTTTGAAAGTTTAAGTGTTGCCAATCTATTACAAACCCATGAAAGAGGGAATCCATCAGTTGGTGGAGAATTAGTAAAGAAGATGGCTATTCAAAATAATCAAAATATTGCCTCAGATTATTTTAAAGGAAACCTGGGAGCTATTAAAAAAGGAAATTTAGCAGATATAATTGTTCTTGATTACAATTCCCCAACTCCTATTAACAAGCAAAATATTTTTGGTCATATGTTAATGGGATTTAAAGGTGGTATTGTTGATAGTACTATAGTTAATGGAAATATTCTAATGAAAAATCAGGAGGTGCAAGTACTAGATGAAAAAAGATTACTCCCCAGAATTAGAAAACAGGCAGAAGACTTCTGGCAAAGATTCTAATCAGTTTTATGCTCCTAAAACTATAAATGAAGCTTTAGAAGTTATGGCTGATAATGATGATTATCGAATTATTGCCGGTGGAACTGATATTATGGTAGAGAAATTCGAAGAATTATATGAAGTAAATAATTGGCTGGCAATTGATAAAATAAAGGAATTAAAAGAAATTAATAAAAAAGATGGAAAACTTGAAATTGGAGCTGGAGTTACTTATACTCAATTATTAAATTCAAATCTAATTAAAGAAAATGTACCTGCTTTAAAAGATGCTGCGTTGGATGTTGGTTCACCACAAATTAGAAATAGAGGAACAATAGGAGGAAATATTGTTACTTCATCACCTGCTGGCGATCTTTTACCTGTATTACTTATCTATAATGCAGAGTTTATTTTAAAGTCAAAAAAAGGTCAGAGAAAAATATCAGCAAATGACTTTTTTACAGGTGTCAAGAAAAATGAATTAAAAAAAGATGAAATTTTAAGCAAAATAATTATTCCTCTAAATAAAAATAATTTTGATAAGTGGATTAAAATTGGTAAAAGAAAAGCACTTGTTATTTCAAGTTTAACTCTTGCAGTTAGAATCCAATTAGATGATGACTGTCAAAAGATTGAAGATGCATCTTTGGCGATGGGAGCTGTAGCACCTACTCCTCTTAAAATTGATAAAGTTGGAAAAGAAATAATAGGAAAAGATTTTAATAAGCTTGATTATGAAAAAATTGCAGAGATTGTTGAAAATGAAATTTCTCCAATTGATGATATACGAGGTACTGCTAAATATCGAAGTGATGTAGCTTTTAATATAACTTTAAGTGCCTTTAAAGATATAAAAGAAAAAGTAGAGGGGTGTTAGTAAATGGAATATAAAATTAAGTTTACAGTCAATGGTGAAAAAAGAACCGAAACAGTAACCCCTTCTATGAGATTACTTGATTTACTTCGTGATGATCTGGGCCTTACTGGAGCCAAAGAAGGATGTGGTCAGGGAGAATGTGGAGCCTGTAGTGTAATTATGGATGGAAAACTTGTTGCTTCCTGTTTAATCCTGGCAGCTCAGGCTGATGGTTCAGAAATCATAACAGTTGAAGGGGTTAAAAAAGGGAATGACCTTCATCAGATTCAGAAATCATTTATTGAAGCTGGAGCAGTACAATGTGGATTTTGTACACCGGGTATGATAATGGCAACTAAAAATTTACTTGATAAAAATCCAGATCCTTCTTCTGAAGAAATTAAAAGAGGTTTATCAGGCAATATTTGTCGCTGTACCGGATATGCAAAAATATTTGATGCTGTAAAAATGTCAGCAAAAAAGCTTCAGAGTGAAGGGAGTGAAAATAATGCTTAAAAATCCTCATGATTATGTTGGACATGATGTTATAAAAGTTGATGCTGAAGCAAAAACTACCGGGGAAGCTGTTTATCCAAATGATATATATTTTGATGATATGCTTTATGCAAGAGTAAAAAGAGCAACTCATCCCCATGCTTATTTGAAAGAATTAGATATAAGTAAAGCAGAGGCATTACCTGAGGTTGTTACTGTTATTACTGCTGAAGACTATCCAGATTTAAATAATTTTGGTTTAATCATAAAAGATCAACCTGTGCTGATTGGTATAGATGAAAAAATGAGATATATGGGTGATGCTTTAGCTATAGTAGTAGCTGAGACTAGAGAAGCGGCCAGAAAAGGAGTTTCTCTGATTGAAGCAGAAGTTGAAGAGTTAGAAATTATTTCTGATCCAATAAGAGCTATGGAAGATGATGCTCCATCAATTCACAAAGGAGATAATATATTAGATAATAATAATCTTGATAAAAATATTCTAACCAGTCATCATTTAGAAAAAGGTGATGTTGATAAAGGTTTTGCTAATGCAGATTTAATAGAAGAAAATGAGTATACAACTCAACATATTGATCAGCTACCACTACAAAATGAATCTGGAGTTGCCTATTATGATCCAACTGTTGATCAGATAAAAATCTGGGTTGCTTCCCAGTGGATTCATGACAGTCAGGCTGATATTGCCCAATCCCTGGGAGTTGATAAAGATAAAATAAGAATTATTCAACCGGCAATAGGAGGAGCTTTTGGAAAAAAAGAAGATATTTCAGTTCATATTCATCTTGCTTTAGCTACTTTAGAAACAGGAAGACCGGTTAAAATGGCATATTCCAGAGAGGAATCTATGATAACCCAGTCAAAAAGACATCCAATAATTATCAAAATGAAAACAGGAGTGAAAAATAATGGAAAATTAACTGCTGTAGAAGTTGAAGTTATTGGAGATACCGGGGCTTATGCTTCAAGTGGTCCAGCTGTTATTCACAAAGGATTATTTCATTGTACCGGTCCTTATGAGGTTAAAAATGTAAGAGGAAATTCTTATACAATTTATACAAATAATACTTATGGAGGAGCAATGAGAGGTTTTGGAGCTTTACAGATGGCATTTGCTTATGATTCACAGATGGATATAATTGCTCACAAATTAGGAATTGATCCCTTAGAATTACGTTATAATAATGCTTTTGAGAGAGGTTCAGAAACTCCAACCGGTCAGGTTTTAAATAGAACTGTTAATGTTAAAGAGACCCTTGAAGAAGCAAAAGATATGATGGAAGATAAGGAGGGTCAAAAATGAAGAAAAAAGGTAGAGGTTTAGCAACAATAATGTTTGGTTTTGGTTATGGAGAAGGCTTTCCTGACTATTCTGAAGCTTCAATTGAAATAAAAGATGATGGACAACTTTTAATTAGAACAGCTGCTGCTGATGTCGGTCAGGGAGTAGAAACTGTAGTTACCCAAATTGCAGCTGAGGTTCTTAATACTAATACTTCCCAATTTAGTATAGTAGAAGGAGATACCCATACTACAAAAAATTCAGGTTCTACTTCTGCAACCAGACAGACCTATTTTACAGGTAATGCTGTAAAAAATGCTGCTCAGGATCTTTTAGGAAAAATATACTTTTTTGCAAGTAAAGAATTTGGTACTAATTATCCTGAAATGACAGTTAAAGAAGGCTATGCTTATCCAGTGGGGGAAGAAGATAAAAAATTAAGTTTTAGGGAAATTGCATATAGAGTTCAGGAAAAAGGAGAAGAATTAAAAGGTGAAGGAACTTTTTATCCGGAAACATATGACTATGATGAAAATGGACAGAGTCCAAAAACCTATGTAGCATATACTTTTATGACCCAAATTTATGAGGTTGAAGTTGACACAGATACTGGTTTGGTGGATGTTTTAGATGTAAAAACTGCTCTTGATGTTGGAAAAGCTATTAATCCTAAAAATGTAGAAGGACAAATTGAAGGTGGTACAACTCAGGGTATTGGAATGGCTTTAATGGAAGAACAGGTTATAAAAGATGGTATTACCTTAAATCCTAATATGACCGGTTATGTTGTTCCTACTGCCATGGATGTGCCTGATTTTGAATCAAGATTAATAGAAAATTCAGATGCTGAAGGTCCCTATGGTGCAAAAGGTATAGGTGAGCCAGTTGCTATGGCTGCTAATCCAGGTATTGCCAATGCAATTTATGATGCAATAGGAGTTAGAATTACAGATTTACCAATTACACCAGAAAAAATACTTAAAGCTTTAGAAGAATAGTCATTTTCATTTTGTAGACATGGATGATAGATTATTAACTAATTTATGGGAGGTAATAATCATGGCTGATGTAAGTGTAAAATTATTTGATATGGAATTTGATAATCCAGTTATGCCCGCTGCAGGTCCAACTGTAAAAGATAGTGAAATGGCATTTGCTGCCAGAGATGGAGGTGCTGGGGCAATTGTAACCAAGACAATTTCTGTAAAAGCTGCTGAAGTACCTCGTCCAAATATGGCAGAAACCAAAAGTGGTTTTATGAATAGTGAACTCTGGTCTGAAATGTCACCAGAAAAATGGCTGGAAGAAGAGTATCCTGAGATTGTAAAAACAGATCTACCAATTATTGTTGGACTTGGTTATAAGAAAGATGAAATCAAAGAATTAGCCCAAAAAGTTGAAAAGTATGCAGATGCTCTTGAATTATCAACTCATTATTTAGGAGATGACCCTACTCCTGTCATTGAGAGTGTAAAAGCTGCAAAATCTGTTGTGGATATTCCAGTTCTGGTAAAACTAAGTCCTCAGATTGATATACCTACTTTTGCTAAAGCAGCTGAAGATGCTGGAGCTGATGGAATTGTTCTTATCAATTCATTTGGTCCTACTCTTGATATAGATATTAATACAGGTAAACCTGTAATGGGTAGTGATAATGGCTTTGGTTGGCTTTCAGGTGAAGCAATTTTTCCTCTTGCTTTACGCTGTGTATTCCAGGCAGTAAATACTGTTGATATTCCAGTTATTGGAGTAGGCGGTATTTCAAATGGTCAGGATGCTGTGAAGATGATTATGGCCGGAGCAGAAGCGATACAGGTTTGTACAGAGGCTATAATAAACGGTCCTCAAGTTTATGGTAAAATTGCTAAGGAAATAGAAGAATTTTTGGATAAGAATGGCTATGATAATTTAGAAGATATAAGAGGTCTGGCCCAAAAAGAGGCTCCTGACACAGCTAATTTTGAAACAATTCCTCCAACTGTAGATAGAGAGGCCTGTACTGGTTGTAATCTATGTGTAAGAAGCTGTGTATATAACGCAATAGAACTTGATGAGGATAATATAGCAGTTGTAAATAAAGAAAAATGTGCAGGTTGTGGTTTATGTGTAACAAGATGTAATTTTGATGCTCTTCATATTAAAAGATAGATTATTAATTAAAGGAGAGGGAGGTGATAATTATTAATTCTCAATTATTAAAAGAAGCGAGAGGTGATAGTCCTGCTGAATTAGTATTAAAAAACTGCAAAATTCTTGATGTATTTAATGAAGAGCTTTATGAAGATAATTTGGCTATATCTTCTGGGAAAATAATAGGGATTGGTGATTATCAGGGAAGAAAAGAAGTTGACCTGGACGGAAAAATTCTGGCACCTTCATTTGTAGATGGTCATCTCCATTTAGAAAGTGCAATGGTACCTGTTGAGGAATTTGCTAAAAAAGCTATTTCTTTAGGTACAACTACAATTGTAGCTGATCCTCACGAAATAGCTAATGTTGCTGGATTAAGGGGGATAAAATATATTTTAAATAAGGGGTTAAAAATGCCCTGGAATTTCAACTTAATGTTACCTTCCTGTGTACCATCCAGTAAATTTGAAACTGGTGGAGCAGTACTAAATGCAAATGAACTTGAAAAAATGATTGATTATGATGGGATATTTGGTTTAGGTGAAGTTATGGATTATCCAGGAGTGATCAATGGAGATAATAAACTCTGGGAAAAACTTGATCTTTTTTCAAATAAATTTATTGATGGCCATGCTCCTGGAGTAAAGGGTAAAGATTTAAATGCCTACTTACAGGGTAAAATAAAAGCTGATCATGAATGTACAACAGCCAAAGAAGCTTTAGAAAAATTAAGAAAAGGCATGTATATTATGATCAGGGAAGGTTCTGTAACCAGAGATTTAAAACAACTACTTCCTGCGGTTAATGATAGGAATTTTAATCGTTTTCTCTTTGCTACAGATGATAGACATCCTGGTGATTTAATTAAAGAAGGGCAAATTAACTTTTTGATAAAAAAAGCTGTTAAGGAAGGTTTGGATCCTATAAAAGCTATTAAACTAGCTACTATTAATTCAGCTACAGCTCTCGGTTTTGATGATATTGGAGCCATTGCTCCAGGTTATAAAGCTGATCTGGTGGTTTTAGATAATCTTAAAAATTTCAAGGTAGAAAAGGTATTTAAAGATGGTAAATTAGTTGCTGAAGATCAAGAATTTATAGCTGGTTATCCAAAAGATAATTTTGAAAAAAGTGAAGAATATAATAAAATATTTTCTTCAGTGAATATAGGAGAAATTTCTGAAAAAGATTTTGAATTACCTCAAGGAAATAAGTATAGAACAATGAATTTAGTAAGCGAGCAAATAGTTACCAGAAAAGATACTGTTAGTTTTGAAAAAAGTCCAGTTAAAAATGAAGATTTAGTAAATAAAAATCTTAATAAATTGGCTGTAGTTGAGAGACACCACCAAACGGGAAATGTAGGTTTAGGTCTTTTAGGTGGTTTTGGTTTAAAAAGAGGAGCTATTGCTACCTCTGTTGGTCATGATTCACATAATATTATTGTAGTTGGATTAAATAAAAAAGATATGTTAAAAGCTGTTCGAGAGATAGAAAAAATGAATGGTGGGATAGTGATTATTGAAAATGGAAAATTAATAAATAAATTAGCATTACCAATAGCAGGTTTGATGTCAGACAAAACTTTAAATGAAGTTGCTGATAAATTATCTGAGTTAAGAAAAGAAGCTAAAAAATTAGGTGTCCAAAATGAAAGTCCCTTTATGACAATATCTTTTATGGCATTACCTGTTATACCAAGACTAAAGGTAACAGATAGAGGTTTATTTTCTGCAGAAAAATTTGATTTTGTATCTTTAGTAGTAGAATAAATAAGGGAGGGGATATTATCTTCCCTTCCTATAATTTAAATTGACGTTTTAATGATTTATTAATGATAAAATTTTTTTAGTAGCGTTATATGAGGTTGAACATAGCGAAAATAATAAATTTAATATCTAGGAGGCTAATAATGTTTAATAATAAAATAAAAATCATAGTATTAATTATTTTCATCTTATCCCTTACTTTAACTTTTACAACAGAAATGAAGGCAGAGAAAAGAACTGTTGTAGATATGATGGGGAGAGAAGTAAAAGTTCCAGAAAAAGTTGAAAGAGTTATAACAACTTATACGCCTGCTACGCAGTTTGTGATGGCCCTGGGGGCTGATGGCAGATTGGTTTCAGGTGCAAGTGGTTTGCCCAATCAAACAATTTTTACAAAAATTAATCCTAAAATTAATGAATTACCTAATGTTGGTTCAAAGAATAAAGGGGTAAATATTGAGAGTATAATGGAACTTAATCCTGACCTGGTTATCATGTTTCCCCATGGAGATGGTATCGAGACTGCAGATAGATTAAAGGAACTTGGAATTGCAACTTTAGTTATTAATCCAGAAAGTCTTTCTCAAATTAGAGAAACAAATCAGCTTTTAGGAAAAGCTTTAAATCTAGAAAAAAAAGCAAAAAAGGTTGATGAACAGTATCAAAAAATAATGAAGATAAGTGAAAGAACTAAAAATATTGCTGAATCTGAAAGAAAAAAAGTTTATTTTGCTAATTCAGAGCTTTTAGATACAGTTGGAGAAAATATATTACAGACTGATCTGATAGAAAAAGCAGGAGCAATTAATCCTGCTAAAAAGGCTAAAAAAGGTTTTATAAAATCATCTTCAGAAGAATTAATAAAATGGAATCCTGATTATATAATTGTATCTCAATTTTATAGAAAAAGTTTGGATAAACTAAAAAATGAAGAAAAATATCAATCTATTTCAGCATTTCAAGATAACAATATATATAGAATTCCCTCTAATTTAGAACCATGGGATTATCCAAGTCCTTCTTCAGCTTTGATAATACCCTGGCTTGCCAAAAAAGTTTATCCAGAAAAGTTTGCTGATCTATCTTTAGAAAAAATAGTTAATGATTTTTATAAAGAACTTTATGGAAAAACATTTTCTGAATATGATGGTGAACTTAATTGAAAGAAAAAGAATTAAAAACTAAAAAACATAAAATGGGAAAATTGGAATATAGTTTAATTATTTTAGTTGTTGTATTCTTGTTTTCTCTTATAATTGGCAGATATTCTTTAGATATAAAAAAGGTATTTAATACTTTAAGACAGTTAATTTTTGGGACAAAATCAGTAAAAGGTAGTGACTGGCGGGTATTTTATTATATCCGCCTACCTCGTATTATTCTGGTGATGGCAGTAGGTTCAGCATTATCTGTAACTGGATCAGTTTATCAGAGTATTTTCCATAATCCTCTTGTTTCTCCCAATATATTGGGAGTTAGTGCTGGAGCAGGTTTTGGAGTGGCCCTGGGGATGTTAATCACTGAGGGTTCTATATTTTGGATTTATGGATTATCATTTATATTTGGGGTTATAGCTGTAGCTTTAACCTTTTTCATTTCCAAATTGAGCCAGGGCCAAAATGTTATGAAAATGGTTTTAGCTGGTATTGTAGTTAGTTCTCTTTTTAATGCTATGTTATCTATTTTAAAATATTTGGCTGATCCCTTAGATGAACTGCCAGGAATAGTTTTCTGGTTGATGGGTGGTTTTAGTAGAGCAAGCTGGCAGGAAGTAAAATTTATTTTACCATTGATAGTTGTAGGAATTATAATTATTTATTTGATGAGATGGTATTTAAATGTAATGTCTATGGGAGATGAAGAAGCAATATCAATGGGGGTTAATGTTAAACTGATTAGAATATTACTTATTTCTTTTAGTACCTTTATGGTTGCAGCTTCAGTTGCAGCTACCGGTCAAATTACCTGGATAGGACTGGTTATCCCTCATATTGCAAGATATTTAGTTGGTTCAGATCATAAAATTATGATACCTCAGACAATTATTTTAGGACCAATATTTTTGCTTATAATGGATAATATAGCCAGAACTTTAACTTCTGCAGAAATTCCGATAAGTATTATCACAGCATTTGTTGGAGCTCCATTTTTTGCTTATTTACTTATTACCCGTAAAGATTCAGGTTGGGGTTAAAATTAATTAACTGGAGGTTTGCCATGAATTGGACTAAAAGAGAGATGGATTGGTATAATAGAGCTTTAAAAAATTGTGAATATCCTCAAAATGTTATAAAATTTATAGAAGATTATTTAAATGATAGAGATACTATAATTGATGTTGGAACAGGTATTGGTACCTTTGCTCTGTCATTAGCAGAAATTGTTAATAAAGTAATCGCCCTGGATTATTCAAAAGAAATGTTAGCCTATTTAGATAAATTAGCAGAAAAGAAAAAGCTGAAATCAAAGATTATAACAAAAAAAGGAGACATCTTATGTAAAATAACTGCATCTGATAAATAAATATTTTCTAATGCATAATAATAAAGTATCATTCCCAGAGCTCCAGAAATGATTCTAAGTCCTAAAAATTTTTTATTATTCACTTTAAAAGAAATTCTTTCTTTTTTTATAATATAATAAACTATTGGAATTCCAATTAAATTTCTGAAAAATATTTTTTGAGCTATAGTTATATTAGATAAATATTTAACTGTTGCTGACATAAAAGCAAAAGATAATGAGGAAAGCAATATTAGCATTATTCCTTTATTTCTATCCTTAATTTTTATCACCTCATAGTTAAAAATTAATTTCAAATAAAGTAATATCTTCTCTAGTAAAATATATACTGTAAAGTTCTCTACTTATAAAGAATAAACCTCTAATAATTAATTGTCAAATAAAAAAGATAGCCGATAAGGCTATCTCATAATGAATTTATATAATTTTAATCTTAAAGAGATGGAGTTTTTACATTCAATACTTTAAATGCCTCTCCCTGATCTGCTTCAAGAGACATTGTTGTATTAGGGGGACAGGTTATTACTTGTTTAGCCTCAACTACTTCTTTTTCATCTCCAATTTGTAAAGTACCTTTACCTTCAACTATATAAAAAAACACATTAACAGGAACAGAATGTTCTGGCAGGTAATCTCCTTCACTTAACTCAATATGAGTAACTTTAACATCATCATTTTCTACTATACCTTTGGACTGAATTCCTCTTTTGTTTTCTTCTGTAATAACTTCATCTAACTTAATAATATTCACTAAAATCTCCTCCTATAATTTAAGATGATTATTTGACTCAACTTAATTATATAGGTTCAATTAATAAAATACCATGATATACATCACAATCAATTAAAAATATAATAGTCAGTTATTATATGAAAAAATGGTGCCCTTCTTTTTATGCTATATATATGTCAATTAAT
>Ga0207414_1000321_pt1 | contig 22476 bp, 17 predicted proteins | sample PonA231FremontCA_2_FD_187269 | JGI IMG/M metagenome (GOLD analysis project Ga0207414, IMG submission 187269) | Marine sediment microbial community from Fremont, CA, USA - Pond A23 Sediment 1 (SPAdes) | ecosystem: Environmental > Aquatic > Marine > Unclassified | place: USA: Fremont, California...
TTTGCCATAATCTATTGAATATTAAATTCTGTCCAAAAATATATTATTTACCGTTAAAAATCAGCTTCAAAAGTATGATTTTTGGCATAAATCACCAAGCTACTTAAATTCCTTTTATGAACCCATTGGAGAAGCTGAGATACATTTTATAAGGAAGCAGTTAAAATTATTGTAAGAAAATATTCTTTAACATTTTATTAAGTGTTTTATAAAATAAACTGCAAATAAGCCTGTCATGCACAATTATTTATCAATTTCACCTGTATTTATGAGTCGAATAATAATGTGCTGAAAACCCGACAGCAAATATTATATTAACGTACCAGCCTAAACCTGGCAAATACCGGATGATGATCGGAATGTTTGAATTCCTGATTAAGTGTTTTTACCTTCAAAGCCTCAACATTAGGCGAAATAAGATAAAAATCAATTAGCGATTTTCTTGTGTCTTTATTTAGCGGAGCATCAAGCGCTCTGTTAGTAGCAGTTTCATAGTCTGCAACCCACTGCCAGTCAGAAGGCATAAAATCTTTGTTAATTATCGATTTTTTTGACAGGTCAAATCGGTCATTGTATTTTTCAATTCCTGGTGGAAACTGATTCCAGTCCCCTCCTACAATAAGATAGTTCCCTTTCTTATATTCAGAGACTAAAAACTTTTTCAGAAAATTCATTTCTTTACGCTTCAAAGAACCATCGTCATAAGCAGAATTATGGGTGTTTATTACGAAAAGTTTTTTTTCATTTTTCAATATAAACTCATTTACCATAAAACATCTGTCAAGCATGAAAAGATTTACCGGCCACGAATAGCTGCTCGGATAGGCATATCTGACAACGCGTTTAGGAGTATATTTAGAAAAAGTAGCCAGTCCGCCACGTACTTTTCCAAGCGGGTTTGTAACAGGCACGGGAACAAAATCCACATGATAATTTGTGGAAAAAAAACCTTGATATGAGCCTAATACTTTAGATATGTGATCGAATTGATCAATATAATAGCTTCTTTTTGAAGCAGTGTCCACTTCCTGCAGCAAAAAACACTGGACATCTTTAGCACCGGCCAACTGCTTTTCGATAAACTTAAGGTTTTCTTCTGTCATTTCCTTTGAAGTTCTTACCTTGTTTCCCCCATCATAAAAGAAATCCATATCATCACTCAGTCCGCAATAGCCTATGTTCCAGCTCATGCAGTTTATTGTATCAATAGAAATTGGCTTAACTCTATTTTCGGCAACAACAATTTTTTTATCCGGATGGTATTTACGCAGCGTAAAATAACCTAAAATTGCCATAAATAATAAGAGGATAACTCCAAACATAACCAATGATTTTTTTACAAACCTCATGTTGTTTTTTTTTGTCCGATTATTCAAACAAATTTAATACTTATATTTTAATCTGCATTATTCATGAATTTTTTTAAATTTTAGTAAATCTTTGTCATTGTCGGGAACAGGAATAATTTGTGAATTATTAGGTTTAAAAGATAGACGAAGGATATTTGACCTTAATATTAATTTATCTATATTTGAACCCTATAAATAAACCAATCAGAAACCTCTAAATAGATTATCATGAAGTTTGGTGTTGTTGTATTTCCGGGTTCAAATTGCGATCATGACACTTTTTATACGCTTAGGCAAATTCTTGAACAGGAAGTTGTGGAGTTATGGCACAAAGATTCTGATATACAAGACGTTGACGCAATCATATTGCCAGGCGGTTTTTCTTACGGGGATTACCTTAGATCCGGATCAATAGCCCGTTATTCCCCTGTTATGGACAAGGTTATAGAATTTGCTAATCAGGGAGGTTTAGTTGTCGGTATATGCAATGGGTTTCAAATTTTATGTGAATCCGGATTACTACCTGGTGCATTATTACATAACAACAATCAAAAATTTATATGCAGGAATATTCATCTTCTTCCCGATAATAACGATAATATCCTTACAAAAGATTTAGACAAACAGACTCCCCTTATGATACCAATTGCTCACGGAGAAGGCAAGTATTACGCAAAAGACTCCACTCTTCAGGATATGCGGATGAATGGCCAGATACTTTTCCGTTATGCCAATCAACATGCTGAAATTACTACAAATGCTAACCCAAATGGCTCGTTAGAGAACATTGCAGGTGTCTGCAACGAAAATAAAAATGTGTTTGGCATTATGCCGCACCCCGAAAGAGCTGCTGACGAAATGCTGGGGAATACTGACGGGAAGATAATTCTGGAATCCCTTATTAACAACATGTTATCGCGATAGATTCCGTTAATCAGACAGTTTTATAGGTAGAGGACAATATCTACAAAGAATGCAGAATACAGAATTGCCTGCTGCCTACCGCCGGCTGCCTTCTGTAAGCTGCAAATTCCTACTGCGACTGCTTACTCATCAGCAAATTAATGGTCATCTTAATATTTGCCTCTACTTCCGGAGATGTATCACTAAACAGGAATCAATCCTTCAAAGCAACAAATAAATAACAGGACGGATAAACTAATATCTGCCGTTACAACTTTCCTGTTTTTCCAGCGAGCATAAATTAAGGTGAAGAGAAGACGAAAAAACAACTGGACAATAAAAAAAGAAAATACTTTCAAACTTTCTTCATTATATATTAAGGCTTTATCAAATTCTAACTGCATAATAGCTGAAAATGCCCTTGAAAGGCCGGAGCTTTTTGTAGATTCTCCGGTTAAAAGCCTATAGCCGGAAGGTATTGGGTGATTGGCTTTTTCCGGGGAGAAAATACCGGAATAAATGAAGACACACACTATTATTCCGGCAAAAATAAGGTTTATCTTTGGGTAAGGGAATTGGAACAAATAAGATCTATTCACGCCTCATGCTATTTTTCAATGCTTTTGTAGGCCGTATGAAATATGTATATCATAACAGAAGCCATGTTTAATTTTACACAAATTGAGCGATTTTCTTTCACGACAAAGAAATTGTAAAGCTTTCATCTCACCTATTCGGTGAAAACCGACAATTTCTAAGTCGGTCCGACAGCTGCCGTATAAGCAGAGCGCTTTTTTACTTTGTTCAAACCGCTCAACTTAGGTTTTAATCTTGTTTTTTTTACCCTGTTAATCTTTCTTTTCTTTTCTCAGGTTATCAAGTTCTTCCTCTATTTTTTCCAGCGAATCTTGATTTTTTTCAACAGCTTCCTTTGTTTTTCCGTTCTCTCCTTCTATATCTCCTTCCAGTTCTTCCATCTTCTTTTCCAGTTCCTTCATTTGCTCTTCCCCTTTTTGCATATCATCCTCAACTTCATTTTCTATATCATCAGAAATATTTTCCAGATTTTCAATTTTATTTATCCATTTATCATCGTCAAAAATTTCCTGAAAGAAGGAACCAATAAAGAGAAACCATAGTAATGCAATAGAAGTACCAATAATAGAAACAACCAGGCCGGACAATGTTAGTCCTCTTGGCTGGCTGCTTTGATTCGCCTGAGACATTCCTATTGCACTTAAAACAATTCCCACACCGCCAAATAAAAGAGCGACAAACATTGTACACCCCATTATCGCTAAAGGTATTGAAATAATACCAAGAACTAAACCGGCTATTCCAAGCCCCTGTCCTGTATTGGTTCTGCCTTGTTCTACCATAATATTTAATGTTTAGTTTATAATAATATCAAAAATAGTAAAAAATATGATCAAGATAAAAATAAACCCCGTTTTAACCAAAGACGCATTCATTTTATTTTTTGTTGCATAAAACAATGCTAAATCTATCCTGATTATTCTGTATAATTTATTAAATTTGATAGATTATAAACTTTGTTAAAATGAAACTACCAATCTATCAGATTGATGCCTTTACCAGCCGCATCTTTGAAGGCAATCCGGCAGCAGTAATTCCTCTGGAAGAATGGATCACAAGTAAGTTGATGCAAAAAATTGCGATGGAAAATAACCTTTCGGAAACGGCTTTTATTGTAAAAGCCGGGCCAGATTATGAAATAAGATGGTTTACTCCTCTTTGTGAAGTAGATTTGTGCGGACACGCAACTCTTGCGGCAGCTCATCTTGTTTTATACCTTCTGGAGCCGGACAAAAACGAAGTAATCTTTTCTTCAAAAAGTGGTAATTTAAATGTAAAAAAAGAAGATGGACTGTTAGCGATAAATTTACCTTCAGCACAAAATAAAGAAGCAGATGTTCCTGAAAATTTAACCGAAGCCCTTGGAAAAAAACCACTTGAAGTTTATGAATCTGATGACCTTATGGCGGTTTATGAAAATGAATCGGATATACAAAACCTTAATCCTGATTTTATAAAACTGAAAGGAATTGACACCCGCGGAATAGTCGTAACAGCTCCGGGAGAGCATGTAGATTTTGTATCCCGTTTTTTCGCGCCTGCCGTTGGAATTAATGAAGACCCGGTAACCGGATCCGCACACACCAAACTGGTACCTTTCTGGAGTGCGAGAACAGGCAAAAAGGAGTTAAATGCAAAACAGCTTTCCAAACGGACAGGCAAACTCATTTGCAGAAATAACAATGAGTATGTACAATTACTCGGAAATGCCAGAATTTATTTGACGGGTGAAATCACCACCAAATAAATTTAAGTTGTTAGCTTCAGAAGCAGAAGCAACTATAAAAAAGACAATCAGCAACTACTCTGCAGCACAAAATGGATTAACAAATACCCTCCATAATTCGTATTTGAATAATCTAAGGTTTTGTGAGTTCCTTTCTTAGGTCAATAATTCTGTTACCCCACCTTTATCGGTTTTTGCATTTTTTTGGGTTTCGCGTTGCTTAATTTTGTTTATAACTTTATATAATTTAGCATATTGTATGTTTTTAAAAACGTCTGAATAAACCACTCATATTTCACCATAAATTTTCCTTAGGTCTTTACTCTCATTGTATTATTTTCTATATTGAAAGATGAATCTTAGACTGAATAATTCAGGTTTGGTTAATTTCTAAAAATACAATACTATGGCCACAAAAAAGAAACAGACAAAGGGGACAATTGGTATTCTGACAGGCGGAGGCGATGTACCGGGACTAAACCCGGCAATTCGCGCTGTAACCATCCGCGCTTTAAGAGAAAACTACAAAGTTATAGGAATTCGCAGGGGATATGCAGGACTGCTTGAAATGGACAGAGAAAACGAAGAAGCGAATTGTAATTGTTATACTGAATTGACAGAAGACGTTGTGAACAAAGCGGGTCGAACCGGTGGTACATTCCTCCACAGTTCCAGAATGAATCCGGGAAAAATACCTAAAGATAGCGTGCCTCAGCATTTTAAGGATGATTACAATGAAGAAGTCAATGACCTTACTCCTGAAATATTAAAAAATCTTGATTATCTGGGTATAGACTATCTTATCCCTATTGGCGGAGATGACACGTTAAGCTATTCTGTAAGACTTTATTCCGAAGGAGTAAAAATTATAGGTATCCCAAAAACGATGGATAATGATGTCCCCGGAACTGATTATTGTATAGGATTCAGCACCTGCGTAACACGCACAATAATGATGACAAATCTTTTACGGACAAGTGCCGGTTCACATGAACGAGTGATGGTGCTTGAAGTTTTTGGCAGATACGCCGGGTTTACGGCAATGCTCCCAACAATGGCGGGTTCTGCAGACCGGTGTGTCATCCCTGAATATAAGTTTGATATTGAGCAATTAACCCGTCTTTTAATGGAAGACAGGGCTAAGCATCCGAGCAATTATTCTGTCGTTTTAGTTTCTGAAGGGGCTATGTTTGAAGGAGGAGAAATGATGTTTAAAAATCAGGAAAAAGATATGTATGGACATGCAAAACTTGGCGGAATAGGGGATATGGTATCTGAAAAAATCAAGGAATTGTCAACAAAACATACTAAGGGGCAAAGAGTTGGCACAATCAATCAAAAATTGGGATATTTAGTAAGAGGCGGCGACCCTGACTCTATAGATTCAATCGTTCCTATGGCCTTTGGTAACCTGGCACTTGATCTTATTTTAAATGGTGTTCATGGACGCTTAGTTGTTTTCCGGCAGGGACACTATGACAATGTTCCTATTGAAGTGGTCACCAGCAAAAGCAAAATGGTTAACATTTACGCTCATTATAATACTGAAAGACTCAGGCCACAGTATAAAAGCTTTGCTATGAGGCCACTGTTTATTATGACAAGTGAAGTATAAAAGGGATGTATTATATTGGTTTTAGACGAATAGGCTAAATATTTATAAGAATATATTATGCGATAAAACTGATTATAAGCTAAATATATTGATTAAAAGAACGCGTTTATTTCTTTGATTTGTTTATTAGCCGATTATAGAGCTTTTCTTGTTCTTTGATTTTTTCGCACATATTACAGTGATCAGGGAAGGGACATTTATTAACGTCAAACTTACACATATCGATATAGACCGGGCTTGAGCCAAGATAAACATGAGATGTTTTCCAAATGCCCCGAAGAAACTTATATCGTTTATAAGCTGGTAAACTTTCGGGAAAATCGGGTATAAAACCCCATGCATTTAGAAGACGCTCCATAAGCCTGCCAAGATCTTCTTTTTGTTCGTTTGTCAGAAATGAAGGATGGGGAAGTGCATTGGTCGGGATATTTGTAATTTGCTCCAAAGTGGCAGGATTTCCATACAAATAATTTTTCCGGTTAGGATTATTGCCCTTATTTACCAGTTCTTTTTGGGCATTTACAGTACATTTTTTATTTTGGGCTTCTCGTATAGCTGAGTTGATCTCTTCTTTCAGATCTTTAATATATGATTTCATTACAATTTATTTTTTTCTAAGCTCTTTAGCCTTATTAATATTATAAAAACAATAAGAACTCAAAAATTGAAACAGATTTACAGGCAATTTGTTTTCACGAATATAATTCAAGAATTATGAATTTACAACCTTTTGGTTTTCAGTACTTATATCCATAAAGATTATGTGTTTTTAAATTATTTCTCTGTGGAACAGTTTTTTATATACTATCCTTGATCTTTTTTCATAAAAAGGGACAGGCTTTTGAAAAAATAAAACTATTCAATTTTATCAAGCTTATCTTGTGTGTCGTGGAAAGTTGGATCTATCCGTAAAGTCCTCTGAAACTGTCTCCTGCTCTTTTCCAGATAAATATCTCCCTTCAACTCATGGATAACAGCCTTGCCCGGGTAAAAATTTTCCGCTACCTGCAGTAAAATTAGTGCTTCATCCAAATAATCACGTTCAAACAACCATTTTGCATATTGTTTTATATTTTCTGCACTCGTAGCTTCTTTGTTTTTATTTGCATTTAAAGCTAAGGCCATCGCATTTTCAGCCTTTTCAGCATTCTTTTCCAAAGCATAAATCTGGCTAAGAACCAATTGCGGAATTGCGGACTCCGGATAAAGAGCCGTAAACTCTTTTGCAAGAGGCAAGGCATTACTCACCCCCTTGTCTGTTGCTCTTTTCCGGATAGCTTTTGCCAGTTGTTCTGTAAAATCCGGATATATCTCTTTTCCTGCAAATAAGTCTCTGAGTTTTTTCATCCGGCTTTCTAATTCAGAATAAGAAGCAAGCCATAACCCTTGTGTGTAATCAGTCCAGGTATCCTCCCAATCTGTAATCATTCGTTCAAGCATCATTGAAAGTGAAGCATTTATGTGTGGTGACACTTCCTCATTCGTATCTTCAAGGTTCATATAATCTATAAAAAAAGGTAGTGCGCCTTTTTTATGGTACTCATTTAATTTCTCTTCTCCGTAATGCTCTGTAATTTTGGAAGCCATATATTTCCCTGCCCATATGTATGCTTCATTTGCTTTGGGGTGTCTTCCATACTGAATTTTTCTTTTCGTGGTTTCATAATCTTTCTGTAGCGAATCGGGATTCAGTGTATTATTTAAATAGGAAAAGCTAGTTGAGATGTCAATACTGTCATTTTTCTTATAACCATTCCGTTTATAAGAGGCAAGACCATAATTATATACCTCCCAAATGCCGTTCAGCAGTGTTTGCTCATACTCATTATCTGCAAACGGTTTAACATTCCATCCTTCTTCCATAATCAACTGATATAGACGTTTAGGAAAGGCTCTTAGACTTCCGCCCTCCAGATTATAGGCTACAGCAATTGTAAGGTTTTGATCAGGGAAACGTACCAGCATAGTCCTTGTTTCTGGCTGTCCGCCGGTATGGTACACCATGTAATGCCCGTTAACAGGCTTGTTTCTCCAGCCCATAGCGTAATCAGTAGAAATACCATTTTCCAGCGTCATTGATGAGTCCATCAGTGAAATGGTATTCTCCGACAATATTTCAGCATTATTCAGCCCATTACCATATTTCAGTAAATCAACTACAGAGGCACATGTTCCTCCGGCTGCAAACCTACTTGTAATATTAACAAATTCAGAATTCTTTATCTCTCCAAAAATCAACTGGTATCCCTCGGCTCTGTTTTTAATAATTTTACCGGGCTCATCCATATATATATGGTTCATATCTAATGGGTTCCAGATATGTTTTCTTAAGTATTTTTCGTAGGGCATATTCGAAGCCTCCTCAATTACTGCACCTAACAAATTATATCCATAGCTTGAATAATTAAATTCCGTCCCTGGTTCGGCAACAAGGTCAAAATCGTTAAAAATCTCAATGGCTTCTTTTGTATCCTTATCGGTTTTTATATGACCTTCTGTTTCATAGTTTTTGTAATGACTAATTCCTCCTGTATGCCCTAAGACTTGGCGAATGGTGACTTCCCATTTTTTATTCGGGAAATAAGGGACATATTTACTCACCGGGTCGTCGAGATCTAATTTGTTGTTTTTGTGTAATTTAAGGATAGCAGCGGCTGTCATTGATTTCGTATTGGATGCGAGGCGGTAAGCAGAATGTTTATCAGCCGGAACTTTATTCTCTAAATCAATATAACCGTAGCCTTTCGCCCAAAATTCACCATCTTTAACAAAGCCTATCGAAAGTCCGGGGATTTTATCTTGTTTCATTTGCGCTTTTACAAAAGAACTGAATGTTTCTTCTTTACGAAAATCAGTAAAGGTTTGAGCTGAAACTCTCTCTCCAACAATTATAAACGAAAGTAAACCGAAAAGTATAAACAGTTTGTTAATATGTTTCATAATATTATGACGATTAGTGAATTTCTAAATGTATAAAAATAATAAAAAGCACTGTTTTACAAAACATCTTTTAGTGATGAAAATCAGCAAAAAAAAACGGAAAAGACAGAAAATGTTTTATACTTTTGCAGCCATTTTTAATTCAATTAAAACATATAAAAGATGCATTATTCTGTTCTCTTAGCAGATAACAACGAAGAATCTCTTCATAAATCAGCAAAGGCATTAGAAAAACAAGGGCTGAATATTGTTACGTCCACAAACTTTGAAGAAGCATGCAATCATCTGAAAAATGACGGAAGTATTCATGTAGTTTTATCGGAGTGGGAATTACCTCAGAAATCAAAATCATCAAAAACAGTCAAAGGACTGGAAATATTCAAACAGTTTCTTGCTCTAAGGTATGAGGTGAGTTTCTATATCTACACAAATATTACAGATAGTCAGCAGCTTACTAGTGGCGGGATTATTGCCGGATATTTTTTCAAAGGGGAAAATGTTTATGAAGACATCTACCGAAAAATCGTAGCAGAAATGAATGATAAAAAAAGTGCGCCTTTTTATAACCGACTTGTTGAATATGCACATAAAGCAAAAGACTCATGGCACACACCCGGTCATGCATCAGGAAACTCTGCAAAAAATTCTCCGTATGTAAGAGATTTTTATGAGTTCTTCGGTGAAAACCTTTTTACCGCAGATGTATCGGTATCTGTCCCGGAGCTTGACTCCCTTCTGCATCCTGAAGGCGTTATTAAAGAAGCGGAAGAGCAAGCTTCAAGAGCCTTCAACTCAAGATATACTTTCTTTTCTACAAACGGCACTTCTACTTCGAATAAAGTATTAATTCAAACCCTTCTTAAGCCGGGAGATGCAATATTATTAGACCGCAACTGTCATAAATCTGTACATTATGGTGTAATTATCTCCGGTGCGGAGCCGCTCTACCTGATGCCGTCAGTCAATAATAAATACGGTATATTTGGCCCCATACCTAAAAAACGCATTATTGAAGCTATGGATGATGCCATAGCAAAGAAGAAAAATCTGAAAGCCATTATCCTGACAAATTGTACTTATGACGGCTTGATCTATGATATCGAAGATATTGTGAAAGAAGCTCATAAGCGGAATATAAAAGTAATTGTTGATGAAGCGTGGTTCGGGTATGCAAATTTCCACAGACAGTTTTATCCAAGTGCGATGGCTGCTGGCGCCGACTACTCAACGCAATCTACCCACAAAACGATGAGTGCTTTTTCACAGGCCTCTATGATACACGTAAATGATCCGGATTTTGAAAATATTGAGGATTTTTTCATGGAAAATTTTAATATGCACACCTCAACATCTCCGCAATATCCTATGATAGCATCTCTGGACATAGCCCGAAAACAAATGGTTATGGAAGGATATTCACTGTTGCAGAGGGTGCTTGAACTTTCTGAACTTCTGAGAAACTCCATCAATTCGCTGAAGAAATTCAGGGTATTAGACCTTGAAGATATGATCAGCCCGGAAATAAAGAACGATAATATTCGTCTGGACCCGACTAAGATCACAATTGACATTAGCAAATCCGGTTATTCCAGTAAAGAAATTGAACATATACTGGTAACCAAACACAATATACAGATTGAAAAAACCACGTTTAATACAATTACTATTCTGTTAACAATAGGAGCAACCTATTCAAGGATTAACCGCTTGTACCTTGCACTTGAAAACATTGAAAAACGGACAGGTAACAGGCAATCCAACGGCTCGGATCAAATCCTTAAAAAGTTCAGGTTGACCATGTCTCCCATCCGTTTCCGACCAAGATTTAGTTTCTATGCTGACACAGAAGAACTACCATTGGAAGACACTATTGACAGAATATCAGCACGCATGGTTACTCCTTATCCTCCGGGCATCCCATTATTAGTTCCCGGACAAATTATTACTAAGGAAATAGTTAATACGCTGCAGATGTACAGAAACTATGGCGTTGAAATTCATGGTTTAGTAGGCGGATTGATCAAAGTAATGACTAAAGAAGAAGAGAAACGACTTGATCAAAGAGGATTTAGTATCCGTGATTAAATCATAAATCAAAAGAAAATGGATTTCGGCATATTATCTTTAATACCGGCACTGGTTACAATTATAGCAGCTCTGCTTACACGCAGAGTTGCTTTTTCTCTATTTCTGGGTGTTTTAGCAGGCTCTTTTGTTGTAGCCGAATACAATGTAGCGGATTTTTTCGTTAACAGCTTCCATTATTTAAAAGAAGCATTCACAGAAATTGAGCGTTTAAAAATTGTACTATTTGTTGTTTTAATCGGTGGTTTGCTCGAAATCATAGCAGGCAGCGGCGCATACAATAAATTTGCCGACTCGTTGAAAAACAAACTCAATACGCCCAGGAAATCCCGCGTAGCTACCTGGGGAATTTCGATGTGCCTGTTTTTTGATGACTATGCAAACGTCTTAATATCCGGAGCTGCCATGCGAAGGATCAACATGAAAAATAATGTAACCCCGGCACAGCTTGCTTACATTGTTGATGTGGTTGCTATCATGGCAAGTATTATGGTGGTATCTACCTGGGCTTCTTTTGAAGGTTCTGTAATGGCAAAAGCTGGAGCTGAAGTCGGAATGAAAGGAACTATCACTGATTTTTTTATCCAGGCACTTCCCTATCACTTCTATACATTTTTAGCCATCATATTAGCGTTTTTTGTTGCTTACACAGGTAAATGGTTTGGTTATAAGACAGATAATAAAACCTACCAGATGAATCATTCATCCGAGGTTCGAAACAGCAATTCAAAACTATATCATTTGCTGGCGCCTATATTAACGCTCCTCGGGTTTGCTATTTTAGCCCTCTTTGCAAGCGGCAGTTATATTTTAATAAAACAAGGGGAACCGGTTACGATGATCAATATTCTTGGCACAGCACCATCTGTTGAAATATTGATTATTTCTACCATCCTGGCAATCGCCGTTGGTATAACATTAATCAGAAAAGACCGTCTTGTTTCTGTTCCTCGAATCTTTCAGGGCTTTGGAAAAGGAACTTTCAGTATGGTTGGGGTAGGTTTGGTAATTATTTTTGCTCATGGCTTATCTCTGGTTTCAAGTGATTTGGGGACGGGAGTGTTCATTACCCAATCCATCTCCGACTATATCACGCTTGATGTATTGCCGATGCTGATTTTTATTGTATCCATGCTCATTACTGTAGCCACTGGTTTCAGCTGGAGCTCCATGGCAATTGTTATGCCCATCGCTTTTCAGATGGTAGTTGCCGAAGATGCACCCGATATGATACCCATAATTTCGGCTGCTGTTATTTCAGGTGCCGTTTCGGGTGAACATATTATTCCTTTTAGCGAAAAGGCAGTGATGTCGGCAGCAGCATGCAAGATTGAGCCGATGTATCATATAAAAACGATGATTTTCCAAACCTTGACCGTATTTATTGCAGCGGCAGGAAGTTACTTAATCATTGGCAAGACGGATTCATGGATTTTAGCTTTTGGTATTCCTCTCATCTTTGTTTTGAGTATCCATTTCCTTCTTGGTAAACCAAACAAAGCCAGTAAGATTTTAGAATAGTCGGGTATTGGCTGTTGACTGTTGGTTATTAGCCGTTAGCCTTTAGCTCCTGGCTTATTCAGGAATAAGCAATATGCTGAATTATAAGAAGTTTGTGACAAGATAAAGCAAAGGAAAACCCCGAGAAAAATGCAAAAGAGTTAAAATACGAGGTTATTTTTCTCTTCGCTGCTACTGCTTATGCCACTGTTTTCATATTTGCTAATTGATGCTCATTTTGATATTTGTCTCTGCTTTTGAATGTGGCCTAGCCTGAATAATTCAACTGTAGTACACTTTTACACTCAATTCACTCAATCAACTTCATTTAATTTTAGGCAAAACAGCTAACCTAAGATCCCCATAAATTCCGGCAAGAAAATAATTATTCCGGCGAGTACTGAAATTAATGCTGCTATTAATACACTACCGGCAGCAATATCCTTGATGGTTTTTATTCGGGAATTGTAATGCTCATCCTCCAAATCACATAATTTTTCTATTGCAGAGTTGAAAGCTTCAGCAACCAAAACCATACCGATACACAGAATAATTATAAGCCATTTTATGGCAGAAATATGAAAAATCCAGCCCGTAATACAAACAATCAGTGCAATCGCCAGATGAATTTTTATTGTATTATCTTTTAATAATAAATTTTTTATACCCAGAAAAGCAGGTTTAAATTTATTCTTCATAACAACATATTTGAATAATTATTTAAAACTCTTCAAATACAGTTCTTCTCCATCAAAATACGCATAAGAAGAATGTTTTATCCAGTCGCCAAGATTAACATAACGGGAATTATTAGCTAGCGAATAATCTATTGGGGTGTGGCGGTGTCCATAGATGAAGAAATCATAACGTTTTTTTTCTAGGACAGATTTAGAATATTGTACCAGCATTTCTTCATCTTCGCCTCTGAATTCCTCTGCTTCCCCATTGGCTATACGGCTGCTGTGAGACCATTTTTCAGCAATCCAGATGCCCAGATTCGGATGAATTCGACCAAATAACCATTGGGAAACCGGGTTTCGGAAAATTTTTTTCAGTAACTTGTAGCTCCAGTCTCCAGTTCCGAGTCCATCGCCATGAGCCATAAAAAATTTTTTCTCTCCCCATTGCGCTTCATAGTAATGCCTATGGAGAATTATGCCGGTTTCAGCAGGGAGGTATTCATAAATCCACATATCATGATTTCCTAAGAAAAAATGAACAGGAATCCCATCATCCGAAAACTCGGCAATCTTACCCAAAAACCGCGTAAAACCTTTTGGAACAGCACGTTTATATTCAAACCAAAAATCGAAGATATCTCCTAAAAGAAAGAGCTCTTTAGTCGTAGGCTTTATCGAATTCAGCCACTTAACTATCAGCTTCTCACGCTCCAGGCTTTCTTGATGATTAGGAGCCCCGAGGTGGAAATCAGAAGCAAAATATATGTATTTTTCCTCCTTCAAAATCAAGCCTTGTTAATTGAATGCTCTGGATAAGTGTCGTTCCAGTTCCTTAATTCCCGGATTTTTTGCTATCAATTCCTCACCATTTTTTATCAGGTAATCCGTTGGTAATTCCTGCACGTTATAAATTTTTGCAGCATACTCAGAACCCTTTGTTGAATGTACATTTATCCAGGGGAGCTCATCGAAATTGATAGCTTTATTCCATCGCTCTTTGTTCTTATCCAATGACACCTGATAAATTTCAAACCCTTTATTATGATATTTCTGATAGACTTGTTTTAATCTTAAGTTTCGCTCTACACAATCGTTATTGGTTGAGGACCAAAAGCTCAGCAATACCATTTTATTATTTAAATCGGAAAACGAAACCGTATCACCTGAAACATCTGGCAATGAAATATCAGGCAACGAACCTGCTTTGTCAGACATTTTGGATAGCTTATTTCTTACTTCCAGATTTTTATATCTCTGCATGAGTCGGTCTTTATCTGCGATTAGGGACTTCACATGTTCGGATTGTGGATATTTTTCTTTCAGTGAATCTGCTACAAGTTTTATATACTGAAGATCCTGGTTTTTATATAACACAAAATTTTCGTCATCCACTTTCTGATACAAAGCCATAATACTTGCCAGAGAACCCTTGTTGTCTAATATGAAAGCAATAGAGGAATCTCTCTGGTGATTTAAAACTTCACGGTATGATTGATTAATTTCATTTAACCGCTTCTGTGACGCTTCTTTTTTTCTGGCCTGACTATAAAGGTTTTCCAGTGAATCCAGCTTGTCCCTTGTTTGTCGGAGTCGCCTGTTTAATTTCTTGACTTTTTCCGTTCCCGGAGACCCCTGCACAGTGTAATCATATAAATTATCTGAATTTAAGTGAAGCGTAACTTCTTCGCCGGGTTTAATCAACATGGTAATGAATTCATTATCGCTAAGAGCTAACTGGTAAAAACGCGGATATTCAATTTCTCCTTTAAAAGAGAAATCTCCGCCATTATCAATCCGGGAAGAATCTATCACTTCACTATTGCTGAGTCCCATCTCATTAAGGTAAACTGTTGAGTCCGAAAGCCGCTCAAAAGTTCCTTTTATTTCAAATCTGTTTTCATTTTGACATGCTATAAAAGCAATGCTCAGAGCTAATACAAATACTATCTTTTTAATCATGATTCTTTTAGTTATCGTTGTACCCTAAATTATTTCAAAAACATATTATTGTACTTATAATCGCAAAACCTCTTTTTGATTTCATTTCGTGATGAATAAACAAATCTCCTTAATCTTCATTTAGTAATTCGTGTAGCTTCTTCTGCAGGGCATCACCTCTTAAATTTTTTTCTATAATTTCACCTTTCTTATTTAACAGAAAACTTGCAGGGATACTTTGAATATTATATGTCTTAGCTGCTGACGAATTCCAAAATTTCAAATCGCTGACATGAACCCAGTCCAGGTTATCTTTCTCAATTGCATTTTCCCATGCAGAGCGCTTTTTATCTAATGAAACCTGGTAGATTTCAAAGCCTTTATCATTAAAACGTTTATAAGCTTTAACCAGGTTGGGATTTTCCACTCTGCAAGGCTTGCACCAGGAAGCCCAGAAATCGAGTAGTACATATTGTCCCCTGAGCGAAGAAAGTTCTACTGTATCTCCTTCCGGGTTTGGCAAGGCAATTTCAGGTGCCACCTGTCCGATACCCAGCCTTTTAGAACTTTGCTTTTCAGACTTAAGTCGTTTTTTCATATCAGCCACCTGCGAGTGAAGGGATTTTACAGGACCAGAATTTGGATATAAACTCATTAATGAAGAGTCCACTTTTTCAAAATATTCAAAATCTTCTTTGGGATCTAAAACATAACTTCTTGGTCCAATCTGCTGATAGAGCGCCATAAGACTTACCATTGAATTCAGATTGTCATCAATAAATTCTTTAGTATATTCTTTCTGCTCCTGAACAATTTCCTGTGAGACCTTGTTTAATCGGTTTCTCAAATCACCAGACTTTTCATTTTCAGGGTTCTCTTTATAATATTTACCAAGTGAATCCAGTTTTGCAATATTGCTTTCCAGCGTTCTGCGTAAATTCATAATTTTTCTGGAATCTTCCGAGCCCTCAATGTCATAAGTTGTATTGAAGTTTTCCATATCAGCCGATAGTGAAATGTTATCTGAAGGTTTCACCAGAAGTGTTATGGTCTTAGATTTATCAGCCTGAATTACAAAAAACTTGGGAATATTTGTATATCCGGTAAATTCAAATTGTCCATCGCCTTCCAGTCGAACAGAATCAACCTTTTCCATTCCATTGTTCTTCAACTGCATCAAAATAACTTTTTCGTTTTGAGCATTCTTGTAATTTCCTTCAATTTGGAATTCATTTTCGTTCGAACTACATGCTTGAATTATCAAGGCTGCAGATAAAAGTAACAACAACTTTTTCATAATTTTCATAAATTTATATATGTCCATAAGCAGTATATTTAAAAACTTTTTATTTGCTTGTATATTAGAAACTTCATTGTCCAAAATATATTATTATCACAAGTTGTCTACGAAGATATATTTTTTGAATGAAACAGGAATGATTTTGGAATGAATTAAATTACTTTTATAATTTTGTATTTGCTAAAACAATAACTGTGAAAGTTTATTACGATTTAAATCAGTTTTCAGTAAAAAGTCCGGTAGTTACCATTGGTGTCTTCGATGGCGTTCATAAGGGACATGCGAAGTTGCTCAACCGCTTAAAGGAAAAAGCAAAAGCAAATAATGGAGAGTCGGTTGTCATTACACTATGGCCTCATCCAAGACTCTTTTTAGGCAAGGATTTGGACAACCTGCGTTTAATCAATACACTGGATGAAAAAAAGATCCTCATGGAAAAAGCGCAGATTGATAATTTAGTTGTTTTGCCTTTCAATAGAGAACTAAGCCAACTTTCAGCCTGCGAGTTTACCGAGCAGATACTTGTCGATAAGTTACACATTCAGTCTTTGCTTATTGGTTATGACCACCACTTTGGAAGAGAAAGGAAAGGCGGTTACGATGATCTTAAATCATGTTCCCTCCAATACGATTTCGAGCTTGAAAGGATAGATGCAGAACTTGTAAACGGTGTTAAAATTAGTTCTACAAAAATCAGAGAAATACTATTGAAAGGAAATATACATATAGCCAATGAATATTTAGGTTATCAATACTTTATCAAAGGCTATGTTGTAGGAGGCAACCGAATTGGGCAGAAAATAGGTTTTCCAACAGCAAATATCGAAGTTCAGGAACCCTATAAATTAATCCCCTGTGATGGTGTTTATGCAGTTGTTGTAAATATTGAAGGGAAAACTCAAAAAGGCATGCTAAACATCGGTTACCGCCCTACATTTGACAAATACGGCTCTCGCAAAAGCGTTGAGGTTCATTTGTTTAATTTTGGAAAAGATATTTATCATAAAGAAATCTTTATTCATTTTGTCAGGAGAATAAGAGAAGAAAAGAAATTTGACGGAGTAGAAGAACTTGTGAACCAACTGGAAAAAGATAAGAAAACCGCAAAACACATTCTTAATAACCCGTTTTAACAAAGAGGGCTCAAGCAGACACCAGTTGGCAGTTCGGGTTTCGAGTTGCGGGTTTCGGGTTTGAAGCCGAAAGTTGCGATCTTTCGAGTAAGCCTGAAAATCATCGGGTAAAAACCGGAATAAGAAACCACCTGACCTTTCAAATTGCAAGTAAGATCGGAACTTTTTCTTTGCTGTTGATGGAATTTAACCAGACAGGAGGCGGCGGAATTGCAACTTAGTGAAGCTTTTCCTTCATGGTTTTATTACAGAGAAGGAGCGATCTGAGCGGGGGTACAAGCGGACCTTGCGGCTGCGGGGAACTTGTATGTCTATCGCTTTCTGCGCTCTGAACACTGACAGACCTTGAAGGCTCTGTCAGTTTTATCTTTATCTGTCGGATGCTTTCTGCCGACTGCCGACTGCAACTTCTCTACTGTCTTCTGCCTCTGCGGTTCCCGTTACTATCAGCCCAAAAAGGTTTAAGATTTGCATCCCGGATTTCATGAGACACTTCTTTACCTGTAAATTCTTTTACTATGTAATGATTTTCGGGCAAATCCTCTGTAGTATACATTTTCAAATGTATTTCTTCTCCAGTATTTAGTTGGCCTGTCATACCAGAAACCTCTTTAGTGGGGCCCAGATGTACATTAAACGTTGCATTCTCATCAGTTTTTACCAATAAGTGCGTCCCGTTTGAATATCGTCCGGTGGTTTGCGTACAAGGTTCAGTAATGATCTCCTGTAATTCCCCGGAGATTTGTTTAATCTCGTCCACTGAATTTGTGCGTGCAACTCCCGAATTGTTGCCCATACCTTTCTGAGCATATCCCATTGATGCTAAAGCTAATAAAACGACTGTGATTAAAATTTTTGTACCTTTCATACTTAATTTAATTTTGATTCGACATTAAAACATAAACAAATTAACATATTTAAATGTTTGTATGTTTTTAATATTATGACACCAAGATTCACTTTTTTATTACAAAAAAAATTATGAATTTAGTCTGAAAAAAAATATATATGACACATCCCAGCAGAAATGCGCTTTTAGGATTGATAGTAGGAGATGCGCTTGGTGTTCCGGTTGAATTTAAGGACAGGGAATGGCTAAAAGCACACCCGGTTAAAGATATGATCGGTTACGGCACTTACAACCAGCCACCCGGTACATGGTCAGATGACAGCTCCCTGGCTCTTTGCCTGGCCGATGAACTTTCAAGGGAATTTAACCTTCAGAGTATTGCTGACAGTTTTGTTAAATGGCTTTACGACAATCACTGGACACCCCACGATGAAGTGTTTGATGTGGGAAATTCAACAGAAAAGGCAATTCATCGGTTAGAGAGTGGAGTACCACCGGATCAGTCCGGAGAAACAGATAAAAACTCTAATGGCAATGGATCCCTGATGCGTATCCTACCATTGCTTTTTCACGTAAAGGATATCGAAGATGATATGGAACGGTATGAAGTCATACGCCAGGTTTCTGCCATAACTCACGCTCACATCCGTTCTACTTTGTCATGTTTCTATTACCTGGAGTTTGCCCGTTTTATTCTTGATGGCCATTCTCCTCAATCTACTTATCAAAAAGCAAATGAGAGCTTTCTCAGATTAGCAGAACAGCTTCAAATCGATAAGGAAGAATTATCCAAGTTTGATCGATTAACAGGAGGAAACATTGATAAAATTGCCGAAGAAGATATTTATTCTGACACTTATGTAATTTACACCCTGGAAGCTTCAATTTGGTGCATTTTGATAACCAACAACTACAAAGATGCAGTCCTGAAAGCTGTCAATCTGGGGAAAGACACAGACACCACCGCAGCAGTAACAGGGGGATTAGCAGGATTAATTTATACAGCAGATGGCATACCAAAAGAATGGGTAAATCAAATAGCGAAATTTGACGAGATTGAAGACGTTATAGAACGATTGAGGGAGAGGTATAGATAGTTGCAATTGACAGGATATAAGACAATATGCAAAGTAACGTTTTATAGATATTTCGAACAGTTACTTTTTTAAAAATACCTTGGAATTCTGTTTTTTATACTAAAACCTAAATGGTAATGTTAATACGATAATGGCTTCATCAGATTAATTTTTATAAAATAAAATAAATCGTTAAATTCGAATTGTTATATCTGTCTATAATTCTTAATAATGACAAAGGAAAAGGTTGTTTGTAGTTTATTAATATGTCTTCTTTGCATGTCTGCCCGGGTTTCTTATTCTCAGATTAAGCGAACGGGTTTACCTTTTATCCGTAATTATGAAAGAAGCGAATTTAATGGTGGGCGGCAAACATGGGATATAACACAAAATGATCAAAATTTAATTTTTTTTGCGAATAATTCCGGGATACTTGAATTTGACGGAAAAAACTGGAATCTTTATCCTGTTTCAAATCGATCTGTTGTAAGGTCTGTTGCTGTAGGAGAAGACGGTAAAATATTTGCAGGAGCCTATAATGAATTCGGTTACCTCCAAACTATCGAAAATGGAAAGCGAACGTATTACTCCTTGACAGAAAAAATCCCCGATGAATATCAGGATTTTGGAGAGATCTGGCGGATTTTTCCAACTGAAAATGGAACAATATTTCAGTCTTTTACCTCTGTATTTTTTTATAAAGATGATACTATTAAAGTGTTGGCACATGACAGAAAATTCCATTTTGCATTTTATGTGAATGAAGATCTTTATATTTCAGAGGAAAATCAGGGACTGATGAAATATAACGGACAGGAATTTGAGTCTGTTCCGGGGGGCTCCTTTTTCAAAGAAGAAAACAGCATATGGGCGATGCAGCCCTTTGATTCGGCCCGATTACTCATAGGTACACAAAATGACGGACTTTTCATCTATAATGACGGTGATATTAAACCATGGAGTAATAAAGCAAATGATTTTCTTTTACGGAATCAGCTTTTTCAAGTGACACGGATTTCAGATAACTATTTTGCCCTGGGTTCAATACAAAATGGGATAATCGTGGTGAATAAGAGGGGAGAAATTCTTCAGCATATTAACAAGGAGAGAGGACTTCAGAACAATACCATTTTAAGTACTTTTAGTGATCATGAGGGGAATCTATGGATGGGACTGGATAACGGAATTGATTATTTGGAAATTAATTCACCGGTAACCTATATCGGAGAAGGTTTTAATCTTGAAGGCACCGGGTATTCAACAGCTCTGTACAAGGATAAATTATACCTGGGAACAAACCAGGCATTATTTTATAACAGCTATTCCTATGAAAATGGAGTGCTTCAAATTGATGACGATTTTAAAATAGTTGAGGGCACAAAAGGCCAGGTATGGAACCTGAGTAAAATAAACGGAGAATTGTTTTGTGGACATAACAACGGAGCATACATAATAGAAGGCGCAACTGCACAAAAAATATCCAATGTACAGGGAGGGTGGAATTTCTTACAGGCTCCTGGTTATCCCGAATATATTCTTCAGGGAACATACACAGGAATAGCCAGACTAAAAAAAGAAAAAGGAAAGTGGGAATTCGACCGGATGATCAAAGGATTTAAGGAATCAAGCAGAATAGAGACATGGGACAATTACGGAAATTTGTGGATATCTCATGGATACAAGGGAATTTACCGCCTGCGCTTTAATGACAGGCTGGACAGTGTTGTACAGACCAGTATTTACAACAATAAACATGGATTACCTTCCAAATTGGGAAACAATGTGTTTAGCCTTGATGACAAAATCTATGCTGCGACAGAAGACGGAATATATAGATTTGTGTTTTTTGCAGATCACTTTGAAAAAGACTCCTTACTTTCCAAAAAGCTGAGAGGAGGAAAAGTAAGCGATTTAAGGAAAGATAAATATGGAAATCTCTGGTATTTCTCAAATTACAGTAAGAATATTGGATTAATTAAAGGAAAAGGCAGTCCAAAATGCTTTAATAACATTGAAGTTTTACATAAGCTTGATAGAAACTATGTACCCGCCTTTGAACATATAAATGTAATCGATTCCACAAATATCATTATAGGAACAGTGGATGGATTTGCTCATTTCGATCCTACTTTTAAGGTGAGTGATTCTGCCCGTTTTGAAACTTTACTGCGTAAATTTACTTTCTTTTGTAAACGCGACACAATTAATTTTTATAATATAAACGGAGGTTTACCGGATAAAACCAGGGAGGTTAAGCTTAATGAGCTTAAATCTATCAAAATAGACTTTTCGGCCACTTTTTATGAAGATTTAGATCAAAACCAGTTTAGTTTTATCATGGAAGGATATGACGAGGACTGGTCCGACTGGAGTGAACAGACAATGAAAGAGTATACAAATTTGTCGCCCGGGGATTACACGTTCCGTGTAAAGGCTAAGAATGTATATGGCCGGCAAAGTAAAATCAGTGAATTTCAATTTAGTATTCTTCCACCATGGTATAGGACATTGTGGGCTTATATTGTTTATGCTATTCTCTTAAGCGGACTGGTATATTTCTTTATATATTACCTGAGGCGAAGAATTCAGAAAGAAAAAATGGAGCTGAAAGAAAGACAAAGGGAAGAATTGAAAAAGCAAAGAGAGAAGTATGAGCTGGAAAGACTGGAAATGGACAACAGAATTATTAAATTAAAAAATGAAAAATTGCAATCCGATATTAACAGCGAAAGAGCACAGCTTGAACTGAAAAATAAGGAACTTGCTTCACAGGCAGTGAATATA
>Ga0207414_1000322_pt1 | contig 22280 bp, 28 predicted proteins | sample PonA231FremontCA_2_FD_187269 | JGI IMG/M metagenome (GOLD analysis project Ga0207414, IMG submission 187269) | Marine sediment microbial community from Fremont, CA, USA - Pond A23 Sediment 1 (SPAdes) | ecosystem: Environmental > Aquatic > Marine > Unclassified | place: USA: Fremont, California...
CACGCCGGGCGAGTACGCCAACGAGAGATCGCGTTGGGTGTTGGTCGGCTTTGTCGTCGAAATCTCGACTTTCCCCGGTGGATCGACCCGGTGATACTCTAATGAATCTTCATCCAATCCCATGGAGGTATGGCGTACAGCGAGATTAAAAAGGTACTCACCGAAGCGGGCCACGCTCCCGGTTCCGCGGCATATATATCAATCCGGGACGGAGTTCGATTATGGACTTCCGACGGCTACTGCTCGTGACGACGGTCACGACGGCGATCACCGCGCTTATCGGGGTCATCACTGCAACGACCGGCGCCGGCCTCACCTGCGAGGCCCGGTGGCCGCTGTGCGACGGTGCCGTTTTTGGGCTTTTCCCGGCGAACTTCATGTCGTTCATCGAGTGGTTCCACCGTCTCGTTGCGATGGTCACGGGTCTTTTGATCATCGGGTCAACAGTCACCGCCTGGCGCGGCGGCGGCAGCCGGCGCGTCCGGCTCGCGACGCTCGTGGCAGTGCTTTTGACGCCGTTACAGGTCGTTTTCGGCGCATTCACCGTCCTCGTCCACGAGTTCGTCTTCGGCTACTCCGTGCTCGTGTTGACACTGCACTTCGGTCTCGCGTCGCTCATCCTCGGAGCGCTCGTGGCGGCGACGGTCTGGACGTATGCTGAGGGGGCGTCGGTCTCGACGGCCCGCGTCCAGCAAGCCGGTACTGTCGCGTTGCTGGGTTTCCCCGTGATGATCGCGCTCACCCCGCGGCTGTTCTTCAGTTTCGGTGAGGTCGTCCAGTTTAGTTACTACGGGCTGGGATTCGGGCTGTTCTCGGCGCTTGCGGTAGTTGCGCTGTGGGGTCGCGAGATCGATCTCGGTGGCGTTTCGGCCGCCGGGGGCATCGCAGCGGTGCTCATCATCGCCCAACTCGTCGTGACGCGACAGGCGTTCGGCGACGCCGGGCAACTACTCGTCATCGGGCTCTCGTTCGTAGCCTTCGCACTGACGCTCGTGTCGGTGTACCGTGTCCGGACGCTCGGAGCCGACACGCTCGCGTCGCCGTTAGCGAGTGATTGATTCGCCCGCACCTCGCCGATTCACGCCGCCTGTTGAGTCCCCCCGTCCGTTCCGACCAACGCTTATGCGGGCGCGGGCCCATCCACGCTATATGAGTGACGTACTCGACGACAGCGAGATCGACGCGGAGCTTCCGGACGGATGGATGCGCGATGACGATGAGATTGTCCGGACGTTCGAGTTCGACTCCTATCTGGAAGGCGTCGGGTTCGCCTCCGGGGCAGCCGGCGTCGCCGAGGAGGCGTTTCACCACCCCGAACTGACAATCAGCTGGCGAGAGGTCGAGGTCCGGCTGACGACCCACGACGCCGGTGGGATCACCGAGAAAGACCTCGATCTCGCGGCGCGCTTCGACGAATTGGCCGGGTGACGGCGGTCGCCGTACCCGGACAAGATTTGATAGCCCACAGTTCGGAGGGTGTGTGCGTATTGCGATCCCGCGATACCGGCATGTATGTCCAAACCCAACGCGACGGGGACTGCCGCCGGAGCGGCAAGCGACGACGGAAACGGTGCTCTTCCGGCGCTCGACACCGTTCGGCCGCGTGCAACGACGGGTGACGGCGATCCGGCCGTCGAGATCCGGTTCGAAAACGGCGCGATGATCCGGTATCGGGCGGCCGGCGACGGAATCGAAGAGGAGTGGTTCGCACCGGAAGCGGGTGCGGCCACCCACTCGCACGCCGCCGACCTGCCGAACGCGGACGGCGGAAGCAACAGGTCGGAAAGCGGCGCCCCAACGAGGAGTGACCTGTCGGATCGCGCCCTGTGTACGGTCGCGTCGTACCTCTCTTTCGGGGATCGACGCCGTGCTGCATTCTCGTGGGGGAAGGCGAACGTCGCGGTGTTACTGGGTGAGGAACCGCAGAGCAACGGCGGGTAACTCGAGGGCCAACAGAGGACGCATCCAGGACTCACCTCCGCTGGTGAAGGCTATACTGGACCGACGGCTATTTTACCGGGCGAACGGAGTGATTGATATGAGTCTCCGGACAGCTGTCGCCGCCCCGTTCCGCGAGACGGGGGGCACGCAGATGGGTGAGAGCGCGTTCGTCGTCGCGCTCTCGCTCGACCGCGATTGGTTCTCGCCGGATCAAGCGAAGCGGTTGGTCGACGTCGCTGCCAGCGAGGGGCTGCTCCGGCGCAAGGACGGAACGCTCGAAGCCCACTTTGACCCACAGGAGACGACCGTGCCGGAGGGGTTCGAACCCGACGAGTCGATTCTCCGGAAACGATCGACGTTCGAGCGCCTCCTCGGTGCTCTCGTCGAGGCCGGCGAAGACAAACAGGAGGCGGTCGCGGCGATCAACGGGCTTCAGTCGGAGCTCGCGGTCACAATCGAGGCCGCCGCCGCCCTCTACGCCCACCGCCGGGGCATCGATGTCGACGACCTCGCAGGCATGGCACGGGGAGAGCTGTAGATGGTCACCGACGAGATCGTCGACGGGACACGCATCGGCCGACTGCTCTCCTCCGAGATCCACGGCCACGAACGCGGCACGCTGGGGCGTCTCCGGATCGTCGATGCGGACCCGGACGTCGAAGCGACCGAGGGTGGGGCGTTCGCGTTCGCGATCGCCGTCGATAACAGAGGCGGCGCGGACGCCGGCGATCCAGCCGACCCCGGAGAGCGGATCGCCGAGGCGTACGTCCACCCGGATCGGCTCCGGGTGGCGTTCCTCGCCGGGGAGACGGCCGCCGAAGCCGGTCGAGACGTGGGGCTTAGAACCCGGCCGAAAGCCGTCGAGCCGCCGCGAACGCTCGTCTTTGTCGAGCGCGGAGCCGATACGAAGGCGGTGCTACGCGTTGTCAGCCGGATCGCCGAGGCGGTCTTCGAGGATAGCGGGTAGCGTAGCGAACGCCGACCGCTGCATCGTCGCGTCGGCGTCGGGGTGTGGCGTCGGACCGTCGGGATACTGCACTTGGAGTGTCCGGAAACCCGCAGCAGCAGCCCCCGCGATGTCTCGCTCAGGGTCGTCGCCGATGTAAACTGCCTCACCGGGGGCGATACCGAGTTCATCAGCGATCGTTTCGAAGGCCCGGCGGTCCGGTTTCGGGGCCCCGATCGGCCCGGTCACGACGACGGCGTCGAAGGCATCCGTCCAGCCTAATCGTTCGAGTTTGTCGCGCTGGGTGTGGCCGGGGCCGTCGGTCAACAGTCCGAGCCGGTACCTCTCTCGGAGCGTTTCGAGGGCCGCCTCCACACCCTCGACCGGGGTGAGCGCCTCGCCGATTGTCTTGCGGTACGCCCGGGTCAACGCCGGAGCGTCCGAGCCGACGAGCGCCTCAAAGACCGGGCGTCGGCTCTCGCTCCCGCTGTGTTCGCGGTGGGCGTTAAGGTACGCCTCGCGGTCGAAGGAGATGGACACGCCGGCCCGGTCAGCGGCGGCCGCCAGTAGCGCGGACCGATCGCCGTCAGTCACCGCGAGCGTATCGTCGAGATCAAACACGACGGCCGTTGGCACGGATTCGGATTGGGTAGCCGGGAATATATATCGTCCGGCAGCGCCGTGACGTGGATGTCAGCCGTATTCGGGCCGCGCATCCGGCAGATCGGTGCCCATCCGCCAAACTGATCGATACGTACCCACCCGTTCGATACTCGCCCGCTCGACGGATCGTTCGTAATCGGTCGAACAGGAGCACTTTTTATTGCGCGCCGACAGCCGGTGGTATGGGGTTTTTTGAGGATCTCGATGCCCGGATCGAGGCGATCAACAGCGTCGTCTCGGTTGGGCTCGATCCCGATCCGGACCGCTTGCCGTCGTTTCTCGACGTGGAGTTGCCACGATGGGCGTTCAACCGTCGGGTCATCGACGCGACACACGAACACGCCGCCTGTTATAAGCCGAACGCGGCCTTCTACGAGGATTCCGACGGCTGGCGAGCGCTGGCGGAGACGGTCGCCTACGCCCACGGAAAGGGCGTCCCCGTCCTGTTGGACGCAAAGCGTGGCGACATCGGTAACACCGCGAGACAGTACGCGGCTGTGCTTGATCCGAACGGCCTCGACGCCGACGCGATCACCGTCAACCCGTATATGGGTCGGGACACCTTAGAGCCGTATCTGTCCCGCTCGGAGAAGGGCGTCTTCGTCCTTTGTCGGACCTCGAACAGCGGCGGCGCGGACTTTCAGAACCTCGACGTTGGCAACGACAAGCCGCTGTACCAGTACGTCGCTGAACGGTGTGCGGCGTGGGATGAACACGACAACGTCGGGTTGGTCGTCGGCGCGACGGCACCCGAGGAACTAGAGCGCTTGCGTGACGCCGTCGATCGTCCCTTCCTCGTCCCCGGTGTCGGCGCTCAAGGCGGTGACGCCGAGGCAGCCGTCGAGTACGGCCTTGCTGACGGCGTCGGATTGGTGAACTCCTCGCGCGGGATCATCTTCGCCGGCGAAGGGGCCGACGCCGAGGGGGCGTACTTCCGGGCCGTCGGCGACGCCGCGAAGCGGCTCAAACGGCGCCTCAACGAGTTCCGGTAGGGCGTCAACGGGTCTCGACGGGGTATCGGCGATTTCCGATGGATCGTCAACGAGTTTCGGCGGGCCTTCGAAGCTAGGCCGCTTGGGAAGGTCGACCTACGGAAAAATCAGACCGCCAACGGATCAGCGGAGGACCCCTCGCTGTCGGAGAGATGGTAGTTTGACTTCCGGGCGTCCATGAGGTAGACGGACTCCTCGACGATGTCCGCCGACTCAAGTTTCTTCAGCGCGTGCCGGACGGTTCGCTGGGGGAGCAGCGACGCGTCGGCGAGTTGGGCCTGTGTCATTGCTCCCTCGTACTGGAGGGTCTTATATACCAATTTGGCGCTCGGCGGCAGCGACGCGACTGCCGATTCGTTGTCCGTCATACTACAATACATGCGCCCCACCTCATTAACATTCGGTCGGTCGGACAGACTGTACGCACAACCGAAGTAAATATATATGCAGGTTTTGAGGTAGCCGTACGATGGCCGGAGGGCGACTGAGCGGGCCGCCCGGCAACCCGGATCGGTCAGCAGAGCAGTTCGAAGACAGATATCTGGCGCTACGAACGGGGGGTCCGCTCGCCGCGCGTCAGTTTTCGAGCAACCCGAGGTCCGCCGCAACGTGGTCAGCGAGGTGATCGAACACGTCGGGATCGACGGAGGCGACCGATTCGCCGTCGTGGAGCCGTTCGTTATGTCCGGCGACCGCGTCCTCGACATCTGAAAAAGGAATCCGCGATCGGGTCCCGCACTCCGGACAGACAATCGGGATCTCCGGGAGGTCTGAATCGTCGCTCATACGCCCCGATATCGCCCCCGAAAATAAAACCACCCCGGTTCGACGAGAGTCAAGCGTGCTGTGAGGGTAGGGCGGCGAGAGCCTTGGTGAGCTCGCGGGTGTTCGGAAGGACGTACAATCGCACTTCAGCCTCGCGGTCGTCAACCTCGATGGCGGTGTCGATCGTAAACGCGTAGTCTTGATCCCCGGAGAGGCGGCGTTGGACGCTCCGGATGACATCCGCGCCCGAGTCCCGAATCAGATCCGGGGGTGTGTGTTCGATGCTGCTCTCGAGAGTATTCGCCCATCCATCGATAAACCCGCTGGTGACGATGTTACCAAGTTCCTTGATTGCCTCCTCGGCCATGTCCCCACCGGGGGCAACGCCGTCGGGAAGCATCGCGTCGGCGACGCGGCGGGCCGACGCCTCGCTGAACATCGCAATAAAAAAGCCGCTCGGCAGCCCGGTCAACTCGAAGACGACACTGAGATACTGACCGGGACCGACCGCTGCGGACATATCGGAGAACGAGAGGAAACGGAGCTGACTCACCGAAACGTCGGTATCGAGCCCGGTCATCTGCGCGATCTGTCCCGACGCCCGCTCAGCGCTTTGGTCGGCGAAACCGTTGAAGACTGCGAGTTTCTGCGCCGGCACCGCCAAGTGGTTCGGCTGTGCCTCAAGTAGGCTGACGAACTCCTCGTACTCGGGGATCAGATAGATCGGCACCGAGAGGTCGTAGTCGGCCGCCTCGAGGCGGCTCTCGAAGAGGAAAACGCCGGTCTCGGACGCCTCCCGGCGGGTCATCCGTGGGAGGATGCGGGTTCCGGACGCCTCGATGTACGTCGGCGGCGTCATGTCGATCTGCGTCCCGACGTAGTTCGCCCAGCCGTCGACGAAACCGCCGATCATGATGTTGCCGAGTTCGGCGAACGCCCCGCCGGCGAGGGTCCCCGTCGCCCCGCGCGATTCGAGCCGCTTTCGGAGCCGTCCGGCGGCATCGGGATCAAAGATCAACACGGTCTCCCCGGAGAGGCCGCCGGAGAGTCCGACCTGCACGCCGACGTAGCGGCGTCCGGTGAATATGTCGTCGAGCGCCCCGTCGGAGACGAGACTGACGCCGGTCACGTCGTGTTGCATCCGGATGCCGATCATCTGCGAGAGCGCTTTGGCCGCCTGTCTGGCCCCATCTGAGGCGAGGTGGTTGTACTCTTCAAGTTGGTTGATGGCGATCCTCATGGGTTGTGCGGGTGGGGTGCCCGAGTCAGTCTGGACGGCGGGGGCGAACGATCCGAACCGAGCGGATCGAATCTGGCGGTCGAACGGGGACGAGGACAAAGGTCGGGACGGTGACGACGACACCCCGGTGAGCCTGCGTGCATGCAGTATACCCGGTGCGTCCACATAGTAACCCCACGGTGCGACACAGCGCTCGAAAGACGGGTCAATCGGGTTTCCGTATCAGAGCTCAATCGAACATCCCTGTCGACATATAGCGCTCCCCGGAGTCCCAAAAGACGGTGATGACGAGGGGACAGTCCTCGTCGATCGGCGCGGCATCCACCGGGTCGTCCTCGACGATACCGATATCATTGTTCGGGCCGGGACACCGCTCGGGGTCGACGCCCCGCTCCGCGGCCAACCGGCGGGCAACGCGTTGTGCGGCGACCAACGATCCGCCGGAGGACTGCCCGACGAGGATGCCCTCCTCGCGGGCGAGGCGACGACACTCGGCTTCAGCGGCGTCGATATCGACGGTCTCGACGTCGGTCAGTAGTTCCCGATCGAGGTTCGAGGAGACGAATCCGGGACCCATCCCCTGGAAGTCGTCGTCGCCGGAATCGCCGCCGGAGAGGACGGCGTTCGTCTCCGGCTCGACGCCGACGACCGCCATGTCGGGGAACGCCTCACGAAGCCGTCTCGCGGTCCCGGTGATCGTCCCGCCGGTGCCGATCCCGGCAACGAGGGCGTCGATCCGTCGCTCGCCGACCTGTTCGAGGATCTCGGCCCCGGTCGTCCGGTAGTGGGCCTCCGGGTTGGCAGGGTTCTCGAACTGACGCAGTTGGACCATCCCGGCCTCCGCCTCAAGTTCGTCCGCGCGATCCTTCGCGTCCGAGATCGTCCCCTCGACGAGCTCTAGGTCGGCCCCGTAGGCCGCCATCACCTGCCGGCGCTCGGGCGATTTCGACGCCGGCATCACGACGGTGATGTCGTAGCCCTTCGCGGCGGCGACGACCGAGAGCCCGATTCCGGTGTTGCCGGAGGTCGGTTCGACGATCCGGTCGTCCGGTTGCAGGTCACCGGCCTCCTCGGCGGCTTCGACCATCGCCAAGGCCGGGCGGTCCTTCGCCGATCCGCCGGGGTTCTTCGATTCGAGCTTCGCCGCGACGACGGATCCGGGCGGCGATTCGACCTGCACCAGCGGCGACCCGATCGTGTCGAGAATGCCCCGTTTCATCGTCCGGGCTTCGATGCGGGACTACAAAACCCCGGTGAACCGCCGCGCCGATTCCGGTCAGCTACTCGGGGCGATCGGAGCCGCCCCGTCGTTCCGTCGTCTCGATCCGTTCGGCCCCCTCGATATGTCGCCGCGACGGCTCGACGTACCGGTCGCCGGCGCTGGCCTACGGCGAATCGTCGACCTCTTTAAAAAGTCGGCCGGGACGCCGGCGTACAGGGTGTCGGCTCCGATTTCCGTGTCCTCGGTGGCGAGGCTGTTTGCTCCGACCATCGCCCGCTCACCGAGGATCGACCGGTCGAGCACGGTCGCGCCCATCCCCACGAGAGCTCGTAGCCCTCAAGATCCCGTATCATACGCCGTCGTCACGGGTACTCAGTATAAAAACCCGGCTCGGGGCGAACGGCTAGGATATAAATACGCCTGAATCAGACGAGATGAGCAACGCGCTCTCGGAGATCGCCGGGGCTGAAGGGCTTACTCACGTAATCGTCGATCCGCCCCTCGATACCCGAGACGATATCGGAGTCGCGGTCGTGGCCGCTGAGGAAGACGACCGGGAGGGAACGCAGGCGCTCGTCGCTTCGGATGCGATCGAGGACCCCCTCGCCGTCAAGCCCCGGCATGGAGATATCGAGGATGACGAGATCCGGCGGGTCACCGGTTTCGAGTCGCTCCCAGCAGTCGTCTCCGGTCTCGAAGCTCTCGACGGTGTGTCCCGCGGATTCCAGCGTCAACCCGATTAGATCGCGGATGCCGGTGTCATCCTCGGCAACCACGACGTTCGCTGCCCGCATGATAGGAGATAGCGTGTATCTGTACCTATACCTTTCGTCGTGGCCGCGGTTTCGTTCGGGTCAGAGTGGTGCTGTAGCCGAGGTCCGGACAGCCTACGATCCGATAGATGGAGGTTCAGGCGAGCAAGGAAAGCGTAGAAAAAAGAAGGCCGGCCGACCGAGAGCCGGGGAAAACCGTACAGGCAAATTTAAATAGGACGGAAACAGTCTAATAAATTGCAATGACACAGCACGAGGATACGTCGGCTTCGCCGGCGGATCGAGTTCTTCCAGGGCACACTAGATAGTACCTCAGAGATAAGTGAGGCCCGGATTTTTGACACGACGCTGCGCGACGGCGAGCAATCACCACGAACCTCGTTCTCGTACGAGGACAAACGAGAGATTGCCTCGATCCTCGACGACATGGGGACCCACGTCATCGAGGCCGGCTTCCCGGTGAACTCCGAGGCGGAGTTCGAGGCCGTACGAGACATCGCCGACGCGACGTCGACCACGGTTTGCGGGCTTGCCCGCGTCGTGGACAAGGACATCGACGCCGCCCTCGATTCAGGCGTCGAGATGGTGCACGTGTTCGCATCGACGAGTGACGTACAGCTGCAGGATTCGATGCACGCCACCCGTCAGGAGGCGCTCGACCGGTCCGTCGCGGCCGTCGAGCGCGTCACGGACGCTGGCGCCACCTGCATGTTCTCGCCGATGGATGTCACGCGCACCGAGGAATCGTTCATGATCGACGTCGTGGAGGCCGTCTCGGAGGCCGGGACGGACTGGATCAACCTCCCCGACACTTGCGGAGTTGCGACGCCGCGGCGGTTCTACGACATGGTCGAGACCGTCTGCTCGCACACGAACGCCCGTGTGGATGTCCACACCCACGACGACTTCGGGTTGGCCTCGGCCAACGCCCTATCGGGGTACGAGGCCGGTGCCGCGCAGGCACAGGTGTCAGTCAACGGGATCGGCGAGCGCGCCGGCAACGCGGCCTACGAGGAGGTCGTCATGGCGCTCGAATCGCTGTACAACGTCGACACTGGAATCGACACCCGCCGAATCACCGAACTGGCGCAGGTAGTCGAGGCCAAGAGCGACATGCCGATCCCAGCGAACAAACCGGTCGTAGGGAGCAACGCCTTCTCCCACGAGTCCGGCATCCACGCCGCCGGCGTCATCGAGAACTCCGACACCTTCGAACCGGGCGTGATGACGCCGGAGATGGTCGGTGCAACCCGACAGCTGGTGCTCGGCAAGCACACCGGAACCCACTCCGTCCGCGAGCGACTCGAGGACGCCGGGTTCGAGCCGACCGAGGCCGAGGTTCGCGAGGTGACCCGAATGGTCAAAGACCGCGGCGCGGAGAACGAAGAGATCACCTTCGAGCGACTCAAGCAGTTCGCCAAGGAGATCGACGTCCGGCGCGAGGAGGTACGGATATAACAATGATCCCGCCGGCCGTTCGCGCCCGTCCCGAGCCATCGGCACACGCGAGCGGCGTAGCGGTCGGCGACACCGCAACGCGGAACGTTTATAAATGTCCGCGATACAACACACGTCGTGATGACGGGTACGACGGCCGGAACGGCTGCTTTCGCGGTCACCGTCAGCCTCGTATCCGGTATTGTAGGGGCTCGCTAGCCCCTACAGCACACTTCTCACGACTGCGGTTCGTATCGGATCCAGACGACCCCACAGCCGGAACAATGCACACACGAGACACCAACCGACGGTATCGAACGACAAACGAGGACGCGGGACAGACAGAGGAGCGATCATGAGCAAAGAACAGGCACGAACGGCTCCCGAGGCGGACGAGGAATCGACGACAGGCGACATTGAGACGGGGGCGGATGCGGTCGTTCGCGCCCTCGAGAACGCAGGTGTCGAACACCTTTTCGGCGTGCAGGGCGGCGCGATCATGCCGGTGTACGACTCGTTGTATTACTCCGACATGACGCACGTCACGATGGCCCACGAGCAGGGGGCCGCACACGCCGCCGACGCCTACGGGATCGTCAGCGGCGACCCTGGCGTCTGTATGGCGACTTCGGGGCCGGGGGCAACGAACCTCGTGACCGGGATCGCCGACGCCAGCATGGACTCTGACCCGCTTATTGCGCTGACCGGACAGGTGCCAACCGAGTTCGTCGGCAACGACGCCTTCCAAGAGACGGACACAATCGGCGTCACCGCCCCGATCACCAAGGCGAACACCTTCGCCGACGACGCCGGAACAGTCGGCACCGATGTCGGGACGGCATTCGCTCTCGCCGAGAGCGGTCGCCAGGGACCCACCCTTGTCGACCTGCCGAAGGACGTGACCAGCGATCCGACGACGCAAGATCCCGGCGCGCCGACGCTTCCGGAGACGTACAACCCGCCGGAGACGGCCAATCCGGACGCCGTCTCGGATGCCGCCGACGTGCTGGCGGCGGCCGAAAAGCCGGTCATCCTGGCCGGCGGCGGCGTGATCAAAGCCGAGGCGAGCGACGAACTCCGCCGGTTCGCGAAGGAACACGAGATCCCGGTCATCACGACAATGCCCGGCACCGGCTCATTCCCCGAGGACCACGAACTCTCCCTCGAGATCGCTGGCATGCACGGCACCGGCTACGCCAACATGGCGATCACGGTGACCGACTGTATGCTTGCGATCGGGACTCGATTCGACGACCGCCTCACGGGCGGCGTCGAGACGTTCGCCCCGGACGCCGATATCATCCACGTCGACATCGATCCCGCCGAGATCTCGAAGAACATCGAGGCAGATCACCCGCTCATCGGCGACGCCAAGGCGGTGCTCGACCAGCTCGCCGACGCGATGGTCCACTCGCCGTCGACTGACGCGTGGCTCGAGCAGTGCGAGATGTGGACGGAAGAATACCCGATGGACTACGCGGCCCCCGAAGACGATCCGGTCAAACCGCAGTACGTCGTCGAGGTCTTCGACGAGATGACTGACGACGACACGGTCGTCACCACGGGCGTCGGCCAACATCAGATGTGGGCCTGGCAGTACTGGACGTGGACGGAGCCCCGTACGTGGGTGACCTCTCATGGTCTCGGAACAATGGGGTACGGACTGCCCTCCGCCATCGGCGCGAAGTTCGCGGCCCCTGACCGGGATGTCGTCTGTTTCGACGGCGACGGCTCGTTCCTCATGACGTGTCAGGAACTGTCGGTCGCCGTTCGAGAAAATCTCGATATCGTGATTGTCATCCTTAATAACGACGCGATCGGGATGGTCCGCCAGTGGCAGGACGCCTTCTTCGGCGAACGTCACATGGCTTCGGAGTACCCGTGGATCCCCGAATTCGACACGCTGGCTGAGGCATTCGGAGCCCGCGGCTTCCGGCTCGACACCTACGACGAGGTCGAGAACGTCGTCGAGGACGCGCTCGAGTACGACGGCCCGAGCGTCGTCGATGTCCACATCGACCCCGACGAGAACGTTTACCCGATGGTGCCGAGCGGCGGGGACAACGGGCTCTTCGCCCTGACGGAGGGGCAGCTATGAGCCGTCGACAGGATGTCCGCCGAACCGGTCTCGAAGGGCCGCCGCCGGAGGAGCGGACCCGTCCGGTCGGCCGTCGGAACTCACAGGGGATCCGAATCGATCCCGAGATCGAGGCCGAACACGAGCCGCGCCGGACGACGATTTCGGCGTACGTCAAGGACGAACCCGGTGTGTTGGCCCGCGTCTCAGGGCTGTTCCACAGACGGCAATTCAACATCGAATCGCTCACCGTCGGCCCGACGCAGAACGAGGGATACTCCCGGATCACGCTCGTCGTCGAGGAACCCGACCCGGGGATCGATCAGGCGAAAAAGCAGCTGAACAAGCTGGTCCCGGTCATTCACGTCCGGGAACTTGACGGCAACCCGGTCGCGGTCGAACTCGTCATCCTGAAAGTCGATGGCGACGAACCGGACAAGGTACAGGCGATCACGGAGATGTACGGCGGCCAAACGCTCGATGCCGGCCCCCGGACCATAACGGTCCAGATCACCGGCTCGGAGAGCGAAATCGACGACGCGATCGACGCCTACAAGCAGTTCGGCATCCGCGAGATCGCACGAACCGGCCAGGCCGCCCTGGCCCGCGGCGAGGCGGAGACAGCGAGAGTTGAGGAGAAGCACACCTGACATGACAGACGACATAGACATCTACTACGACGACGACGCGGACAGCACCGTACTCGACGACAAAACCGTAGCCGTCCTCGGCTACGGGAGCCAGGGCCACGCCCACGCGCAAAATCTCGACGATTCGGGTGTCGACGTGGTCGTCGGGCTTCGCGAGAGTTCCTCCTCACGCGAGGCGGCCCGCTCGGACGGCCTCGATGTGGCGACGCCGCGGAACGCGGCCGAGCAGGCGGATATCGTGAGCGTGTTGGTTCCGGACACTGTCCAGCCGGATGTCTACGAGAAGATCCGCGACGTTATGACAGAGGGCGACACGCTGCAGTTCGCACACGGATTCAATATCCACTACGGGCAGATCGAACCGGACGACGGCGTCAACGTCACCATGGTTGCGCCGAAATCGCCCGGTCACCTCGTCCGCCGCAACTACGAGAACAATGAGGGAACGCCGGGGCTGCTTGCCGTGTACCGAGATGCGACCGGCCACGCCAACGAAATCGGGCTGGCGTACGCGAAGGCGATCGGCTGCACGCGGGCCGGCGTCATCGAGACCAGCTTCCGCGAGGAGACCGAATCGGACCTCTTCGGCGAGCAGGCGGTGCTCTGTGGCGGCGTCACATCGCTCGTCAAGACCGCCTACGAGACGCTTGTCGACAACGGGTACAGCCGCGAGATGGCGTACTTCGAGTGTCTGAACGAACTGAAGCTGATCGTCGATCTGATGTATGAGGGCGGCAACAGCGAGATGTGGGATTCGGTGTCCGACACCGCCGAGTACGGCGGGCTGACCCGCGGTGACCGAGTCATCGACGACCACGCCCGCGAGCGGATGGATGAGATCCTTGAGGAGATCCAGGATGGAACCTTCGCCCGCGAGTGGATCACGGAAAACCAGGCGGGCCGTCCGAGCTACAGACAGATCCGTGCGGCCGAAAAGAACCACGACATTGAGGATGTCGGCGAAGACCTGCGTGCGCTGTTCGCGTGGGGGGAGGAATGAATACACGATGACGAACGAACCGAAGACACTAGGCAAGATGGATCACACCAACCCGTACACTGGACGCGTGTTCGGCGAAACACAAACGTATAGCCGGGGGAAACGCGTCGCGGCGGACGGTGGCGAAGCCGACGCGGACGACGAATCCGAGACGCTCTCGGACGTATCGCACACTTCAGAAGACGACCCTGACGGCGTACAGCGCACCTTCGACCGCGGTGAGAGCAATGAGTGAAGGAACGCTGTACGACAAGGTCTGGGAGAAACACAAGGTGACGGAGCTACCGAACGGACAGGATCAGTTGTTCGTTGGGCTACATCTCGTCCACGAGGTGACGAGCCCACAGGCGTTCGCGATGCTCAGCGAGCGCGATCTTGACGTCGCGTTCCCCGACCGGACCTACGCCACAACGGACCACGTCGCGCCGACCGAGGCCGACAAGCGTGACCGCCCGCTCCCGGACGGCGAGGCCGAGGAGATGCTCTCGGCGCTCGAGCGCAACACCGCCGACAACGGGATCACCTTCTTTGGCTTCGAGTCGGGTAAGCAGGGGATCACCCACGTTGTCGCGCCGGAGTTGGGGCTTTCCCAGCCCGGTATGACCGTTGCCTGCGGCGATAGCCACACCGCGACCCACGGCGCCTTCGGCTCGATCGGCGTCGGGATCGGTACCTCACAGATCCGTGACGTGTTGGCGACCGGCTGTATCGCAGCCGACAAGCAGAACGTGCGGCGGATCAACGTCGAAGGATCGCTCGGTGAGGGCGTCTACGCCAAGGATATCATCCTGAAGATCATTCAGGACCTCGGCGTTGACGGCGGCGTCGGCCACGTCTACGAGTACGGCGGATCGGCGATTGAGGCCCTCGACATGGAGGGCCGACTGGCCGTCTGCAACATGTCGATCGAAGGCGGCGCGCGCGCCGGCTACATCAACCCCGACGAAACAACGTACGAGTATCTCCGTGGCCGCGAGTACGTCCCCGAGGGCGACGCCTTCGAGGAGCGGAAAGCCTACTGGGAGTCGATCGCCTCGGACGAGGACGCGGAGTACGACGATGTCGTTACGATCGACGCCGACGGGATCGACCCCCTAGTTACGTGGGGCATCAACCCCGGGCAGGTCATCGAAATCGGCGAGGCCATCCCCGACCCCGAGAGCTTCGAGTCCAGAACCGACCGCGAGGCCGCCGAGAAGGCGCTCGAACACATGGACACGGAGCCCGGACAGTCGATGCTCGGCTACGACGTCGACGTGGCGTTCCTCGGGACCTGCACGAACGGCCGCGTTTCGGACTTCGAGGAGGCCGCGAAGGTTCTTGCGGGCAACACAATTGACGAGGGCGTGCGAGCCCTGGCTGTCCCGGGGTCCGAAACCGTCCGCAAGGAGTGCGAGCGCCGCGGCCTTGACCAGACGTTCATCAACGCTGGCTTCCAGTGGCGGCGCGCAGGCTGTTCGATGTGTCTGGCTATGAACGACGACGCGCTTGAGGGCGACGAGGTCTGTGCGTCCTCATCGAACCGGAACTTCGTCGGCCGGCAGGGGTCGAAAGACGGCCGAACAGTGCTCATGAGCCCGGCAATGGTCGCGGCCGCCGCGGTCGAGGGCGAAGTCGCCGACGCGCGCAAGTACCTCGACGACGACCGCTCCGGGACCGCCGGCGGCGTCGAGGAGGTGGCCGACTGATGAGCGACGACCAACACATCACCGACGTCTCGGGCACCGGCGTTCCGATCCCCGGTGACGATGTCGACACCGACCAGATCCTCCCGGCGCGGTTCATGAAGGAGGTCACGTTCGACAACATGGCGGACTACCTCTTTTATGACGTTCGCCGCGACGAGGGCGGTGCGTTCAACGACCACCCGCTGAACCGTTTTGATGGGGCGTCGATCGCGGTCGTCAACTCCAACTTCGGCTGTGGCTCATCCCGGGAGCATGCCCCGCAGGCGATGATGCGGTGGGGCGTCGATGGTATTGTCGGTGAGTCCTACGCCGAGATTTTCCGCGACAACTGCAAGTCGCTCGGTATCCCGGCCGCGACGGCCGACCACGAGACAGTTACCGAACTACAGTCGTGGATCGAAGACACCCCCGACGGCGAAATCGAAATCGACGTCGAATCCGAAACAGTCACGTACGGCGACCGGACGATCGATGTTGAGATCGATGACGCGATGCAGGAAGCACTCACCGAGGGTATCTGGGACACGACAGCGCTTATGTACTCGAACATGAGCAAGGTCGAGGCGACTGTCGACGGCATCCCGTATGTCGAAAGCGACGACTGATTCCGAAGCCGATTTGTGGTGACAGCCGGCGACCCGCCCGCCGACATCGGTATCCTCTTTTCGCCCGCTCGCGCAGATGGTGGCATGAGTGACACGATCGCGGTCATCCCCGGCGACGGGATTGGGCGGGAAGTCATACCGGCTGCCATCGACGTTCTCGAGGCGCTCGACGTCGAGTTCGAGTTCGTCGAAGGCGAGGCCGGCGATGAAGTGCTCGAATCGCGTGGCGAGGCGCTCCCCGAGGAGACCTACGAGTTGGCGGCCGACGCCGACGCGACGCTCTTCGGCGCGGCAGGCGAGACGGCGGCCGATGTCATCCTCCCCCTCCGGGAAGCCGTCGGCTCCTTCGCGAACATCCGGCCCGCACGGGCGTATCCGGGGGTCGACTCGCTCCGGCCGGAAACGGATCTCGTCTTCGTCCGCGAGAACACTGAGGGCGTCTACAGCGGTATCGAACACGAGATCGCCGACGGCGTGACGACGCTAACCCGCGTGATCACCGACGACGCGTCCCGAAAGATCGCCGAATACGGCTTTGAGTACGCCGAGGCGAACAGCTACGACGACGTGACCGTCGCCCACAAGGCAAACGTGATGCGAACGACCGACGGGCAGTTCCTCGAGAGCGTCGGACGCGTCGCCGAAGCGGGCGGCCACGAGTACGATGAGGCGCTCATGGACGCCTTGGCGATGCATCTACTCCTCCGCCCCGAGGAGTATGGCGTCGTGATCTGCCCGAACCTCGCTGGCGACGTGCTCTCGGATCTCGCGGCCGGGCTCGTCGGCGGCCTCGGGCTGCTTCCGAGCGCCAACGTCGGCGAGGACAACGCCCTCTTCGAGCCGGTCCACGGGTCGGCGCCGGACATCGCCGGCGAGGGGATCGCAAATCCCGCCGCGACAGTGCTCTCGGCAGCGATGCTGCTCGAACATCTCGGGTACGGCGACGCGGCTGTCCGGGTCAGAGCCGCCGTCGAGGCAGTTCTCGAGGACGGTCCCAGAACGCCAGATCTTGGGGGTGATGCTTCGACGAACGACGTGACCGCGGCGATCGTCGACCGGCTGTAGCTACTCAGCCGCCGCTTCGGCCCTGATCTCGTCCCAGCGACCCTGGGATTCGAGGTGAACCTGTAGCTCGGCGGCGTATTCGGCGACGAGCGCCTCGGCGGCCTCGAGTTTCTCCTCGTCGACACCACCGGGACCGCCGCCGTCCCCGCCCAGTCCGAGCGCGCCGAGGATGGACCCGAAGACGCCGCCGCCGGAATCGGGATCGTCGGCCGGGTTTCCCCCCATAGGATCCATCTCGGCGACCTTCTCGATCTCGGGCATCATCCCCCGTAGCTCCTCGGTGTTTGCGACGAGTTCGGCCGCCCCTCCGTCCTCGGGATTCTCGATCTCGAACGTCGTCGCCGTCATGATGAGCCCCCACTCCTGTCGGGTGAATCGGGAGTCGTCGACGCGCGGGTCGAACTCGCCGTCGACGGCCATCCGGTCGCCGACGATCATGTCCTGCCAATCGGTCATACGCCCGTGTAGGGCCCCCTCCGACTTATATACGTGGCGTGGGACCGACTGCGATCACGGGTTTAGGCCGTCGAGCGGAGCCGCTTCGCGTCGATCCGTTCGGCTCCGGGTCAGCGTGGCGAACAGGCGGCACAGTACTGTCCGGCGGCCGCACTAACTCCGAGGCCGGACAGCGATCGGGTCTGCCATACGCCGTCTGGCCGCGTCCCGGTATATAAACTATCGGGCGGCGAGCCCGTCGCTATCAGAACGCGTTCGGGGTGACCTCGATGGCCGCGTGCAGCGACTCCTTCATAGCGTCGTGAACGTGACAGATCTTCTCGCCGAGTTCGATGACCTCCTCGATTTGGTCGTCGTCGAGGTCGGCCTCGATATAGAGGTGAAACCGGATCGCGGCGAGGTCGTCGCTGTCGTCGAGGTCGGCCTCGGCCTCGGTTTCGATCTCGCCAAGATCGACCTCAAGGTGCCGGTTCGCCCCGGCCCGGCAGGCGAAGGTGAAACAGGAGGCATAGTCGGCGACCAGCACCTCATTCGGCGTCGGTCCATCCGATGCGGTCGCGTCGATGCTGAGTTCGAACTCGCCCGCGCGGCTCAGCGCGTGATACTGTTCCTCGTTGACGGTCGTTGTCTCGATGTCGGCCATACTACCTCGGCTCACTCGGCGGGAATACAAAAATCCCCCGCGGCGCGGCCGGCGTTCACTTCGGCGGGGCGTTCACTCTAAAATAAACGACTCGTCGCCCTCAAGGATCACCGCTTCGGCCGCTGCCCCGGCAGCGTCCAGTTCCCGCTCGAACTCGGCAGTGTCGATCTCGATCGGCGGGAACGTATCGTAGTGCATCGGCGCGGCGTAGTCGACGCCGAGCCAGTCGGCCGCGATCGCAGCCTGCGCTGGCCCCATCGTGAAGTGGTCGCCAGCGGGGAGCGCAGCGAAGTCCGGTTCGAGGAACGGGCCGATGACCTCCCGCATCTCGGTCATGAGGCTTGTGTCGCCGGCGTGATAGAACGCGGTGTTGTCGGCGTCGGACTCCTGTGTCGGCTTCGCCTCGGAGATTACGAACCCGCCCGGCATCCCGGCGGACGTCTCGTAGCCCGTCTCGATGCCGTTGGAATGGTCTGCTCGCACCATTGTTACCCACGCGTCGCCGCACTCGACCGTCCCGCCGAGATTCATCCCCATCCCACCAACCGCCTCATCGAATCCGTAGTTGTCCTCGGCGTAGGCAACGAGTTCCGGCGTCGCGACGAGGGTCGCGTCGTTGAATTCACTCGCGTGTGCGACGTGGTCCTCGTGGCCGTGTGTCAACAAAACGTAGTCGGGGGCGTCGACGTCGGTCGGGTCGAGGTCCGTCTGTGGGTTCCCGAAGAACGGGTCCACCAGCAGGTCGGTTCCATCGACAGTGACGTACCACGTGGAGTGGCCGTGCCAGGTGAGTTCCATTACGAACGGTGGTATTCGGCTCACGGCCTTAATTATACTGTGTCGATCTCAACCGATCGACGGCGTTAGGATGGTGGATACACACCCCGACGTATGGAGATCCGGCGGATCGACGGCGGCCGGCCGTCAGACGCGATTTCGGTGCGGCGGGCGGTGTTCGTCGACGAGCAGGGCGTCCCCGAGGAACTCGAACTCGACGGCAAGGACGACGATGCGACCCACTTTGTCGCCTACGACAGCGGGAAGCCGATCGGGGTCGCACGCCTCCGATCGTACGATGGAGACACGAACAACAGCGAGACCGATAAAAAAGCGAACGATAGCGGGACCGACGGGACGGCGGGAAGCAGCGAGGACGCAACTTCGGGGGAAATAATAACGCGAGGGCGAGCCGCCGGGCCGAGCAGGGCCGCAAAGGTCGAGCGCGTCGCGGTGCTCGCGGATCGTCGCGGCGAGGGGATCGGCCGCGAGTTGATGGCCGCAGTCGAGCGCGCCGCCGACGCATCGGGGTACGGCCGACTCGTGCTCCACGCGCAGGTCCGGGTGGTATCGTTTTACAAACAGCTCGGCTACGACGCCGTCGGCGATACCTTCGAGGAGGCGGATATCCCTCATCGACGGATGATCAAGCAGCTGTAACTGCGCCGGCAGGCGGACGGCGTCGATCCGGGAACGCTTATATCAGACCCGGGAGACGCCCCGGCTATGCGACGGATACGATTCCGCGACTCCGGCGATGACGCCCGTTACGGCGAGTTGACCGACGACGGGATCATCCGTGCGGACCCGAAGCGCGAAGGCCGCGTCTCCGACGAGCTCGGGAGCTTCAACGTCAAGGATGTCGACGTGTTACCCCCGTGTGAGCCCTCGAAGATCGTCTGTATCGGGCTGAACTACGCCGACCACGCCGCCGAGCAGGGGATGGACGTTCCGGACCGACCCCTGCTGTTCTTGAAGACCCCGAACGCGGTCGCGAGCCACGACTCCGAGGTCGAACTCCTTCCCGACAAGGAGACCCTCGAGTACGAGGCCGAACTCGGCGTCGTCATCGGACAGCGGTGCCGGAACGTCGATGCGGCCGACGCCGATGAAGTCATTGCCGGCTACACCTGTGTCAACGACATCTCCAACCGCGACGACCAGCGCGTCGAGACGAACTGGGTCCGTGGAAAGTCCTTCGACGACGCGGCCCCGATCGGCCCCGTCATCGCCGCTCCCGAGGCGGTCCCCGAGGACGCCGCGGTCCGGTGTCGGCTCAACGGCGAGTTGCGACAGGACTCCTCTCGCGATCAGTTCATCTTCGACATTCCCGAACTGATCGAGGAGATTACCGCATACATGACTCTAGAGGAGGGCGACGTGATCTCGACGGGAACGCCGGAAGGTGTCGGCCCGCTCTCGGACGGTGACACCGTCGAAATAGAGGTCGAAGGCGTCGGCACACTCAAAAACCAGGTTCGGATACCCTGAGGCGGGTGTTCACAGGATCGGAGCCGGCGTCCCGAGCAGCCCGGAGACGACGAGCAGGCCGATCGCAGCACCCGACGCGAGGATATAAAAGGGGCGGGCGTCGCGGGCCGGCTGGCGGATCTTGTCGTTGTCGACCCCGCGCATTGCCTTTCCACTCCCGATCTCGACGAGGGCAGCGAGGCCGAACCAAAGCGCAAGCATGGTCAAGACGAGATAGCCGCTCGTCGTCCCGGTCAGCGACCCGACGGTGTACTGTGTCCCGGCGAGGTGGCCGCCCGAGAGGAACAACAACAGCGCGCTGATCCGGGTCACCCACCGGAGCGTGGAGACGACACTCCCGAAGGCGTCCGGCGAGAGTTCGCCGTCCATTGCCAGCGGGAGCACCGCCGCGGCGACGAACAGCACTGAGCCGGCCCACAGCGCGGAGAATCCGGTATGTATCGTGTACATCGCGGTGTCTACGACCATACCGTATCGCCGGGCGCGGGGGGCTTATAAGTCATCGTCTCGGACCGACGGCGGGCGGTCGGCGTGGGATGTTGGCGCGGGCGGACCGCGGAGCAGGTGAGAAGTGCAGGACGGGGACGAAAGCGAGACCGGAAAACGAGGCAGGGGGTGGGAACGGACGTGAGAACGAGACAGCGAGAGTGAACGCGGGGACGAGAGTGGAGACGAAAAAACGAGAGTGAGAGCAGCGAGACTACTCAAGTTCCGATTCGGCCCACGCGATGTCCTCGGGCGTATCGACACTTTCGAACGTATCGAGGGAGCCGTGGGCGAGCAGTTCGTCACGGTCGACAACCACCCGGTCGAGCGTCGACAGCGGCTCGATAATGCGTGGGTTCTCCTCCTCGAGGGCGCGCTCGCAGGCCGCGACGGCGGGCACGGTCTTATAAACGGCGTGGAGCGGCTCGAACCACTCGCTCGGCCGTGGGACGGCGACCTCGTGGTCCGCCGCCCGCTCGAAGAGGTACTGGACGATGCCGGGGTCCAGAAACGGCATATCCGCCGCGACGATCGCCGAGTACTCTGTATCCGACACCTCAAGTCCAGTCTTGATCCCGGCGACCGGGCCACGATCGGGGATCTCGTCGATAGCGAACCGGGGATCGAGCCCCTCAAGCGCCTCGGCGATCGGGTCGCGCTGCTCCTCACGGCAGTTGATCACCAGTTTGTCGGTCGCCGCGCACAGCCGGTCCGCGACCCGCCGTATGAGCGGGGTCCCGCCGACATCGACGACGGTCTTTTCAGTGTCGCCCATCCGGACCGACAGTCCGCCGGCGACGATCACGCCACTCGTCCCGTTCATGTACCGGTCGCTACCGCGTCAACCCTTTTGAACGGAACGGTTAGAGCGGTGTTTCGCTGCGCTCCGTTGCGCACTTCTTAAGACCGACCGACCGTTTGACCCACGCATGCATCCACGGGACCTATCGGATCACGTCGCCTACGAGGCCGGTCGGGGGGTCGAGGAGGTGGCCCGCGAGTTGGGCATCGACCCCGACGACCTCGTGAAGCTCTCCTCGAACGAAAACGCGCTCGGTCCCGCGCCGAAGGCCGTCGAGGCGATTGAGTCGTACGCGCCGTCGGTCCACACCTATCCGAAGTCCTCCGCCGCCGATCTCAGGGAGCGGCTTGCCGAGAGACACGGCGTCACCCCGGCGCAGGTGTGGCTCGCCAACGGCGGCGACGGGGCGCTTGACTACCTCGCTCGGGCGCTGTTGAGGCCGGGCGACGACGTGCTCGTCCCCGACCCGGGCTTTGCATACTACGCGATGAGCGCCCGCTATCACCACGGCTCGGTCAACGAGTACCCGATCCGGCGCGCCGACGACTTCGAGCAGTCCGC
>Ga0207414_1000324_pt1 | contig 22266 bp, 30 predicted proteins | sample PonA231FremontCA_2_FD_187269 | JGI IMG/M metagenome (GOLD analysis project Ga0207414, IMG submission 187269) | Marine sediment microbial community from Fremont, CA, USA - Pond A23 Sediment 1 (SPAdes) | ecosystem: Environmental > Aquatic > Marine > Unclassified | place: USA: Fremont, California...
ACCGTAATAAATCAGCTATTTCCGTGAACATCGAATCACTCCCCTATATTTGATTCTAGTTTCTGGCCCACCGTGCTATTTCACTGATGGACATATCTTTACCGTACATCAACATGCCAACGCGGAAGACTTTAGTTGCAGCCCGTACCATCAAATAAGTAAAACCACCGAGCACTACTAGACTGAGCAGGATCTCCCAGGCGGGTACCTCAGAAAACGCCGAACGCATCAACATCATCGTCGGGATAAATGGCGGAAAGAATGATACCAGTCTGACCCATAGCGCTTCGGGGCTATTGACAATTGCAGCGGAAAAGTAGATCGGTATTATCGGTAATAGAACGAAAACTCCCCTCGTCTGGCTGCTGGATTGAATATCCTTGGCGCTCGCCCCGAGCAGGGCATAAATTGAAGCGATCATAAGATAGCCCATAACGAAGTAGAATAAGTAATAGAACCCCTGGAAGGGACTGACCGGACCAATGGGAATATCGATTATCTGGGTTAAAACGACCAGACCGACTCCACCCCAGAGAGTTATCTGTGCCAGGCCAAGACCGGCGAAGCCGAGAAGTTTACCGGCAATCATCTCGAAGGAGTCTATCGAAGAAAGGACGATTTCAACTATCCTGTTTGACTTCTCCTTGCCTATACCGATCATCACCATGGAACCCTGAAACATCGAGGAAAGTACTATCATCATTGCAACACCGAATGGTAGTACGAACTGCCCCAGGCTCCGGCTCTCCTCTTCCAGCTTTACCGGACTGAAGTTTATAGGTCGGGTTAGTGCAAATATCTTACCGGGTTCGTAGCCGTTCTCCTGAAGGTTTTCTGTGCCAACTAACCTCGTAAGAACGGAACTCAACACTTTTCCCGCTTCAACCAACCTCGAATTGCTATCGAGGTTGCTAAAGATTTGCACCGGCCCTTCCTGGTAGGAAGATAGGGGCTCGTTCAACACGAAGTAGCCATCGATTTCTTTTTCTATGGCGCGCTGCCTGAGCTCGGATTCCTCGGATTCAGCAAGTTCCAGGTTGACGACATCCTGGTCGAGTGAATTGACGCTGTTATTTAAAGGTTTGAAGACTCCGGCTTTGTCAATAACGTACAAAGTTACGGGCTCTTCACTTCCCTGAAAGGCCAAAAAGTTGGGGACAAACCCAATTATTACGATGATTATTGGTATAACCACGGTCAAAATGAGAAAAGTCTTGCTTTTCAAATTCTGAGTAAACTCCCACCGAGCTACTTTAAAGATATCGTTATTCATGGCTTCCTCCTTTTGCCTTTGCGACAAAGATGTCGTGGAGCGGGGGTTTGCCAAGCTTAATCTCTTTCACGTCCACGGCATCAGGAAGATATTTCAAGAACTCGTTCGGGCTAAAACCTTTCTCCGTATAAAAACTGGCCGAGCCGTCTTTTATCTCCAGGTCAGAAATTCTGTCTCCAAAGGACTCGCGCAGTAAGATGCCGTCTCCTTCGAACTTTAATTCCACTAGTTCCTTTCCAAATTCTTCCTTTATCTTTTCGAGATTTCCGTTAAGAACCTCTTCACCTTCGTGAATCATGAATACCCGTTCGCATAGCTCTTCAACCATGTTCATCCGATGAGAAGAAAGGAGTATCGTCGTTCCGGATTTCCGGAGTTCAGCGACTATTTCTTTGAATAAGTCCTGATTTACGGGATCCAGACCGGCAAACGGTTCGTCCAGTATGGCGAGTTCTGGTTCGTGAATTATCGAAGCTATGAACTGAACCTTCTGTGCCATTCCTTTCGAAAGTTCCGATATCTTATCGTTCTCGAGGGCTCCCAGGTCTAGCTTCTTTAACCATTCCTTTGCTTTCATCCTGGCTACATTCCGAGCCATTCCTTTTAAATTACCGAGATACTCCAGCACTTCAATAGTTCTGGCGTCTTCGTAGAGGCCTCGCTCTTCAGGAAGATAGCCAATTTTCCGTTTTGAATCGTTATCTTTAACCTGCGGGCTGAATTTTACGGAACCACTGTCCGGTCCGATTATGCCCATGACAATCCTGATTGTGGTAGTTTTTCCTGCTCCGTTCGGGCCGAGAAGCCCCATTATCTCGCCCTCATTGACACGAAAGGATAAGTCTTTTACTACCTTATTTCCTCTGAAGCTCTTTTCTAGCTGGTCGACTTTCAAAATTTCCATGTTATTCACCTTATTTGTTTGTGAAAGGTTCAGACGTTATTTCCGTTTTCCAGCAGTTTGCGTACTATTTCGATAAAACGCCCACCCCGAAAACCTCTGACGAGAGTTACGTCCGAAAAAGTTTTATCCGTCTTTATTTTGGCCTCTTCAGTATCAACGATATTTAATACTTTAATAGATGGTAATCGTTGTTTAATCTGTCTCAACTGGTTGTTTGCCGATGGACCAGTTTTGTTCGAATTGAAAACCAGCAGGTCCGCCCCTAACTTAGCCAGCTGAGAACCCTTCACGTCGACGTTACTTCTACAGTACACTGAATCGACCTGAGGGACGGCTGCCAAAAGGGCTTCAAGGCCGTCTCTGAGTTCGCCGGGTTTTGCCAGGATCACTACCGTTCTTTTTTTCATGAGAGTACCTCGGTTTTATGCTTATTAATGTTACTCAATAAAGGCCCTGCAAACCCCGGAGTTTCGCTGACGCGGAATAGTACAAATGTATGGCGTCAAAAATTACGACCCCTGCATCCAAATTCCTGATTATCAACAGGGAAAGGGCGGTATTTCTTTAGCTCCTCCCAGCAGATAGCGGACTGCAGGACGATCAAAACCCCTATTAGATATATAAGAATTGGGGGGGCAAACGGGAGAATAAAAAGTTGAAATATTACGCTAAAAAATAATGCGATTCGCAGGAGATTCCTGCTGGCCAGGAAAAGTCCCCCAAGAAGCACCTCCACTCCGATTGAAAGGCCAATAAATACGTTTAAATTTGGGGCGACAAAATTTGTCCAGGCAGCTTTGTAAATAGAAAATAGAGTGTTGTTTGCTAATTCGCCGTAGAGCTCCGGGTTGAATAAAAGCATCAACAAGTTCGCCAGAGCTATAATTAAATAGGAAATTCCGAATACTTTCCTAATCAAGTTCATGTTGTGACCTCCGTTTATTTTACGAGGAGCTTCACCAGCAGCGGGCTAATGAAGCTCCCTTTCTTTTTCCGAAATCGTTATTTGTGAGTTCTTTTTGTAGCTGGTGTTCGGCTGTCTAGTATTTCCGGTGCTTTTGCGTTCCATACTTAGACCTCCGTAGAGCAAGAACGGCGCGAGAATTACTACCAGCAGGGTTAGCGTATAAGTAATCATCTTTTTCACTCTCCTGGGTTGGTTTTTATCATTTCGATAATTTAACAGGACGTACCGGCTCTTAACTTTCAGTTTTAGTTAGAGAAAAAAAGAAAGTAGGTTTTTCATTCCAACCTTGAGCAGTTTTTCGCTTTTAGGTCGGGCCTTGTTGGCCAGCCTTTCCCGCTTCCCTTCCCGTAGTAGATCTTTGTGGCGAAATTTACCGATTTTTTCAGCTTCGTAATTATTCATTCTTCCCACCTCCTGTCCTCCGGTACACGGTTTTTTTCTAGTAACGAATTTGCGTTATCTTTACAATCTTATTTTATACTCTTTAGAATGCGAAAAATCGGATATTCAGCCCGAATTGAATAGTACAAAAGTTTCATTTGATTAAAGTACTGAGGGATAAACGTTGGAAGGGGTTACAGAAATTATTTCCGGAATGAAAAAACCTCCCGGTATCCCCCGGGAGGTTTAAGGTAAAAATAGTTTATAATTTACGCTTCTGGTAAGGCCCTTATTCTTGGCCTGTTTCGTCACCAGCTTCGGTAGTTTCGTTTTCTTTCCCCTTTTTATCCTTTTTCTTGCTAAATTTTTCGACCGCTTCGGGTATCATCCCAAGCAGGGAGTCAAATTTCGAGTCCTTGGCTTTTATCGGGACTACTGAGACCTCTCCGTCCTGTGCAATTATTAGTGCCGCGGGTTCTATCTTGACGCCGCCGCCGGCTCCACCACCACCGCCTTTGTCTCCGGAAGAAGCTTCTTCGCCTTCCCCTCCGCCACCGCCGTAGCCCACGCTCATCTTGCTGACAGGAATGACGGTCGCTCCCTGAATTTCTATCGGTTCGCCAAAAATTGAGCTCGTACTCGCGTAACTTTTTAAATCATCAGCCAGCTGTTCGATCATCTCTGTTATCTCCATCTTTATACCTCCCGTAATTTGAAGATTGTAAATCAACGATTTCGTACCATCTTCCAGATCTTGCGCTTCGGCAATTTCCAGAGTATAAGGATAAGTAAAACAAATAACTGAATTATCCTAATTTCTACTCCGAAAATTCCCGCCAGTTCCAGCTTTTCTTCCTCGAATTCAGGCTGGACCTCAACCCTTGCGGAGGAAAATGATTGAGTAAGTACGCCTTTTAAAGCTTCTATTAGTCCTGTCAGCGTGCCAGTCAAATAGGGATCCCCGGTACCTATCCTGCCCCACAATTCCAGCTCTGCAACTTTGCCGTGTCTTCCGAGAAACTTAATTATGTACTTAATAATCCCGGATATCTCTGTCCCCAGTTTTAAAAAATCGATCCACTTTTTGAATTTGTCTTCCTGCTGGCCGTTTCCCTTTTTTTGCTCTAATTCTTGCCTTTTTTTCTTTTCTACACCCTTTTTCTTGGAACCTCCGGGATAGACTGTAAATTTCAACCCGGCTAAGTTTAGTTTAACCGTCGTTCCGGATTCTAATCCTTCTACGGTTACACCAACCCACCTGGTAAGGAGAAAAACCAATAAAGCCAGTATTACGGAAAGAATAATCCAGAGTATCATTGCTCTATACCCATTGGTCTTTTCAGTAACTTAAACCAAGACCACAAATTGGTTTCGCTCGGAACAGGGCAAAATTCATATTACGCGTTTATTAATAACTTCACTAAACTAGGAGCGTAGTGTCCCGAATTTTCGTCTACCGTTTTAATAATATTATAAGAAATTCGATTCCGAAAAAATGTGGCCAAAAGTCTCGCTTCATCTCGGACAAATGAATGAAAAAAAACAGGCAGGGTTGGCAGAGAATTCAGCTGGTGAATAAAGAAAAGTCACGTCTTTGTTGAAGACAAAAACCTCCAAGTACTCCCCAAACAACTAAAAGGTATTTTCGGCTTCATCCGATTCCATCGGCGGAAAGGCAAGAGTAAATCAGGACGAATGTCGTAGTTTGGATTTTAACTGGCACGAGGGGCCACTATAGAAGTAAAAAATGAATAGGCGGAAACAGACCGCTAAACCTTAAAAGTTTTTCGGTCTGCACCGCCGAAAAAAGATTTACAACCGGTTATAACTTATTGGTATCGGAAGAAAAAATACTTCAAATTTACAGAAATAGACTAATCGTTATTGGTTTAAATGAATTTATTCCCAATATTTCTGGCCCAGTTCCTTATCTTCTCCCGATCGATATTATCCTGGACGGAAAAGCCAAATATCTTTATCCTTCCGCCGAACGTCTCGGCAGCCACGGGTTCGACGTTAAGCCTCGGTTTTATTTCTTTATCGACGTATTTTTCGATTGCTTCCTTGTGACTTTTCTCGTCGCCGCCTTCTACCGACGATAGGAATACCGCGACGTTTTTACCGGAAAAATCGTTCTCCATGAATTTCAAGGCACCTTTGTAAACCCTGCCCATCCTTACCCCGGCTCCTATGATCACGTTTTCGTAGTTCTTAACTTCTGGTGTGGACTCTTTTAAATTGACCAGCTTAACTGAAATATCGAATTCTTCTCTCAGAACCTGACCAATCAACTCCGCCGCCTCTTTTGTCGCTTTCCCTCTCGTCACGTACGCTATGAGCGTAGATTTATCGTTCATTTAACTCACCTCTAAAAAACACCTGATTGCGAAAACCTGGAAAATCAAGCATCTTGACTTTCAATAAAGTTAGAAGACTTCCATGCCAAAAACGTAAATAGAACTCCCAGGATCAAAATCCCCACGAAAACTCCCGCCGGAACGTAGTCGCCGCGCTGACCGTAGAACCCGGCGGCGCTAATCACTGAATAAGTCAGCAGGCCCGTTCCGAAAAAGAACCAGGTCTTTGACCAGCCTTTTTCAGCCAGCAGCCCCAAACCTACGACAATAAGAACCGAAGCAGTTATGAGTTCGACGGCTATATGGGTTCCCATCTCGATAGGGGTCGAGCTCAGGGAACCGGACACTTCCCCGACTCCCCCGATCAACAAGATCAGCCAAATAAGGACAATGGAGAATCCGACAATCAGGGAAAAGGCCGCAGAAGCTTTTCTGAGATTCACGGCTATCTCCTTGCTTGAGCCCGGGAGATATAACTATCTCCTCCGGCAAACCCGAACTTTTGAGATTTCGATACCCTGGAAACCAGGTAGAACTGAACCAGAACCAGCACTCCGTTCGAATAAAGGAACGTCAATCCAAAAGGAATCAGTCCGATATTGAACCCCAGGCTAATAAGGTAAGCCAGGCCGAGAAACCTCCGCCCCCGTAAAAACAGAAGACCGAGCCCAACCTCAAATGCGACAGTCAAACTTACGAAAACGTAAAGGTTTGGCATCACCAGTGAATTCCAGGCATTCCGATAGAACGGGATTAGTGCCTGGACCGCAAACTCTTTGTAGATTTCCGGGGAAAATACGATCATTGCTACGTTTGCGATCGCCCCGACCAGATAAATAAAACCGAATAACTTTCTTAAAAAATTCATTTTTACCTCCCGATCCTTTTGCTATTATCCAGAAGAAGTTAGCAGTCCAAGTTTATCAATTAACCATTACTTACAGAATAATTTTACTTCTTCAGGAAAACCAGAAATCGGTCATAGGGTCCGCCGGAACCCCGTCAAAAGTAGGCAGATTAGAAGATATTCTCGGTCAAATGTCGTACTGGGGGGCGAAGGGGTTTAAGTGATGAGTGTACAAGTTTACACATAACGACTTAATTGATATGATAAGAAAGCAATTTAGGCTGGGATTTCTCAGTATGACGACATATGGGAGGGACAGATGGATATACTCGATTTGGCAGGCGGCAGCTAAATTCGGCTGACCAGGGGCAAATAATTGAAAAGCACAGAGAGGTATTCGCAGAGATCAGGAATTTCGGGCCGGAAGCCCCTAACTACGTCGAGAGGACCCGAAAAAGAGCCGCGAAATTGGACGAGGAAGATGCCGAAGTAATAGCAACCTCCCTGAGTTTTCTCTTCACTTCCGATACAAACCACGAGGCCTACTGGTTTGGGGGTATCATTAGGGAGAGGTAGAAAAATGAGCAAGAAAGAATCGAGACTGGAAATAGTAGACACTTATCCCAACTTCCTTACCTGTTGGAATGCTGCAGGGGTTCTTTCGATAAAGGAAAAGCTGCAAAAGTGGAAGGCGGAGTACATGAAAAAGTATCCGGCACTTCTCCAAAAACAGGTGAAAGACTACGATAGTCGGGGGTTCAATTGGAAGGAAGAAGCCAAAGAAAACGTTTTCCCATACCTCGAAGAACGGCTGCCGGATATGGAAGAGGCCAGAAAACACCTGCTTGATGTTCTTCCAGCCGTTTATGATCAAGCCTGTAGCTTTTTTAAATTAAATCCGGAAATCATTACTTATATCTATGTGGGCATAGGTTGCGGTGCAGGATGGTCTACATCACTTGAAAACAAGCCGGCTCTCCTGTTTGGTTTGGAGAACATCGCCGAATCCGGATGGAGCGATAAGCGCTCGATCGAAGGACTCGTGGCGCACGAATGCGGTCACTCATTTCACGAAATAATCCGGGAAAACGCAAACCTCCCCCTCAAAGAAGGACCCTTCTGGAGGCTCTATAAAGAAGGAGTGGCCAAGTGGAGCGAATTCAAGCTGCTCAACCGGGAAAGCTGGTACGAGGTAGAGGGCTTAAATGATCCGGAGTGGTTGCACTGGTGTCGGGAGAACCTTGATTGGCTTGCGGAGGAATTTTTACGGAGAGTCGAGAAGGAGGAACCGGTCAAAGAGTTTTTTGGCTCCTGGTACGATCTAAAAGGCTGGAAGCAGACGGGATATTTCCTTGGTTACAGTGCTGTGACACATCTCCAGGAGGGAGGTTCTCTGTCAAACACTAACGTCCTTAAACTATCGAATCCGGCTGATAAGATGAAACAGGTCCTAGAAAAATTGGCGAGGAAACGATAGAAGGTTTGCTGTTAACCGTTGATCGGTTCGGCTTATAGGTAGGTAAAGCAGTTGGGAAACTCTTCACGAGAGGGCCTTGCAAAAATAAATGTACTTTGTCAAGTAGTGGATGAAAATACCGTAGAGACAATGACGTTTCTTTTCACCAGTCGCGGCTGAGGAGTCTCCTTCCGGCAAAATTTATCGAGAAGCGCGATACAGTGAGGGGAATAACAAATACCAGAATTCCTCCCCCAATCTGACGGACAAGTTTTCCAAAATAATCCACGTAAGGCAAGCTCTCGGGGTGAAGGGCGCAGACCGCGCTCGCTCCCACCAGAGATAAGTAAACGGCCACTATCGGAAACATCAAAAACCTCAGCACGCCCGGTAGGCATTTTTTTGGGTCTATCACATTGGGCCTTCCAAAGCTAACGATCATCCCAATTCCCAGACTAGTCGCCCCGAAGGCAACGAAGGGCAGAATAACAGAGCCAATTAGGAGGAACTTTAGAGGCGAACCGACAAGTATGCTCCCGACAACGTGATAAATTTCCGCAATCAGGGTAACGGGTATAAAATAGGTAATTATCTTTGCCCGAACCAGCCTGGTTCCAGCTAAAGGAGAAGTAAAAATACTCGAGGTATTTCCCCTTTCCGAGAAGAATGCGAGTGACGAAAATGCCCCACAGAACGTATACAGGAAGAGCCAAGCAGGGATGAAACCAAAGTACGGCGAGGCCAGTGGTCCAACTTGATTGCTTTGATAAAACAAAATAATTGGAACAACCAAGGACACGGCCAACAAGTACCAAAGACTACTAACTGAGCGCAGGTCCCGAAGGTAAACCTTGGCTTCTTTCTTTGCCACGGCCCAGGTAGAAATGAAAGGCTTGGGGATATTTGTCTTCGAGAGTTCCATTCTTGATGTGACTTCTTCTTTGCTTGTACTGACTTCCCCAACCGAAGCAACCCCCTGGGAGAAGGCATCGGCCAGTACGTTTCGGTTGAGCAAGAATATGATCTCGGCTGCCCCCAGAAGAAGACCAAAATTGAGGAGAAACAGCGTAAGTGAACCCCCGGTGCCAAAGTAAGATAGGGAAGAAGCCAACCAACCGCCCGGCAACCACTCGATGGCCGGGTGGGAAAATATGATCTTCAGACGTTCTAATTGACCAGGAGTTACGTTCGGACCGGATCCTCCAGTATAGAAATTGAAGTAAAATATACCGTAAATAACCGCCCCCACTATCGGGCCCAGGGCTTTGAGGGTTCTGCGCAGGCGATTTGGGGGAGACAGCTTGACGGCAATGAGGGTTAAAAGGGAGGAAACTCCGGTCATCACCGCCGTGAAAGCGAATACGCCAATTATCATGACGAGATAATAAATTGTCCCTACTCCGGAATAAATTCCATAACCCACCAGGAGGGGAAAAGCTACCGCAGAAATCAGCTTGCTGTTATCTAGCCAGGCGGAAAGGAACTTGTAAGTGAATACGGTCCGGGAGGGAATGGGGGCGCAGCGAAGCAGGTTCAAGTCGCTCGAGGTTCGGGATATTGGGGATGGCCATTGGTGGACCGCTTTTGGTAACTCTGAGTAACGCGGGTTACTTCGAACTCCGAGGGTTTGGCCGGGCACTGAGCGGCGTCGGCCTTATATTGCTGATAATTTACCTTCTCTTATTTTGGTTCTATAGAAAATACCCGAGATAAAGAATGAAGAAAGAAAAAGTCTATAAGACAATTCATCTCCTATACACCGGAGCTGTTTTTACCGCCCTGGCCATTGGATTTTCTCAAGGCCTAGTCCCGGTAGTACTCATTTGTTCAGTCTCCGCTCCGGTTTACTATCAGTTCATCAAAAGATGGAGAAGGAAACGGGGGGTCGTTAGATCGGATGGAAGGACGGCCGGGCAGCACAAAAAGATAGTCTTCATAAGCTTTTGGATCGTTTTCATGGCCACTTATGGCTTTTACTACGTCACTCTGGGGGCTCGGAAAATACGATCTGGTAAATCAACCCTGGGCAGAATACGGCCAAAGGGCGGGGTTATTCGGCCTTTTTACTATTACAATACGTCTTAGCAATGGTTTAGATTTGATTAAAGAACTGGCTCGAACTCGAGAGGAACGGTTGATCAAGTGAAGACCAAAATCAAGAAATTGCGGGCCAGAGAGGATTTAACTCAAAAGGAGCTTGCGGAGATGGTGGGCGTAAGGAGGGAAACGATCGTGTTCTTGGAGCAGGGAAAATACAACCCCTCCCTGGAGCTGGCCCATAATGTTGCTCAGGTGTTCGATAAGAGAATAGAAGAGGTGTTTATATTCGAGGATAGCCAGAAACGGGAGGGAAGTGATGAATGAAATCTTAAATGGCTCGAGGGTAAGAGCGTTTTTTTTAAGTTTCAAAGCGTCTTTGCTATCCACACGTTTTCAAACGGAGGTGTCAGCGATGAAAAAGCTGACCTATTTACTGGTGGTAGTTCTGGTAAGTTCCTTGGCCGTCGGCGGGTTAGCTTTCGCCCAGGGAAACGAGATGAAGACTTACAGGAACGAGGAGTACGGGTTCAGTGTTTCCTACCCGGAAGGCTGGACAAAGACGGTGATGAACTATAAAGGCACTGCGGTACTTTCGGTAAGCGCTTATCCGGATCCCCATAACCTAAGTATCACCGCTGCAGAGTTGAAAGAGGACCTCTCGCTTGAAGAATACGTCAGAGCCTATGATCTCAGGCTGGATTCGCTGGTCAGGTACCAGGACGTGGAGAAACGAAAAGAGACCGTCTCCGGAGCCGAAGCTTTTATCAGGATCTCTACCATGGCCAAATCTGGGAACGGTGGAACAAGAGGCAAGGATGTCTATTTGAAAAAAGGGGCTATGCTTTATACTCTGTCTTTCAGCACGTCGGTCGATTCTTATGAAGAGGCGACAGAGGAATACCTCGATCCGATACTGGAAAGCTTTAAGCTGACTTGATTTTTCTGTATGTACTTTTTCAAAAAAATAGCTCAGCTTAATAGGAGGTGTAGCCATTCCGAAAAAAGCACTATCGGTCCAAAGCCTGAAGAAAATATATGGAAGTAGCGAGAACCCCGTCCGGGCAGTAAAAGGGATAAGTTTTGACGCCGACAGGGGAGAGATCCTCGGACTTCTGGGGCCCAATGGGGCGGGCAAGACCACGACCATCAAGTGCATCAGCTCGTTGATTACGCCGTCCTCGGGAGAGGTTAAGATCGACGGTTCTTCGGTCCAAAACGAGCCCGGAAAGGCGTTGAAAAGGACCAGCGCCGTCCTGGAAGGCAACCGCAACGTATACTGGAGGTTGACGCCCAGGGAGAACCTGGAATTTTTCGCCAGCCTCCATGGGATCAACCCGGCGAAAAAGAGGGAAGATATTAGGAAGCTGTTGAGTTCCCTCCGACTGGAGGAAAAGACGGATACGCCGGCGCGGAAGCTGTCCCGGGGGATGAAACAAAAGCTCGCCCTAGCTGCCGCCCTCGTCCGAGAGCCCGAACTGCTGCTGCTGGACGAGCCGACGCTGGGGCTTGACGTCCAGGCCTCCCGGGATATGGAGCGCCGGGTGCAGGAACTCGCTGAAGAAGGGGATCTTACCATTCTGTTTTCCAGCCACGACATGGACGTGGTCGAGGAGGTATGTGATCGGGTGATAGTCCTCCAGGAGGGGGAAATAGTTGTAGAAGACCGGGTGGAGAACCTGATCGACCTCTTCCGGGCCGAAGGGTACAGTCTGGTTCTCGATGATTCCCTGGAAGATGCCGCCAGGAGTCCTCTGGAGGAGGAATTCGACCTCTCCTTCAACCCTAATCAAAGCGAAGAGCGAACAGAAATAGAAGCCAGCCTGGCCGAGCCGGCGGAGGTTTATCGGTTACTTGAAAGGATCGAGGAAGCGGGCGCCCAGGTTATCTCCTTAAATCGGAAGCAACCCGACCTGGAAGAGGTGTTTCTGAATATCGTGGAGGGCGGGGAAAAATGAGAGCTAAACTTCTTTTGTTGTGGGGCTTGCTGAAGAAACACGTGATCGAGCTGAAAAGGTATTTCTTTGATTCCTTGTCGGGTCTAGTGACGATCTATCTGATATTCCTGCTAATATTTTTTGGCTTCAAGGGGTTCGTCTCTGGCCCAAACTTCGGAAACACGGTGGATGGAATCGTCGTCGGTTTCTTCCTCTGGAACTTTACTCTCGAAGTTTATTCGGAGCTGTCTAATTCCCTGATCAGAGAGGCCCGATGGGGAACTCTCGAGCAACTCTACCTGTCTCCGGAGGGTTTCGGATGGATAAGCTTCTTTCAGGTACTCTCCTCTTTTGCCCTCTTTTTTCTGGTAAACCTGGGCTTTTTGTACCTGATGATGTTCACTACCGGGAGGTTTCTTCGCCTCAAACCGGTAAGTACCCTGCCGATTATCGGGGTTACTCTGCTCGGCGTCGGCGGGATCGGTTACTTCCTCGGGGGCTTGACGCTTGTCTTTAAGCGGGTTGAATCATTTCTGCAGATCGTCCAGTTCGTATTCATTGCCCTGGTCATGTTTCCACTCGAAAGTTTACCCCTGATGAAGTACCTTCCCCTGGCTCACGGGGCGGACCTTCTGCGAAGAGTAATGGTTCAGGGTAAGACCATATCCCAGCTTCCACTATCGGATCTGATTTTCTTGGTCCTCAATTCGACAATCTACTTTGCAATCGGTTACGGTGCATTCAAGTACTTCGAGAGCATTGCAAAAAGAAAGGGTTTGCTCGGACATTATTGAAAATTGTTCGGAGGAGGAATTTATGAAAGGAAAAAGGTTTCTGATATCGATCCTGACTATATTTCTGATTCTTCTTCCCGTCCTTCGCTCCGTTGGGGCGAGCAATCAAAACGATATCACCCAAGGGTCTCAACGGAATAACTGGTGGAGCTCCCATCCCCGCTGGACCCAATGGCTGGCGGCCACTTTAGGCGGAGTGATTGGAAGCGCCGTCGGGACGACGGTTTTCAGCCTGCTGTCCTATCCGGTTTTTTCAAACCAAGAAGGTACTTATCATCCTGGGCCCCCGTCGCTATACTTCGGTTTTGTGGTGGGTTATCCGCTCGGTTCGGGCCTTGGAGCCGGCTTCGGCATGGAAAAGTCAGCCGAACTGCTGGATAGGGACGGAAAAGACCTGGAGACTTATTTGACTTCGAGCTTAACCGCGGCCGGGACGTTTTACGGCTCCCTTGCCCTCAATGCGGGGTTAAAGAAGCTGACAAATGATCCTTCGGCCAAAGAGACGATCAATATAGCAACTGGCTCCCTCGCCCTGGCAACACCGGTGGTCAGTTCAACCGTTACGTCCTGGCGGTACGGGTCGTCGAGTTCCCAAAATAATTCGGGGTGATAAAATGTCTCTTCAAAGAAAAGTAGCAACAGTGTTAATTGTCCTCCTGTTATCCGTTGGCTTCGTAGGGGGGTTAGTGGCCTTTGCAAATGGCGACCTCCAGTACAAAACCTTCACGAGCAAGGAGTTCGGCTTTTCAATTAGTTACCCGAAAAGCTGGGATAAGGGGCTCCCAAAAGTGGATGGGCCGCAGGTCTATCGGACTACCACACTCATACTGAGCAGTCCGGCAGAGCTGTCTGCAGGGGTAAGCGTCTCTGTAAAAGAACTGGCCGAGGCTCCCTCACCGGACGAGCTCAAGAGATATTACGAGCTCAGAGCCAAACTGGCCCCCGAGATGGGCATTACTGAGGTCAAACTTGGAGGGTTCGCCGGAACGAAGGCGGTAATTGTTAAAATTACCCGAACCAGTTTTTATAAGGAGACGGTAACTGGTAAAAGCGGGGAGGAGGAGAGCAAATGGAAGAAGACCGAACGGACATGGAAAGGTAAACTGGTAGGAGTGATTAAGGACGGTTTCTTCTACCGGATCTCGGCAGGTTCTTTTCTTGACACTTATGAGGAGTCAAATGAGAAATACCTCGAGAAAATACTAGGTTCTTTTGAGTTCAAAAAAATATCGGGATAATTTTTCGCCCTACCATGCGATCGGCCAATTGAGAGAAACGAAACAACCTTGACCAACTATCTTTTAAAGAATTGAAAAGATCAGGTCGATTACGTCCTAAAGTAAGGCTCTCAGAGAAGCCGGTTTAATTAAAACGCTGGCTTAGCCCAAAAAGCACCGTCGCTGAAGGGGACCTTAATCGATATATTCTCAGGAGGCAGAGTACTATTTTTGGTTAAACTGAAATTGCCGAGGAAACACAGTGGCTTACCGAAAGAGAGGAATGGGCTTATTGGTAAGGTAAAGCTTCAGATCCTTATGAAATGATATCATTTGCCGTTTCTCTTCCCTTCTCATATTGCTCTTCGGTGGCTCCGATTTCAATATTTCTCTTTCGAGCCAACCTGTAAATTTCGTGGACGGATTCATCCAATAGTTCAGCCCCTCTCGAGACGGACAAACGGCCCTCCGAAATTAGCTCAAGCACGTATTGTTCGGCACCTTCGTACATCAGTTGTCTCAAAGCTGTAGATCTATCTACCTTTTCCTCTTTGGATTTAGCTTCTGCCAGGTCCAACAAGTTGTCCGGGATTCGAAGCGGATAAGGTTTTTTAGTCACATTATTCACCCCCACGGTCTAGTTTTTCTAACGCCATCCGGTATGAGTTCCTTCTTATAAGGTATTTTATCTGTTCCAATCCTCTTTTTGCTTCCTCATTTGAGATTATTCCTTTATTCGCCATAGCGACTATCGCGCTGGCTGGAGTAATAAAAGGAACCTCCCCGTATTCAGATTTTTGATTATTCCCCTCGAGCAGATTCAAAAAAGTTCTATCATCCGATATTATTGCGTCTCCTTGTTCCTGGAAATAAAGACGTAATGCCTGTTTTTCGCCTTTTCCCAGGGAGGTTGGGTCTCCACTACTTAGCACTCGCTTGTCTTTATCAGATTTTCTTGCTTTTTTAAGTTCGATGCTTTTCTCTACGATCTCTTCAATTTCAAAGGCGTCTTCGTAAAGTTCCTCCTTTCCCCTAGTTACCGTTTCCCGATGGACCGCCTCCGGAATCAAACAGTCATGTCGTTCAGCAAGGAGCTTCAGGAGACCCGCCTTTTGCAATTTAATAAGGCCATCTGAATCCAAGATTAACTTGCTCATCAACCTTATTATACATTCTTATACGAATTTTTAAATGCCCTTTCAGTCATTATTGGTCGGGACGTTTCGGGAAAGGGGGCGATTGGGTCGATCCAACACGGGACAAATCAAAATCAATTAATCGACAAATTTCTCACTTATCCATCGCCCTGTCTCGCCAGTCCTCGGGCAGCTTTTCGATCGCGTACCGCAGAGACGTTCTTGGCATGTCCTCCTTATGGGCCATCACGTAATCGAACACCGCCCTGGGGTGGTCTTTACTCGCTTCCTTTAGCATCCAGCCATAACCCTTCTGGACAAGGTCTTCTTCGTCGGAAAACAGCAAATCCGCAATTTCCAAAGTTTCGTCCAGGACTTCTCCGTTCCTTATGGAGTAGATCATGGTTACCGCGGCGCCTCGCCTCTTCCAGATATTATCCGAGCCGCACCAGTTTTTGAGGTTTTCGATCAAATCGGGGTACTGATAAACCAGTTCCCCCAGAGCGTGAGTACAGAGGTCGTCACAGGCTCCCCAGTTATTGACGTACCTCTCGATCCAGCTTTCGAACCGGGCAAAATCGTCAGTTTCGTATTGGGCTTTCAACCTGTGAGCCCACTGAAACGCGATCGTCCGGTTTTCGGATATTCCGGTATCGAGTAGTTCCTCGCAGATTTCGAAGATATCTTGCTTCGATAGACCCTTGATTTCACCGTAATATCGCCGGGCGAGTTTCCGAACCTCGCCGGTCCTGACGCCGTAGTTCTCTATCTCGTTGTTGAAGTAGTTCTGTACGATTTCTCTGTAGTCCTCGTCCACCATTTCCAGTAGTTCGATATTGATCTTCTTTATCATTTCGTCCTTCATCCACCTTCCCCTTACAAATTTTTTTCTTTTAACTCAAGTTCCACCATTATAAAACCCCTTTACAATTTAGGGCCCGAAAACTTTAACCGGGCAAAACTTCAGCGTAAAAACATGATTTACAATAGTCGATAGCCGGTGGTTTCTATCCACGGTGTATACCTGGGTTAAAGTGTTTGGTGGTTTGCTTCGGTAGTAAATGCGTCAAAGGTACCAAAGGACATATCTATACACTTCAACCACCCGGGACACCGGCTCTGGAAAAATCCGACTATCGCAGAATTGACATGGTGGAAGAGTTGAGTATAAGTATTTTAAACGCTATTAAATGCAACGTACTCTTGGAACCGAATAATTACATAATCCTGAGTCACAAGCTTTAGAAGCTCGAGCCGCTTAAATTTTTTGATTTTTTCAGTTATTTAATTCTATTTCATCGGCCGGGAGCAGCCCCACCTCCTTCTGATACATTGTATTTTTTCGTATCGCCAGGGTCTTGATTTAACTCCTGTAGACCAAAAGGAACGCAAATAAAATAAAGACTAGCCCGGCTATAAAAAGACCGATACCAATACCTTGAATTAGCGGCACCTTGACGCCGATCGTTCCGTCAATATCGATTCCGCGGGAGCCGTCCTGGTTCATCAGGACCAGCGAGTAGCGACCTTCCTCGACTCCCCACCTGAGAACCTGGGCCCCTTTTCCGTCAGTCGAGGCTTTCCAGAACCCTTCCTCTCCCGGTGGAGTGTCCAATACGCCACCCGGAAATTCTCTGTAATTTATCCTCGGCGGTCGGAAGGGCCGGTTGATATCGAGTTCCCTGATCTCGTCATAAGTGACGCCGTTCAGGTACCTAAATAAATCATCCTCTTCGGCTACACCGATGAAAACTCCTGAATCCTTGTTGTTTGTTGCTTTAAGCTTTACCTTTACAAGCTGAGACCAGTCAAATAACCAGGTAGGTCCGAATTCTATATGCGCCGGATAAGTTGTCACGGCGTAAGAATCACGCTCTATGTTAACAGTTCTGGTAGAATAGTAACCCTCTGAATCCCGTAAAAACGTGTTCGACCAGAGTAGAGCGCCACCTCCTGCGACAAGACCCAGCCCGATAAGCAGCACTATAACTGAAACCGCAACTGAAAATATCTTTCCTGCATTCATCTTGACCTCCCTGCATTGATTAATCAGAGCAACGTGCACCGCTGAGAAAAAGCTTACACCATACTTTACATAAACCTGTTCTGAATGACACTGGAGGATAGTTGGTTCGTATAGCACAAATGTCGTAGAAATTTTCTGAAGCCTACACCGGACGCAACAAAGCTGAAGACTTCATCTAAAATTGGCGTGGTTATATCCGAACAGTGGAATTAGACCGAAGTTGACTGTACCGGACACCTTTTTTGGGTTGAAGCTGTTGACGGTCTCTCCGTTGGGGCGAGACGCTGAAGTCAAGAAATAAGAGACAGGGCAACGGTTTTATAGTGGCAACAGCTGGTTTGTTGCTTTTATTAAATAGTATCGACCAAGTACAGATATTTACCCACATTTCTTTCTGGCCGGTAATTCTGATTTTAGCCGGAATATGGTTCCTGTTCCGGGGAGGCAAGGAGCCAACAGTCATAGACAAGGACTAGCTCAACCTGGTGGCGCTGTTTTCGGGTAACAGCAGCAGGGCCGTATCCCAGTCGTTTAAAGGTGGCAGCAGCGTCTCCATGTTCGGCGGGAGCGAGGTCGACCTGAGGGATGCGAAGCAGTCGAGTGGAGAAGCCAAATTCGACGTATTTGTCATGTTTGGTGGGGCAGAAATAACTGTTCCCAAAGACTGGGAGATAGTGATAAAGGGACTACCCATTTTCGGTGGAATGGACGACAAGACCAGTGCACCGGCACGAGAGGGTGAACTGGCTGATCCACCCACGCTGGTGATTAACTACCTGGCACTGTTTGGTGGCGTAGAAGTAAATAACTAGCCACTAAAGAAAACGTGGGTTGCTGGGGCCGCAAGGTGTAATATACTTTTTCATTGGGCTCTTTTACCAACAATAGCTGAGAATGCCCCAGGGCTTGCCCTGGGGATGAATCAGCTGGTTTTTGGTCCAGCAGTCAATCGAGGATACTCCCCTTAATCACTGCTGTTTATTATTTGAGTGAATCTTTCTTATTTCGGGTATAGCTCAGTGCTGGACTCGATTGACTGCTGGGTCAAGATTTGTAAAAGACCTAAGTATGATTTTAAGTTGTTTTTTTACATGCCCCGGCATGTGGCCGGGGTTCTTGACTCGCCGCGATATTGGGCAATCGGGACCTTTGTAAAAATTGGTCTTTTGTCCGAAAATATATCTATACCATAATTATATCTGGAGGTAATCCAATCTAAATGTTCTGGCATCAATGGTGGTTCTGGTTAATCATTGTTTTATTCACCTTGCCTGTTCTCGGAGAGGAAATAAAAGAAATAATTGCTGCCGGTCGAGCGGATCCGGAAAAGCTGGATAAATTGAACGAAAAAATCGTGGAACTGGAACACGAACTTGCTCAGGCAAGAGCTGATAAAAAAGCCTACGAGTTACAAAAGGAATTGGAGCAGGAGGAAAAAGAAAAACTACGGACCCAGAGCAATGGGCAGCAAATTACCCTGATTGGCTTTTGTGATCTAATTGGCTTTACTCCCTTCCTGAATAAGCATGGAGACGAGAAGGCAAAAAGAGTTCTAAAGAGATTCAACAAAATGGTTCGATCGGAATTAAATACTTATGACGGTATAGAAATAAAGCAGCTGGGTGACGGTTTTATGTTCAGTTTTACCAGCTCAGAAAATGCTATTAGGGCCGCTCTAGCTTTTAGAGAAGGTTTGAAAAAAATTAATTCGGAAGACGATCTTGACTTATCAATACGGGTCGGTATCCATGCGGGAGAAGTAATCCGGGAGGACGACGATATAATCGGTGCTGACGTGAATATGGCCGAAAGAATTATGAAAGAGGCTTCCACCGATCAGGTAGTCGTCTCGGAAACTTTTCAGCGGCTTGCGAATGCCGGAGACCGCTTTGAGTTTGTAGAACTCGGCGAGAGAAAGCTCAAAGGGTTCAACGGCAGTAGAAAAATTTACGAAGTCAGAGAAGTCTGAATTCTGTTGAATTCGGTATTTCCGCTCAAACTAAAGTTTACTGTAAAAACACCCCCCCCGAGGCCGACTGTATCAACCTCTTTCAGTGCGATAAATTTCTTGGAAAGTTTTCTACAAAATATTAATGACCAATCCTGCCAGAAGTAGTTCCTAAAGTGCATCGTGACAATATAAGTCACTCCGGCTCAAAAGCCGCCGAACGCTTTTCAGCTTTCGGAAAGGGATGTTCAGAATTAGGCTTCATAAAACTCCATTGAATCCAAGCTAGTTAAAAAGTTAAGTTGAGTGTATAATCTAACTGAAAACTATGCCAAAAGGAGGAGCATAATGAAACTAAACGAACTCCCGGAGATTAATTTCAAAGATAACGAAACAGGGTGTTGTCCTCGGTTTTACCCAGAACCCTGGGACGAAAAAGAATTTACCTTTGAAGACAAGCTGTTTCTGAAGGCAACTACTATCAACTTCCTGCACAGACCGCTGAACATGAGGTCCGTAATGAAAAAGACGTGGGAAAAGATCGTGGATGCAGGAGCTGACTCGAACAGGGAGTTTGCATTACTTTCCTACGATCCCTCGCCCTGGAAAGGTGAACATTATTTTACGATCACCAAAAAAGTACCCGGGGAGGAAAACGTCAGATTAAGCGGAACCTTTTTAACCAGGGTGTTCGAGGGGCCTTACAAGGAAGCCGGAAGTTGGGTTAAGCAGATGCAGAATTATGTGAAATCCCGGAATAGAGAGGTAGAAAAGCTTTACTTTTATTATACAACATGCCCGAAGTGTGCGGAGTACTACGGAAAGAACTTCGTGGTGGGCCTTGCCAGGGTTAAATAAATATACTGAATCCCCAGAAATTTGGTTTATTGATGAGAGAAACGACATTATATTGGTTATTGGCTCATTTTTTGACTGGTTTTAACGATTTATGACGCATGTAAGGTTATGGGATAATTGAACTAAACATGCAAAATTTAGCACCGAGGTTATTTAATAGATAAACCTGGAGCCAGTCAAGGTTTTGAAAAAATGAGGGATTGTTAAAGATCTATCCGCTTATTTCTACGAATGAAAACGTGACTGCAGACCGACCCTGGGAGTTATCTATCCCGAGTCCGAATTATCTTTTACGATCCTTTCGAGCCTTTCCAGGTTATTCGACCAGTCTTTCTTCTCGAGGACGACTTCTATGAATACCAGTTCGTCTTTGGCTGTTGCCGCATGATCGAGTGCTTCTTCGAGATCGCCTCGTGTCTCCCCCTCATTCCGGCTTTTCCTCCAAATACTTCGGGCATCTGGTAGTATTTCTAGCTGTAGATATTGTTATACTCTCCGTCGTGGAAAACCCGCTCAATCGTATACCCGGAGTTGTTCATCAAGAAGACGATCGGATTGAGTCCCTGGTGCAGTATTGTCGATAGCCCCTGTGCGGTCATCTGAAACGCGCCGTCGCCGACTAATACAACCGGCCGTTTATCCGATCGCGATAGCCCCGCGCCCAGAGCGGCTGAGACGGAATAACCGATAGAAAGATAGAACGCCTGACCGATGTACTCTGCGTCCTTGATCAAGTGAATGTTAGATGCGTTCAGGATGGAATCTCCCGTGTCCGCTATGAGTACGTTATCGTCGCTTATGAAGTCGTTGATCCTGTCATAGAGGTATTTCACTTTGAGATCCTTACCTGGGCTGTCTTTCTCCGCTTCGCCGACCAGAGTGTCCGGGGAAAGGTTAACCTTCTCGTTGCTTTTTACCCGTGATATCCTGCTGGCCAATTCTTTGAGAAAACTCTTTAGACTCACGTGATCGTAGTGATGGTGCTTTATCCTCACCCTGTCGGAATTGGCCACAACTATCCTATTTTTGTCGAGGTTCGCTGACCATATCCCCATATTCATGTCGGTCATCAACGCCCCAAGATTGAGCAACACGTCAGCTCCTTCGATTGTCTCTTTAGCTGTCTCTCTACCCATGTGGCCGTTGTATACACCGACGAACTGGTCATGATTTTCCCTTATTACGCCCTTTCCCAGAAGTGTCGTGGCAAATGGTTAACCGGAGCGGTCGATCACTTCGCCGAGGGCGACCTTTGCCTCCAGCCGGTGTGGTTCAATTCCCGCGAGTATCGCCGGGTTGTCAGCTCCATTGAGGGTTGAAATGGTCTCGCTGACCGCTTCGACCAGGGTTGCTTCGTCAGTTCTAATCTCCGTATCTATTTCGAGGGGTTCCGGCACGTCACATCTCGCCCCGATGACGTCGAGGGGAACCTCAAGTTATACTGGCCTCTTATACGTCAAGCATTTGTCTAACTCATTATCGATCTGACGGGGAGCATTCTCTCTATCGTTAAGGATTTCGGAGCATAGCGTCACCTTCTGGTAGATTTCGTCCTGAAACAGTGTATCCCCGATCGTATGGTGGAGGAGGTGATGATCGCTCGGCTCGTTCGACCGCGGGGCTCCGCTTATAGTGATAAGCGGAACGCGTTCTGCATAGGTACCAACTACGACGTTGATTAAACTGAACCCACTGAAACCGTAAGTAACGCATACTGCCCCCAGTCCATTCATCCTCGCGTAGGCATCTGCTGCGTATCCCGCGTTTAACTCGTTGCAATTTCCGATTACTTCTATAGAACTCTCCTCGAGGTCGACGAATAAAGGAAGGACGTAGTCCCTGGGAACTCCAAATATGTGTTTTAGCCCCACCTCCTCCAGGCGACTTACCAGGTATTTTCCTACCGTCATCGTTGCGTCACGATTCATAACGTGCCTCCTTTTTGCGAATTAAAATAGAATTGTACGATAACAACTGATTGTTAACCTGAAAATACCCTTCAAAATCTTGCACCAGGTGATGTTAGGGGATTGAATCACCAAAATTAGCCGAGGAAGCCCCAGGGCTTGCCCTGGGGAGGAATCGGCTGGTTTTACTGAACTTGATATGAGGTACCCAGCAGTCAATT
>Ga0207414_1000325_pt1 | contig 22199 bp, 21 predicted proteins | sample PonA231FremontCA_2_FD_187269 | JGI IMG/M metagenome (GOLD analysis project Ga0207414, IMG submission 187269) | Marine sediment microbial community from Fremont, CA, USA - Pond A23 Sediment 1 (SPAdes) | ecosystem: Environmental > Aquatic > Marine > Unclassified | place: USA: Fremont, California...
GCGGTGACGCCTTGGAAGCGTCCGCGTCCTTCCCGTGGCTCCGCCGAGCCTCGGACCTGGGACATGCGGAGATCGTGGGTTCGGAGCCCACCCCGGCCACTCACTCGTTGATACCTGACGAGCGGCAGCGCCGTTTCCTCGTACCGCCGCTCTGTTACCGCACCACCACCGGTCGAAACGCCTACGGCCCCCGCTCGCGACGGTGACGGTATGCACGCGCGTGACCTGATGGAATCCGACGTGAAGACGGTCGCCCCCGACGACGACGTCGCCGACGTGTTCAAGAAGTTCGCCCGCTACGAGTTCAGCGGCTTCCCCGTCGTCGACGGCGAGGACCGCTTGGTCGGCGTCATCACCGAGTCCGACCTCGTCGATCTGTTCGAGCCCGACGACGAGACGCTGTGGATCCCGATCGGGCTCCCGCCGTTCGTCGACACGCTCACGTATCAGGTGAAGGCGCCGTGGGGCGACCTCGACTTGGGCGTAGACATGATCCGGAACGCCGACCGCCCCGTCTCCGACGTGATGAGCACCGACGTGGCGACGGTGACCCCCGACGCCCCGGTCGACGACGTGCTCGACCTGCTCGTCGGCGACGACCCCGACATCAACCGCGTTCCGGTCGTGGACGAGGACGGGCGCGTCGTCGGGATCATCGCCCGCCAAGACGTGATCCGGGCGTTCCGGGATAAGCGACTGGCGTAGCCGGTCTCTCGGCGTGAGAACGCTCCCCCGCGTTGATATTCGACCCCCGCGTATCGACGCGTATGAGCCACTCGTCCGAACAGACAGCGACGTTCGACGCCCGCACAGAGTTAGAGGAGGGAACCCGAGTCCGCGCTGAGACCCGCCACTTCGAGTTCGTCATCGACGAGCCGGAATCGCTCGGCGGCACCGACGCCGGCCCCAATCCGGTCGAGTACCTGCTCGGCTCGCTCGGCGGCTGTCTGAGCATCGTCGGCCGCGTCGTCGCCGGCGAGATGGACATCGATGTCGCCGAGCTGGCGATCGACCTCGAGGGCGACCTCGATCCGGCGAAGTTTCAGGGCGCCGATGTCGACTCGCGCGCCGGCTTCCAAGAGATACGCGCGTCGGTTCACGCGGAGCTGCGCTCACAGGACGGCGAGGCCGTCAGCGACGACACTCGCGACGAGTGGCTCGCTCGCGTCGAGCAGCGGTGTCCGGTGAGCGACAACCTCAGCGGCGAGACGCCGATCGCGCTCGATCTGTCCTAACCCGCGCCGCCGGCCCTCACGGATCGACCCGCACGAGCCACGCCTCGGGGTCGTCGATCTCCGCCTTCGTCGGGAGGTTCTCCGGACGCTCCCAGACGACGCCGGCGGCCTCGATCCCCCGGGCGTCGGCGACGTGGCGGAAGAAGGCGGCGCCGCGCTCGTACTGGCGCCGTTTCATCCCAAGCCCGAGGAGTCGCTGGGCGAGCTGCCGGATCGGTCCGCCGCCCCCGCGGCGCTCGTCGAGCTTGCGCCGCAGGTCGGCGTACTCGCCGTCGAACGCGCGGTCCATCAGCACCTCCGCGTACCCCTCGACCGCCGTCATCGCCGCCTGCAGCTCGCCGAACGCTTCCGTGTCGAGCCCGCCGATCGTCACCTCGCCGGCCGTCAGCCCCTCGACGCCGCGCTCGACGCGCGATTCGAGGTACTCCGGGAGCCACGGCGCCGCGCCGAACTCGGCCGCGTGCGTCACCTCGTGGAAGGCGATCCACCGGCGGAACCGCGGGTAGTCGACGTCGAGCTCCGCCGCGACGCGCACGATGTTCGGGTGGACGAAGTAGAGCCCGTGCTCGGCGTCCGGCTCGTCCGCGAGCAACAGGGGGTCGTACTGCCCGAGCACGTTCCGCGCGAGGAAGCCGAGCGCGAACGCCATCGTCCCGGTGTTGGCGACCCGCGAGACGTCCCGCGAGAACGCGGCGACCGGGTTGCCGGAGCCGGTAGGCCCCCGGGGACCGCCGAACCCCCCCGGACCGCCGGATCCGCCGGCGCCCCCGAACGGGTCCGGAATCCGGTCGAGCGGCCCTTCGGTCGTCCAGTCGCTGCTCTCGGGTTTCCAGTCGCCGCCCTCTGTCGTCCAGTTATCCTCGCTCGCTGGCTCGCCGGGGGCGCCGTCCGCCCCCGCTTGCCCGGTCGCCGCCGCCTCGATCGGCGCCATCACGTTCCGGAACGTGTCGACGCTCGCGTCGATCCAGTGGTGACGGTTCTGCACTTCGATCGCGTCGGGCACGTCGAACGCGATTCCCGCGACCTCGCCGAGCCGGGTCCGGGCGTCCCGGACGTCGGCGGCGTACCCCTCCCGCTCGGCGGCCGTGAGCGCCAGCGAGCCCGGGTCGGTGCTCGCCTTCGCGGCCGCCGCGGCCCGGTCCCAGTCGACGACGCCGGTGCCGGACGCCTCGGAGACCGCGCGCAGGCTTCGGAGAATGTCCATACCGACGGGAGGGGTGCGCGCCTCAAGTCGTTTGCGTCGGGTTCAGTCAGTCGGTAGCCGCGTCGGACCGCGTCCAGTCGTCACTCGTCGCCGGCGATCCCCGACGGGACCTCGTCGTCGCCGCGGAGCTTCGCGACGCCGACCGCGACCGCGACGAGCGCGGCCACCGCGAGCAGGAGACCGGCGACCGCCCGCGCCGAAACGCCGCCGTCGGTCTCGGTGTCGTCCTCGTCGGCGTCTGCGTCTGCGTCCGCTTCCGACGCGGCGATCGCCGTCGGCTCGTCACTCGCGCCGAACAGTTCGAACGGCCCGATTTCGATGTCGCCGTCGCCGAGGTGGACCTCCAACAGGGTAAATGAGGAATCGGTCATATCTCGTTGTTCGTGCGGCAACGATTTAGTCGTGGCGGCCGGCGGGGACCGTCGACCCGCGACCGGCGGGACGCCGCCGCCTCGCGACCGGCGGGCCCTCGCCCTCGCGGTCGCCCCCGACCGGCGGTTTCTTGCCGTGCGCCCCGTCACTCGCGTGCATGCACGAGCGCGGCCGAACGTTCCTCGACGACCTGCTCGCGACCGCCAGCCCCTCCGGGTTCGAGACTCCGAGCCAGCGGGTCTGGACCGACTACGTCCGCGGGTTCGCGGACGACGTCTCCGTCGATGCCTACGGCAACGCCGTCGCCGTCCACGAGGGCGCCCCCGACGCGCCGGCGATCGCCTGCACCGGCCACGCCGACGAGATCGGGTTCATCGTCCGCGACGTGCTCGACGACGGCTTCCTCCGCATCTCCCGGATCGGCGGCTCAGACCGCACCGTCTCGAAGGGCCAGCACGTCACGGTCCACGCCGACGAGCCCGTCCAGGGCGTGATCGGCCAGACCGCGATCCACCTGCGCGACGCCGGGGACGAGGAGTACGAGGAGATCGCCGGCCAGTTCGTCGACATCGGCGCGACTGACGCCGACGAGGCCCGCGAGCACGTCGAGGTCGGCGACCCCGTCACCTTCTCGACCGACTGCGAGGAGCTCGCCGGCGACCGGATCGCGGCCCGCGGGATCGATAACCGCACGGGGGCGTGGGCGGCCGCCGAGGGACTCCGCCGTGCGGCCGAACGCGACGTCGACGCGACCGTGTACGCCGTCTCCACTGTCCAAGAGGAGGTCGGTCTTCAGGGCGCCCGGATGGTCGGCGTCGACCTCGACGACGTGGACGCGTTCGTCGCCGTCGACGTCACGCACGCCACCGACAACCCCGACGTCGACACCGAGCGCCGCGGGCCGGTCGAGCTCGGCGCGGGGCCGGTGATCGCCCGCGGCAGCGCGAACCACCCCGTCCTCGTGGAACTCGCACGCGGCGCCGCCGCCGCGGACGACATCGACGTGCAGCTCCAGGCGACCGGATCCCGAACGGGCACCGACGCCGACGCCTTCTACACCGCGCGCGGCGGCGTCCCCTCGCTCAACGTCTCGATCCCGAACCGATACATGCACACGCCCGTGGAGGTTGTCGACCTCGGCGACCTCGACGCGGTCGCTGACCTGCTCGCCGCCGTCGCCGACGACGCGGCCGAGGCGGCCCCGTTCGCCGTCGACGTCTGAGGGGCGCGTCGTCCGCGGCCGACCGGCTGTTCCCGCCGCAGTCGGGGAAACCGAACCACGGTAAACCGGGGCACGGTGCGGTCGAAACGGAACTGTTTTACAATATCCTGCCGTATCCGAGAATGCGTCGAACGGACGTGCGCTCTGGTGGTGTAGTCCGGCCAATCATATTGCCCTCTCACGGCAATGACCTGGGTTCGAATCCCAGCCGGAGCATCCTCATCCGACGCCTTCTCCCGATTTTCGCCGTGAACTACCCAGCGGTAAACCGATGCCCTCACAAGCCACGGATCGGTCGATGACGCGCTCGCGGCATGGGATCAAACACGCACCGAGTACGGCACCACGCTCGTCGTCCGCGGGAAGCAGATGGGTGACGTGCGGCTGAGCTTGGACTGATCAGCGGCTCGGAGTGGTCGCCTGAACGAGTGCCGCGTGGTACGGCCGTCAAGCGGGCCGGCAATCGATAAAACCGACCGGTTTACAAGTCAACTACAGTCTCACTACTCTGTACGCCTACCCTATCCGTTTCGACGTGTTTCGACAGAGCCCAAGGGCGGTTGTCGATTTATTCACCCTCGTCAGTTTGTTATGGCAACCGTTGACTATTCACGTGACGAGTGATGGCAGTAGCATATGGCGATTGACCGTGTGACAGTTTCACTTGATACGGATGCGAAGGAGGCACTCGATGATCTCACTGAACGAACGGGGCACGGGCAAAGCGAGCTACTGCGGCGTGCGTTGACCTTCTACGCTGCTAATTACCAAGCCGCAACGACTGACGCGGGGACGAAGCTCGGCGATTATCACAAAATGCTCTCGGGCGGTGAACACGTTCTTCTCGACGTCGATTTCCTCCACTGCTTCCTCGATTACGTGTCTGATAGCGACGACGAGCCGGATCCCGACTTCTTAGCGAAAGCGGACCAAGTCTCTGAGTATCACGCACACGAGTACGACGGTGAGTTTGAGACGCTCGACGAGTTACTTGAGTGGCTCTCGCTGTGCGGGTTTTTGAGTGTCCGTCGGAGTGACGATAACCGGTATCACGTCGTGTTTCCGTCAGATCAGATCCGGTGGTTTATGACTCGATTTATTGAACGGAGTGCGGCGAATCTCCCCTTCGACCTCGTTATTGAGGAAGGGTTAACGAAGGTGCTGATCACTGAGACGAGACCGGACAAATGAAAACGATCTCTGTTCGGCGATCGCCGATACTCCAGTAGTATGCAGAATTCATACTGATTCATACGATGACATCGCGCCGACGCATTACGTGTGAGTTTCTAACAACCACATATTTATACTGAGATACATATGAGATTCGTAGCCATGTCGAATGATAGCACGTTTGCAGAGCGGCTCAAACGGCGTCGGTTCGTTCGTCTGAGTGGCGCTGCCGGAGTCGCGGCCTTGGCGGGGTGCAGTAGTCAGGAAGACCTCCAAGGCGACGGTGGTGACGGCGGTGATGGGTCGTCCGACGGTTCCGACTCGGAGGACGGCTCCGACTCGGCGGACGGTGAGGACGGTGGGGCGGGCGACAGCGACCCGATCGGTGTCGGTGTCGTGATCCCGTTCAGTGGTGACCTGAGTGACTTCGGGCAACCGATGCTGAACGGCCTGGAAATGGCGTTAGAGGATATCAACGCCGCCGGTGGGCCGCTCGGCAGAGAGATCGAACTGTTCGACGAGGACTCGGAAACCAATTCGACTGCGGGGGTCAACGCGGCGAACTCCCTCGTGAACACGCAGAACGTCTCAGGACTGATCGGGGCGGTTTCGAGCGGCGTGACGATCAGTATCGCCCAATCAGTGAGCATTCCGAACGAGGTTCTGCACATCACGTCTGCGTCGTCGTCACCGACGATCAGCACGCTCGACGACAACGACCTCGTGTTCCGGACGCGGACGAACGACCGGTTCATCGCGCAGGTCATGGCACAGATCATCGAAGACGAGGGAGCGGACTCCGCGGCAGTTCTCTACATTAACAACGATTTCGGGGCGGCGCTCGCAGACACGTTCGAGGAAACGTTTAGCGGGACGACGACGGCCACGGTCGGGTACGAGTCCGGACAGTCCTCGTACCAGCAGGCGTTGTCCGAGCTGTACGCCGACGATCCGGAGTTCATCGCGTACGCCGGGTACCCGGAGAGCGGGACCACCATTCTGAATCAGTGGAACGAGGAGGGGTACGGTGGGAACTGGGTGCTGCACACGAGTCTCCTCTCACAGGACTTCCTCAACAACGTCGGCGCGGATATCCTCAACGGGATGTACGGCGTGCGGACGCTCCCGCCCACTGGTGACGCAACGAGTAGCTTCGAAGCGGATTACGCCGACGCGTACCCGGACGCCGACCTGTTCTCGCCGTACTCGTGGAACTCGTACGACGCGCTCGTTTCCTACGCGCTCGCGGTCCATCACGCCGGGACGACCGATCCGAACACGGTCAAGGAAAGCATGCGTCCGGTCTCAAATCCCGATGGTGACACCGTGAGTTACGCGGAGGTCGGCGACGGATTCGACCTGATCGATGACGGGACGACGATCGATTACTCGGGGCCGAGCGGGCAGGTGAACTACGACGAGAACGGCGACGTCGCCAGTGACATGGTTATCGTGCAAGTCGAGGACGGCGAGTTCGTCGATCAGGAAACGATTCCGGCCGGTGACCTGATCTAACGATTTCGCATCCTGTAGCCGAACTACGGGATGCCCGCGCTCTATCACCAACTCATCCATGATTGGCAGCTACACTCAACGGGTGCATCGGCCTCTCCGCGGTGGGAGGACTAATGACTAGCAGCGATATCCGTGTCGGTGTCGATATCGGGGGTACGTTCACCGATCTTGTCACGATCTCGGACGGCACGCTCGACGTTACGAAGACGTCTTCGACGCCTGAAGCACCGGAAGACGGCGTCACGGACGGACTCGAACAAACGCGTGAGAAGACGGGGGTTCAATTCGAGGACGTCGATTTCTTCGCGCACGGGACGACGGTCGCGACGAACGCGGTACTCGAGGAAGACTGGGCGGACACCGCGTTAGTCACGACCGGCGGCTTCCGCGACGTGCTCGAAATCGGGCGGCAGGCGCGTCCCGACATTTATGATTTCCAAACGGAGAAACCGGCGACCGTCGTTCCCCGAAACCACCGGTACGAGATCCCGGAACGGCTGGACGAACGGGGCGACGTGTCGACACCGCTCGATGAAGCGGCCGCTCGTGACGTCGCAGCGCAACTCGTGGACGCGGATATTTCGAGCGTTGCGATCAGCCTCCTCTTCTCGTACGAGAACGACGAGCATGAGCGTCGCATCCAAGAAATACTGGAGGCAGAAGGCGTTGACGCGTCGTTCTCGCTGTCGAGCGAGGTGCTGCCCGAGATCCGCGAGTACGAACGGACGTTGACGACCGCGCTCAACGCGGCGCTAAAGCCGGTAATGGACCGGTATCTCGGGAATCTCGAGACACAGATCGCCGACCTCGGGATTCGCCCGGACCTCGAGATCATGCAATCGAACGGCGGTATCATCACCGCCGATATCGCGCGGACGCGTCCGGTCAACACGCTGCTTTCGGGCCCGGCAGCCGGCGTCCAGGGGGCGAGTTACGTGGCCGGGCTCGCCGGCATCGAGAATCTGATCACGATGGACATGGGCGGCACGTCGTGTGACGTCTCGCTCGTCGAAGGTGGCGATCCGATGGTCGCCACCGACGTGGAGGTCGGCGACTACCCGGTCAACGTGCCGATGATCGATATTCACACGGTCGGCGCCGGCGGCGGCTCGATCGCGTGGATCGACGACGGCGACGCGCTCCGCGTCGGGCCGCGGTCCGCGGGCGCCGACCCGGGACCGATCTGTTACGGTCGCGGCGGCACCAGCCCGACGATCACGGACGCGCAGCTCCTCTTGGGGCGGCTGAATCCCGACGCGTTCCTCTCCGACGAGCTGTCTGTCGACGTGGACCGCGTCGAGGAGATCTTCGAACGGGAGCTCGCCGACCCGCTCGGGAAGTCCGTCGAGGCCGCCGCGCAGGGCGTGCTCGACGTCGCCAACGCGAGCATGGAGCGGGCCCTTCGGGTGGTGTCGGTCGAACGCGGGTACGATCCGCGAGACTTCGGGCTCGTCGCGTTCGGCGGGGCCGGGCCACTCCACGCGACGACGCTCGCCGCCGAACTCGATATTCCGCGAGTGCTCATCCCGCGGACCGCCGGTGTGCTTTCCGCGCTCGGGTTACTGATCAGCGACATCCTGTACGACTACAGTACCTCTCGCGTTCGGAACTGGGAGGGTGTCGAGCCGAGCGACCTCCAAGCGACTTTCGACGAGTTCGTCGCTAACGGCCGCGAGCAGTTAGCGAACGAGAACTTAGACGAGTCACAGATGCAGTTCGAACGGTCGGTCGACCTCCGGTACGCCGGGCAGTCTTTCGAGCTGTCCGTCCCGATCCCTGACGGGCCGCTCGATTCCCAGACGAAGGCCACGATCCGAGACCGCTTCCACACCAAGCATCGACAACGCTACGGGCACGCCTACGACGACGAGCCGATCGAGCTCGTCACGCTTCGCACGCGCGCTCGCGGCGTCGTCGAGACGCCGGACCTCCGGCAGGACACGAACACGGGGGACGTCGCGGACGCGATCGTCGAGGAGCGGCCGGTTCACTTCGACGGCGAGGTGCGTGACACGCGCGTCTACCGGCGGGAGCAGTTGCCGCCCGCTGGCAGTTTCACCGGACCGGCGATTGTGGAGGGCGCGGAGAGCACGGTTGTCGTCCGCCCGGAGCAGTCCGTCGAGGTGGACGAGTACGGCAGTCTCATCGTGGAGGTCCACTCATGAGCGACTCTTCAGCCATCGATTCGGTAACGCTCGAGGTGACCCGGAACGCGGCCGCGGCGGTCTGCGAGGAGATGAACGCGAACCTGATCCGGACGGGGTACTCTCCGAACATCAAGGAGCGGCGCGACTGCTCGTGTGCCCTGTTCGACGCAGACGCCGAGATGATCGCACAGGCGGAGAACATGCCGGTGCACCTCGGTTCGATGCCGTTCTCGGTTCGGGCCGCAGTCGACCGGTTCCCGCGCGAATCGCTGAATCCCGGCGACGCGATACTGCTCAACGACCCGTTCTACGGCGGGGCGCATCTCCCGGATCTCACGCTCGTCACGCCGGTGTATCACGACGGCGAGCTCATCGCGTTCACCGCGAACCGCGCGCACCACGCGGACGTCGGCGGCTCGCACGCCGGGAGCGTCTCCGCGGATTCGACCGAGATCTATCAGGAGGGACTCCGGATCCCGCCGGTGAAACTCTTCGAAGGGGGCGACCCGAACGACGCCGTCTTCGAGATGATCCTCTCGAACGTCCGGACGCCGGACGAACGTCGCGGCGACCTCCGGGCGCAGGAAGCCGCGAACGAGACCGGACGGCGGCGGTTCGGCGAGCTCGCGGACCGGTACGGGGCCGACAAGCTGGGAGTCGCGCTCGAGGAGATCAAAAACTACTCCGAGCGCCGGATGCGGTCGGAGATCGAGTCGCTGCCCGACGGCGAGTACTCGTTCGAGGACGTGCTCGATGACGACGGCGCTGGAAACGTTGACCTTCCGATCGAGGTCACGCTGACGATCGACGGCGACGAGATCCTCGTCGATTTCACCGGCACCGCGGATCAGACCGCCGGTCCGGTCAACGCGGTCTTCGCCGTGACCGCGTCCGCGACCTACTACGCGGTTCGCTGCGTGACCGACCCGGAGATACCCCCGAATCACGGGTGCTACCGGCCGATCACGATCGAGGCGCCCGAGCAGAGCATCGTGAACCCGGACCCGCCCGCGGCCGTCGTCGGCGGGAACCTGGAGACGTCACAACGCGTGACGGACGTCGTGCTCGGCGCGTTCGCCGAGGTCGTTCCCGAGAAGGTCGTCGCGGGCTCGCAGGGCACGATGAACAACGTCACGTTCGGCGGGGAGGATCCCCGGTCGGACGAACCGTACGCGTTCTACGAGACCCAAGGCGGTGGGTTCGGTGGACGCGCCGGGAAAGACGGGTTGGACGGCGTGCACGTCCACATGTCGAACACGATGAACACGCCCGCGGAGGTGCTCGAAACCGCCTACCCGCTCCGCGTTGCGCGGTACGAACTCCGTGAGGATTCGGGCGGGGCGGGCGAGTTCCGCGGTGGACTCGGCCTGCGTCGTGACATCACCGTCAGGGACCACACGGCGACGTTCAGCCTCCTCGCGGACCGGCAGACGCATCGTCCGTACGGGCTGCTGGGCGGCACCGACGGCGACTCCGGGAGCGCGGTCCGTATCGATCCCGACGGCGACACCGAGCGGCTGCCGCAGAAATCCACGCACTCGTTGCCCCCCGGAACGACGGTGAGTATTCGAACGCCCGGCGCCGGCGGGTACGGCGACCCGACCGCCCGATCGAAGGCCGCGATCGAACGAGACCTCCGTACGGAGAAACTCTCGATCGGGCACGCCCGAGACCTGTACGGTGACGCGGTGATCGACGAGATCACCGGGTCGGACACAGACGCCGTGAGCGACGGTGGACAATCCGATGAATGAGTCACACCAACTCCCCGCTTGGCCTGCGGATTGCGCCGCATCTCGCCGTCGTGAGCATGGGCTACGTGATGTTCGGGTACGCCGGCGTCCCGGAATTCTACCTGAACCGGTACGACATCGGCTACGCGTCGTTCGGCCTCATGCTCTCAGCGACGCTGCTTCCGTTCGTCTTGGTGCAGTGGCCGGCGAGCAAACTCGTGGAGCGAACCACGACGACCCGACTGCTGATCACCGCGACGGTCGTCCAAGCGGGGCTCGCGGTGACCGTGGACTTCGCCCCGACGTTTCCGGCGGTGCTCGGCCTCCGGTTCCTGTGGGGAATCGCCGCCGGACTGGTTCTCAGCGTCGGTGCGACACACGTCGCTCGCCTCTACAGGGGGGACGCGGCGAGCCGGCAACAAGGCGTGTACGGCGGGATGCTGACGCTCGGCGGGGCGTTCGGCTTCCTGATCACGCCGCGGCTCGTGACCGCGACGAACGGGATCGGTATCCACGCGCTCGGCACGCTTATTGCGATTCCTGCCGTCGGTATTTTGTATCTCAATCGCGCCGATCGACTGACGGCCCCGTCGGAAACGGCGTCCGACGCCGCCGGCGCATCGGTACTGACGAATCCGGTCGTCGTTCTCGCGTCGCTCTGCTACGTCGCCGCCATCGGATCGTACCTGACGCTCTCGGCGTTCATCACCTCGTACTTCGAGGACCTCGGACTCCTCGGTCCGTTGAACGCGCTCGTTCTCGGGGTCGCAACCCTCGGCCGGGCAGCGGGCGGGAGCGCGGTCGTCGGCTTTCGGATAACCGACCCGAAAATCATCGCGGGAGCTTCGACAGTGGCCGCACTCGGGTTCGGCACACTCGCCGCAGCGCCGTCGGGCCCGCTTCGCGTCGGACTCCCGCTCCTCGTCATGCTGGCGGTGTCAGTTCCGTTCGGCGCGATATACAACGTCGCCGCGGGCGCGACTGCCGCCGAAGGCAGCGCGCTAGCGATGGTCATCGCGGTCGGCAACCTCGTCGCACTCGTGTTACCGGTCGTCACCGGCTCCATCCGGGACGCCACCGGGGGGTACGAGGGCGCATTTATGATACTGGTCGGACTGAACACGCTCGCAATCGGTGCAGCGGTCCTCATCACGCGAACACACCAATGACACGACACTCGCCGCCACACCGGAGTCGTCCCGCTCGCGGAGGTGCACTCCATGGTTAGCGCCGGTCTCTTGGACGCGACGGTCCAAGGGCTGATCACCGGTGCAGTGATCGCCGGCGGAGCGCTGGGACTCTCCCTCATCTACGACATCGCGGAGGTCCCGAACTTCGCACACGGAGACATGATCACGATCGGCGCGTACCTCGCGCTCGTCTTCAACAACCCGGGCGAGATACCGTTCCTTCCGGACTTCGGATCCGCCCCGTTCGCGCTCGCAGCGGTCATCGGAGTCGTGCTGGCCGGCGTCCTCGGCGCGGTGTACGAACTCGCTATCTTCCGGAAATTCCGCGAGAAAGACGCGGACCTGATCACCATGGTGATCGTGTCGCTGGGTCTCGCACTCGTGTTACGGAACGCCGTGCTGTTCCTCGTCGGCTCGAAGAACATCCAGTACCAGACGCCCCGCGTCATCACCACGAACTTCGATTTCCTCGTCACGGGGGGCGGACTCACCGTCATCACGACCCAACGACAGGCCGGTGAACTCGTCACGACCGGGGCGTGGGGGTACCCGTGGTGGCTCATCGTCGCCGGGATCCTCGCCGCCGTCGCGGTCGGGTACGCGGTCTTCGCGCTCTACCGTCAAGAGGAAGATTTCACCACGGTCTACCTCATCCCGCCGAAAATCCTGGGTGCCGCCGGGAGCATCGCTACCGTCCTCCTCCTGGGCGTGTTCGCACGGCTCGGCCCGCAGGGAACCGACTACATTCTCGGCACACAGATCGGCCTGAACGTCAAGCACATCACGATACTCGCAGTGGTCATCGCCGCGATGTTCGTCCTCAACGTGATCTTGAAAACCACCAAACTGGGGCGCGCGATGCGCGCGACCGCGGACAACATGGATCTCGCGGAAGTCCGCGGCGTCGACGCCGACAGGGTGCAGCTCGTCGTGTGGGTCGTCGCCGCGATGCTCGCCGCGCTCGCCGGGATCCTCACCGGGTGGTTCGCAACGAACCTCACGCCGAACATGGGGTTCGCGTTGTTGCTCCCCATCTTCGCGGCCGTGATCCTCGGCGGGATCTCCTCGCCGTACGGGGCGGTCGCGGGCGCGATGATCATCGGACTGAGCATGGACGTCGGCGTCTACCTGATACCCGGCTCGTCGACGTACAGGGTGGCGATCGCGTTCGTCATCCTGATCGGCGTCCTGCTCGTCAAACCCGAAGGCATCTGGGGTGATGTCTAATGGCCGTCGCTGACTTCATCATCTCGCTCCTGACGTTCATCGCGATTTACAGCCTGTTCGGTATCGGCCTGAACCTCAAATTCGGGTTTACCGGCCTCATCGACTTCGGCCACGTCGCGTACTTCATGATCGGCGCGTACGTGACCGTGGTCCTGACGATGCCCGCCGGTGCCGCCGGGTACAGCGGCATCGGCGGCTTCGCACTTCCGGAGCTATTCGGTGTTCTCGGCCCGCTCGGGAGTCTCTTCGGGTGGGTCCTCGGTGTCCTCGGCGGTATGATCGCCGCCGCGCTAGTCTCTCTCGCGGTCGGCGTGCCGACGCTGCGCCTCCGGGAAGACTACCTGGCTATCACGGCGCTCGGAATCGCCACGATCCTCACCACCGTGGTGAACGACGAGGAATGGCTGTTCAACGGGCCGTTCGGCATCAACACCGTGTACACACCGCTTCGTGACGTCTTCCCGCTCAGCCTGGGCGGCTTCACGCTGAACATGGCCGTCTTCGGTATCCTGTCACTCGCCGTGTTCGGGCTCACCGGCTACTGGCTCGTGAGGGTGTTCCAACACCGAGGTCGCCGCGGGAGGCTCGTCCTCGGCGTCTTAGTCCCGCTCGTCGCCGTCTGGTACTTCGTCCTCCCGACGCTGAGCGGCGGCATGGTCGAACTCACCCGGAACACGCTCTGGCTGTTCGACCCGACGGCCGGCCCTAACGGCGGAATGGATTACGATCGGTTCGTCCTCCTGCTGTCGGTCGCGGCGCTCGGCGGCGGGTACTGGATAACGGAGCGAACGATCAACAGCCCGTACGGCAGGGTCCTGCGAGCGATCCGCGAAGACGAGGACGTCCCGCGAGCGCTCGGGAAAGAGACGTTCCAGTACAAGCTGCAAGCGCTGATGCTCGGGTCGGCGCTCGCCGGGGCCGCCGGGGCGCTGTGGGCGATCAACATCGGGTTTATCGCTCCCGACCAGTTCGCCGCGACGATCACGTTTTACGCCTTCACGGCCGTCATCGTCGGCGGCACCGCCAACAACAAGGGCGTCATTCTCGGCACCGCGTTCTTCTGGGGCATCCGCAACGGAACGCGGTTCATCGACGTCCCGTCTCAGTACTCCATTCAACTCGCAGCGGCCCGCCTCATGCTGATCGGCGTCGTGCTGATACTCATCCTGTACTACCGGCCCGAGGGCCTCCTCGGCGAACAGGACTACGACATCCCGCTGCCGTCGCGGGACGCCTCCGGAGGGACCGACGATGTCTGAACGGAACACACCGACCCCGACGCCCGACGCAACGCCAACAGACAGCCCGGCGGTGGGAGATGACCGCGACCCGATTCTTCGAATCGAAGGGATCACCAAACAGTTCGGCGGCATCACGGCGCTTGACGGCGTCGATCTGACCGTCGATACCGGCATCACCGGACTCATCGGCCCGAACGGTGCCGGGAAGACGACCCTGTTCAACTGCCTCACCGGCTTCCACAAGCCGGACGACGGGCGGGCCCGCCTCTATGAGACGGACATCACCGCCGAGGAGCCGCCGGCCATCGCCCAGCACGGCATGGTTCGGACCTTCCAAATTCCGCGTGAGCTCGCCGACATGACCGTGTTCGAGAACCTGCTTCTGGCCCCGATGAACCAGCACGGTGAACGGCTCCGTGGCGCGTGGGTCCGGGGAGACCAGTTCGTCGAGGAAGAGCAGACGATCCGAGACCGGGCCCGCGAAATCGCGGCGTTCTTCGAGATCGACCACCTACTCGACGAGCCCGCCGGCAGCCTTTCGGGAGGCCAGCGGAAACTCCTCGAAATCGCCCGTGCGCTGTTGACCGACCCCGATATCGTCCTGTTGGACGAGCCGTTAGCCGGAGTGAATCCGACCCTCGAACAGAAGATCCTCGGTCGGATCGAAGACCTCGTCGAGGACGGCTACTCGTTCCTCCTCATCGAACACGACATCGATCTCATCATGGACAACTGCGAGCGCGTCGTGGTCATGCACCAAGGCGCGGTCCTGACGACGGGCTCTCCGGAAGCGGTCCAGTCAGACGAGCGTGTGATCGAGGCGTACCTCGGCGGTGATGACGTATGACGGTGCTCGAAATCGAGGGGTTAGACGCCGGGTACGGGGACCTCCAGATCCTCTCGAACGTCGATATGACTGTTGACGACGATGAATACGTGACGATCGTCGGGCCGAACGGCGCGGGGAAGTCCACGGCGATGAAATCCGTCCTCGGGCTGACGACGTACATGGACGGGTCGATCACGCTCAACGGGGAATCCATCGAGGGGATGGACACGAACGCCGTCATCGAGCGAGGAATCAGCTACGTACCACAGAGCGACAACCTCTTTCCCTCGATGACGGTTCGAGAAAATCTCCTCATGGGCGCGTTCAGCCTGCCGGAGGTCCCCGAAGAGCGATTGGCGGAAATTCTCGACCGATTCCCGATTCTGAAAGAGCGGCAACGGCAGCGCGCCGGGACCATGAGCGGTGGCCAACAGCAGATGTTAGCGATGGGGTCGGCGCTGATGGTTGACCCCGACATCCTGTTACTAGACGAGCCGTCCGCGGGGTTGGCACCCGAGCTCGTCGAAGACATGTTCGACCGGATCGACGAGATCAACGATGCGGGCACAGCCGTTCTGATGGTCGAACAGAACGCGAAGAAGGCGTTACGGCGCTGCGATCGAGGGTACGTCCTCGTGAACGGCGAAAACGCGTACGAGGGGCCGGGCGAAGAGTTACTACACGACCAAGAAGTCCGCGAGCGGTTCCTCGGTGGATGATAAAGATACGAGCGCATACCCCCGTCTTTAGGCGGGGGTCAAGCGGACAATAGCCTACACACCCACCGACGACGCCAGCGCTGTCACGTCTGTTCGACTCGACTCGCAGCCCACGCGGATCCGAAGCCGTAGACCGAACTCGTGTCCAGCGTTCAAGTACGTGGCACGCAACGTGAAGCCGTGACTGACGACGCGTCCGCTCCCGAGAACTCCGGTGTCCCGACCGTCTCCTGTGCTCGGTGTGGCCGCGAGTGGGAGCTTGACCACGAACTGGACGACCTCCACGCCGGGAACCGCGCGGTCGAACAGTTCGCGCTCGACCACGAACGGCACACCGGTCACTACCCGGACGACGTGACCCCGTGGACCGTTCGGTGCCAGCACTGTCCGGACGGGGAACAGTTCCTTTCCGAACGCCCTGCTCGGCGCTGGGCGACCACCCACGCACGCCACACGCGTCATACCGTCCACCTCGAAGGCCCAGACGAAACGGACGACGTCGTTTCGCCCGGGACCAGCGAGTCGCAGCTGTAGGGACCGATTACGGAGAATCGAGGCAACCGCCTCGCGCTTTAGCGCGCGGAGGATGCCGAGGGACCGCTCGCGGTCCGGTCGTCGCTCCACGTGAAGTAGCTCGCCAGCGCGGGGCCGCTGACGTTGTGCCAGACGCTGAACAGCGCGGGGATGAGCGCGGCCGCCGGGTCGAACAGCGACGCCGCGAGCGCCACCGCGAGCCCGCTGTTCTGGAGACCGACCTCGAACGTGGTCGTCCGCACGCGGTCCTCGGACATGCCGAACGCGCGGCCGACGCCGTAGCCCGCGCCGAGACCGATGCCGTTGTGGAGGACGACCGCGGCCAGCACGAGCGCGCCCGCGGTGAGGATGTTGTCGACGTTCGCGCCGACGACGCCCGCGACGATGGCGACGATGGCCACGACGCTAATCACGGGGAAAACGTCGACGCCGACCGCCGCGGCCTTCGGCGAATAGCGGTCGAGGGCGTACCGAATCCCGAACCCGAGCACGACCGGGATGATGACGATCTGGACGATGCTCGTGAACATCTCCATGAACGTCACGTCGACGGCTTCCCCGAGGATGAACAGCGTCCACGCGGGCATCACGACGGGTGCCGCGAGCGTCGTCACCGTCGTGATGGCGACGGAGAGCGCGACGTCGCCGCGGCCGAGGTACGTCATCACGTTCGACGCCGTGCCGCCGGGCGCCGCGCCGACGAGGATGAGTCCGACCCCGATCGCGTCCGGCAGGTCGAAGAGGAGGTAGAGCGCGTACGCCGCCAGCGGCATCACGAGCCACTGCGTGATCGCGCCGATGCCGACGTCGACGGGGCGCTCGACGAGCCGCTGGAAGTCCTCGGGCTGGAGGGTCAGCCCCATCCCGAGCATGATGATGCCGAGCAGGGGGTTGACGTAGTCCAGCACCGGGACGAACGCGGTCGGGTAGACGAGCGCGAGGCCCGCCGCCGCGATCACCCAGACGACGAAGTACTTGCTCGCGACCTGTGCCGCCCGCGAAATTCCGCCCGTAACGCTCATACGGTTACCGCGACAGTCCGCGGAAAGAAAGCTTCCCTTACTGGCAGAATTGCGGGACGCCTCCCGCCTCGGTGTGACCAACGGAATCGCTGGGGCCAAACTAGTCTACCAGATCGAGATCGCCGCGGCGCTCCCGATGCATGATGCCGGTGAACAGCCGAAGTTTCGAAACGAGCTCGGACTCGGTCTCGTGTGTCGCTACTCGCAAGTCCCATCGCACCTGTGCGGATCGTATCATCGCGCTCGTCACGTCAGCTTCGTGCACGAAGATCAACCGGTCACCGTGGGTTTCCGAAAGCGCTTCGGGAACGCTTCCGGCTGCTTCTCCGACGCCGAAATTATGTCCGAGTCTCTGTGTCGACAGTCGCTGCGTCGCCGACTCAGGTGCGGAGGAGCTCACCAGCACGCCGGACGACAGGTGGTGCGGCGGCCGCGAGGCGGTTTGCGACGGCGTACTGCGCGTAGAGATCAGATCCGTCGGCGCCACTGGGGTTCTCGTCGGCGATCCTGTCGGCGTTCCGGATCGGGGTGTGAACGGAGCCGGCGAGGCGACGCGCGATGGGTTCCGGGGACGTACCGAGGAGCGCCCGGAGCCCGTCTACCGCAGCGGCACGTTCGGCGGCGATCGGGTCCACCGACTCCGGCACGCCGTACGCGCCGTCCGAGACGGCGTTCTTCGCGTCAGTGACTGCGCGGTCCGCCGTCAACGCACCTAACGCGGGGATAACGGCGCCGACCTTGCGGCCGGCATCGCGGCGCTCGACGGCGTTCTGCGCGCTCGCCCACCGATTTTTCGACAGCTCCCTGAGTAGCTTCTCGCCGGGAGTGTTCGAGAGCTCCCGCTTGATATCGCTCGTCAGCGCTTCCCAGTCGGGCCGCGTCGCGTGCGACGCGATGTCGTCGGTGAGCGTCGCCGCGACGCTCGCGAAGTGTGCTCCGTACTCACGCGGGTCGTCAAGCGTCGATGCGTACCGCTTGTAGAGCCGGCGGGCGTCAGCGGCATACGCCCGCCCCCACTCGGCGTTCTGCGCGAGCTCGGCGACGTGCAAGACTGCGTTCTCGTACTCGCGGCGCGACTCCGGGTCGGTGAGTCTGACACCCGTATACCCCCAGTCGGTAATGCGGGCATGCTCGACGAACGCCGCCATCGGGTCGTCCGGTGGACCGACGTGTGAGTAGTCGGTGAGGAACGACTCGGCGTCAGCGTGGTCCCGCTCTCGACGCGTGCTGACGTCTTCCGCGGTGAGTTCATCACGGAACGCGGCGAGGCCGGCATCGACGAACATAGCCTCCGAGCGCGGATGCGTGAGCCCCTCAAGCGCCTCACTCCGACTCTCTCCGGGGTCCTCCGAGGAGAGCGCCGATCGCGCGGACTCGCGTTCGCGGGCGAGTTCGTCTCGGACGACGGCATTCGGGATCTGCGAGAGATCCGTCCCGTCGAGGAGCAAGCGGATGCGGTCGCGTGCACTCGTGAGGTGTGCATCCGTCGGCTGAACCGGTGTCGCCGGAGGTACTCGCGGGATAGCGCCCGGCAGCGCGGCGATGGCCGACTCGTCGTACTCGACGGTCGTCTCGCCCGACAGCGGAGTAAGACCGTTACACCCCGAAAGCGTGCCCGTGAGCGCGGTGCCGACGCCAGCGAGCACCGAGCGACGTGTCTCCCGACTCATGCCGGCTCACTCTCGTTGTACCGCGACGGGATCCGGCCACAGCTCCCACCGGTACCGATGGAGAGCCCGCTATACTCGTCGTCAGGAAACGGAAGTCGAACGGCGGCCGCGACGTGACCCCAGGCGTCGCGCTCGCAGTCAACCTCGGCGTCGCGGATCACGTGACAGAACTGAACGTCGGGGCTGCCGTCATCGTCTCTGGCGACGTAGTTCAACTGCAGTGTGTAGCAGTCACGAACGCGGGTCTGGTAGAGGAGGACCGACTCGCTCGCGTACGCTGTCTCCGAAATAAGGCGGCGGACGGCCGCGACGTTCGTGGCGTCGCCGGCAAACGCAACTGCCTCACTCCCGCTCTCGCTCCCAATAACGTGCGAAGTGAGCGGGTCAGACGCGGTGTCGTCGGCACTCTCGTCGGTATCGGTGGACTCACGCGGAGCGACGATCGGCGGCCGGTCGCTCGTTGAACGCGTCATGACGGCCGCGTGGTCGCTGACGATCGCCCCATCAGCTGGCGGTGATTGACGGCTTTCGGACCCGCTACAACCGGCGACCGACGCGGCGAGCCCGCTGCCGATACCGGCGAGAACGGCACGCCGAGACGGGGTGGAGGGCGAAAACATCGAGAATCGCTATACAACCAGACCGACAAGAAACCGACGGTCCACCGACCGGCGCTCCTCGTCGTTCCTCGATCAGACCAACACGGAGCTGCTCTGGTTAGACGTTACAGCGCTCGTAACCCTCGCCCACGGGATCAAACCCCGCGTACCGACCGAGCCTTGTGAGACCGGCTCTCAAGCTTAACCAGCTCTTTGTGTTTTAGTAGTCTCTTTAACAAATCCTGGTGTAGACTGACCCGAGAACGATGTACCTGCTGGAAACCATCTACCCGCTCGCGATAGCCACCGCGAACCTGGCTCTAGGCTGGGTCCTCTACCGCTTCTCTGAACCGGTGGTCGGCGGCCTGCTCGTCATACTCGGGTTGTTCGTCATACTCACGCTGATCGGAAGTACGCTCAGCAGACACCGACCACTACTCCGAGAACCGACGTGATTCTCTCCGAACTGTCGTCGTGACTCCCGACTCAGGATCCAACAAGGACCCCGCATAAATCACGAGCGGATCGCCCAGCAAAGCGGCACGTGAGCAGCCGTGTCGACATCCGATTCCGGCTCTGTCGAAAGCTGAGAGATATCTCAACTCCAACCGGTCGCTAGCCCGCTCGACGGCCGTACCACGCGGCACTCGTTCAGGCGGTCAGTGGAGCCCCGATCAGTCCAGATTCAGCCGCACGTCACCCATCTGCTTCCCGCGGGCGACGAGCGTGGTGCCGTACTCGGTGCGTGTTCGACTCCACGCCGCGAGCGCGTCGTCGACCGATCCGTGGCTCGCAAGCGCGTCGACGAGCGCGGTCGCATCGCCGGCCGCCTTCGCCGTCCCGGCCGCCGTGTGCGGGCGGGCAACGAACGCGCCGTCACCGAGCAGACACGCCCGATCCGTGACCATCTTCGGTACCGTCAGGTCGTAAATCGCCTGCACGAAGAGATCCGGCGTCTCGTTGACCAGGGTCTCGAACACGGGCGGGAGCGTCGCTGCGCGCTCGCGCTGTCGGTGGCGAATCGGATCGCGCAACCGACCCGGTGGAACGGAGAACCGTCGTTCGGTATCGCTCGTGTCCGTGAATATCGCGCGCCGGTCCCGCCCGTCGAGCGTGTCGTACCACACCCAGTTGAGCCGACGCGACCCCGGTGCCGTCTCGCCGTCCGGGCCCGGAATAAAGTACGCGAGAATGAGCTGATCGGCCCCCTGGTAGAACGTGAACGTCTCGTCGAACGTCTCGACACACGCGGCCGGGAGGCCCGCTTCGTCGACGACGCCACGCCACGCGACGTAGGACGCGAACTCCGGTTCCACGCTGGGATGTAGCTGCGCACGCGTCGTCGACTGACCGCCCTCCGCGGCGACCACTACGTCCGCCGTCCGTTCCGTCCCGTCATCGATCGTGACGGTCGCCGTCTCGGGCGTCACGCCCGTGACCGCTGTCCCCGTCCGGTACCGCTCGTCGGGGAAGGCGTCGCGGAGCTGTCGATAGAGCGCGTCCCACGACGTGAACACCATCGTCTCGGACACGGCGCGCTCGACGTCCCCGCTCTCCGTGAGAAACCGGCGCTCGTGAGACCGCGTCGTGATAGCCTCGGGGTCAACGATGCCGTGGTCGCTGAGAAACCGGCGGATGTTCTGTTGGGCGACGATCCCGCCGCCGCGGCTTTTGAGCGCCCCTGCCGACCGTTCGTAGATCGTCGGATAGTGGCCCGACCGCGCGAGCGAAATCCCCGTAAAGAGCCCGCCCATCGATCCGCCGGAGATGAGCACATCGAGACCGGAAACGGACTGATGAGACTGGTCTTGAGACACACCGGTCCGTTACCGCGTGACAGGTGAAAGCCTACGGGTCGATCGATGCCGCGCGGCTTCTCGCGGCGGTTGCCGCTTCACCACATTCGCGGTGTCTAGGCCCTCCCGCGATCGGGTGTCGGAAGCTCCTCGGCGATACCAACATCGTGTCCGGCGGCGTACCCGTTCAACTTGGCCGCGATCGGCGACTCGCGCAACTCGTCGTCGCCGTATCCCGCTTCCTCAAACGCGTCCATGAACGAGGAGACGGACGAGTCACCGGGTTACCGTCCGGTGAGTTCGGTTGCCCTCGGGACACAGCGGTTACGGATCGGGAGCGTCGTCCGACGGCGTATGGCTATATACCGGTCTATAACGGTAGCAACTGCTACCGCTCGATAGTGCCACCACGGGAGTAGAACGTATCAGTATACCAACCTATTATAAACCTGTTTAATAGAGCTGTACCTGGAATCACCTGATGTCACGTGCTTCGGGGCGTCAGGCGGACGCGGTATCACGCCGAAAGTATCTGCTCACGACGGCCGCCGTTGGGGCGGCCGGTCTCGCTGGGTGCAGCGGTACCGGGGATAACGATAGCGACGGCGGCGACGGCAGCGACGGCGGCAGCGGGGGCGAGGAGGGGAACACGATGGACTCCGGCTCGTCGGCTCCGGCGACGGTGACGGCCGAGGGGTCGTCAACGGTGTACCCCATCTCGAACAAGGGGAGCTCCTACTGGAACTCGAACTCGCCGGCGAGCGACGGCGA
>Ga0207414_1000326_pt1 | contig 22199 bp, 19 predicted proteins | sample PonA231FremontCA_2_FD_187269 | JGI IMG/M metagenome (GOLD analysis project Ga0207414, IMG submission 187269) | Marine sediment microbial community from Fremont, CA, USA - Pond A23 Sediment 1 (SPAdes) | ecosystem: Environmental > Aquatic > Marine > Unclassified | place: USA: Fremont, California...
GCTGTTGCAGCGCTATCTGCATCCCCTTCCGCGCCTGGCGGCAGGTCTTGCGCTGCGCGGCCTGGCCAGTGCCGCCATCGACATCTCCGATGGCCTGCTGGCCGATCTTGGCCATGTCCTCGAGAGCTCGGGGATTGGCGCCGAGCTGACGCCCGATGCGCTGCCCCTGGCCGAGGGCCTGGTGGCGGCGCTGGGCGAGGAGGGCGCCCGCGAGGCGGCGCTGCACGGTGGGGATGACTACGAGCTGCTTGTCGGCCTGCCGCCCGAGTGCCTCGCCGAGGCCCGCGCTCGGCTGGGCGCGCTGAGACTCCCTCTCACCGTGATCGGCCGCTGTCACGAGGCCCCCGGGGTGCAGGGAGTGACGGCCACCGCCGAGCGGGGCTGGCAGCACTTTTCGGGAGGCGCTGCGCCATGAACAAGGTCCCTGCCAGCGTCTGGCGGCGTCCGGTGCACTTCCTGGCCTTCGGGCTGGGCAGCGGCAGCGTGCCGTTCGCGCCCGGCACCTTCGGCACCCTGGCCGCGATTCCCTTCTACTGGCTGATCTCCGAGCTGCCGCTGGGCTGGTACCTGGGCCTGGTGGCGGTGACCTTCTTCTGGGGCATCTGGCTGTGTGACAAGACGTCCCGTGACCTCGGGGTCCATGACCACTCGGGCATTGTCTGGGACGAGTTCGTCGGCTACTGGCTGACCATGGCGGCCGTGCCCTTCTCCTGGGAGGCGGCGCTCTGGGGATTCGTGGTCTTCCGTATCTTCGATGTCTTCAAGCCCTGGCCGATTCGCTGGGCAGACCGGCGGGTCGCCGGCGGCTTCGGCATCATGATCGATGATGTCCTCGCTGCGGTCTATGCATGGAGTACCATGCACCTGTGGTTCTGGCTCCATTGATCGTATGGGATCATCGTGAGTCGGCGAGATTGACGGTTTTTCCACCGTCTTGGCGATGGTAGGGGTGGTCCGGACACGGCGCGGGTAAGGAACGTCATGATACGCAAGGAACGACTGATCGTCCCTCTGCTGGTGGGCCTGGCGCTTCTCTGGGGCGTCGCCCAGTACCTCTCCAGCGTGCTCTTCGAGCGGGAGCTCGCCCGCGCCCTCGAGGACCTCGCTGCCCGGGGCGAGCTCGCGGTCGAGCGCAGCGACGTCGACCGCGGCTGGCTCGAGTCCCGTGGCACCCTCCACCTGACGCCCCGCTTCGGCCAGGCCTGGTATCTCGAACTGCCCTACGTCGCGCGTCATGGCGTGATCAGTACGCGTATCGACGGCGAACTGAGGCCGCACCTGGGGCCCGATGACCGGCGCCTGTTCGGCGATGCCCTGCCATCGACACCGCCCACCTGGCAGGCGCGCTATCAGACCCTCGGCGCCACCCTGGAGGGGCACCTGCAACTGGCCCCCTTCATCGTCAGTCAGCAGGGACGAACGCTCGACTTTCGCGGCGGGCGAATCACCTTCGGCGGAGAATACGGCGACTGGCGACTTCAGGTCAGGCTCGAGCCCTGGCGGCTCGACGACGGCCCGGTCACGCTGGAATCGGGGCCGGTCGTTCTCGAGAGTCGCTACGCCTATACCGAGAATGCTCACCACTTCAGCCAGCAGGATCTGCTCAAGATGGAGCGGCTGGCATGGCGTCAGCCAAGCCTCGATCTTGATGCCCATGAACTGGTGCTGCACAGCCGGACGGTGCTCGACGAGCGGGAACTGCGCCTCGAGAGCGAGCTGACCCTCGACCGGCTGGTGACGGCGGAGCAGGTGCTGCTCACCGGTCACGTCACCCTGGAACTGTCACGCATCAATGCCGACGCGCTGCGCAGCGTGCTGGCCGTGCTGCGCGAGGAAGCGACCCGAGGCGAAGTCGACCAGCGCGAGCACCTGATCGCGCGACTGGAGCCGCTGCTGCTGGCGATGCTCCAGGATTCACCCCGGCTCGACATCCACGCCATCGCGCTCGACAGCCCGATGCTGGGGCTGGATGTGCGCGGCGACGGGGCCCTGTTCTTCGAGCCTCGCCGCCTCGAGGCGCTGAGCCTGGCCGCCCTCGATGACCCGCGCGAGCAGGCGCGTTGGCGGACGCGGCTCTACGGTGACCTCATCTGGAACCAGGTGCCCAAGGTGGTGGCCCTGTGGCTCGGCCTGCCGCTGGATACCCGGGATCTGGAAATCGATGTGGTGAGCGGCCAGATCCGGATCAACGGTCGGCCGCTGCCGCCGGTCCTCGAACGGCTCCGGTGACTTGAAGTCGGGCCTCGGTGCCCGCATTCCTCAGGGCAGCCCCGGGAATTCTTCCCGACGATTCAGTATGAGGATTGCATGAGCGACGATCACGAAGCGCAGGACGGTCTGGACTGGATTCAGGTCAACGACAGCGATGCCCTGCTCGACGAGACCCCCGACGAGGGCGGTCACCATGCGATGGTGCCGGCAAGTGACTCCCTGCCCGAGCGTATCTACCTGCTGCCGATTCACAATCGGCCCTTCTTCCCCGCCCAGGTGCAGCCCCTGGTGGTCAACCGCGAGCGCTGGGAAGAGACCATCCGCCGCGTCGGCAATACCCCGCACCACACCGTGGGGCTGGCCTTCGTCGGCGAGACCGGCGTCGAGGAGCTTGGCGGCGAGGACTTCCCCGAGATCGGGACCGCCGTCAGGGTACACAAGCTGCAGAGCGAGGATCAGCAGATCCAGTTCATCGCCCAGGGCGTTCGCCGCTTTCGCATTCAGCGCTGGCTCTCGCGCACGCCGCCCTATCTGGTGGAGGTGAGCTACCCCCGAGAACCGGTGGATATCGAGGCGGACGAGACGCGCGCCTATGCCATGGCGATGATCAACGGCATCAAGGAACTGCTGCCGATCAATCCGCTCTACGGCGAGGAGCTCAAGCACTACCTGAACCGCTTCAGCCCCCATGAGCCGGGTCCGCTGACCGATTTCGCCGCGGCCATCACCTCGGCCAAGGGCCACGAGCTGCAGGACGTGCTGGAGACCCTGCCGGTGATGGAGCGCATGCAGAAGGTGCTGCCGCTGCTGCGCAAGGAGATCGAGGTTGCCCAGTTGCAGAGCGAGATCAGCGACCAGGTCAATGCCCAGATGCAGGAGCGCCAGCGCGAGTTCTTCCTGCGTGAACAGCTCAAGGTGATCCAGCGGGAGCTGGGGATCTCCAAGGACGACCGCGAGAACGACGTCGATACCTTCCGCGGCCGTCTCGAGGGGCGCGTGGTGCCGGAACGGGTCATGGAGCGCATCGACGACGAGCTCGACAAGCTGTCGGTGCTGGAGACCGGCTCGCCGGAGTACGGCACCACCCGCAACTACCTCGACTGGCTCACCGCCATGCCGTGGGGCGTGCGCAGCCAGGACCAGCTCGATCTGGCCCATGCGCGACAGGTGCTGGACCGCGATCATGACGGCCTCAAGGACGTCAAGGAGCGGATCGTCGAATTCCTGGCCGAGGGTACCTTCAAGGGCGACGTCGGGGGGTCCATCCTGCTGCTGATCGGCCCGCCCGGCGTCGGCAAGACCTCGGTGGGTCGCTCCATCGCCGACGCCCTGGGCCGCGAATTCTATCGCTTCTCGGTAGGCGGCATGCGCGACGAGGCCGAGATCAAGGGGCACCGTCGGACCTATATCGGCGCCATGCCCGGCAAGCTTGCCCAGGCCATCAAGGAGGTCGAGGTCGAGAACCCGGTCATCATGCTCGACGAGATCGACAAGATGGGACAGTCCTTCCAGGGCGATCCCGCCTCGGCGCTGCTCGAGGTCCTCGACCCGGAACAGAACGTCGATTTTCTCGATCACTACCTCGACGTGCGGCTGGACCTCTCCAAGGTGCTGTTCGTCTGCACCGCCAACACCCTGGATTCGATCCCGGCGGCGCTGCTGGACCGCATGGAGCAGATTCGCCTCTCGGGCTATATCGCCGAGGAAAAGATGGCGATCGCCCGGCACCATCTCTGGCCCAAGCTGCTCAAGCGCGACCGCATGCCCAAGAAGCGCATCAATCTCACGGACGCGGCGCTGCGCCAGGTGATCGAGGGGTATGCGCGCGAGGCCGGGGTGCGCCAGCTCGAGAAGCAGCTGCATCGCATCGTGCGCAAGGCGGCCGTGAAGCTGCTGGAGAACGATCAGCAATCCGTGCGTGTCTCGGTGAACAACCTCGAGGACTACCTGGGCCCACCGATCTTCCGCAAGGAAGAGGTGATGAAGGGCGAGGGCGTGATCACGGGGCTCGCCTGGACGTCGATGGGGGGTGCCACGCTCTCCATCGAGGCCGGCAAGGTGCACGCCCTGGACCGTGGTTTCAAGCTCACCGGCCAGCTTGGCGATGTGATGAAGGAGTCGGCCAACATCGCCTACAGTTACGCGCTCGGCCACCTGGGCGAGTATGGCGCCGATGCCGACTTCTTCGACTCGGCCTTCGTTCACCTTCACGTGCCGGAAGGGGCCACGCCCAAGGATGGTCCCTCGGCCGGTGTGACGATGACCACGGCGCTGCTCTCCCTGGCCCGGCATCAGTCCATCGATCGGTCGCTGGCGATGACCGGCGAGCTGACCTTGACCGGCAAGGTGCTGCCGGTCGGCGGCATCCGCGAGAAGGTGATCGCCGCCCGGCGCAGCGACATCTACGAGCTGATCCTGCCCGAGGCCAACCGGCGTGACTACAATGAGCTGCCCGACTACCTCAAGGAAGGCGTGACGGTGCATTTTGCCGGACACTACCGTGACGTGGCCGAGGTGGTGTTCGACTGACCGGCCTGGCCGGCGGTCGTGATCCGTCATCCGCAAGAGACCCCGGCCCCGGCGCCGGGGTCATTACTGCAGCGAGACATGCCATGAAATACGCGATACCCCTGGCGTTGCCCCTGATCCTGGTGATGGCAGGCCCGGTGCAGGCCAGCGAGCGCACCCTGACGGTCTACACCTACGACTCCTTCGTCTCCGAATGGGGGCCGGGTCCCGGCATCGAGGCCGCCTTCGAGGAACGCTGCGGCGACTGCGACCTGCGCTTCGTGGCGCTGGATGGCGGCGTCGACATCCTCCAGCGGCTGCGCCTCGAGGGCGAGGGAACCGGGGCGGATCTGGTGCTGGGCCTGGACATGAATCTGATGGCCGAGGCCCGCGCCCTCGACCTGCTGGCGCCTCACGAGGTCGACACCGCCCCCCTGGCGCTGCCCATCGACTGGGCCGACGACACCTTCCTGCCCTACGACTGGGGCCACTTTGCCTTCGTCTACGACAGCGAACAGATCAGCGAGCCGCCGGGGAGCTTCCGTGAACTGCTCGACGCGCCCGACGATCTGCAACTCATCCTGCAGGATCCGCGCACCAGCGTGACCGGCCAGGGCCTGCTGCTGTGGATCAAGCACGTCTATGGCGACGAGGCCCCGGCCGTCTGGGCGGCGCTCAATGAGCGGGTGCTGACCGTGACCAACAGCTGGAGCCAGGCCTACTTCTCGCTGTTCATGAACGGCGAGGCGCCCATGGTGCTCTCCTATGCCACCTCGCCGGCCTACCACATGGCGGTGGAGGAGACCGACCGCTACCAGGCCGCCGAGTTCGAGGAGGGCCACTACCTGCAAGTGGAGACCGCCGCCATGATGGCGCATACCGAGCAGCCCGACCTGGCGCGTGACTTCCTTGCCTTCATGCTGACGCCGGACTTCCAGCGCCATATCCCGCTCGGCAACGTCATGAATCCGGCCATCGACCTGGGCGACGAGCTGCCGGAGGTGTTCGACCGCTTGATCCAGCCGCAGAGCCTGACCTTTACCCCCGAGGAGGTGCGCGAGAACCGTCGCGCCTGGATTCGCGAATGGCTCAACGCTAGCGTGCGTTGAGCGAGTCGTCGATGCGCTCGCGATGGGCCACCCTGTCGCGCTGGCCCGTCAGCCTGGGCATCGCTGCCCTGACGGCAGTGGCAGGGCTGGGGCTTGGCAGTCTCGGCGCGCTGCTGTGGCAGGCCCGCGGCCTGCACCCGGCCATGCTCTGGCAGGAACCGTGGCTGGCCGCGGTGCTGCGCTTCACTCTCTGGCAGGCCACGCTTTCGACGCTGCTGGCGGTAGGGCTGGCCGTGCCGGTGGCCCTGGCCCTGGCCAGGCGTCCGCACTTCCCCGGGCGCGGCCTGCTGCTGCGCGCCATGGAGCTCTCGCTGGTGCTGCCGACGCTGATCGGCCTCTTCGGCCTGGTGGCGGTACATGGCCGGCGAGGCTGGGCAGCACCGCTCTGGGAGTGGCTGGTCGGTGCCGAGTCCGGATACCTCTATGGCCTCTCCGGTATCGTGCTGGCCCATGTCTTCTACAATCTGCCGCTCTCGGCCCGGCTGATGCTGCAGGCCCTCGAGACGGCCCCCTCGGCCCATTGGCGGCTGGCGTCCCAGCTCGGGCTGACCCGGTCGACGCTGTGGCGCACCCTGGAGTGGCCGCGCGTGAAGCCGCTGCTGCCGCGCCTGGCGGCACTGGTCTTCACCCTCTGCTTCACCAGTTTCGCCATCGTCATGACCCTGGGGGGTGGGCCGCGCTCCTCGACGCTGGAGGTGGCGCTCTACCAGGCGCTCAAGTTCGACCATGACCTGGCCCTGGCGGCCCTGCTGGCCCTGACCCAGCTGGTCATCTGCCTCTCACTGTGGCTGCTGGCGCTCTCCCGGGGCGGGGCGCCCTCGCTGGTGGTCGGCCGGGTCGCCCTGCCCGGCGGGCGCTGGCATCGCCGTGACGCCCTCGGCATCTCCCGGCTCACCGATGCCGTCTGGCTGACGGCCCTGGCGGCGCTGCTGCTGCCACCGCTGCTCGCCGTGGTACTGGCCGGGCTCACCGGGCTGCCGGCGCTGCCCCGCAGCGCGAGCCTCTGGCCGGCGGCGCTGCGCAGCCTGATCATGGCGCTTGGCGCGGGGGTCGGCGCCCTGTCGCTGGCGGTCGCCCTGCTGGTGGGGAGCCGCTGGTTGCGTGCCCGACAGCATGCCTGGGCGGCGCTGCTGATGGAGGGGGGCGGTCAGCTGATTCTGGTGATTCCGGCGCTGGTGCTGGGCACCGGGCTCTTTCTGCTGCTGCGCCCGACCCTGGGCAGTGGCTGGCAGGGCTACGCCCTGGTGGTGCTGGTCAATGCCTTCATGGCGCTGCCGTTTGCGATGCAGGTCGTGCGCGGGGCGCTGCCGGGGCTGTCGGCACCCGAAGCTCGCCTGGCCGACCAGTTCGGTATTCGCGGATGGGCGCGGCTGCGCTGGCTGGTCTGGCCGCGTCTGCGCCGTCCGCTGGCGCTGGCGCTGGCCTATGCCATGACCCTGTCGCTGGGTGATTTCAGCGTCATCGCCCTCTTCGGCAGCCCCTCGGCCCCGACCCTGCCGATGCTGCTCTATCAGCAGCTTGGCGGCTATCGCTGGCAGGGGGCCGCCGCCACCGCGCTGGTGCTGCTGGTGCTGGTGGCGCTGGTGTTCGTGCTGCTGGGATGGCTGACCCGCCATCCGCCCCGTTACCCCTGGACCCGCTACGCCCGCGAGGAGCGCCATGCTCGAATGTCGTGACCTGAGCTTTCACTATGATCGCCACGATCCCGGGGAGATGCCGGACTTCCACTTCACCTTCCGGCTGGCGCCGGGGGAGTGCCTGTCGGTGGCGGGGCCGTCGGGATCCGGCAAGAGCACCCTGCTGGGGCTGCTGGCGGGGTTTCTCGAACCCGCCAGCGGTGCACTCTCCTGGCAGGAGCAGGACCTGCTGGCGCTGCCGCCCTGGGCGCGCGGCATCACCAGCGTCTTCCAGGAGCACAATCTCTTCGACCAGCTGCCGGTATGGCTCAACGTCGGGTTGGGGCTGGCGCCGGACATGCGGCTCTCACGAGAGCAGCATGTCCGGATTCACGAGGGGCTGGCCGAAGTGGGGCTCGACGGCCTGGCCGACCGGCTGCCCGAGGCGCTTTCCGGCGGCCAGCGTCAACGCGTGGCGCTGCTGCGCGCCCTGCTGCGCGGTTCGAGGGTCCTGCTGCTCGACGAGCCGTTCTCCGGCCTCGACGAGAAAACCCGCGACGGGCTCTGGGCCCTGGTGCGTCGCCAGAAGGCGGCGGGCGCGGCCGTGGTGCTGGTCAGTCATGATCGCGATGACATCGAGGCGCTGGCGGACCGGCGCTGCCGGCTGGAGGGAGGGCGGTTGTGGCCCGACGGCTGAGCTGCTGGCCTGATGGCATGCCGCGTGCCAGAATCCTCCCATCCGATACGGGCGCGCTTCCCGATCCGGCTCGGTTCGACGCGTCCTGACCTTCAGGGAAGCCCCTAGATGAAGACACAGCTCCTCAACGTTGGCCTGGTCGGTTACGGCATGGCGGGCCGCACCTTTCATGCCCCGCTGATTCAGGCCGCCCCCGGCCTGGAACTGACCGCCGTGGTCAGCGGCCATGCCGAGCGGGTCCAGGCCGACCATCCAGAGATCGAGGTGCTGCCCAAGGCGGCGCCGCTGTTCGCGCGGCGCGACATCGATCTGGTGGTGATCGCCACGCCCAACGAGACCCACTTTCCGCTGGCCAAGGCGGCACTGACGGCCGGCAAGCACGTGGTGATCGACAAGCCCTTCAGCATCAGCGTGTCCGAGGCGCGCCTGCTGAAGGCCCAGGCCGATGGCGCCGACCGTCTGCTGAGCGTCTTCCACAACCGGCGCTGGGACAGCGATTTCCTGACCCTCAAGGCGCTGCTCGAGGAGGGGGTGCTGGGCCGGGTGGTGTCGCTGGAGTCGCGCTTCGACCGTTTCCGCCCCTGGGTGACCGACCGTTGGCGCGACCACCACAAGCCGGGTGGGGGCATCTGGTACGACCTTGGCCCCCACCTGCTCGATCAGGCGCTGCAGCTCTTCGGCATGCCCCGGGCGATCCTGCTGGAGCTCGCCACGTCTCGTCAGGGGGCGGAGGTGGATGACGACTTTCTGGCCCTGCTGGAGTACGACCACCTGCGCGTGAGCCTGCAGGCCAGCTCCCTGGTGGCGGAATCCACGCCGCGCTTCCGGGTCCATGGCACGCGCGGCAGTTTCGTGACATACGGGCTTGACCCTCAGGAGGCCTGGCTCAAGGCAGGAAAGACCCCGTCGCCGGGCTGGGGGGTGGATGCCTCGCCCGGCACCCTGACCCTCGATGAAGGGGAGGGCGATCGCGTGGCCCTGTCGCGCCGTGATGCCGCCGCCGTGCCGGGGGACTATCCCGCCTTCTACGCGGGCATCGCCCAGGCGCTGATGGCAGGCCGTCCATCGCCGGTGACCAGCGAGTCTGCCCTGGAGGTGATGACGCTGCTGGAAACCGGACTCGACAGCTATCGGCAGAGCCGCTGGGTGAAGCTCAAGGAGAGTCATGGCGCTCGGCGTCGGCTGCACTCAAGCCAGTTTCAGGCCCGGTAAGCGTCAGCGCACCGGGCGATGCCGGCGCATGAGCGGGGCTCACCAGAGCCCGGTATCGATGGGCGCCTCGGCGCGCAACTTGTCACGGGCAATGAACAGCGCGGCAATGGCCCGGGCCTCGTGGAAGTCTTCCCGGGCCAGCAGGGCCGAGAGCGCGTCGATGGCGTGGGTCTCCACGATCAGCGGCTCCGGTTCATCACCCGGCAGACGCCTGGGGTAGAGATCGCTGGCCAGCAGCACCTGCATGCGATGACCCATGTAGTTCGGCGCCAGTGACAGCTCCACCAGGGGCTCGATGCGATGAGCGCCGAAGCCGCACTCCTCCATGAGCTCGCGATTGGCCGCGGTGACGAGGTCCTCGCCCGGATCCACGAGCCCCTTGGGCAGGGTCAGCACATAGTCCTCGAAGCCGGCCGCATACTCCCGAATGAGCAGCACATGCTCGGGGTCGGGCATGGCCACCATCATCACCGCGCCGATGCCCCGGCCAGGGCCGGCAAGGCGTTCGAAGGTGCGCTCGGCGCCATTGGAGAAACGCAGTTCCAGCTCCTCGACGTGAAAGAGACGGCTGCGCGCCACGCTGCGCCGGTCGAGGATGTGCGGCTTGACGGGCCAGGAGGGGGAGGCGTCGGGCTGGTCGGACATGGGCAGGATTCCGTATGGCATGTGGATACTGGCGGGCACTGTGCGCCTCGCATGGCGATTCGATACAATACTACGTCCCAACGGCCCCCGACTCACCCCTCCGGAGTAGCGATGATCGACTGGCGCGCCATCGACACTGTCCTGCTGGACATGGACGGCACCCTGCTGGACCTGCATTTCGACAGCCACTTCTGGCTCGAGCACCTGCCGCGTCGCTATGGGGAACTGCATCGTCTGGACGAGGCGACCCAGGAGGCGCTGCGCGCGCGGATCATTCGCGAGCAGGGCACCCTGAACTGGTACAGCCTGGCCTACTGGAGTCGCGAACTGGGGGTCGATGTGGTGGCGCTCAAGCGCGAGGTCCAGCATCTGATCGGCCTGCGCAGCGATGCCCTGGACTTCCTGCGCTGGCTCAGGACGGCCCATCCGCGCGTGGTGCTGGCCACCAATGCCGACCGGGCGAGTCTGGAACTCAAGCTGCCCCTCACCGGATTGGAGGCGTATCTGGACGCCATCGTCTCCTCGGCGGATCTTGGCGTTCCCAAGGAAGAGCAGGCGTTCTGGTTCGCCCTGCAGCAGATCGAACCCTTCGACCCGCAGCGCACCCTGTTCATCGATGACAACGCCGCGGTGCTGGAAAGCGCCCGGGAGTTCGGCATCCGCCACCTGCTGGGCATCAAGCAGCCGAACAGTCGCCGGCCGGAGAAGGAACTCGAGGAGTTCATCGCGCTGGACCGTTTCGCGAGCATCCTGCCCGATAACCTGCCGCCCACGACGGGCGACGCGTCTGCGGCTGATGATACGGAGGAGGGCGTCAATGGATAGCGTGAGACTCGACAAGTGGCTGTGGGCCGCGCGCTTCTTCAAGACCCGCGCCCTCGCCAAGAAGGCCATCGAGGGCGGCAAGGTCCACTACGAGGGTGGCCGGGCCAAGACCAGCAAGTCCGTCGAGGTCGGCGCAAGACTCCAGGTGCCCCAGGGCTGGGACACCCTCGAGGTCGAGGTGCTGGCGCTCTCGGACCAGCGCCGCGGTGCGTCCGAGGCTCGCGCGCTCTACCGCGAGACCGAGGCGAGCGTTGCGCGTCGTGAGCGCGAGGCCGAGGCGCGCCGCCTCACCAACCAGGTCATGCAGCACCCGCTGAAGCGACCTGACAAGAAGCAGCGCCGGGACATCCGACGCTTCAAGGAGGGTGGCCAGGAGGACTAGTACCTCATGCCTCACCCCCCTCACGATTCACTCATCACCCCTCACGCCTCACCTTTGCAGATCTCCTATGACCGATCAGATTCAGCGTTTCCTCTTCGACAACACCAACGTGCGGGGCGAAATCGTCACCCTCGAGCGCGCCTTCGGCGAGGTGCTCGAGCGCCACGAGTACCCTCCCGCGGTGAATCAACTGCTCGGCGAACTGCTTGCCGCGGTGGCGCTGCTCACCGATACCGTCAAGCTCGACGGCACCCTGAGCATCGAGGTACGTGGCGAGGGGGCACTTGCCCTGCTGATGGCCGAGTCCAACCCGGGCGGCGAGCTGCGGGCCATTGCCCGTCTGGCCGAGGACGCCGCGATTCCCGACGAGGCGGCCGGCTTCCGCGAGCTGGTCGGGCAGGGAAAGATCATGATCACCCTGGACCCCACCGATGGCCACCGCTATCAGGGTATCGTGGCCCTGGAGCATGACAGCCTGGCCGGCTGCCTTGCCGCCTACTTCGCCCAGTCGGAGCAACTGCCCACCCGGCTGTGGCTGACCGCCGACGGGCGGCGTGCCGCCGGTCTGCTGCTGCAGCGACTGCCCGACGACGCCCAGAACCAGGATGCCGACCTGTGGGAACGGGCCGTGCATCTTGCCGACACCGTCAAGGACGAGGAGCTGCTCGGCCTCGACCCGCTCGAGGTGCTGCGCCGCCTCTTCCATGAAGAGACGGTGCGGGTCTTCGACCCCAAGGCCCTGCGTTTCGGCTGCAGCTGCTCGCGGGAGCGTATCGCGTCGGGGCTGCTCACGCTGGGTGCCGAGGAACTTCGCGAGGTGCTGGTCGAACAGGGCGGCATCGATACCCAGTGTCACTTCTGTCATTCCCGCTATCATTTCCCGCCGCACGAGATCGAGGCGATGCTCGACGATGAGTCAGCGCCGCCGACCCTGCACTGACGTCCGTCCTGCGGTGCTGCATGGCAGCACGCATGTTGGTATGAATGGCATCGATGTAGTAGTAAAACTACATGATCTTCGCCCAATAACGGCGTTTCCCGGCGGCCGGGTTTTTGCCATAATGGCGGCGATTTTGCGGTCCGATCGCCCTGCCAGAAGACGACAATGACCCGCACCGCGGGCGATCATGGCACGACTCACATTGCGTCACCGACGCTCGGCACACGAGAGAAAAGCGGCCGCAAGGCCCAGGAAACGACATGACCACGACTCAAGCCGTCCCCCAGCAAGCCGCCATTTCCCACGTCAACCTCTGCAGCGCCGAGATGATCGAGCGGGCGGTGGCCAGCGGGGAAGGACGCCTGGCCGCTAACGGTGCGCTGGTAGTGAACACCGGCATGCGTACCGGCCGCTCGCCCAAGGATCGCTTTATCGTCGACGAGGCGACGACCAGCGGTCAGATCGACTGGGGCAGCGTCAATCGTCCGTTCGATGCCGAGACGTTCGATGCGCTCTGGGCTCGTGTCGACGCGTACCTGGCGGGGGGCGAGCACTATGTGTCCGAGCTCCACGTAGGGAGTGACCCCGTTCACTACCTGCCGGTGCGCGTCACCACCGAGACGGCCTGGCACGGTCTCTTCGGTCGTACCATGTTCGTGCGCCCCGAGGCCTACAACCCGTCCGTCAAGGACGAGTGGACCATCCTCAATGCCCCCTTCTTCGCCTGCGAACCGGCCCGTGACGGGACCAATTCCGACGGCTGCGTGATCATCAATTTCGCCCAGAAGAAGGTGCTGATCGCCGGCATGCGCTACGCCGGCGAGATGAAGAAGGCGATGTTCTCGGTACAGAACTTCCTGCTGCCGGACGCCGACGTGCTGCCCATGCACTGCTCCGCCAATGTGGGCGAGGACGGGGAAACCACGCTGTTCTTCGGCCTCTCCGGCACGGGCAAGACCACCCTCTCCGCCGACCCGGCCCGCTACCTGATCGGTGACGACGAGCACGGCTGGGGGCCGGGCACCGTCTTCAACATCGAGGGAGGCTGCTATGCCAAGTGCATCGACCTCTCCGAGAAGAACGAGCCGATCATCTGGCAGGCCATCGCGTTCGGTACCGTGCTCGAGAACGTGGTCCTCGACGACCGCCGTGAGCCGGACTATGCCGATGACAGCCTGACCCAGAATTCGCGTGCCGCCTACCCGCTGGAGCACGTCGAGAAGCGGGTGCCGGAAAACCGTGCCGGCGAGCCCAATGCCATCGTCTTCCTGACATGTGACATGTCCGGTGTGCTGCCGCCCGTCTCCGTGCTGTCGAAGGAAGCCGCGGCCTACCACTTCCTCTCCGGCTACACCGCCAAGGTGGGCTCGACCGAGATGGGCTCATCGGCCGGACTCGAAGCCACCTTCTCCACCTGTTTCGGTGCCCCTTTCTTCCCCCGCCCCGCGCGCGAGTATGCCGACCTGCTCATCAAGCGCGTGGTCGAGAAGGATGCCCAGGTGTATCTGGTCAACACCGGCTGGACCGGGGGCGCCTTTGGTGAAGGCGGCTCGCGTTTCTCCATCCCCACCACCCGCGCCATCATCAGCGCCATCCAGGCCGGCATGCTGCGCGACGTGGAAACGCGTGAGGTCCCTGGCCTGAATCTCTCCGTGCCCACCGCCGTGCCGGGCGTCGACTCGCGTCTTCTCGACCCGCGCGAGACATGGGAGGACAAGGCCGCCTACGACCGCAAGCGCTACGAGCTCGCCGCCAAGTTCGTCGACAACTTCAAGAAGTTCGACGGCGTCGACGAGGCGATCGTCAAGGCGGGTCCGAGCCTGACCTGATCACCACGGGGCACCGAACCGTCGGCGATGCCGGTGGTCCGAACGGGGGAGGACAGGCGTCCTTCCCCGTTTTCGCGTTGGCGCCTCTGCAGGACAGGGTGCCCATGCCCGACCATCGATGGAGAGAGATCATGAAACGACGGCATTTTCTTGGCGTGCTGGGCGCCGGCAGCTTGGTCGGCCTGGTGCCGGGGCTGGCCGCTGCCCGGCCCAAGCCGGATCTCGCGCGAGCCGAGGGGCTCGAGAAGCTGGAACTCTCCGAGGCCGAGTGGCGGGAGCGTCTGAGCGAGGAGCAGTTCGAGATCCTGCGCGAGGAAGGCACCGAGCCCGCCTTCTCGAGCCCGCTGGACAAGGAGACGCGAGAGGGCGAATACCGCTGTGCCGGCTGCGACCTGCTGCTGTTCACCAGTGCCATGAAGTATGACTCCGGCACTGGCTGGCCGAGCTTCTTCGAGCATGTCGAGGGTCACCTGCTGACCAGCGTCGACTACTTCCTGGTGTTTCCCCGCACCGAGTACCACTGCGCGCGCTGCGGCGGCCACCAGGGCCATGTCTTCGACGACGGCCCGCCGCCCACCGGCCTGCGCTGGTGCAACAACGGTCTGGCACTGACCTTCGTGCCGGCCTAGACGGCATCGCCAAGGCCATGAGTTGCGTATAGGGAAGTATTCACAGCGCCTCTCCGGCTTGTCGCCGGATAAGCCTCGAGCGATAAACGCTATGTGCTCTGGCGGCGTCTCGATGGCGTTTATGATACCTTGGCGCGATCGTCTGGACGTTTGATTGCCAAGGATTTCATGGACGCACACGACAAGATCATCCGCCGCCTCGCCGAGGAGCTCGCCGTTCGCCCGCCGCAGGTCAGGGCGACGGTGGAACTGCTCGACGCCGGGGCCACCGTGCCCTTCATCGCCCGCTACCGCAAGGAAGTCACCGGCGGGCTGGACGACATCCAGCTGCGCCAGCTCCATGAGCGCCTCGCCTACCTTCGCGAGCTCGAGGAGCGCCGCGAGACGGTGCTCGCCGCGATCGACGAGCAGGGCAAACTCAGCGACGCGCTGGCCGCCAGCATTCGCGCCGCGCAGACCAAGCAGCGTCTCGAAGATCTCTACCTGCCGTTCAAGAAGAAGCGGCGCACCAAGGCGCAGATCGCCCGCGAGGCAGGGCTCGAACCGTTGGCCGATGCCCTGCTCGCCGACCCGACACGGGTGCCGGAGGTCGAGGCGGCGACGTATCTCCGCGCCGCCGAGGGCGACATCCCCGCCGTCGAGGATGCCAAGGCGGCGCTGGACGGCGCCAAGCAGATCCTCATGGAACGCTTCGCCGAGGATCCCGATCTGGTGGGCCGGCTGCGCGAACGGCTGTGGGATGAGGGAGAGCTCTGTTCGCGGGTGATCGCCGGCAAGGAGGAGGAGGGTGCCAAGTTCTCCGACTACTTCGCGCACGAGGAAGCCCTCGCCAAGGTGCCCTCGCACCGTGCACTGGCCATGTTTCGTGGTCGCAACGAAGGTATGCTCGCCTTGACGCTGCGTCTGCCCGGCGAGGACGAGGCCCCGATCCATCCGGCGCAGGTGGCCATCGCGCGGCACGTCGGCATTCGCGACCAGGGCCGTCCCGCCGATCGCTGGCTGGCCGAGGTGGTGCGCTGGAGCTGGCGGGTCAAGCTCTACACCCACCTGGAAACCGAGCTGATGGGACGCCTGCGCGAGCGCGCCGAGATCGAGGCCATCGAGGTGTTTGCCGCCAACCTCAAGGATCTGCTGCTGGCCGCGCCGGCGGGTCAGAAGGCGACGCTGGCCATCGACCCGGGCCTGCGCACCGGCTGCAAGGTGGCGGTGGTGGACGCCACCGGCCAGTTCCTCGAGCACGCCACGATCTATCCCCATGCCCCGCAGAAGCGCTGGGATGCCGCGCTTGCCGAGCTGGGCCGGCTGGTGGAGAGACATGACGTGGCGCTGATCGCCGTGGGCAACGGCACTGCCAGCCGCGAGACCGACAGGCTCGCCGGCGAACTGGTGACGCGACTCTCCGACAGGCGCCCGCTCGCCAAGGTGATGGTCAGCGAAGCGGGCGCCTCGGTCTACTCCGCGTCCGAGTATGCCTCCCGGGAGCTGCCGGATCTCGACGTCACCATTCGCGGCGCGGTCTCCATCGCTCGCCGGCTGCAGGACCCGCTCGCCGAGCTGGTCAAGATCGAACCCAAGTCCATCGGCGTGGGCCAGTACCAGCACGATGTGTCGCAGCTCCAGCTGTCCCGAAGCCTCGAAGCGGTGATCGAGAGCTGCGTGAACGCCGTGGGCGTGGACCTCAACACGGCGTCCAGTGCGCTGCTGTCGCGGGTGGCCGGCCTCAACGCGACGCTGGCCGACAACATCGTGGCGCGACGCAACGCCGAGGGGCCCTTCACCAGCCGTCGGGCGCTGCTTGACGTGAGTCGCCTCGGTCCCAAGACCTTCGAGCAGTGCGCCGGCTTCCTGCGCATCATGAACGGCAACAATCCCCTGGATGCCAGTGCCGTGCACCCCGAGGCCTACCCGCTCGTGGAGCGCATCGCCCGGCGCAGCGGGCGCCCCGTGGCGGGCCTGATCGGCGACAGCGCCACGCTCAGGGCCGTGACGCCTGCCGAGTTTGCCGATGAGCGTTTCGGCGTGCCCACGGTCACCGATATCCTGGCCGAACTCGACAAGCCGGGCCGTGATCCGCGCCCCGAGTTCAAGGCGGCCGAGTTCCGCGAAGGCGTCGAGACCCTCAAGGACCTGACGCCGGGCATGATTCTCGAGGGCAGCGTGACCAACGTCACCCCCTTCGGTGCCTTCGTGGACATCGGTGTCCATCAGGACGGCCTGGTGCACATCTCGGCACTCTCCGACACCTTCATCAAGGATCCGCGCACGGTGGTCAAGGCCGGTGATATCGTGCGGGTCAAGGTGATGAGCGTGGACCTTGCGCGGGCGCGCATCGGCCTCACCATGCGCCTCGATGACCAGCCGGACGGCCAGGGTGACGATCGCCGCGGTGGCAGCACGGGCGATACGCGGCGCCGTGGCAAGGGGCGAGCGCGTAAGCCTGCCGAGCCTGCCCGCGATACCAGGGCCGAGCCGGCCGATCAGATGGGCGCCCTCGGGGCAGCTCTGCTGCAGGCCAGGAAGGGTCGCTGACCTTGACGCGCCGCATGGCGGCACCATAATCCGACGTTTGCCGGGTGCCTTGGCGCCCGCTTTTTTCCACATGGGGTGACCATCTTGTCCGAATCGTTCACCAGCCGCGTCGATCGGCTCACGACCCTGGCCGACCAGGGGCAGGTCGGGCGTCTGCGCCGCGGCATCGAAAAGGAGGGGCTGCGGGTAGACGGCAAGGGACGCATTGCCACTACCCTGCATCCCGCCGCGCTGGGCTCCAAGCTGACCCACCCGCATATCACCACCGATTACTCCGAGGCGCTGCTGGAGTACATCACGCCGGTCACCTGTCGGCCGGAAGATGCCATGGACTTCCTCGCCGATCTTCACCGCTTCAGCTATCGGCATCTGGACGACGAGCTGATCTGGCCCGCGAGCATGCCGGCCCGCCTGGATGGCAACGATAGCGTGCCCATCGCCGACTACGGCTCGTCCAATGTGGGCCTCATGAAGCATGTCTATCGCAAGGGGCTGGACCTGCGCTACGGGCGGATCATGCAGTCCATCGCGGGCGTGCACTACAACGTCTCGCTGCCCGATGCGTTCTGGCAGCAGCTGCGCGAGATCGAGGGCGACGAGGACATGCCGCTTCGCGATTACCGCTCGGCGCGCTACTTCGGGCTGATCCGCAACTTCCGGCGTCACAGCTGGCTGCTGCTTTACCTGTTCGGCGCCTCGTCGGCGCTGGATCACAGCTTCCTGCCCAGCGGCCGGGTGCCCGACAAGCTGCAGTGGCATGGCGACGAGACCCTGATGTCGCGCTACGCCACCAGCCTGCGCATGTCCGATCTGGGCTACCAGAACAAGGTCCAGGAGCAGTTGAAGATCTGCTTCAATTCGCTTTCCAACTACGTCAATACGCTGCGCCATGCCATCGCCACACCCTGGGCGGACTACCGGAAAATGGGCGTCAAGGAGGATGGCGAGTGGCGCCAGCTCAACGCCAACATCCTGCAGATCGAGAACGAGTATTACAGCGACATCCGCCCCAAGCGGGTGGCGCGACAGGACGAGACGCCGAGTCAGGCGCTCGAGGCGCGCGGCGTGGAGTACATCGAGGTGCGCTGTCTGGACCTCAACCCCTTCCTGCCACTGGGGGTGGACGAGCACCAGATCCGCTTCATCGATACCTTCCTGATGTGGTGCCTGCTCAGCGAGAGCCCCTGGATTCCCGACGAGGAGTGCGATCGGCTGGACGACAATCGTCGGCTGGTGGTCGAGCGCGGCCGGGACCCGGCACTGCGCCTGCTGCAGGACGGGCGACAGCGCTCCATCGCCGACTGGGGCGGCGAGATCGTCACCGAGATGGCGGCGGTGGCGGCGCTGCTCGACCGCCTGGAAGACGGTCAGCCCCATGGTGAGGCGCTGGCTGCCCTGTCGCCGCGCCTCGACGACCCCTCGCTGACGCCTTCCGCGCGCCTGCTGGAACGCCTCGAGTCGACCGGCGAATCCTTCCTCGAGGCCATGCTGGGCCTCGCCCGGGAGCAGGCACAGGGCTTCACCGATACCCCCATGGATCCGTCCCGCGAGGCCCTGTTCGAGGAGCTGGTGGCGACCTCCCGGGCCCAGCAGGAGGATGTCGAGGCGCGGGACACCGAGGACTTCGATGCCTACCTGGCACGCTACTTCGCCAGCGCCCGCGAAGTGCGAAGCATCACGCCGTTGCAGACGGGAGAGATGTCATGATCGACGACCTGCGCCGCCTTTCGGTGCGCGAGTGGAGTCTCGCGGGCCTGGCGTTCTGCGTGCTGATGATGGCCGTGGCCCTGGGGCTCGAGCATGTCGTCGGGCTGGAGCCCTGTCCGCTGTGCATCCTCCAGCGCGTGGCCGTGCTGGCCGCCGGCGCCGTGTTCCTCATCGCCGCCATCCATGCCCCCGCCGGGCGTGCGGGGGCCGTGATCTACGGTCTGCTGTCCCTGGCCGCCGTGGGTGGCGGCATGGCGGTGGCGGGGCGTCACCTGTGGCTGCAGTCGCTGCCGGCCGACGAGGTGCCAAGCTGTGGCCCGAGCCTCGACTACATGATGGAGGTCCTGCCCCTTCAGCAGGTGCTGGCCCAGGTGCTTTCCGGTTCCGGTGAGTGCGCCGAGATCGATGTCCTGCTGCTGGGTATCTCGCTGCCCGGCTGGACCCTGGCCGGCTTCCTGGTGCTGGCCCTGGCGCCTCTGGGCCTGCTGCTGGCAGCCAACCGCCCACGTCCTGGCTACCACTGGCAGGGCTAGTCAAGCACCATGCGCTATCGCGACCCGGCCTCCCAGGAGGCGATCGACCGCGCCTACGACCCCATGCGGGGCCGGGATTCCGCCGCACTGCTGGCGGACTGGCGCGCGCGAAGCCACGTCTCCCGCGAACGCCATCGGGTGGCACTGGATGTGCCCTATGGCCCGACACGTGCCGAGTGCCTGGACCTCTTCCCTGCCGAGGGTCTCGCGCCGGGCGAGCCTGCGCCCTGTCACCTCTTCTTCCACGGCGGCTACTGGCGTGCCCTGAGCCACAGGGAGTTCAGCTTCGTGGTGGACGGTCTGGTGGCCGCCGGGGTCACGGTGGCGGTGGTCAACTACGCGCTCTGCCCCGCGGTGGCATTCGGCGAGGTGGTGCGCCAGGCCCGGGCGGCGCTGGCGTGGGTGTACCGCGACGCGGCGACATGGGGAATCGATCCTCACCAACTTAGCGTGTCCGGCCACTCCGCAGGCGGGCACCTCTGCGCGATGCTGCTGGCCACCGACTGGGCAGGCGACTATGGCCTGCCCGATGATCTGCTCCGCGGTGTGCTGTCGATCAGCGGCCTCTACGACCTGGCACCCTTTCCCTGGTCATGGCTGCAGCCCAAGCTCCAGCTCTCCGGGCGCGACGTGATCGACTACAGTCCGATTCTCCAGCCCTGCCGGGTCCCGGCCAGGGTGCAGCTGGTCGTCGGCGGCGAGGAGTCCAGCGAGTTCGCCCGCCAGACGCAGGACTACGCCGACCACCTGAGCGGGCAGGGCATCGGCGTCGCGTCGGCTGTGCTGGAAGGCGATGACCACTTCTCGCTGCTCGAGCACTATCGCCCCGGCGGGCGCTTCGTCGAGACCATTACCGCGTTCCATTCCTGAGCATCCGGCGCACGCCCTATACGCCCAGGTAGCGGTCGCGGATGCCGCTGTCCAGCGCGTCGGGCGGGCCCGACCACGCCGTGCTTCCTTTTTCTAGGATGGTGCAGCGGTCGACGACCGGCAGCAGCTCGCCCAGCGACTTGTCGACGATCAGGGTCGACTGGCCCTGCGCCTTGAGCAGGCGCAGCGCCGACCAGATCTCCTGGCGGATCACCGGGGCCAGACCCTCGGTCGCCTCGTCGAGCACCAGCAGTCGGGGATTGGTCATCAGGGCGCGGCCGATGGCCAGCATCTGCTGTTCGCCGCCGGAGAGGGTGGCGGCCATCTGGCGGTGCCGTTCGGCCAGCGGCGGAAAGAGGGCCTCGACACGTGCGCGTGTCCAGTGGCCGGCGCGGGCGGTGACGACCAGGTTCTCGCGCACCGAGAGGTTGGGAAAGCAGCGACGCCCCTCTGGCACCAGGCCCAGGCCGCGCTGGGCGATGCGATAGGCCGGCAGGCGCCGCAGGTCTCGATTATCGAAGAGGATGCGCCCGCGGCGCGCCGGCGTCAGGCCGAACAGCGAGCGGATGGTGGTGGTCTTGCCCATGCCGTTGCGCCCCATGAGGGCCACCATCTCGCCGGCCTCGACCCGCAGGCTGACGCCGAACAGCGCCTGCGAGGGTCCGTAGAAGGTCTCGATGTCGGTGATCTCGAGCATCTCAGTCTCCCAGGTAGGCCTCGCGGACTCGCGGGTCCCGGCGGATGGTCGCGCCGTCACCATGGGCAATGACGCTGCCCGCGACGAGCACGGAGATGCGATCCGCCAGCCGGAATACCGCGTCCATGTCGTGTTCGATCAGCAGGATGGGCACCTCCTGCTTCAGGGTCTCGAGCAGCTCGGTGAGTCGCGCCGAGCCCTCGGGCCCCAGGCCGGCCATGGGCTCGTCGAGCAGCAGGGCGCGAGGTTCCAGAACCAGCGCACAGGCCATTTCCACCTGGCGGCGCTCGCCGTGGGAGAGCGCCGCCACCGGGGTGTCGGCGCGGTGGGCGAGGTGCATGCGTTCAAGGGCCGCGCGAGCCGGCGCCACAAGACTCATGTCGCGCTCCACCGGCCGCCAGAAGCGGAAGCTGTGCCCCTGCAGCGCCTGGGCACCGATCATCACGTTACGCAGCACGCTGAGGGGTTCGGCCAGGCACGAGACCTGAAAGCTGCGTCCCAGGCCAAGGCGCGCGCGCCGGGCGACGCCCAGGGCCGTGATGTCCTGCCCGCCGAGGCGGATTTCGCCGGCATCGGGCGTCAGGCTGCCGGCGATCTGGGCGATCAGGGTCGACTTGCCGGCGCCGTTGGGTCCGATCAGGGCGTGGATTTCGCCGTCGCCCAGGTCCAGCGACACGTCCCGGGTGGCCTGCAGCGCGCCAAAGCGCTTGCTCAGGCCCGATATCGACAGCACGCGTTCACTCATGGCGCTCGCTCCCGGCCAGCCAGCCCATCACGCCCTGCTTGGCGAACAGCACCACGCCCAGCAGCACCAAGCCGAGGAAGAACGTCCAGTATTCGGTCAGCCCCCCCAGGAGGGTCTCCATCATCACGAACAGGATGGCCCCCGCCAGCGGCCCGTAGAGGCGTCCGACCCCGCCCAGGATGACGATCACCATCAGTTCGCCGGAGAGGTGCCAGCTCAGCATGGAGGGACTGACGAAGCCGTTGAGGTCCGCATAGAGCGCTCCCGCCAGGCCGGTGATCATCGCCGAGATGACGAAGGCCACCAGGCGGATGGGAAAGGGCGAGATGCCGGCGGTGGCCAGTCGGGTCTCGTTGAGGCGCGCCATGGTCAGGGCGGCCCCGAAGCGTGACCTCATGAGTCGCGAGGTGAGCGCCATGGAGAGCACCAGGCCCGTGAAACAGAGCAGGAAGAAGCTCAGGGCATCGTTGGTGTCGACTCCCGGCAGCGTATTGCGCAGGTAGATCGGCAGGCCA
>Ga0207414_1000327_pt1 | contig 22194 bp, 21 predicted proteins | sample PonA231FremontCA_2_FD_187269 | JGI IMG/M metagenome (GOLD analysis project Ga0207414, IMG submission 187269) | Marine sediment microbial community from Fremont, CA, USA - Pond A23 Sediment 1 (SPAdes) | ecosystem: Environmental > Aquatic > Marine > Unclassified | place: USA: Fremont, California...
GTCTACGCTAGTCGGTGACGTGCAGGAGGGCAAGCCCTTACAGGCTGGCCTGGACCACCATGCACTCCATGCCCTGCGCCACCAGGCGACGGCAGGCCGTATGGGCCTGGCCCTCGTTCATGTCCACAAGCCGAGCGCGGTAGATCCCGGCTTCCTCGGCGTTGGCCACGGCGACCCGGGCATCGGCCAGCTCGCTGGCCAGCTGACGCGCGGCACGGGAGGCCAGGGTGCGGGCGTGGACGGCGTCGCTGAACGCGCCGACCTGAACGCCCCAGCCTCCCTGCAGCCCCGAGCGGGGCGCGAGCAACGGCCGGTTGCTGGCCATCAGCTCGCGAATGGGATCGTCTGCCGAGCCCTGCACCAGGCCAGCGTTCCTGCCCATGGCGTCGACCGGCGTCTCGAGGCGGGCCACCCGCGATGGTCCTTCCCTCAGGGCATCCGAGGCCGCTGTCGATGCATCGGCCGATGCCACTGACGGCTCTACCGTGCCCGATGGCGGCGTGCCAAGGCTGGCCAGGCGCACCCGATCGCCGACCGGCTGGCCCGGCGCCTGAGGTTCGCCCGGCATCAGCCGTCCACCCGAGATGTCGGCACTGGCCAGCCAGTCGCGGCCATCGGCCAGCGAGGCACGCAGGAAACTGCGATCCAGCAGGTCGGCGGTATGACCATCCCGCGAGGCGGCGGTGAAACCGCCCATCACCACGGTGAGCAGGCGACGCCCATCGCGCACCGCCGAGGTGGCCACGTTGAAGCCGGAGGCGCGGATGAAACCGGTCTTCATGCCGTCGGCGCCGGGATAGTTGTCCAGCAGGCGGTTGTGGCCGGTGATGGTCTTGCCCCGCCAGGTGAAGCTCGTCCGCGAGAAATAGGGGTAATACTGGGGAAAGTCACGCATCAGATGCCGGGCAAGCATCGCCATGTCGCGTGCCGTGGTGACCTGACCGGCGTTGGGTAGTCCGTTGGGATTCCGGAAGGTGGTGCGTGTCATGCCCAGCGCACGGGCCTTCTCGGTCATCATGCGGCTGAAATGTTCTTCACTGCCGCCCAGGGCCTCGCCCACCACCACGGCCACATCGTTGGCCGACTTGATCACCAGCGCCTCGATGGCTTTCTCCACGGGAATGGTGGAACCGGCCTTCACGTAGAGCTTGGACGCGGGCCTGGCGGCGGCGTAGGCAGAGACCGACAGCGGCGAATCGAAGGTCAGATCCCCTCTCTCCAGTGCCTCGAACAGCAGGTAGAGCGTCATCATCTTGGTCAACGAGGCCGGGTAACGCGTCTCGTCGGCATTCTCCGCGTAGAGGATCTCCTGACTGTCGGCATCGATGACGATACCGGCATAGCGGGGATTGGCCTGGACGGTCGTGATGGCAAGCAGCAGGCAGGCCAGCAGCACGAACAGCCCCCCTGTCCGGCGCCGGTTGATTATTGTGGTAGGCACCATGTCGCGTTCCCTCGGAATGTATCACCAATGCGTAGACTCATTATGGCCGCCTGTCGCGCGCTGTACAGGGTGGATAACGGACTTTTTCCTCGCGTTTTCGTCGCCTTGACCAACCGTCCGCCACATCGGTCAATGCCCTGACACCTCAGCCGACCCCTCCCAGCCGCTGTCCACCGAGCCATACCAGGCGAAGCGCCAGCAGCGTCAACGCCCACTTGAAGAGGGTATCGAAGCGCTGGTCCGAGAGACGGTGCAGGAGACGCAGCCCCAGCCAGGTGCCGAGAAAGCCCGCTGCCACCATCGACAGCATCAGCGGCAGCCAGTCTCGGAAGAGGAAACCGGCCACGCCGAACACGAAGGCCTTGGTCAGGTGCTGCAGCAGCATGCAGGCGGAAAAGGTGGCCACCTTGGCCAGGCGACCGGACTGGCTCTGCTTGATGAAGGCGGCCACCATGGGCCCGCTGGCGCCTACCAGGCTGGAGAGCAGGGTAGTAACGGCGCCGGCCACCAGCACGCCTCCCCGGCCGAGGGCCCGTTTCGGCAGCGCCGGCCCCCAGCACAGATAGAGCACGAAGCCGGCAATGCTCAGCTCCAGCACGCCGGCCGGCAACCGCACCAGCAGCCAGGCAGCAACCAGCGCGCCCAGCACGACGCCCGGCAGAAAGGCCGCAAGCATGGCGTGGTCGACATGGCGCCAGGTCAGGGCCGTGCGGCCGACGTTGGAGCCGAACTGCACCATGCCGTGGACCGGAATCAGCGCCGCCGCCGGCATCACCTGGGCCAGCGCCATGATCATCAGCACTCCGCCCCCGACACCCACCGCAGCGGTGAAGGCCGAGGTGAAGACCGAGATCACGATCAATAGAAGGTTGATCCCCGCCGAGAGCGGCGAGAGAACGTCCAGCAGCGCCATCATGCTCTCCCCACCAACGCATAAGACAGCGACCCATGCTAGCGAGGATTTCCGCCAACGGTGAGCCATCTCGATCTGTGTTTCCTGATTTGTCGCATTGTGCCAACAAAGATTCGCTCAAGATCAAGACGGAAAGGCGAGGGGCCTTCACACTAGACGTGTCGAATCCTAAACCCGACGGAGCCGAACATGAATCGCAACGTCATCCTGACCTGCGCCGTCACCGGCGCCGGCGACACCCCCGGCAAGAACCCCAGCGTGCCCGTCACGCCCAAGCAGATCGCCGACGACTGCATCGCGGCCGCCAGGGCCGGTGCCAGCGTGGCGCATATCCACGTGCGTGACCCCGAGACCGGCGGCATCAGCCACTCCCTGGATCACTTCCGTGAGGTAATGGCGCGCGTTCGGGAAGCGGATGCCGACATCGTCATGAACATCACCGCCGGCGGCGGCGGTGACTGGATTCCCGACGTCGAGGACCCCACCCGCGGCGGTGCCGGCACCGATATCCAGACCCCGGCCCAGCGCCACGCGCCGGTGGGTGAGCTCCTCCCGGAGCTGTGCACCCTGGACTGTGGTAGCCTCAACTTCGGCGACATGGTTTACATGAACACCGCGGACTGGCTGCGCGAGCATGCCAGGCTGGTGCAGCAGGCAGGCGTCAAGCCTGAGCTGGAGTGCTTCGACCTGGGCCACGTCTGGTTCGCCCGCCAGCTGCAGAAGGAAGGCCTGATCGACGGCGATCCGCTCTACCAGCTCTGCCTGGGGATCCCCTGGGGCGCCGAGGCGGACACCGAGACCATGCTCACCATGCGCAACAAGCTGCCGGAAAGCGCCCAATGGGCGGCCTTCGGCATCGGCCGCCACCAGATGCCCATGGCAGCCCAGGCGGTACTGCTGGGGGGGCATGCCCGGGTCGGCCTGGAGGACAACCTCTATCTGGAGAAGGGGGTGCTGGCCACCAATGCACAGCTGGTGGAGAAGGCCTCCAGCCTGTTCGAGAACCTCGGCGCCCGCGTCATGACGCCGGCCGAGACCCGCGCGCATCTCGCGCTGCGCGATCCGAACGCCGGCCAGACCGTTGAGAGAACCGTCGGAGGTGGGGCATGAGCCGCCAGTTGAGCGTGATCGGCACCGGGGTGATCGGCAACGGCTGGATCGCCCGCGCCCTGGGCCGCGGCTGGGACGTGGTGGCCTTCGATCCCGACCCGGAGGCCCCCGCGCGCACCCGTGCCTTCGTCGACAATGCCTGGGCCTCGCTCGAGCGGCTGGGCCTGGCCGAGGGCGCCAGCCCCGAGCGGCTCACCTTCGTGGATAGCCTGGAGGCGGCCGTGGCGGGCGCCGACCTGATCCAGGAGAACGTGCCGGAGCGCCTGCCGCTCAAGCAGGAGATTCTTGCCGCCATCGACGCCGCCGCGGAAAACCCGGTGGTAATCGGCTCCTCCACCTCCGGTTTCAAGCCCAGCGATCTGCAGCAGGACTGCAGCCGGGCGCCGGGGCGGGTGATCGTCGCCCACCCCTTCAACCCGGTCTACCTGCTGCCGCTGGTGGAACTGGTGGGCGGCGACGCGACCCGGGCCGAGCACACCGAGCACGCCCGGGGGCTCTACCAGGAGTTGGCCATGCGCCCGCTGGTGGTACGCCGGGAGATCGAGGGGCATATCGCCGACCGCCTGATGGAGGCGCTGTGGCGCGAAGCGCTGCACCTGGTCAACGACGGCGTGGCCACCACCGAGGAGATCGATGCCGCAGTGGTCTACGGCTGCGGCCTGCGCTGGTCGCTGATGGGCACCTTCCTGACCTTCCACCTGGCCGGCGGCGAGCCCGGCATGCGCCATATGCTCGAGCAGTTCGGCCCGGCGTTGAAGCTGCCCTGGACGAAGCTGGAAGCCCCCGAGCTCACCGACGCGCTGATCGACAAGGTCGTCGAGGGGTGCGAGCACCAGGCCGCCGGTCGCAGCGTGGCCGAGCTCGACCGCCGCCGCGACGACTTCCTGGTCGAACTGCTCGACCTGGTGCAGAAATACTGGCCCGAAGCCGAAGGCCTGGAGGGGCGAATCTGATGCCACTGCTCGAGACGCGAGTCCGGCCGGAGTGGGTCGACTACAACGGGCACATGAACGATGCCGAGTACGCCAGGGTATTCTCCCTGGCGGTAGACAGCCTGATGGAACACATCGTCCTGGACGCCGCAGGTCGTGAACGCCATCGCTATACGATCTACACCCTGGAGACCCATCTCTGCTACCGTCGCGAGGCCCACGAAGGGCAACCGCTCAAGGTAGCCCTGACCCTGCTGGATCGTGACGCCAAGCGTCTGCATGTCTTCTTCGAGATGTTCGACGCGGAAGATAACCTGCTGGCCACCAGCGAGCAGATGCTGATGGGCATGAACCAGGAGAGCGGTCGCCCGGCGCCCTTCCCTGCCCCCGTCGAGGCCGGCATCGACGCGCTGCCCCGTGCCGAGCGCAGCGCCTGGCCAGAGCTTGCCGGGCGCACCGTCGGCATCCGTCGCTGAGCCCGCCTTAAGCACAGCGCACCGCCCACCCCGGACGGCGCGTGATGTATCCTGCTTCGGACCATGAGACTCCAGCCCCCCGACATCTCCCCTGAGCGCATCGGCTTTCTGCTTCTGCCGCGCTTCGCCATGGTGGCCTTCTTCTCGGCCATCGAACCGTTGCGCATCGCCAATCGTATCGGTGGCCGAACATTGTTCGAGTGGGACCTGATCAGCCGCGACGGCGAACCGGTGGCGGCCTCCAACGGCATGACCCTGGCCGCCAGCTGCGCCCTCCATGAAGCCCCCCGGGTGGCGAGCCTGGCGGTATGCGCCAGTTTCGAGCCCGAGCGCAGTATCGATGGAGAACTGACCGCCTGGCTGCGTGAGCGCGCTGCGGCCGACTGCGTGCTGGGCGGCATGGATACCGGCTGCTATGCGCTGGCCGCCGCCGGGCTGCTCGATGACCAGACGGTGACCCTGCACTGGGAGTGCCTGCCCGACTTCCGAGCCCGGTTTCCCCGGGTCGATGCCGTGGAATCGATCTACGAGGTCACCGCCGAGGGCTTCTCCTGCGCCGGCGGCAGCGCCGCCATCGACATGAGCCTCGACCTGATCCGGCGCCGCCACGGCGACGACCTGACCGCCCGGGTGCGCGACCAGCTGATCCATGACCAGGGCCGCCGACCGGCCAGCCGTCAGCGCGACCCGGTGATTCCCCGGGAGCCGCTGCTTCAGCGTGCCATTACCCTGATGGAGGCCCATCTGGAGTCACCGCTGGGCATCGGCGAACTGGCCGCTGAGCTCGGCATCTCCTGGCGGCGCCTCGATCGGCTCTTCGTTCGCCACCTGGACACCTCGCCCCAGCAGGCCTATCTGGCCCGGCGCCTGGATCATGCCCATCGACTGCTGCGCGAGACACCACACAGCGTCATGGAGATCGCCCTGGCCGTCGGTTTCGCCTCCGCCTCCAGTTTCTCGCGTGCCTTCCGGCGTCACCACGGCACGACACCCAGCCGACTGCGCCGGGAGGGGCTGTCGAATCGTGCATAGTCGGCGTCGAATCCTGCCGCGAGTCGCTGCCTGGGCACTGGCACTCTAGTTGGCGCTGCGAAACACTAAGGAGGCCACCATGACCACCGCACTGCCCCTGACACCCGATTACGACGCCTGGCCCATCGACGCCGATCTCGAGACCGTATCGAGCACACCTCAGGTGGTGACGGTGCGCTGGAGTGACGGGCGGGAAAGCCGCTACCACGGCATCTGGCTGCGCGAGAACGCCGCCGACGAGACCACCGTGAACCCGGCGACCCGCGAGCGCACCCTCGCTCTTTCCACACTGCCGAGCTGGCCGGAGATCGCCGACGCCGAGATCGATGATGCCGGCGCGCTGTGCGTGGCCTTCGTGCCGGAGGATCGCCGCCTGCGTTTCCACCCCGGCTGGCTGCGTGCCCACGACTATGACAATGCGGCAGATCCCGACGCGCCGCTGGTGCCGGTAACCCTCTGGCAGGGCGACTCTGGCAAGGGCCCGGACAGCCTCGACGCCGCCGGCCTGCTCGACAGCGAGGCGGGCGACGAGGCCGAGGAAGCGATCCTCGCCCCGGCCCTGGAGAACGTGCTCGGCAAGGGCCTGGTGCGGCTGCGCGGCCTGCCCACCACACCCGGCTCGCTGGAGGCCATCGCCCGACGCATCGGTCCGGTGCGGCCGACCAACTTCGGCCTGCTGTTCGACGTCAAGGCCAAGCCGGATCCGGATTCCAACGCCTACACCTCCATCGCCCTGCCGCCCCACGTCGACCTCCCGACCCGCGAATATCAGCCGGGCCTGCAGATGCTGCACTGCCTGGAGAACAGCGTGGAAGGCGGCGAGGCGGTGATGCTCGACGGCTTCGCCGTGGCCGAAGCGCTGCGCGAGCGCGATTCCGAGGCCTTCGCCACCCTGACCCGAGTGCGCTGGTGCTACGCCAATACCGCCAAGACCACCGACTACGTCTGGTTCTCGCCGATGATACGCCTCGACGAGCGCGGCGAACTGCTCGAGGTGCGCATCGCCGACTTCCTGCGTGGCCCGCTGCAGACCGCCTTCGATGACGTGGAACCGGCCTACAGGGCGCTGATGACCCTGCAGCGCATGCTGCAGGAGCCCGAGTTTGCCATCCGCTTCACCTACCGGCCGGGCGACCTGGTGATCTTCGACAATCGCCGCCTGCTCCATGCCCGCGACGCGTTCGAGGGCGCCAGCGGCCATCGCTGGCTGCAAGGCTGCTACATGGAACGCGATGAGATCCGCTCGCGCTACCGCATGGTGCTTCGCGCCCGGCGTCAGCGGCGACTTGAGACGGCGTGACAGAAAGAACAAGACGTCGAGGCTCGTTACCCAATTGATTGCGATAACAGCGCTTGTCGGCATCAGCTCGACAGGATGCCGCGCTCGGCAGTCTCGCTGGGCGATTCGCCGAAGCGCCGCCGATAGGCCCGTGTGAAATGTGCCGGCTGGGTGAAGCCGGTGGCCAAGGCCGCCTCGGTGACCCGGCTGCGGCTGTCGGCCAGCAACTGGCGTGCCCGATCGAGACGCATGCCCAGATAGCACTGCTGAGGCGTCTCACCGAAGTGGCGCTGGAACAACCGCGTCAGCTGCCGCTGGGACTGTCCCACCAGCCGACATACCTCAGGAACCGGTAGCGCCTGGGCCAGGTTGGTCTCCATCATCGCCAGCGCCCGCACCACGCTGCGCGGCAGCCCTTCGTAATGACGTCCTGACGCCTCGACGCCGTCGTCGCGCGGCCTCTCGTGGACCAGCTGCCTCCCCACGGCGTCGGCCAGGGCGGGCCCGTAGGCGTGCTCGATCCATGTCAGCATCATGTCGATGCTCGCCGCACCACCGGAGCCGGTCAGCCGCGTGGCGTCTAGCTCATAGCGGGCCGGGCTGATCTCCAGCTCCGGAAACTCAAGACGAAAGGCCGGCACGCTCTCCCAATGCAGCGCCACCCGGTGCCCTGTCAGCACGCCTGCTCGCGCCAGGATCAAGGGCGCCGTATCCAGTCCGCCCAACCACCCGCCATGGGCGGCAATGCGCCTCAACACGGCGCGATCCTGAAAGCTCACCGTCGCCTCCGCCTCATAGGAAGAGACCACCATCAGGCGTGAGGCATCTTCAAGCGACGCCAGGGAGCCGTCCACGTCGATGCGCACCCCGTTGCTGGCCACCACGGCATCACCATCCGCCGAAAGCAGGCGCCAGGCGAAGAGATCTCGGCCGAAGCGATTGGCCACACGCAGCGGCTCGAGCAGGCAGAACAGGGTGAGCATGGAGAAGCGAGGCAACAGCCACACATTAAGCGTGTATTCGGCCTGCTCCGGCGTCAGTAGGGGCGGCGAATTGGGGCGCGGATAAGGCCAAGCCCCTTCGGGGAGGTCGGACATGGCCAATATCATCAATTCTGCGGCCAATTTTATCAAGTCATGCCCGATGTGGGCGGTTAACGTGAATACGACCCCTAGCACAGCTCGAAGAGACGCCGCCATGACATACGTCACCCCTCTGGTTAATCGCCGACGCCTGGCCATCGACCATCACGGTCAGCGTGAAGAGTTTGCTGCCCTGTGGCTGCGCGAACACAGCCCGGATGCCGAGACCCTGGACCCGCGGACTGGACAGCGTCTGGTCGAAGCCGCCGAACTGCCGCTTTCGCTGAGCATCCAGACCGCCGAGGTGGCTGATGGCCGACTGTGTCTGCAATTCAGTGATGGTCACTGCACCGCCTTTGATCTCGCGGCGCTGTTCGACGATCAACCCAGCGACCCCCCCAAGCGACTATGGGATGCCGCCAGCGCGCCCCGGCCCGCAGCCGACTTCTGCGCCGCCCTGGCGGACGACGTGGTGCTCTCGGACCTGCTGGAAGCGCTGCATCGTGACGGTTTCGTGATAGTTTCCGGCGTCCCCACCGAGGCCGATGGCATGCAGCCGTTGATCGACCGCATCGGCCCGCTGCGGCGCACCAACTGGGGCGGCATCGCGGACGTCAAGTCGGTGGCCAATGCCTATGACCTGACCATGACCCAGCGCGGCCTGGAACCCCACACGGACAATCCCTACCGTGATCCCATCCCCGGCTATATCTGGCTGCACTGCCTGACCAATGCCGCCGAGGGCGGCGACAGCACGCTGGCCGACGGCTTCATGGCGGCCCGACTTCTGCGCGAGCGCGACCCCGAGGCCTACGCCTCCCTCACCCGGGTCACGCCCGGCTTTCGCTATCGCGACGACGACACCCACCTGGAGAGCGAGGGGCCACTGATCGAGCTGGACAGCCACGCCGAACCGGTCCGGGTGCGCTACTCCAACCGCACCGAGCGCGTCCCGGTTCTCCCTGCAGAAGAGCTGGAGACCTACTACGCCGCGCGTCAGGCCTTCTACCAGTTGATCACCGGCGAGGAGTTGACCCACAACCTCAAGCTCGACCCGGGCCAGATGCTGATCATGGACAATTACCGGCTGCTCCACGGGCGCAGCGCCTTTCAACTCGCCGGCGGCGTACGCCATCTGCGTCAGGGCTATGTCGACCGGGACAGCACCGCCAGCCGCCGCCGTGTGCTGCGCCAGCGGCTCACCAACGCCCAGGCCCAGGGAGAACCCGCATGAATCAAGCCCGCTTCCGACACTTCGGCGAGGCCCAAGGCGACGACTGGGCGCTGATCGATGCCCGTTTCCGCGACTATGTCGAGGACGCGCCGCGCCGGGTTCTGGCCCACCTGTACAACCTGGCCGGTGACCACCACGGCTATCCGGTGGATCGCTTCGAGCACTGCCTGCAGACCGCGACCCGGGCCCTGCGCGACGGTGCCGACGAAGAGATGGTGGTCTGCGCGCTGCTCCACGACATCGGTGACGACCTGGCTCCAGCCAACCATGCCGAGGTCGCTGCGGCCATCCTCGAGCCCTTCATCGATCCGCTCAACGCCTGGATGATTCGCCACCACGAGCTCTTCCAGGGCTACCACTATCGGCGCTTCTTCGGGCAGGACCCCCATGCCCGTGAGCAATACCGCGATCATCCGGCCTATGCGCGCACCGTGCGCTTCTGCGACCACTGGGATCAGGCCAGCTTCGATCCCGATTACGACACCCTGCCCCTCGAGCACTTCGTGCCCATGGTGGAGCGGGTGCTGGGACGAACGCCCCGCGGCGGCCTGCCCGAGCCGCTTCCCGAGGAGGCACGGCGATGAGCCAGACCTGTGGCCGACAGCTGCTGCGCCTGCTGGAAGCCTATGGCGTGGACACTGCCTTCGGCATCCCCGGCGTGCACACCATCGAGCTCTACCGCGCCCTGGGCGAGAGCCCGATTCGCCACGTCACCCCACGCCATGAGCAGGGCGCCGGCTTCATGGCCGACGGCTATGCCCGGGCGAGCGGCAAGCCCGCGGCCTGCTTCATCATCACCGGCCCCGGCATGACCAATATCGCCACCGCCATGGGCCAGGCTCTGGCCGACTCGGTGCCCATGCTGGTGATCTCCAGCGTCAACCGGCGCGATACCCTGGGCCGCGGCCAGGGTCGCCTGCACGAGCTGCCCAGCCAGCAACAGACCCTGGCCGGCGTGAGCGTCTTCAGCCACACCCTGCATGACCCGGGGGCACTGCCGGAGCTCCTGGCCCGCGCCTTCGCGATCTTTCGCGGCGCGCGGCCCGGGCCGGTGCACATCGAGATCCCCATCGATCTGTTCGACGCCCCGGTCGCCGAGCCTCTGCCGAGCCCCATCGAGGTGTTTCCCCCGGCACCGGCTCCTGCGGCCATTGCCCGCGCCGCCGAGTGGCTGAGCCACGCCGAGCGCCCCTTGCTGCTGCTGGGCGGCGGCTGTGTGGCCGCTCCCGAGGCCGCCCGCGCCCTGGCGGAACGCCTGCAGGCCCCCGCCCTGACCACCATCAACGCCAAGGGCGTGCTGGGTCAGGACCACCCGCTGGACGTGGGCGCCACCGCCAGCCTGCCCCCGGCGCGCCGCCTGGCAGCCGAGGCCGACGTCATCCTGGCGCTGGGCACCGAACTCGGCGAAACCGACTATGACCTGGTGTTCGACGGGAGCTTTCGCCTCAACGGGCGGCTGATTCGCGTGGATATCGATCCCCACCAGCTGGCACGTAACCACAACGCCGACCTGGCCCTGGTCGCCGACGCCGGCGAGACCCTGAATGCCCTGGTACAGGCACTGCCCGAAGGGCGTCGTGATGACGGTCGCGCCGCATCGGTGCGCGATGCAATGGCCCTGGCCGAAGACCCGGAGCTGGCCCCCTATGTGCCACTCTATGCCACGCTGCGGGCCACGCTGCCCGAGGCAATCCTGGTGGGCGACTCCACCGGGCCAGTCTACGCCGGCAACTTCCTGGCTTCCCTCCCCGCACCGCGCCGCTGGTTCAACGCCGCCACCGGTTTCGGCACCCTCGGCTACGGCCTGCCGGCCGCACTGGGCGCCTCCCTGGCCTGCCCCGAGCGGCCGGTGGTAGCCCTGATCGGCGACGGTGGTCTGCAGTTCGTGATCGGCGAACTGGCCACCGCCCGCGACCTTAGCCACCCCGTGGCCCTGGTGATCTGGAACAACCAGGGCTATGACGAGATTCGCCGCTACATGGCCATGCACGAAATCCCAAGACTCGGCGTCGACCTGACGGCGCCAGTCTTCGCTGACCTGGCCAGCGCCTTCGCCTGCCGCTATCAGGCCGTGGGCGACCCCGGCTCTCTGGGCGAGGCGCTCGCCTGCCTCAGCGATGACGGCTCGCCACTGATGATCGAGGTCGATGCCGCGGCCTGGCTGGCCGCTACTCGATAAGCAAGATCGACAACCGACACACAAGGAACTCGACATGCGACGCACTGCCCTCCTGACGACACTGGCACTCGCCGGCCTGGTGCCCGTCACCGCCCAGGCGGCAAAAGACGCCAGTAACGAGCTGCGCCTGATCGTGCCCCCGTGGCCGGGTGTGACGGTCAAGTCGGAAATCTTCGCCCAACTCGTCGAGCCGCTGGGCTATCAGGTCGACACTCTGGAAGTCAGTTCGACAGTGGGGTACCAGACCCTGCAGAGCGGTGAGGCCGACGCCTTCCTGGCCGGCTGGATGCCCGCCCAGCAGGAGAGCTACGACGCCACCATGGCCTCCGGTGCCATCGTTGACCTGGGCAACAACGTCGACGGCGCCCGCATGGGCTTTGCGGTACCCGGCCATGTGGCCGAAGCCGGCATCACCAGCGCCGAACAGCTCGCCGATGACGAGATCGCCGAGCGCTTCGGGCGTCGCGTCTACAGCATCGAGAGTGGGTCCACGGTTACCGATATGCTCGAAGGTGCCATTGAAGCGGACACCTATGGCCTGGGCAGCTGGGTGGGCAAACCTTCCTCCTCGCCGGGCATGCTCAGCGAGGTGGAAGCCGCTGTGGACAAGGGACGCTGGATCATCTTCTACGGCTGGACGCCTCACTGGATGGTGCCGGAATACGACGTGCAGATCCTCGACGACCCGGCCGGGGTCTATGGCGACAATAATGGCCGCAGCGACGTCAAGACCATCGTTGCCAAGCGCTACGCCGAGGCGAACCCCAATCTGACGCGCCTGCTCGACCAGGTCGCCTTCTCTGCCGACGAGCAGAGTGAATTCATCAGCGCCTTTAGCCTGGAGGAGCGTGCGCTCGATGCCGTTGCCAGCGAGTGGCTGAAAGATAACCCCCAGCGCGTCGCCAGCTTCCTGGAAGGCGTCACCACCCGCGACGGTGAAGACGCACGAGCCGCTCTGGAGGCCAGCCTGTGAAGACCCGAGAAGACGACATCCGCCAGGACCTGGCAGCCGCCTATCGGCTGATCGCCCTGGAAGGCATGGACGACGGCATCGACACGCATATCTCGGCACGCCTGCCGGGCGAACGCTTTCTGCTCAACGCCTACGGGCTGCGCTTCGCCGAAGTGCGCGCCGACAACCTGGTCATCGTGGATGCCGATGGCCAGGTGCTCGACGATCCTACCGGGCTGGGCATCAATCCGGCCGGCTTCACCATCCACAGCGCCCTGCATGCCGCCCGCCCCGACGTACACTGCGTACTGCACACCCATACCGTGGCCGGCGTCGCGGTCTCCTCCCTCGAGGAGGGCCTGCTGCCAGTCAACCAGTGGGCGCTGCAGTTCCACGACCGGCTGGCCTACCACGACTTCGAAGGCATCGCCCTGGCGCTCGATGAGCGCGCGCGCTTGGCCGCCGATCTCGGTCAGCATTCGGCCATGATCCTCCGACAGCACGGCCTGCTGACCTGCGGGGGCCGCGTCGGCGACGCCTTCCTGCGCATGCGTGATCTGGAGCGCAGCTGCCAGGCCCAGCTGGCGGCCCAGGCGACCGGCCGGCCATTGCGCCTGGCATCACCGACCATGGCCGAATACGTGGCGCAGCAGTATGAGGCCTGGACGGCGGATCGCGCCTGGCAGGCCGAACTTCGCCGGCTAGATACCCCTGACGACTCCCTCTGATTCGGACGAAACCACCATGCGCTACTCCCAACTGACCCGCCGCATCGCCGGAGAAGGGGCCGCGGCCTGGGATATCCACTACCGTGCCCTGGCCCGCCAGGCCGCCGGCGAGGAGATCACCGTACTCTCGGTGGGTGACCCCGATTTCGCCACCCCGGCGCCCATCATCGAGAGCGCCGTGGCCAGCCTGCACGGTGGTGCCACCCACTACCCGGATGTTCAGGGCAAGCTGGCGCTACGCCAGGCTATCGCCGATGATTACCATCGCCGTGGCCTCGCGGCGGGCCCGGACAACGTCATTGTCATGGCCGGCGCCCAGTGCGGCCTCTATGCCGCCGCCCAGTGCCTGCTCGATCCTGGCGACGAGGTGCTGGTGCCCGAGCCCAGCTATGTCACCTACGAGGCGGTGCTGAGTGCCACCGGCGCCGAACTGGTGCAGGTGCCGCTGAGCGGCGAGGCGGACTTCCGCCTCAACCCGGCGGCCCTGGAAGCGGCCATTACCCCGCGTACCCGAGCCATACTGCTCAACAGCCCCCACAACCCTACCGGCCAGCTGATCGACGCCGAGACCTGGGCGGCGATCGCCGCGCTGTGCCAAGGCCACGACCTGTGGCTGATCTCCGATGAGGTCTATGCCGAGCTGATCTTCGAGGGCGAACACCTCTGCCCCGCTGCGCTGCCGGACATGGCCGAGCGCAGCGTGGTGATCAGCAGTCTCTCCAAGTCACACGCCATGACCGGCTGGCGCCTGGGTTGGGTGGTGGGCCCCGAGGCACTGATCCAACACCTGACCCACCTGGCGCTCTGCATGCTCTACGGCTGCCCCGACTTCATCCAGGATGCCGCCTGCGACGCCCTGACGATGCCGCCCGCCGAGCTAAGTGACATGCGTGACGTTTATCGCGCGCGCCGCGATACCGTCTGCGCGACCCTGGCCGAGAGTGAAGCGGTGGCGGTGATCCGCCCGCCCGCGGGAATGTTCCTGATGGTCGACGTTCGCGCCACCGGCCTCTCCTCCCAGGCCTTTGCCGATCGCCTTCTCGACGAGGAAAATATTTCGGTGCTCTCCGGCGAGGCCTTCGGGCCCTCGGCGGCAGGCTTCGTACGCCTCAGCCTGACCGTAAAGGCCGAGCACCTCGCCGCCGCCAGCCGACGCCTGGCGGCCTGCGCGGAGCGCGTTCGCGACGGTAGCGCTCCGCATGCCCCGTCACTGACGCCGGCCTCGGAGGCCGATTGCCTATGACATCATCGCTCGAGCACTCCCCCTATCCGAATGCCGCCACTCCCCCCGCGGTGGTGGCCGACCAACTGATAAAGCATTTTGGCGATCTGAAGGTGCTCAAGGGCGTCTCCCTCGAGGTTCCCGAAGGCACCGTCACTTCCATCATAGGCGCCAGCGGCTCGGGCAAGAGCACCTTACTGCGCTGCATGAACCTGCTGGAGCGCCCCGACCGCGGCGAGCTGGCGATTGCAGATGAAGCGATTCGTTTCACCCGCAATCCCCAGGAAGACATCATCGGTCTGGACCGGCGCCAGCTGCAGCGGCTGCGCGCCAAGGTCACCATGGTCTTCCAGCAGTTCAACCTCTGGCCCCACCTGACCGCGCTGGGAAACGTCATCGAGGCCCCCATGCGGGTCAAAGGGCTCTCCCGCAAGCGGGCCACCGCAGTGGGAGAGCACTATCTCGAGCGTGTCGGCATGGCCGACCGGCGCGACGACTATCCGGCGTTTCTCTCGGGTGGCCAACAGCAGCGAGTGGCCATCGCCCGGGCACTGGCCATGGAGCCACGCCTGCTGCTGTTCGACGAGCCCACTTCGGCGCTGGACCCGGAACGGGTCAACGAGGTGCTGGGCGTCATCCGCGGACTCGCCGACGAAGGCCGCACCATGCTGCTGGTCACTCATGAGATGCATTTCGCCCGCGAGGTCTCCGACCAGCTGGTCTACCTCGACCAGGGCCGCATTGCTTGCTCTGGCACGCCGCAAGACGTGTTCGAAGATCCCCGCTGTCGCCAGTTCATGGCGCCCGCAGCCTGACCCATCCCCCCACCATAACGATAGGAAAAGCCCATGAAATTCCCGATGATGATCGCCACCGCCGTGACTGCCCTTGGACTTGCCCACAGCGTGCAAGCCAATGACCCTCTCCAGGTTGGCATTTCCGGCGAGCCCTACCCGCCCTTCACCTACAAGGCCGCCAGCGGCGACTGGACCGGCTTCGAGGTGGAACTGGCTCAGGCCCTCTGCGCGGCCATGGCGCGAGAGTGCGAGATCGCCCCCACCGGCTGGAGCGGCATCATTCCCTCGCTCCAGGCCGGCCGTATCGACATGATCATGAACTCCATGTCGATCACCGAGAAACGCCAGCGGGTCATCGACTTCACCCGTCCCTACTACTTCACCCCCGGCGCCTATGTGGCCGCCAGCGACCGCGAGCTAGACATTCCCGATGGCCTGGACGGCCTGGTGATCGGCGTGCAGGGCGCCACCACCAACGCCACCTATGCCCGTCGCGAACTACGCGACACTGGGGTGGAAATACGCCTCTACGATCAGGCGGAGCAGGTCAACAACGATCTGCTGTCCGGGCGCCTGGAAGTTATCCTCGCCGACGAGATCGCCATGGCGCAGTTCTTGGAACGCGACGAGGCCGAAGGCTTCGAGATCAAGGCCACCGCCCCGCAACACGAGGCCTACGGCGAGGGCATCGGGATCGGCCTGCGCCAGGAGGCCGACGCCCTGGAGGCCGACCTCAACGAGGCGATCGCCGCGGTGATCGAGGACGGCACCTGTGCCAGCCTTTCCGAGGAGTACCTGGGCGCCGACGTCTGCGTCTACGACTGAACCATAGCCGCCAGTCATCGCTTCCCCTCGACGCTACGGGCGTCGGGGGCGCTTCGTCCTGTGACCAAGGAAAGACTCGATCATGACTGCCATGACACCGGAGGGACTCGGCGACTGGGCCGGACCCATCCTGAACGGAGCCCTGACCACGGTACAGATCGCCGTGCTGGCCTACGCCATCGGCCTTTTGCTGGGATTGCTGGGGGCCGGGGCAAAGCTCAGTCCCTGGGCGCCCCTGCGTGGCGTAGCCATCGCCTACTCTACCCTGATCCGGGCGGTACCCGAGCTGTTGCTGATTATTCTGCTCTACTATGCCGGCCCCCAGGCGATGAATGCCTTGCTGGAAAACCTGGGAATCGCCGGTGCCGTGCAGATCACCGGTTTCGCCACTGCCGTGGGCGTGCTGGCCTTCGTCCAGGGGGCCTACATGACAGAGGTGTTCCGCGGCGCCATCCTGGCCATCCCACGGGGCCAGCTGGAGGCCGCGGATGCCTTCGGTTTCTCGCGCTGGACCCGCTTCCATCGCTTCGTACTCCCGGCCATGTTGCCCAACGCCCTGCCGGGCATGTCCAACCTGTGGCTGATCCTGATAAAGGACACTGCGCTTATCAGCGTGATCGGCTTCAATGAACTGTTCTTCACCATCCAGCAAGCTGCCGCCAGCAGCCGCGCCTACTTCCTCTTCTATGCCACGGCCGGCGTCATCTACCTGCTGATGACCCTGTCCTCCACGGCGCTGTTCGCCCGTCTCGAGCGCTATGTGCGTCGTGGCCAACCCACGGAGGCCTGAGATGGACTTTTCCTGGCTGAGTGATCCTTACTATCAGGGCTATCTGTGGGAGGGCTTCGTCAATACCCTGTGGCTACTGGCGGTCTCGGCGGTAGGCGGTCTCATCCTCGCCGTGGGGGTAGCCCTGGCCCGACTTCGCGGCCCTCGGCCGCTCGCCTGGCTGACCTGGGCCTTCACGACCGTGATTCGTGGCACTCCACTGCTCGTGCAGCTGTTCTTCTTCTACTACGGCGTGGGACGCCTGCTGGAAGGCGTGCCAGGCGTGCGTGACAGCGTCTTCTGGCCGCTGCTGCGCGACCCCTTCTTCTTCGGCGCCCTGACCTTCATCCTCAGTGTCGGCGCCTACTCCGGTGAGGTGATCCGTGGCGCCATGCAGAGCGTGCCTCGAGGCGAGCTGGAGGCCGGCCGCGCTTTCGGTCTCTCCGGTTTCCAGGTGCTCTATCGACTCTGGCTGCCGCGGGCCATCCAGCTTTGCCTGCCGACGCTGACAGGCGAGATGATCCTGCTGCTCAAGTCAGTGCCACTGGTCTCCACCATCGCCCTGATGGACCTGCTGCAAGCCGCCAATATCATTCGCGACGAGACCTTTCTGGTCTACGAGCCCCTGCTACTGATCGCCGGCATCTACCTGGCCACCACCATTGTGCTGACGCTGCTGCTGCGCCTGGTGGAACTGAACTTCCCGGGCATGCGGCCGAACCGACGGCGCTGGCTACCCATTCGCTGAACAGGACGACATTTCATGCTCTCTCTGACCGAGCAGTTTATCGACAATACCTGGGTACCGAGTCGGAGCGTAGCCCTTGATCCGGTGATCGACCCCTATCGCGAGGTGACCATCGCCGAGGTCACCCGTGGCGACCCGGCTGATGTGGATGCTGCGGTGGCCGCGGCGCGGCGCGCCATGCCTGGCTGGCGCGATACCCCGGAAGCACGCCGCGGTGAGTACCTGAAAGCCATCGCAGCGGGGCTCGAGGCGCGCCGCGAGGGCTTGGCCGAACTGTCGAGTCGCAACAACGGCAAGCCTCTCGCCGAAGCCCACCAGGATATGCATGACGCCATCGCCTGCTATCGCTATTACGCTGACGCCGCCGTGGCCCTGGGGCGTCGCCAGGGCCAGGTCGACGCAAGCGGCAGCGAGGGAATTTCAGCACGCCGTTACTGGGATCCCATCGGCGTGGTGGGGCTAATCACGCCCTGGAACTTCCCCCTGGTGAGCAGCGCCTGGAAGCTGGCCCCCGCGCTGGCCGCCGGCTGCACGGTGGTATTCAAGCCCTCCGAGATCACTCCCCTGCCGGAGCGAGTACTAACAGAGATCATTATGGAAGCCGGCCTGCCCCCGGGCGTGGTCAATCTGCTGCATGGCGATGGCGAGAGCATCGGCGCCCCCCTGTGCCGTCATCCCGGCATCGACAAACTCTCCTTTACCGGCAGCACTCCGGTGGGCGAAACAGTGATGCGCGCCGCCGCCAAAGGGGTGCGGCCGGTTTCCCTGGAGTTGGGCGGCAAGTCGCCGATTCTGGTCACCGAAGATGCCGACCTGGAACTCGCCCGCGACCTGGTGATGGCCGGCATCTGCTTTAATGCCGGCCAGATGTGCTCGGCCACCAGCCGGTTACTCGTGCACGAGCGCCTGGCGGACGACCTGTATGCGGCCATCGACGCCGCCATGGGCGCACTGCGTCCGGGCAACCCCCTGGCCGAGGGGACGGATATGGGGCCGCTGGTCAGCGCCACGCAGCGCGATCGGGTGCAAAGCTATCTGGCCATGGCCGACCGGGAGGGGCTGCACAGCAAGACGCCCGCCCCTGTCCTGCCCAAACGAGGGTTCTTCGTGGCGCCGCGCCTCTACCGTGACGTGCCGCCCAGCAGCCGGTTATGGCGAGAGGAAATCTTCGGGCCAGTTCTCTGTGCTCAGCGGGTCGCCGACGACGAGGAAGCCATTGCCCTGGCCAACGACAGCGATTTCGGTCTGGCGGCCACCGTCGTGGCCGGTGACCCGGACCGCGCCGCGTCCATCGCACGGCGCCTGGAGGTGGGCAACGTCTGGTGCAACTGCGACCAGGTGGCCCCGCCCAACTCAAGCTGGGGTGGCATGAAGCGCAGCGGCATCGGCCGCGAACTCGGACCGTCAGGACTCGACGCCTTCCTGGAACCCAAGCGCGTTACATGCCCTACAGCGAAATGAGCTGCCGCACTGCTCCCAACCCTCTTGCATCGGAGGGCGGTCTGATCGACATTGCCCGACGGTTGGCCACCGGCCTCAGCGCCCTGCCGAGCAGATTGATCACCACCGCCTTGGCGCTGAGCACCGTCATCCCGGCGATGGCCGCCGGAATGCCACGCGCCCTGTTCTGCGTGACACATCCGGACGGACGCGACGCCCTGCATGCCAGGCGGCATCCCCCTACTGATTGCCGCCTTGAGGCGGTGCCTGGTCTATTTTCCCCAAGATCATGAGACTCCAGCCGCCCAACACCGTCCCCGAGCGCATCGGCTTCCTGCTGCTGCCGCGCTTTGCCATGGTGGCCTTCTTCTCGGCCATCGAGCCGCTTCGCATTGCCAACCGCATCGGCGGACAGACGCTGTTCGAGTGGGAGCTGATCAGCCGCGATGGCGAGCCGGTCGTGGCCTCCAATGGCATGCCCCTGGCGACTACCTGCATGCTGGCTGAGGCGCCGATCACCCCTAGCCTGGCGGTATGTGCCAGCTTTGAGCCCGAGCAAGGGATCGATGACGAACTGACTGGCTGGCTGCGCGAGCGTGCCGCAGCAGGCTGCGTGCTGGGCGGCATGGATACCGGCTGCTATGCGCTGGCTGCCGCCGGACTGCTTGATGACCAGACGGTGACCCTGCACTGGGAGTCCCTGCCCGATTTCCGTGCCCGGTTCCCCAGTGTCGACGTCGTGGAATCACTCTTCGAGGTCACCCCTGAGGGCTTCTCCTGTGCCGGCGGAAGCACCGCCATCGACATGAGCCTCGACCTCATCCGGCGCCGCCATGGCGAGACCTTGGCCGACCGGGTCCGAGAGCAGCTGATCCACGACCAGGGGCGCCAACCGGCCAGCCGCCAGCGCGCCATCCCCGATCAGAACCTCGGTCCCATGCTCAATCGCGCCATCGCCCTGATGGAAACACACCTGGAAACCCCGCTGAGTATCCAATCGCTGGCCGGTGAGATAGGGCTCGGCTGGCGAGGCCTGGAGCGTCTCTTCAAGCGTTCTCTGGCCTGCACGCCTCAGCGATACTACATGGCGCTCCGCCTGGCCCATGCCCACCGGCTGGTGTTGGAGACGCGACAGCCTGTTATCCAGATTGCCTTGGCGTGCGGGTTCACCTCGGCCTCCAGCTTTACCCGCGCCTTCCAGCGCCATCATGGCGTGACGCCCAGCCAGCTTCGGCGGCGGCACTGGCCGAGCTGAGTGTCGAATTGGGCATAGTTTCTGTCGAATGGCGTCGCATGTGGGCTCGCGTTGGTGGGCACACTATGGTGTACCGCAACGCTACCGGGAGCCTCACCCTGCCATGACTTCATTACCGCTGACCCCTGACTATGATGCCTGGCCCATCGAGGTCGACCTCGAGAGTGTCTCCTTCACACCGCGCTTGGTGACAGTGCGCTGGGGGGATGGGCGTGAGAGCCGCTACCACAGCATCTGGTTGCGTGAGAATGCCGCGGACGAGAGCACCGTCAACCCGGCGACCCGCGAGCGCATCCTGGATCTCTCCACGCTGCCCGCCTGGCCGGAGGTCACCGGCGCCGAGATCGATGCCGCCGGCGCGCTCTGTGTGACCTTCGCCCCCGAGGATCGCCAATTACGCTTCCATCCCGGCTGGCTGCGCGCCCACGACTATGACAACGCAGAAGATCCCGAGGCAGCGCTGGTGCCAATGGCGACTTGGCATGGCGGCCCAGGGACAAGCCCGGACAGCCTCGATGCCACCGGCCTGCTCGATACCGAGCCGGGAAGCGAGGCCGAGGAGGTGATCCTCGCTCCAGCACTGACCAGCGTACTGGGGAAAGGGCTAATGCGGCTGCGCGGGCTTCCCACTGCGCCCGGCTCGCTGGAAGCCATCGCACGACGCATCGGGCCGGTGCGACCCACAAACTTCGGGCTGTTGTTCGACGTCAAAGCCAAGCCGGACCCTGACTCCAACGCCTACACCGCCATCGCCCTGCCGCCCCACGTCGATCTGCCGACACGAGAATACCAGCCTGGGCTGCAAATGCTGCACTGCCTTGAGAACAGCGTAGAAGGGGGAGAGGCTGTGATGCTCGACGGCTTTGCCGTGGCCGAAGCACTTCGCGAGCGCAACCCCGAGGCTTTCGCTACTCTCACCCGAGTGCACTGGTGCTATGCCAACACCGCCAGGACCACTGACTACGTGTGGCACGCACCGATGATCCGACTCGACACGCGCGGTGAACTGCTCGAGGTGCGCATCGCCGACTTCCTACGCGGGCCTCTGCAGGCGCCCTTCGAGGAGGTGGAGCCCGCCTACAAGGCGCTGATGATCCTGCAGCGCATGCTCCATGAGCCCGAGTTCACCATTCGTTTCACCTACGCGCCGGGAGATCTGGTGATCTTTGACAATCGCCGGCTATTGCATGCCCGCGATGCATTCGAGGGCACAAGCGGGCACCGCTGGCTGCAGGGCTGCTACATGGAGCGCGATGAGATCCGCTCGCGCTACCGCATGGTGTTGCGTGCGCAACGCCAGCGGCGGGTCAACGCCCGGGGGGTAAGCTCACGCTCTCCAACCCACACCCACTGATTAGCAAACAGCTTGTCGGGATCATCTTCGAGGGCATGGTCTCCGGCAAGGCTGAAGTCGAGGCAAGCGATATACCGATTGAGCGGCCTGGACGTTCCGGTGAGCCAGGAATGGCCAACGCACAGCGGCTTGTCGCCGAAATAGTCAGAAAGCACGTCCTCGGGAATGAGCTCGTGAGGAATACCGCCGATGGTCTCACGGTCACCTTGGCCAGGCCAAAAAAGGTGGCCTGACGCAAACCAACAGGTCTCCGCGAAAGCCGGTACGGTTCAGACATGATGTTGCTACCAATGCTGCGCCTTGTTGCATTGAGACTGAATGTACTGGCGCTGCTGCTGAAGCCTTACCCAGCCGTGTTCGCTCAGCCCTGCATCGCTCAAGGCCTGCCGCAGTTCATCGGTCACTAGCAATTCCTTCAGTCTG
>Ga0207414_1000330_pt1 | contig 21819 bp, 16 predicted proteins | sample PonA231FremontCA_2_FD_187269 | JGI IMG/M metagenome (GOLD analysis project Ga0207414, IMG submission 187269) | Marine sediment microbial community from Fremont, CA, USA - Pond A23 Sediment 1 (SPAdes) | ecosystem: Environmental > Aquatic > Marine > Unclassified | place: USA: Fremont, California...
CAGGGACGGAAAACGGAGAGCGAGCGCTTCCCGGGGGCGGTGGACACCTACTGCATCGAGGCGATGATGCAGGACGGGAAGGCGCTGCAGGCCGGCACGAGCCACTTCCTGGGCCAGAACTTCGCCAAGGCGTTCGACTGCACCTTCACCAACGAGAACAACGAGGAGGAGCACGTGTGGGCCACCTCGTGGGGCGTGTCGACCCGCCTGATCGGCGGCCTCATCATGACCCACTCCGACGACCAGGGCCTGGTCTTGCCCCCCAAGCTGGCGCCGCACCAGGTCGTGATCGTGCCCCTCTTCTTCGACGACGACCAGGAGGGGCCGGTGATGGAGACGTGCGAGCAGCTGCAGGAGCGGCTGGAGGATCAGGGCCTCCGCGTGAAGATGGATCAGAACCACACGCAGAGCCCGGGCTGGCGCTTCAGCGAGCACGAGCTGCGCGGCGTGCCGCTCCGCCTCGCCATCGGGCCGCGCGACCTGGAGAACGACAACGTGGAGATGGCCCGCCGCGACACGCAGGAGAAGGAGGTGGTGCCGCAGGACGGCATCGCGGAGCGGGTGGCCGACACGCTCGACGACATCCAACAGTCCCTCTACGACCGGGCGCAGGAGCGGCAGCAGGACAACACCCGCGTCGTCGAGGACTACGACGCGTTCCGCGAGGTCATCGGGCGGGGCGGCTTCGCCTGGGCCCACTGGGACGGCACGCCGGAGACCGAAGAGCGGATTCAGGAGGAGACCTCCGCGACCATTCGCCTCATCCCCTTCGACCGCGAGGACCACGAGGAGGGAGAAGACATGCTGACGGGCGAGCCGTCCGAGGGCCGCGTGCTTTTCGCGCAGGCGTACTAACCGCGCACTGCGCGGAACGCGCATCGTGTGATGGGAGGCACCGAGACGAGACGCACAACACGAAGCGCGTGGGACCCAGCTGTAACACTCGCAGGCGTCATGCGTGAATGAAAACAGTCCCCTAGGTTCACGCATGCGTCCCGCTCGACTCCCATGAGCGCTCCACCACTCGGCTCTGAGTCCGGCCGCCCCGAGGACGATCCCCTGGGAGGCCCCGGCGACGAGGGCCCGTCCGGGCAGGGCGCATCCGGGCAGGCCGCGTCGGATCCGGACGAGGCCCGGGCCGCGGCCGAAGACGCCTTGGCGCAGATCGAGGCGATGGCCGACCTCGACGAGGAGCCGGACGTGGAGGCGGAAGATTCCCAGGAGTCCCCGTCTTCCGAGTCGGCGTCCCCCCCGACCGACTCGGGCACATCTCCCTCGTCCGGGGCCCCTGAGGACCAGTGTGAGAACTGCGGTGCACTCCTGGACGGGCCGTACTGTTCGCAGTGTGGGCAGAAGGCCGCCGAGCGGGTCGTGCCCCTCTGGCACATGCTCAATGAGGCGCTGGAGGCCGTCATTGAGCTCGACATGCGGGTGCTCTGGACCCTGCCCAAATTCCTGTTCCTGCCCGGCCGGCTCACGAAGGAGTACATCAACGGGCGGCGCAAGCGCTACATCCGCCCCTTCCGGCTGTACCTATTTACCACGTTCGTCCTGTTTACCGTGCTCGCCTTCACCGCCGGGGGCGGGCTGCAGGTGCCCTTCAATCCGCAGATGTCGCCCGCCCCGGCGGACACGGTCCAGACGGGAATGGGGAGGGCCGAGATGGACACGACCGCAGTGGCCTCGGCGCCCTGGTTCTTTGGCAGTCCCGAGCAGCGCGAGCGGTGGGCGCGGTCGTTTCGGCAAAATCCGGGCACGGTGGATGTGCTGTTTGGGGGGGCGGAGACCCAGGCGCGTCTTGAGCCGCTCCTCCGAGCAAAGGTGGCCGAGGCCATCCGGAACCCCCGAGACCTGATCGGGGGCATGATTGATCGGGGGCCCTACGTCATGTTCCTGATGCTGCCCGTCTTCGCCTTTCTCCTCAAGCTGCTCTACATCCGGCGGGGGCGTCTTTACGTGGAGCACCTCATCTTCAGTCTCCACCTACACGCGTTCGCCTTTTTCGCCTTCACCGTCGGCATCCTTCTCGGCGAGGTGGAGGCCCCGTGGGGCCAGACCGCCGCGACCTGGGTGGAGCTAGCGCCCCTTCTGTACCTCGTCGTCGCGATGGGGCACGTCTACGAGCAAGGACTCATCAAGTCGACGATCAAGGCGTTCCTCCTGCTGCTCGTGTATTCGATTATGCTGCTGATTGGGTTCATCCTGCTCGCCCTCGCGGCCGTGGTGTTAATGTAGCACCCCGGCCGCCCGGAATCCCGCCAATGCAGGCCCATGTCGCCCCCCAACCCGCTTCTCAATCTCACTGCCTCCCCAACCGATGCGCCCGGCGGGGTTGGCCTGTGGGCGGCGAGAGCCGTGAGCTACGTGGTGAGCCCCCTCGCTCTGCCCCCGCTGGTATACGGACTGGTGCTGGCCCACGTGGGGGCGTCGTGGGCCGATGTCGCGTGGGGGGCGGGGATTGGGCTCGTGTTTTTGTCCGTGGTGCCGCTCGTGTACGTGGGCGGGATGCGGCTGCAGGGGCGGATTGCGTCGCTGGAGATCCGGGACCGGACGAAGCGCACCGAGCCGCTTCTCGTGGCGCTGGGGGCCAACGGGGCGGCGCTGGCCGTGGTGCTCGGGATCGACGTCGCGGGGCGGGGGCTGCTGGCGGCGCTGGTGGCGTGCCACGCCCTCAACACGTCCCTTCTCGTTCTCATTACCACCCGCTGGAAAATTTCGGTGCACTGCGCGTCGGTGGCCGGGGCGGTGTCGACCCTCGCGTTCGTGCAGGGGCATGTGCCCGGGCGGGTCCTCGATGCGGGCCCTGCAGAAGCCGCCGTGCTGGTCGGCGGGGCGGGCCTGGCGGGGCTCGTGCTCTGGGCGCGTGTGCGGAGCCGGGCCCACACCCCGGCCCAGGCCGCGGCGGGAACGGGACTGGGGCTCGTGGCGCCCTACCTGGAGCTGGTCGCCTTGTCGGGCGCGATCGGGGGGTGAGCGGCGACGCGCGGGAGTTGGATCACACCGTATTGTTTCGTTTCTTAACAAACGTGCCCGCTGGCCCCCTCGCTGTTTCGTATCATCGTTTTCCTGCGCCCTCTGACGGACCGATACGGCACGCCCTGGCTCACCGACCGCACTCTCGCCCATGCGTCTGTACCGTGTTTTCGCCCTTGCGGCCTGTTGTTGGCTCCTGGGGGCCGCGTCTGCTCACGCCCAGACCTGGGGCACCGTTACGGGCACCGTTACGGACTCGGCGCAAGGGGCGCCCCTGCCGGGCGTAACGGTCCTGGTGGAGGGCACCGACTTCGGCACGGCCACCAGTGCCGACGGCCGCTACCGCCTGGAGCTTCCCACAGGCCGCTACACGCTCCGGTTCTCGGCGGTTGGCTTTGCGACGCGCGCCGACTCGGTCACGGTGGCGGAGGGAACGACCCGGCTCGACGCAACCCTGGCCTCCACCGTCCTAAAGATGGACGAGCTGACGGTGACGGACGGGGCCGTCCCCAACCGGCCCGGCGTCTACAAGGTCGACCCGGCCGACGTGCAGAACATGCCCACGCCCTTCAAAGACGGCTTCCGCGCCCTCAAGACCACGCCGGGGGTGGCGACCAACAACGAGCTGACCCAGCAGTATTCGGTGCGCGGCGGGGGGTACAACGAGAACCTCGTCTTCATCAATGGCTTTGAAATTTTCTTCCCCTTCCGGCCCCGGCAGGGGGAGCAGGAGGGGATGGGCCTGTTGAACCCGGCCCTCGCCTCGGACATCACGTTCTACACGGGCGGCTTTCCCCCCGAGTACGGGGGCAAGCTCTCCTCCGCGCTCGACGTGCAGTACGTCCGCCCCGAGAGTGAACCCCTGAGCGGGTCGGTCGACCTCTCCACGCTCGATGCTAGTGCGCACCTTCAGTCGTCGGCCCTGGGGGGCGATCTCGGGTGGGGGGTCGGGATGCGGCGGGCGCAGCCCGGCCGGTTTTTTGGAACGCAGGACCTGAAGGGCGACTACAGCCCCCGCTTCACCGACCTGCAGGGCACGGTGTCCTACCGGTTCTCCGATCGCGTCTCGGTAGAGGCCCTCGGCATCTGGGCCGACAATACCTTCGACCTGGAGCCGGAGGAACGAACCACCTACTTCGGGGTCATCAGCCTCGATCCGGAGCGGCCCTCCGACTTCAAGGCGCTCCGGGCCAGCCTAAACGGGGCCCGCACGGACGGGTACACCACCACGTTTGGGGGCGTGCGGCTCCACACGGACCTCTCCGACCGGCTTACGCTGGCGCACGATTTTGCCTACTTCGGCACGCGGGAGACCGAGAGCTTCGACATCCAGAGCAACCGACGGGTGTGTCAGGTCAACCCCACGGGGGGGGACAATCCGTCAAACTGCACCAGCGTGCTCCAGGGGGAGTCCACGGTGACCCGGTTTGCCGATAACTCCGTGGAGGTGCGGCGTCGGACCGGGCGGGGGCGCTACGAATGGGACCTCGACCGACAGACGCTGAAGGGCGGCTGGCACCTGCGCGGCCTCCACTTCGACGACAACCTCAATGAGCGGACCACGATCGACGGGCGGGCGGGCAACCGAGACTCTACGCTGGTCGACCGGCTCGACGACAGCGCGACATTCGACGAGCACCAGTTTGGGGCCCACCTCCAAGACGCCGTGGATGTGCTCCCCACCGACGGCCGCCTCACCATCACGGGCGGGGTGCGGGCCGACTACTTCTCGTTCAACGACGAGTGGACGGTCTCCCCTCGCCTGTCGGGCCGCTTCGTGGCCACCGACCGGCTTACCCTCACGGGGGCCTGGGGCATTTATCACCAGAAGCCGACCTACCGGGAGCTCCGGGGCACCCCGACGGACACCGCGTCGATCCGGGGCACGCTGGACCAAAACCGGGACATCCGGTCGCAACGGTCGGTGCAGTACGTATTCGGCGGGGAGTACTTTTTTCCCGATCGGCGGCTGTACCTGCGGGCCGAGGCGTACTACAAAGACCTCGATGACCTGATTTCCTACACCATCGAGGACGTGCGGGTGAACTATTCCGGCGAGAACGACACCTACGGGTACACCTACGGGGTGGACTTTCAGCTTCGGGGCGAACTCGTCCCGGGCCTGGAGAGCTGGTTCAACTACAGCTACCTGGTGTCCCGCGAGCGGTTCACGGACGCGGCGCTGGAGCGGTACGCGGCCCAGGCGCCAACAGGGGGCTCCGACGAGTTTCGGAAAAACCGAACGGGCCTCCTGCCCCGCCCCGCCGATCAGCGCCACACCTTTTCGGCGTTTGTGCAGGACTACGTGCCGGGAGACAAGTCCTGGAAGGTGCACATGCGCCTGCTCTACGGCAGTGGGCTGCCGTACACCCCCACCAGTCCAGGCCCGAAAACCCCGGGCGGGGCCGAGACCCGCGTTCCGGGCGACCGGATGAGCGGACGGCTTCCGGCCTACCGGCGCGTGGACGTGGGGGCGACCAAGCGCATCGAGCTGGTCCAAAACGGGATCGGCGGGCCCGTTCACCTGGAGCTCACGCTCGAAGTGCTCAACCTCTTCGACATGGACAACACCGTTGACTACAGCTGGACGAACAACTTCCAGCGCGTGCCCAAGCGCCTCACGCCCCGCACCCTGAACGCACGCCTCCATCTCACCTTTTAGTCCCGTTTCCCGAAGCGCGTCCGTTTTGTTTTCGCTCCCCGCTCATGGATCGTCCCCTGCTTCCGCCCGACGACATTAAGCCCGTGGCGCGCCGGTTCGACGTGCTCGGCGCACCGGCACGGCTCCGGCTGCTCAGCGCACTGCACGCAACGGGGGAGCAGACGGTCGGCGAACTGGTGGAGGCGACCGGCATCCGGCAGTCCAACGTCAGCAAGCACCTGAGCCTGATGGCGGAGGAGGGGCTGCTGGCGCGGCGGCGCGACGGCGTGCACGTCTACTACGCGCTCGACGACCCCACGCTGGGGGCCCTCTGCATGCTCGTGTCCCGCCGCCTGCGCGAGGAGGACGGGCAGTAGCGCGGCGTGGCCGCTGCGTGGGGGGCAGGCGGGAACTATCCCTCCCCGAACGCCTCCTCGAACCCGGCGTCGGCGGGCGGGAAGTCGACGGCGCGGACCCGCCCGAGGGCCTCCGCGGCCCCGTGCTCCCGCTCCATGCCACTGTCCTCCCACTCGATGGAGAGGGGGCCGTCGTAGCCGATTCGGTTGAGGCGACGAATGATCGCCTCGAAGTCAATCTTGCCGCGGCCGATGGAGCGGAAGTCCCAGTAGCGCTCCTCGTGGCCGAACGGCAGGTGGCCGCCGAAGACGCCCGCCTCCCGCCGCCCGTCGGCCCACCAGACGTCTTTCATGTGGACGTGGTCGATGCGGTCGGCATACCGGTCCAGAAAGGCGAGGTAGTCGGCGCCCTGGTAGCCAAAGTGGCTGGGGTCGTAGTTGAAGCCGAACGCCGGGTGGCCGTCGAGGGCGTTGAGGGTGCGCCGGGCGGTGCTGAGGTCAAACGCAATTTCGGTGGGGTGCACCTCCAGGGCGAACTGCACGCCCGCGTCCGCGAAGGCGTCGAGGATGGGCGTCCACTGCTCGGCAAACGCCTCGTACCCCTCGTCGATCGTCGACTGCGGGGTGGGCGGGAAGGCGTACAGCAGGTGCCAGACGGGGGAGCCGGTGAAGCCGGTCACCACGCCGACCCCGAGCGCGCTCGCCGCCGCGGCGGTGCGCTTCAGCTCCTTGGTGGCGCGCCGCGTTACGCCGTCGGGGTCGCCGTCGCCCCACACGCGCTCCGGCAGCACGTCCTCGTGGCGCTCGTCGACGCGGTCGCTCACGGCCTGGCCCACCAGGTGCTGGCTGAGGGCCCAGACGTCCAGGTCGTGCGCCGTCAGTTGGTCGCGCTTTTTGCGGACGTAGCCGTCTTCGTTGGCGGCCCGTATGGGATCGAAGTGATCGCCCGCACAGGCCAGTTCCAGGCCGTCGTAGCCCCAGCCCGCGGCCTTTTCGGCGAGGGTGCTGAGGGGCATGTCGGCCCACTGTCCGGTGAAGAGGGTGACGGGGCGGTAGGACATCGGGACGATGGGGCCTGATCGAAGAAGGAGGACGATGGGGGCGCCGGGGCGCTACAGCGACCACTCCCCGCGGTAGTCCCGGCGCAGGTACTGCTCCGCCGCCGGCGCGTTGGGAATGGCCATCGAGCGCGGGTCGTACCGCACCGGGGCGCCGGCCTGGAGGGACACCACCCCCAGAAGGAGCGTCTCCGTCAGCGGGGCCGCGTAGTCGAAGGGACAGGTCGCCTCGGCCCGCCCTTTGCAGGCCTCCACCCAGTTCATCTGATGGCTCGTGCCGACGCGGGGCAGCTGCCGAGGGGCATCGCTGTGCTGGCCCTCCAGGCGCCTGGGGTAGAGGCGCGGGTTCCGGCCGTAGGTGTCGTGCATCAGAATGCCCTCGTCCCCGACCCAGATTGCGCCGCCCCAGGACGGCGGGGGCCCGTCCTCGTCCGCGCCGAGTTCCCGCACCAGCGGCACGTCGTTCGGGAGGGCCTGCGGGCGAGGCGGCAGCAGGCCGCCGTCGTACCAGGTCAGACGGACCGGATCCCGCCCGCCCCGCCCGAACGTGTAGTGGACTGTCTCGGCGGTGGGCCAGGAGACCCGCTCGTCGCCGTCCCGGCCGAAGGCGTTCGAGGAGCCCCACACCTCCGTCGGGGCCCCCAGGTCGAGCGCCCACATCGCGTGGTCGATGAGGTGCGCCCCCATGTCGCCGAGCGCGCCGGTGCCGTAGTCGACCCATCCGCGCCAGTCGAACGGATGGTAGGCCTCGTGGTAGGGCACCTCCGGGGCCGGGCCCAAGAAGAGGTCCCAGTTGACCGCATCGGGGATGGGCATCGATCCTTCTGGGCGAGAGACGCCCTGCGGCCACCAGCGGGCCGGGCGGTCGGTCCAGGCGTGAATCTCCTGCACCGCGCCGATGGCCCCGTCCCACACCCACTCAATCGCGCGACGCCCGTCCGGATGGGTGTGCCCCTGATTGCCCATCTGGGTCACGACGTCCATCGCGTCGGCCGTTTCCATCAGCGTCCGCGCCTCCCGGACGGTTCGGGTCAGCGGCTTCTCGACGTAGACGTGCAGTCCGCGCTTCATCGCCTCCTGCGCGGCGACGGCGTGGAGGTGGTCCGGGGTCGAGATGACGACCCCGTCGATTTCGTCTTCCAGGTCGTCGAACATGCGGCGGTAGTCGGCGTAGCGCTCGGCCTGCTCGTACGCCTCGTGCAGGGCCCCGAGCCCGTCCGCAATGGTGCCGTTGCCGTCGCGCAGCGACTGGTCGACGTGGTCGAAGTCGATGTCGCAGATGGCGACGATGTTCTCGCTCGTCATCGCGTTCATGTTGCTGGTGCCCCGTCCCCCGACGCCGATGCCTGCGATGTTGAGGGTGTCGCTCGGGGGCTGGTGGCCGGCGCCGCCCAAAACGGGGCGGGGCACCACACTGAGGCCCGCGGCGGTCAGGGCCGATCCTTTCAAAAACGTGCGTCGGTCCATCGTGTCGGCGTTTTTACTGTATCGGGGGCTGTGGCGGAACGGTCGTCGTGGCAAGAGGGGCGCGTTCCCAGAACAGGACCGGCGCTAGAGCTCCTTGATCTTGATGTTGCGGAAGTGGGCCGTCGTTCCGTGGTCCTGAAGGCCAATGTGTCCCTCCCGCGCGTCTCCGAACTCCGGGTGGGTCCGAAACTTGCTGTCGCGAATCATCCGGTACCAGCCGGGGGTCCACGTCTCGTACTCCAGCACCCTCTGGCCGTTGAGCCAGTGCTCAACGTGGCCGCCCTCGACGACGATCATGACGTCCTGCCACTCGCCGTGGCCGGAGAACGTCTGGGGATCGGCCGGGATCAGGTCGTAGAGCGATCCGGCCTTTCGGTTGCCGTTTTCGCCCCGGCCTGCGTCCGGGTGATTGGCGTTGTCCAGGATCTGCATCTCCGGGGCCGACCAGTAGATGGGCTGGTCCGGCTGCTCGATGGCGCGGTAAAAGATGCCGCTATTGCCGCCCTCGGAGATCTTCCACTCCAGCTTGAGGACGAAGTCCTCGTACGTCTCGGTCGTGATGATGTCGCCCCCCGATCCGCTCACGCCCCCGCCGGCGCCCTCGATGGTGAGGACCCCGTCCTCAATTGTCCAGCCGGCATCGGGAAAGCCCTTATCGTTGTATCCGCGCCATCCCGCGGCCGTCTTCCCGTCGAACAGCAGCGTCCAGCCGTCGGCCCGCTCCGCCGGCGTTAGTGTATTGGGGGCGTCCATCTCCTGCATCTCCTGGGCGCCCGCGGGGGCGGTTAGAAGGAGGGCGGACGAGAGTGCGATAAGGATCGTGGCTGCGCGCATCGTGCGTCTGGTCATGGTGGGCAGTACAAGGGTCGTGAGACGAAAACCGTGTATGCGTTCGGGCGTCGATCCGACCCGGCCGGTCGACGGCCGGAGGAGAATGCGAAGCGAAATATGAGGACTCATGTGCGTGGGGGCGTGTAGCTGGCGTCGACCCAGGCCGCCTGCTCGCTGCTTTCGAGTGCGGTGTGGATGAAGTGGACGCCGGCGGCCCCATCCTGCACCGTCGGGAAGTCTCGGGCCCACGGTTCGGGTTCTACGCCGGCCTCGTGGGCCGCGATGGCGTGGGCCGCGCTCCGGTAGAGGTTGGCGAAGGCCTCGATGAAGCCCTCGGGGTGGCCCTGCGGGGTGCGGACGAACGGCTGCACCGAATCGGCGAGGGAGGCGCGGCCGTGGCTGTAGATTTGTTGCGGGGCCTCGCCGTTGATGTCGGTGAGGAGGGTCAGCCGATGCGGGTCCTCCTGGCGCCAGTCGAGCCCGGCCTCCGTCCCGTAGACGCGCAGGCGTAGGTTGTTTTCCTCCCCGGCCGAGATCTGCGAGACGTGAATGAGGCCGCGCACGCCCCCTTCGTAGCGGGCCAGGATGCTGGCGTCGTCGTCCACGGGGCGCCCCTCCACGACCGTCCCCACGTCGGCACACATGCGCTCCAGCGACAGGCCCGTGACGTACCGGGCCAGGTGCTCGGCGTGGGTTCCGATGTCGCCCAGCGCGCCGGCGCCGGCCTTGTCCGGGTCGGTGCGCCACGAGGCCTGCTTGTTGCCCTCCGCCTCAAGCCGCCGGTTCAGCCAGCCCTGCGGGTACTCCACTACGATCTTGCGCAGGTCGCCGAGGCGGCCCTGTTCTACGAGCGCCCGGGCCTGCTTCACCAGCGGGTAGCCGGCGTAGTTGTGGGTCAGGCAGAACACCACGCCCTGCTCGTCGACGCGCCGACACAGGTCCTCGGCGTCCTCGAGGGTGGTGGTCATCGGCTTGTCGCAGATGACGTGGAAGCCCCGGTCGATGAAGGTGCGGGCCACGTCGTGGTGCAGGAAGTTGGGCGTGACGATGGAGACGACGTCGATGCCGTCGGGCCGCTCGGCCTCCGCGTCGGCCATCTCCTCGTAGGTGTCGTAGACCCGGTCGGGGTCGAGGTGCAGGTTGTCGCCCTGGCGTTGGGACTTCTCGGGGACGGCGGAGAAGGCCCCGGCGACGAGGTCCATCTCGCCGTCGAGGGCGGCGGCGGAGCGGTGCACGGCGCCGATGAAGGCCCCGGGCCCGCCCCCCACCATGCCGTAGCGAATCGTGCGATTGAGGGCCATGAGGGGAAGGGAGGTGAGTGAAGCGGGTGTCGTCGAGAGGGGAGGAAAAAGGGGGAAGCGTCCCGCCCTGCCCGACGTCCTGCAGTGCTGCTTCGCCACCCGGCGTCTTCGTGGGAGGTGACGAGACAGAGGGAGCGAGAAACCAGCGCGGAGGGAGCCGCGCGCAGCGAAATGGGGTGGCGTCCCCGAGACGGCGGGCACCGACGCCCGGACGGCCATGCATCGCCCGGTCAAAAGTCGCACGTCATCCCTTCAATCTCAAACGCCGATCATATCTTCGCATAGGGGGGCACGTGTCTTGCGGGCGGCCGGCGCGAGATGGGCCCCGGGTTCGAAGGCCCCGCCGGCGGTCCGCTCGCTCCTTTCTCGGCTGTTCAGGTATATTCACTTTCAAGCTGGTCGCGCACGTCCACGAGAAGCTGTTTCGTTGCCCGAATGCCCGCCCGCTCGCTCCGCCCGTCGCCCTCGTACTCGATGCCCACGTGGCCCCGATACCCCGCGTCGAGCACGATGCTCATTAGCTTCGTGTAGTCGAGGGTTGCCTCCCGTCCCCGGTCATCGAAGCCGTAGGCCTTCGCGCTGATGGCCTGTGCGTGGGGCATGAGGGCGCGGACGCCCTCGTACGGGTCGTACGACGTTCCCTTGCGGATCTGCCAGTTGCCGAAGTCCGGGAGCGTGCCGCAGCGCTCGTGGCCGACCTCGTTCATCACGCCGGCGAGCCACTCGCCGTCGGACGAGAGGCCGCCGTGGTTCTCGACGAGCACGTTGACGTCCCGCTCGGCGGCAAACTCGGTGAGGCGACGGAGCCCGTCTGCCGCCCGCTTTTGCTGCTCGGCGGGCGCCCCCTCGCCCATCGTCTCTGCGTTTACGCGAATCGAGTGGCACCCGAGCGTGGCGGCGGCCTCGACCCACTTGTGGTGGTTTTCGACGGCGGTCGTGCGCTCCGCGGCGTCCGGGTGTCCGAGGGCGCCCTCCCCGTCGCACATAATGAGCAGGCCCTGCACGCCCGCGTCTTCGGCGCGCGCCTTCATTGTCTGCAGGTACTGTGCGTCGGTCGCCCGGTCCATAAAGAACTGGTTGACGTACTCGACCGCCCCGATGTCGAACGCCTCACGGGCCGTGCGGGCGAAGTCGAGCGGGTCGAGGTCGCCGTCGAAGAGAGCCCGGTGGAGGGACCACTGCGCAAGGGAGATCCGGTAGAGAGGCCCGCTCCCCGCGGCAGCCCTCCCGCTTCGGGCCGTGTCGGGGGCGCGGGCAGAGGCCGGCCCGCTCACAGGGAGGGCGGTGCCGAGGGCCAGGGCGGCGGAGGCTTTCAGGAACGCGCGTCGGCTCGAAGCAGGCATGGGGACGCAATTCTGATCGAGGGAGCACCGGGGCGGCTACGCCGCGTCGGGGCGACGGCCGAGTCGTGCGTGTTTGCCTCGGGGCGGGGCGGCAGGGACGCGGGGCCCATCAGGGCATGTCGTAGGTCGTCACGAACGCCTCGGCGGCGTAGAATTCCGGGAGCCCGAGGCCGTTCAGGGCGTCGGCGGTGTCGCGGTTCCGGTCGCGGGCCCGTTCCCAAAATTCGCGGTCGTCGTAGGCGCCCGGAAACATCGCCCGGTCCTTCTGGCTCTCGTGCTTGAAGATGGCCTCGACCTTGCGGTCGAGGTCCGCCTTGGAGAGCGGCACGAACACGTCGGCCTCGTGGAGCGGCCACTCCTGCCAGGCCCCACGGTAGAGCCACACGAGGGGCTGAGGACGGGTCGTCTCGTTCGCCGTGGGGGCCTCGGCGTTGGCGCCCGCCGGCACGGTGGCGTCGTCGTTGTACTGGCGGAGGGCCTCCTTGATGGCCTTGTAGCACATTCGGTGCGTGCCGTGGGGGTCCGAGAGGTCGCCGGCCACGAAAATGTGGGTGGGCTCGACCTCCGTGAGCAGGTCGTGCACCACGTCCACGTCGGCCTCCGTAATCGGATCCTTGCGGACGCGCCCCGTCTTGTAGAAGGGCATGTCCAGGAACTCGGCGTGGTCGGCGTCTAGGCCCATGACCTCGATCGCCGCGATGGCCTCGCCGTACCGGATGTGGGCCTTGAGGGTTTGCACCGCCGACGGGTCCACCTCCGCCGGGTCCTTCGTGGCAAAAAAGGTTTCGATCTCCTCGCGCCGGTCGCGGAAGCCCGACAGGTCCTCGGGGCGCATGTTGAGCGCGTCGCTGCTGAGGCCGATAAAGCGGAGGTAGCGGCGCACGTCGGCGTCGAAGACGGCCACCGACCCATTCGTCATGTACGAGACGGTGATGTCGTTGCCGTTGGACACGAGCTTGTCGAACATGCCCCCCATCGAGATGACGTCGTCGTCCGGGTGCGGGCTGAAGATGAGGACGCGCTCGTCGGAGAGCAGGTTTTCGCGGTACGTGATGCGCTGGCGCAGGTCCTCGAAGACCTCCCGGGCCAGGTCGTCGACGTCGTCGTAGCGGTGAACCAGGCTGTGGAGCTGGTTCTGGTAGTAGTCGGACGCCTCGAGGCGGGGGATCGGGGTGTCGAGCGTCTCGGACAGCCAAATGACGGCGCGCTTGGCCTTCTGGTCGGTCCAGTCGACCTCGCGGACGCGCCACGGCATCTTCTCCCGCGTGAGTTCGCCCGCGGCGGCCCGGTCGAGGTAGAAGGTCGCGTTGGGGTGGTCCTGCAGGTAGCTGGCCGTCACCTCGCGGGAGGGGGGCTTCTCCACCGCCCGCTTCACGATGGGGGCCTTGTGCTCCCCCGTGGCCATGAGCACAATCTCGTCGCAGTCGAGGATGGTGCCCACGCCCATCGTGATCGCCTCCTGGGGCACGTTGGCCTCCCCAAAGAAGTCGCTCGCGGCGTCCTTGCGCGTGATCTCGTCGAGAATCACCTGGCGGGTGCGCGTCTGCCGCCCGGAGCCCGGCTCGTTGAAGCCCACGTGGCCGGAGCGCCCGATGCCGAGCAGCATGAGGTCGATGCCGCCGGCCTTTTCGATCTCGTGCTCGTACTCCACGCAGTGGCGCTCCACGGCGTCCGGCGGAATGTCGCCGCGGGGAATGTGGATCTGGTCCGCCGGAATGTTGACGTGGTTGAAGAAGTTCTCGTCCATGAACCGGTGGTAGCTCTGCAGGCTGCTCGGGTCCATGGGGTAGTACTCGTCGAGGTTGAACGTCACCACGTTCGAGAAGTCGAGCCCGTCCTCCCGGTGCATGCGGATGAGCTCCTGGTACACGCCGATGGGGGTGGACCCGGTCGGCAGGCCGAGAACCGCCCGCTGGTCGACGGCCTGCCGTTCCTCAATGAGGGTGGCGATGCGCCGGGCCACACGATGGGCCATCTCGGCCGGATCGTCGAAGATGAGGGTCTCGACCCGTTCGTGTTGTGTGTCGGGCCGGGTGGCCTGTTCGGAGGCGTTGGCCGGAGGGGCGTACGAGTCCATGGCTCGGGGCGGCGGTGGTTCGGGGACGGAGGAACGCGCGGTGAGACGCAGTGCTCGGACCGTGTATGATAGAAGACGAGACCCGCCGTAACAATATGGAGAGAAGTTCGGGACCGCTTCCAGATTGCACAACGCCCGGAACCGGTTCCAAATTTTGGGACACTGCCCTGGGCCGGGATATTTGGTTGCGTCTGAATCCACCCCGTGATTACCTTCTGCAAGGCGCGTTGCCCTTCCCACGTCTTTTTGCCTGCATGCCGTTTGTTCAGGAACCCCCCGACACCTACGATGTCTGCATTGTTGGCTCCGGCGCGGGGGGCAGCATGGCCGCGAAGGTCCTGGCGGAGGCCGGGGCCAACGTCGTGGTCCTGGAGGCCGGCCCGGAGTGGAGCGTCGAGGAGGACGGGGCGATGTTCGACTGGAACTACGCCTCGCCCCGCCGGGGGGCCTCGACGACGGCGCGTCCCTTCGGGGAGATGGACGCGTGCCTTGGGGGATGGGACATTGAGGGGGAGCCGTACACGACCGCCGAGGACACCAACTGGAACTGGTTCCGGGCCCGGATGCTGGGCGGGCGCACCCACCACTGGGGCCGCATCTCCCTCCGTTTCGGGCCGGACGACTTCAACGGGCGGAGCGTCGACGGCCACGGACAGAACTGGCCCATCGACTACCAGGACCTGAAGCCCTATTACGACCGGGTCGACCGGCTGATTGGCCTCTTCGGGTCGGAGGAGGGGGTTTACAACGCCCCCGACGGGATTTTTATGGAGCCGCCCGAGCCCCGCTGCTACGAGAAGTTCATCAAGAGCGGGGCCGAGGACGTTGGCATTCCGGTCATCCCGTCCCGCCTCTCGATCCTGACCGAGCAGCACAACGGCCGGGCGCCCTGTCACTACTGCGCCCAGTGCAATCGGGGCTGCACGACGCACTCGAACTTCTCGGCGCCGCCGGTGCTGCTGGACCCGGCCCTCCAGACCGGCAACGTGACCCTGATCACCCACGCGATGGCGCGGGAGGTGACGACCGACCAGGAAGGGCAGGCCACCGGCGTCTCCTACGTCGACACGCAGAGCCGCCGCGAGCGAAAGGTCAAGGCCGACGTGGTGGTCCTGGCCGCCAGCGCGTGCGAGTCGGCCCGCCTCCTGCTTAACTCCACCTCCCGCCAGCACCCCAACGGCCTGGCCAACTCCAGCGGCGCGGTGGGGCGCTACCTGATGGACTCGACGGGGTCGACCATCATGGGCGTGGCCCCGCAGCTGATGAACCAGCCGGCCCACAACTGCGACGGGGTCGGGGGCATGCATTCCTACATTCCGTGGTGGGCCCACGACCAGGACCTCGACTTTCCGCGGGGCTACCACTTCGAGCTGTGGGGCGGGCGCGGGATGCCGGGCTACGGCTTCGGCAGCGGCATCCAAAACCTCAACGCCATGTTTCCCGGCGACGAGGAAACCAAGAAAAAGGGCGGGGGCGGCTATGGCCAGCAGCTCAAGAACGACTACCGGCGCTTCTACGGGGCGACGGTCGGGATGTCCGGGCGGGGCGAGTCGATTGCCCGCCGGGACAACTACTGCGAGATCGACCCGGACGCCCGCGACGAGTACGGCATTCCGGTCCTGCGCTTCCACCACTCCTGGGGGGAGGAGGAGTACCTGCAGGTCAAGCACATGCAGGAGAAGGGGCGAGAGATTCTGCGATCGGCCGGGGCCGAGCCGCTCGGCTCGGTGCCGAGCAAGGACGACGGCTACGGCATCACCATGCCGGGCGAGATCATCCACGAGGCAGGGGTGACCCGAATGGGGACGGACCCGGACACCTCGGTGCTCAACGCGCAGTGCCAGGCCCACGACGTGGACAACCTGTTCGTGGCCGACGCCGGGCCGTTCACGTCGATGCCGCACAAGAATCCGACCTGGACGATCCTTGCCCTCTCGATGCGCACCTCCGAGTACATCATCGACCAGCGCAACAAGGGCAACATCTGAGCCGCCTGCGTCCCCGAGACGGAGGGCGCCCCCGCCGCGCGCCCTTCACCCTGAGCATTCTCGTCCGCACGTCGTTTCCTCACCCCTCCCCCCCGACTTCCATGAGCGACCTCAACCGCCGAGACGCCCTCAAGATGCTGGGCCTGATGGCGGCCGCACCCACCTTCAGCGTGGCCTGCTCCTCCGAAGACGTGCAGCGGGCCCGCGAGCAGCAGGCCGAACAGGCCCCCACCCGGCCGGCGCCGCAGGACTACGACCGTCAGCTCCTTACCGACCACGAGTTTGAGACCGTCCGCGTGCTGACCGACTGGATCATCCCGGCCGACGACCGCTCCGGCAGCGCCACGGATGCGGGCGTGCCGGCGTTCATCGACTTCATCCTGACCGACGAGCAGCTGCCGGACCGGGACGAGCAGCAGGCGGCCTTTCGCGGGGGGCTGGCGTGGGTCGACTACACGTGCCTCGACCGGCACGGCACCCCGTTCGTCGAGTGCACCGAGGCCCAACAGCAGGGGCTGCTCGACGACATCGCGTGGCCGGAGGCCGCCGCGCCGGAGATGCAGCCGGGCGTCGAGTTCTTCAACAGCCTCCGCGACCTGACCGCCTCGGGGTTTTTCAGCTCGAAGATGGGAATGGAGGACCTGCAGTATCAGGGCAACCAGTTTGTGGCCGAGTGGACCGGCTGTCCCGACGAGGTGCTTCGGCACATCGGGCTGGAGACGGCGTGAGCGCCGGGGGCCAGGGCCCACCGGCGGCCCAGGGGCCGCCCCCAGCGTGCGAAGGGAGCGAGGAAGACAGGGGGCCGCACCACAGGGGGCCGCACCGAAGGATTGCGGGCACGCCTGTGGGGCTCAGCGAAAGGTCGCCTCGATGGCATTGGTGAAGTGGACCGCCGCGTCGCTGTAGATGTTGACCTGGTAGGGCCGAAATACGTCGTCCGAAATGATCTGGGAGGCGTCGCTCCAACTGTCCACCGTGCGCAGGCGCTTCAACACGCGGCGGTAGGCGTCCCGGTCGCCGTCGAAGAGGGCGTCTACGTACACCTCGCGCTTCGGCGTGTGCGACGGCCCAAACACCTCCCGTTCCAGGGCCGACAGGGCATCGTCGGGGTCGGAGGCGGTCGACCGCCCGTCCGACGACGAGGACGAGTCCGCACCCGGAGGGGGAGAGGACGCGCTCGTCTGCCTGGATCCGTCTGAGGGACGCTGCTGGAACTGGGCCCAGAGGGGCTGGGCGTCATCGTTGGACGCGTCGGTCTCGGTGCGGCGCCGGCGGGCGTCCTGCTCGAACTGCTTCCACATCGGTGTGGCTTCGGGGGCGGCCTCCGACGAGGAGTTTGACTGCGGGGCGGAGGCCTCGTCGGTCGGCCTGTGGAGGTCGGGGTCCAGAGGGGCGTCCGGGGCGTCGCGTTTTCCGGAGGGGGCTTCGGGGGAAGAGCTCTGGGTGGGGGCCGCGTCGATCAGTCGGCGCAGCGTGTCGGGGGCCACGGCGTCGGCGTCTGCGGCCCGGCCGTGGGCGGTCAGGCGCTCGACGAGAGGGCCAGCGTTCTTCTGCTCGAAGAACGCACGCAGGAGCGGGAGGGGCACCTGGGGGCGGTCGGTGGCACAGCGGGCCGTGTCGAAGAGGGGATCGAGCAGGTCGAGCCAGCGGTCCGCGTCGAAGTCCGCCGTCATGCGCTCGTCGACGCGCCGGAGGACACGCTCAAAGGCATCCGGGGTGAAGGCGTCCCGGTCTTGCTTGTCGGCGAAGGCCTGCACGGCGTTTCGAAGGTGGGCGTACGGCCCAAAGAAGCGCATGCGCCACTGCACCTGGGGCACCGGCACCGCCCCGGCGGCGTCCTCGAAGACGAAGGACGTCAGCGTCGGGACGGGACGCACGAGGTAGTTCGTCGTGCGGCGGGCGGCGGTGCGGAGCGTGTCGGTCCACTGGTCGCGTGGCACCTGTAGGTGCTGCTCCGTCGCGTTGAGAAACGCATGGGTGGCCTGCTCCATCTCCGGGTGGTCGTAGTCCACCCAGTCGGTCCGCGCCCGGCGCAGCTGGCGCGCCTCGCGCCGATGGTGGTGCCGCAGGAGGTGGGTCAGGTAGTGACGGAGGGGCCCCGGCATCGCGTCCGTCGCCCAGTCGGCCTTCGTGTAGGCCTGGTCGGCCGGAAACGTGTCGAGCAGGCGCTCCGAAAGGGCGTCGGCGAGCGAACGCGTGGACATGAGGGGCGCAGCGGGCAGTGCGGGAAAATGTGATGTATCGTGGCGTGTACACGCGTGCCGGAGGAGAGGTTTTCGAGAAGGAAGAACCTGTCCCATGTTCTTGGGACATGGCGTCCCCGGAGGCGCGAGACGCAACATTTGGTCTGATTTTCCCGGGGGCGGATGGACATGAAGGCCCGCTCGGCAATACGTTGCTTTCACCGCCAACCGCCGAAATCGCCCTGCCCCTCGTGCTTTCTCGTTCCCTGCCGGCCCCGATTCGTCACGTCCGCGGGGGGGCGTCCCGGCTCGCCTACGGACTGCTCCTGGGGGTGCTGAGTGCGGCGGCCCTGCTGCTCGCCGCCGGGGCCGATCCCGGGGCGCGGGCCGCTGGGCTTCGGCTGTGGGCGCTGGCGGGGGCGGGGGTGTTTGCCGTGGCGCCGCCGAACGTGCTGTTCCCGGACCCGAACGTCTCGATGCTGCAGCGCCTGAACTGGTCGCCCCCGCGGCTCCTGCGCTACCAGGCGCGCCGGCTGGGGCCGCTCGTCCTGCTGGCGGCGGTGCCGGCCGTTCTGGTGGCGTACGGGGACCCCGGCAGCCCCCTCCAGCACCTCGGCGTGAAGACCGTCGCCCTGGGGCAGGGGCTCCTCCTAATTGGGGGCGCCGCGCTGGACAGCTTCGTCCACTTTGCCACCCTTGGGGCCCGGTCGCAGGCCTGGCACGAGGGCCGGGCCGGGCAGTGGTACGCCCGGGCCGTAGAGGAGCAGGGCCAGGGGATTAGTCTCCCGCGGGGGCTGGTGCCCGCCCTCTTCGCCACCACGCGGTGCTTCGCGGTGGGGGTTGGCGTCGTGGTGGCCACCGCGGCGGCCGCGGCCAACGGGCTGCACGGGCTGGCATGGGCCCCCGGGGCGCTCCTCGTGGGCTGGGCGGGCGTGCGCCTGTGGCGGTCGCGGGCCGCGTACGACCGACATTTCTACCACACCACGGCCTTCTACGCGGAGGTGCTGGGCGGGGGCACGGTGGCGGCCACCGACCGCGAACCGGTGCCGTACGATGCGCTCTACTGGGTGCCGCCCCGGTGGCGCCCGGCCGCCTGGGCCAGCATCCGACAGCTCGACCGCCGCCTGCCCCTTGGCCGCCTCGTGGCGGTGGCCCACCTGGGCCTCTGGCTCTTCTGCATCCGCGGGGGGGCGCCGGCCTTCATCACTGGGTACCTGACGCTGGTCTTCATCGGGCAGGTGGCCGCCTGTGCGGTGCTGGGGGCCCCCTCGGCGGCGCCCCGTCCCTTTCAGCGGGCCCTGCAGTCGGTGGGCGACTGGATCGGCACCCGCACGTTCGTCAACCTGCGCTGGTTTGGGCCGCATATGGGCAGCCTCGCGCTCGTGGTGCTGTTTGGCGACGCCTACGGATGGGCCTGGGTTGGGACCTGGGCGGCCGTCCACATCGGGCTCTCGGTGGCGGCGGCCACGGCCGTCACCCTCGCGACGGAAGGATCGGTGCGCTCCGCTGCGTAGCCGGCACCGGGCGCCCGACGGGCCCAATCGCCCACATGCTTCTTCTCCACATCGACTCGCGTCATGGCCGACACGCTCACGCTCGACACCCTGTCCAAACGGTACGGCGACGGGCCGCCCGTCCTGTCGGACCTCTCGCGCTCCTTCGATCCGGGCACGCTCACGCTCCTCGTGGGGCCCAACGGCGCGGGCAAGACCACGCTCCTGCGTCTGCTGTCCGTCCAGGCCTACCCCACGAGCGGGGCGGTCCGCTACGGCCCGGTCGACGTGCACGACGCGCCGTACCGGTACCTCCAGCGGGTGGGCCTCGTCCACGCGGAGCCCGAGCTGCCGGAGCACCTCACGGCGGTGGAGCTGCTGGAGTGGATTCTGCGCAGTCGGGGGCACTGGACGGACGACGAGGGCCCGGCCCGGATCGCGGCGGTGCTCGACCGCGTCCGGCTCGACGAGCGCCGCGAGAACCTGATCGGCACCTATTCGAGCGGCATGACGCAAAAGGCGCAGGTGGCCGCCGCGTTCGTGGCCGAGCCGGCGGTCGTGCTTATGGACGAGCCCCTCCGCAGCCTCGACACCGCCACCACCGAGGCCACCGTCGACCTCATAGACGAGTTTGTGGCAGACGGCGGGCTCGCCATCGTGGCCAGCCACCTCACGGACGCGCTCCGCCCGCTCGCCGACGAGGTGGTGCGCCTCGGCGAGGAGAGGGCCGAGAATGGGTCCGTGTCCTCTCGCGGCGCGGCGCAAGACCCGCGGTAGAGGGGTGTGACGGACATCCGCGAAGAAGCGAGGCACGCCGTCGTACAGAAAAAACGGGAACGCCCCGAAACATACGAAATCCTTCGTAGTAAAGTACGAGCGAGTTCGTAATTGACAGACCAATTCTCCTCCATGCCCCCCAACGCCCCGCTTCCCACCGACGCCGAGCTCGCCATCCTGCGCGCGCTCTGGGCCCACGGTCCGTCCACCGTCCGCGAGGTGCAGGACCAACTCAACACCGATCAGGGCTACACGACGGTGCTGAAGCACCTCCAACTCATGCTGGACAAGGACCTCGTGACGCGCGACGAGTCGGGGCGAGCGCACGTGTACGCTCCCGCCGTGGCGGAGGAAGACACACAGCGCCGCCTCGTGGACGACCTGCTGGACCGGGCCTTCGGAGGCTCGGCGCGGGAGCTCGTGATGCGGGCGCTCGCGACGGAGGACGTGACCCGCGACGAGCTCGACCAGATCCGCGACCTTCTTGCCCAACACGACGACAATGACCATGACAATGCTTAGTCTCTGGTCCCTCCTCCACACGCCGACCGTTGAACTGCTGGGGTGGACCCTCCTCCACTTCGTGTGGCAAGGGGCGCTCGTGGCCGCCGTGCTGGCGGGGGCGCTGTATCTGCTTCGCACCCACTCGCCGCGGGTCCGCTACGTTGTGAGCTGCGCCGCGCTTCTCGGGCTTCTTGTTCTCCCTGTCGGAACCGGAGCGTTTCTGGGCGGCAGCGGAGTGTCACCGGCTTTGTCCCTGGAGGGGGCGGCGGGGACGTCGAGCGGGGCGGTGACCATTGCGGACGTTCCCCGTGCATCCGCAGGGGAGCCCGCCGCGGCGGGCCTTCCCTCGTGGCGTGCGCGAGTGGTGGCGTGGGTGCAGCCCGCCCTGCCGTGGATTGTGCTGACCTGGGGGCTTGGCGTCCTCGGGTTTGCCCTTCGGCTCGGAGGCGGAGCGTGGCGCGTGCGTCGGGTGCGGCGGAGCAGCAGTCCGGCTCCATCCGAGTGGCAGGAGCGTCTCCGAGCGCTCGCCGACCGAATGGGCGTAGGCTACGCCCTGGGGCTGCGCCGGTCCGATCGGGTCGACGGTCCAGTGCTGGCCGGGTGGTGGCGGCCCGTCATCCTCGTGCCCGCGGGCTTCCTGTCGGGCTTGCCGCCCGCGCAGGTGGAGGCGCTGCTCCTGCATGAGCTGGCCCACGTCCGGCGCCACGATGTGCTCGTGGGACGGCTGCAGGCGGTCGTCGAGACCCTACTCTTCTTCCACCCGGCCACGTGGTGGATCTCGCAGCAGGTGCGCCGGGCGCGCGAGGCGTGCTGCGACGACCTCGTGG